>Ga0187771_10004153_pt1 | contig 10181 bp, 7 predicted proteins | sample 0116_SJ02_MP15_1_FD_133139 | JGI IMG/M metagenome (GOLD analysis project Ga0187771, IMG submission 133139) | Tropical peat soil microbial communities from peatlands in Department of Meta, Colombia - 0116_SJ02_MP15_10_MG | ecosystem: Environmental > Terrestrial > Soil > Wetlands > Peat | place... | reverse complement strand
TACTATTACGGCGAGTTGGCGCGCCAACGGCTTGTCAAAGTCAAGGACGATGGCGATCCCGCCCACTACGCTGTGCTTGATCGTGTTCCTCCGCTCAACAGTTCAGACAAGATCATTGGCGATGAAGTGCCCACCGACAATCTGCGCGTGCAGAAAGCGGAATTGCTCGCCAATGGCGCACTGCTTGATTTTGCCGTTCGTGAGCTGCGAGCAGCTGCTGAGGAAGAAAAGGGCAACTGGGCGTCGGCGGAGATGGCACGCCTGTATGAAGATGCCGGCCGCTATGACATGGCCATTGAAACCCTGAAGCACGCAGCTCCCAATTACTTTGCTGTCGATCTGCCCTATTTGCCTCGCTCCTACTGGGAGGGGCTTTTCCCCAAGCCTTATTGGCTCGACCTGAAGAGATACTCATCTGCCAACGCATTGGACCCTTATCTCGTGGCCTCCGTGATCCGGCAGGAATCGGCCTTCAATCCGAATGCAGTATCGCGCGCGAATGCCGTCGGGCTCATGCAGTTGCTACCGAAAGTCGGAAAAGGCGTGGCCAAACAGGAAAAGTTGAAACCCTTCAGCGTCCAGCAACTCTTTACTCCCAGCACAAACCTCCGCCTTGGGACCCGCTATTTCCGCAGCATGGTCGATAGATTTGGCAGCTTCGAATATGCGCTGGCAGCTTACAACGCCGGTGTAGACCGCGTGCAGGACTGGCAGGGGCAAGGCAAGTACCGCGATCCGCAGGAATTTGTGGAATCGATCCCATTCACCGAAACCCGCGAGTACGTGCAGAACATCCTGCGGAATGCGAATGTGTACCGGCAGTTGTATGGGGCACCATAAGCGCTAACCACAGAGGACACAGGAAAGACATTCCTGACTCCGTGTCTCTGCGCTCAGGTTTTTCTTTTTTACAATTTTTAATCCTGCCCCAGTCGCCCTCGGCATACAATTAGAGACTGCTCTCAGGAGTTTCCACTCTGGCTATCAAATTCATGCAAGGAGGATGTCGTGAAAGCTACGCAACCATGCCCGAAAGGATTCCATACAGTTACACCCTCTCTGACGGTTCGCAATGCCGCGCAAGCCATCGAGTACTACAAGAAGGCGTTGGGCGCCGAGGAGATCATGCGGATGGCCAGCCCTGATGGCAAGATCAGCCACGCCGAGCTGAAGATCGGCGATTCCATCATTTTCCTCAACGACGAAAACCCAGCTTGGGGCGGCAAATCTCCGCAGACTCTGGGTGGAACCCCCAGCGGAATTTATCTCTATGTAGAAGATGTGGACAAGTCTTTCCAGCGCGCACTCGATGCCGGAGGCGAGACCAAGATGCCCGTGGCCGACATGTTTTGGGGCGACCGAATGGGGAGCTTTGTGGATCCCTACGGCCACGCCTGGACCATAGCCACGCACACGCAAGATCTGACTGAACAGGAAATAAAAGAGGGCGAGAAAAAGTTCCAGGCCCAAATGGCGGAAGCGCAAAGGAAGACGGCTTAGATCCGTACTCTACCTTGACCGCAAAGGACACGAAGATTTCGCGAAGGATTTTTTCTTCGCGGTACTTTGTGTCCTTTGTGGTTTTTAAGCCGATTTTTCGTGCGCCGGCGCTTTCGCGAACAGAATCTCAATGACCAGCAACCCTGCTCCACAAACGATTGCGCTGTCAGCGATGTTAAATGCGGGCCATTGGTAGCGGCCGATATAGAAGAGCAGGAAGTCCACCACCCGTCCGTTGAGCAGGCGGTCCCAGAGATTTCCCACCGCGCCACCGAGAATAAGAGCTAAGCCGATTCCGGTAGTCGTCATGGCGTGACTGTTCCGCCACAGCAGCGCCGATACCACCACCAGCGCCACAATTGAGAACAGTACCAGCGCGGCGATCTTCCATTGTGCGGGAGAATCAGCAAAAAGCCCGAAGGCAGCGCCGCGATTTTCCACGTGGGTGAGGCGGAAGAATCCGGGAATGATCTGGATGCCATCGTGCAGCGAGATATCCTTCGTCACGATCCATTTCGTGGCCCGATCCAGGAGCACAATGAGCAGGGCGATCAGGAAGTGGAATTTACGCATTACGTGCGGTTCAGTCATTACAAAAATTTTAAATCGCAGAGAACGCGGAGTGCGCAGAAAAACTCTTGTCAGCCGTTTTTAGATTCAGTCGCGGTCGCCGTGGCTTCGATCTCTTTCAGCGCGGCGCTGCAGCGCTCACACACCGTCGGGTAAACGGGGTCTTCGCCGACGTGAGTTGAGTAATTCCAGCAGCGTTCACATTTCTGGCCGGCAGCTTTGCTTACCAACACTTTGACCGCGCCCGCGCCGTTTCCGGACGGCGCCTGCTCTAACGTGACAGCCGAGACGATGAACAGGTAACGCAATTGGTCCTGGTACTTTGCAAGTACCGAATAGACGGAATCGGCAGCCGAGACCGTAACCTGAGCTTCTAAACCGGAACCAATCAGTTTGTTATTGCGTGCCGCTTCCAGCTCCTTGAGAACTTGGTCACGGACCGTGTGGAGTGTTTCCCACTCTTGATCAAGCTTCTGCCACTCCGGCACAGTAAACAGGTTGCCGGCAACCTGAACGGGACTCCAAAACCTGTCCAGGTGTACACTCTCGGCTCGACTCGCCATCATGGGCAAGGAACGCCACACCTCGTCCGCTGTGAAACTCATTATTGGGGCCAAGAGTCGAACCAACGTCTCGCCGATAACCGAAAGAGCAGTCTGAGCAGCGCGGCGGCCTCGAGATTTCGGCGCCGACGTGTACAGCCGGTCTTTTAGGATGTCGAAGTAAAAAGCACTCAGGTCCACTACGCAGAATGCGATGATGCTCTGGTAAATCTTGTGAAACGCAAATCGTTCGTACCAATCAAGGACTTGTCCATCCACGGCAGCAGTGCGACGCAAAATGTATTGATCTAAAGCCTCCATTTCTGTGTAGGACACAGCATCAATCTTCGGATCGAAATCGTAGAGATTCCCCAGAATAAAGCGGAACGTATTGCGGATCTTGCGGTAGTTCTCTGCGACAGTTTGCATTAACCGCTCAGAGCCCACCACGTCCTCGCGAAAATCAACCGAAGCTGCCCAGAGGCGCACGACTTCGCCACCCAGGCGGCTGGCGATATCGACGGGGTCCACATCGTTACCCCGAGACTTGGACAACGCCTGCCCTTGCTCGTCGAGCGTCCACCCCGGTGTAACCACCATCTTGTATGGAGGGCTGCCCTTCACTCCCATGGCACAAAGCAAGGCGGACTGAAACCAGCCACGGTATTGATCTCCGCCTTCCAGATACAGGTCCGACGGCCAGGGAAAATCGGGTTCAGCCGCGCGCAATGCGAGGTAGCTAGAGCCCGACTCTAGCCACACATCCAAGATGTCGGTTTCTTTCTCGAATTTTGCTCCATTACAGTGCGGACACTTCATCCCCGGCGGGAGTATCGCGTCGGCCTCCGGCGTGTACCACGCGTCCGATCCGCCGCGGGCGAAGAGTACCACCACCTTGCGATTGACCGCGGGGTCATTCAGCGGCTTGCCGCAGCTCTGGCACAAGAACACAGCAATGGGCACGCCCCAAACCCGCTGCCGCGAGATGCACCAGTCGGGACGGGTCGCGATCATGTTGTACATGCGCTCTTCGCCCCAGGCGGGATCCCACTTCACTCTCTTAACGTCTTCCAGCGTACGGCTGCGCAGCGTTCCGCCACCGGGCATCGGTGCTTCCATGGAGATGAACCACTGCTCGGTAGCGCGGAAGATAATCGGATTGTGACAGCGCCAGCAATGCGGATACGAGTGTTCCAACTTTTCCGCATGGAGCAGGGCGCCACGCTTCTTCAGCAACTCTATGATCGGCCCATTTGCGTCCCAGACTTTCAAACCGTCGTATTCCGGCAGTCCGTTGTGCAGGATCCCTTTCTCGTCCACGTTGCTCGTCGCATCGAGGCCATACTTCATGCCGGTCGCGAAGTCCTCGGCGCCATGAGACGGCGCCGTATGTACAACGCCGGTTCCGGTGTCCATCGCGACGTAATCCGCCAGCACACCGAGAATCTTGCGATCCAAGAAGGGATGCTGAAAGTTCAATCGCTCCAGCTGGCGACCGGGGAAACGGGCGAGTTCGCGCACTCCGGCGAGATTACATTTCTCAGCCACGTCCGCAGCCAGCTTCGCCGCCACCACATACACTTCGCCGCCAGATTCCAGACCAACGTACTCTTCGTCAGGATGGAAAGCCACGGCCATCGACGCTGGCAATGTCCATGGAGTAGTCGTCCAGATGATGGTGGAAACTTTCTTGCCCTTTAATTCGGCAGCGATCTTTGCCGGATCATCAAGCAGGGCGTATTTCACCCAGATCGCGGGACTGGTTTCGTTTTCGTACTCCACCTCGGCTTCGGCCAGAGCGGTCTCGTCGTGCATGCACCAATACACCGCCCGCAGGCCCTTGTAGACGAAACCGTTCTCATAGAATGAAAAAAAGGTGGCCACGACTACCGATTCGTATTGTGGCTCCATGGTGACGTAAGGGTGATCGAACCGGCCGAACACTCCAATACGTTTGAACTGCTCGCGCTGCAGGTCGAGATACTTCTGGGCAAACCTTCTGCATTCCCGACGCACGTCCAGCGGCTTCATCTGCAGCTTCTTGCCGCCGAGTTGCTGGTCCACCTTGATCTCGATGGGCAGGCCGTGACAGTCCCATCCTGGCACATACGGTGCGTCAAAGCCGGCCATGTTCTTCGACTTGACAACAAAATCTTTCAGCGACTTGTTCAGAGCCGTACCAAGATGGATAGGCCCACTGGTATAGGGAGGCCCGTCGTGCAACACGTATAAAGAAGCCCCGCGGCGTGCTTCCCGAATGCGCTCATAGATTTGCATCTGCTCCCAGCGGGCCAGCATTCTTGGCTCGTTCTGCGGCAAATTGGCCTTCATCGGAAAGACGGTCTTTGGCAGATTGATCGTGGATTTCAGCTCGAGCGGCACTCGACTTGCTTCCCCCAAATGGTTGATTTCTTTCAATTATAGGGAGTGTCAAAACGAACGTCCATTGTCCACGCGGGTGGGAGTTTTTCCCGGACTCGGGAAAAGCACGTGGAATTTGGGAAAAATCAGTGTACAATTTCCCCAAGAAGTAACGTTTCCCGAGGATGCGCATCTAACTGTGAGTTGTTGATATTGTTGGACTCACCCTTTGTTATGACAGGATAGGGGCGGGGTCACAGCAACGATTAGCAACTTGGCAGGAGATGTGCTCATCTAGTTGAAAGAGAGTTGGCGACGATTAGGCGTCCGTTCTCACAACCAGCATCTCGGGCTAAATGATGCCGACATTGGATACCGCACCCCGCGCCGAACGCGAACCCGGACTGAATCTGTTGCTGCCCAAGGCCTCTTGGGAGCAGCCGCTGTGGAAGTCTCTGTTCCAGAACCTTGACGACTACTTCTTTCCCAAGAAGCTGCCGCCACTGGTGCTGACTTCCAAGCCCATCCCGGTCAGGGATATCTGGGGCTTTTACAATTACAAGAAAAACGGTGTACTAGGCTCGACCGTAGTGCACGTTCTGGCTTTGGCGGCCATCATTGGTTTAACGATTCTCGGCCGGCGAGTAGTGCAGGAAATCCAAAAGCCGCACGAAACGGTTACGCTGGTCGCGCCTGACGACATTCCAGCCCTGCAACCTGCCAAGACGATCTCTGGCGGCGGTGGTGGCGGCGGCGACCGCGACAAGTTCCAGGCTCCTAAGGGCAAGCTGCCAAAGTTGGCAATGGAGCAAATCACTCCGCCTGCCGTGGTTGTCCGCAACGAAACTCCGAAGTTAGTGGCTGAGCCGACCGTGGTGGTTCCACCGCAGGTTCATTTGGCAATGAATAACCTGCCCAACCTGGGCGACCCCCTGTCTCACCTGCCTTCCGGTCCGCCGTCGAACGGGACTGGCTCGGGCGGTGGCATTGGTTCTGGTAGCGGCGGCGGAGTAGGCGTGGGTGAGGGCCCTGGCGTCGGCGCAGGCCGCGGCGGTGGCACGGGCGGCGGCGTGTTCAGGGTTGGCGGCGGAGTTTCGGCGCCACGCCCAGTGTTCACACCTGACCCGGAGTACTCCGAAGAAGCCCGCAAGGCGAAGTATCAGGGAACCTGTGTTCTCTGGCTGATCGTCGGCCCCGACGGCAAGCCACGTGACATCAAAGTAGCTCGCACTCTGGGTCTTGGGTTGGACGAGAAAGCTATCGAAGCAGTGAAACAGTGGAAGTTTGAGCCTGCAATGAAAGACGGTAAACCGGTGGCCGTGCAGATTAACGTGGAAGTGAGCTTCCGCCTGTACTGATCAAAGTTTGATTCACAATAGCGGCCGCGACTTTGCGGCCGTTTTGTTTTGCCCTCTGCGTGCTTTGAGTACCCTGTGGTTTTTCTCATTTTCGTTCGAGAATCACATATTGCATCAGCACACGCTTGTGGAAGTCGAGATGCTCATATAGATCCACAGCCCCGGTGTTTTCCGGCCGGACGTGGAGAAAAGGCTGTTCGCCCCGGTTGCGAATCCGCTGAATCAGCATCCTGATCAGCGCGGTGGCATAGCCGTGGCCCAGATGGTCCGGATGCGTGCACACGGCGCTGACCTCGGTGTAGCCCGGCAAGCGCAAGCGCTCGCCCGCCATCGCGACCAGATCGCCGTTCTGGCGAATGCTCCAGTATTCTCCCATTTCATGAGTGCGTCGGCCGAACGGGCCGGGCTTTGTCAATTGGGTCAGCGCGAGCATCTCGGGCACATCGGCCTCCTCCAAGCGCAGGAATACAGGCCGTTGCTCTCGAGTCTCAGGTGAAGGCGCATCCTCATGAACCATCTGCAGCAGCGGGCCAGAACTTACAAGGTCCCACGGTGGCGGCAGTTGTGGTGTTTCATTCAGAAACAGCCCTACACGTTCGTAGGGGCGGAGCAGAGTGAAAAGGGACTCATACGCTTCAACGCTTGGCTCCGCTAAAGCGCCGAGCACGCTGACCTTGCTGAAGAACTTTCCCGCCGAGTGATTCGTCGTGCCAAGATGCGCCTGGCTCGTCGTGAGCGCTTTCCAGATGACGTTGTCAAGCGGATGCATGGACTATTAGACAGATTAGATACCGGTTGGATTCGTGTCTATCCGGCTCTTGCGGGAAAGAGTGCGGTTGGAAAGATTGCCTTGCTCTGCCTCTTGGCGGACCTCAACGATACGGAAATCTTACTCTTTCAGATCCACGTGCTGAACATCCTCGACCCCGTGTTCCAGAAACCGCGTGCCCAAGCTGCGAAACTTGTCCACCGAATCCGTGGCGAAGAACTTCAAGCGTGGCAAATGGCGCCGCTCGGGTTGCGCGGGATCCGACAAGGGAATCCTGCGGAGCAGCTTGGCGACTGCCTGGGCGGTGGACTCCGCTGAATCAATAATGCCCACGTGCTCTGGGGCGACACGCCGCAGCACGGGCTTCAACAGAGGATAATGAGTGCAGCCGAGGACCAGAACGTCGGCCGACTGGAAACCGTCCGCGAAAGCTTCGCCCAGGTAAATGCGCGCTACCTGCTCTGTCACCGGATGCTCGACCCAACCCTCTTCCACTAGCGGAACGAACAGTGGGCAGGCTTTCTCCCTGGCCTGCACACCTCTGGCCTCCAGAGCCTTGAGATAAGCATGACTGCTAATGGTAGCCGGGGTGCCGATGACCACTGCTTTCCGATTCCGAGTTTTGGCCGCTGCCTGCTCCGCTCCCGGCTCAACGACGCCGATCACCGGAACGCCCACGGCCTTGATTATCTGATCAAGTGCCAAGGCCGTTGCCGTGTTGCATGCGATGACCAGCATTTGCGCGCCGTGCTGCTCCAAGTAACGGCTTGCCTCAATCGCGTACTTCGAGACCGTTTCGACCGACTTTGATCCATAGGGCAGCCGCGCCGTATCGCCGAAATAGACGTAATCGGCCTGGGGGATGACTTCGAGTAAAGCTTTAAGGACAGTCAATCCCCCAACGCCGGAGTCGAAGACACCAATGCAAGTGCGGCGGGGAGTTGGAGGCAAATTAGGCACGCCGCTCCAAGCTGGAGACGGTCCGTTCTGTGGCAGGCTTCGCACAGCACGCCCCCGGCGGAATCGGCGCGCCATGCGGGCAGGTGCGCGGATGGCCGAGAAAGCTGCAGATTTTGTCGGTCGCTTCCGGCGACAAAATGTGCTCGAACTTGCACGACTGCTGCTCGATCTCGGTCTCACTGTCCAGGGCAAGACTGTCGGTGAAGAGGCGCTCGGCTAGGCGATGCCGACGGATGATGTCGGCCGCCCGCTGGCGCCCGCGGGCACTAAGCTCAACGATCATGCTGCCATCGCCGGTCGAGACTCCATCCGGCTTCAGCGCATCGTGGCATGGATTCACAAACGGCTTGTGATCGTGCTGTTCCGGCGGATGCGGGGCGGTCGTTACCAAGCCCAACTCGATCATCTTCTCGACCGCGATGCTCACCGGCAGCGCGCCGTGAACTTCCATGCGGCCCAGCTCAGCAGTCTCGCCGTGCTCAGCCAAGACCCATAGTTCCTCGAGAACTTCGTCGAACTGCTCCTCGTCGGCCATTGAGAAGACAACTTGCGCCGCGATCTTGCCATGATGAAGCTCAATCCGGCGGTCAGCCAGCCGAGCAACCACCGGATCGTGGGTGACCATCACGATAGTCCGCCCCTGTTGATGCAGATCACGCAGCAGGCGAAGAACAATCTCTTCATTGGCAGCGTCGAGATTGCCCGTGGGCTCGTCAGCGAGCACGATCTTCGGATCATTGATGAGGGCTCGGGCAATGCAAACGCGCTGCTGCTCGCCGCCGGAAAGCTGCGAAGGGATGTGATGGGCGCGCCCTTTCAATCCGACGCGCTCCAGAGCTTCCGCCGCTTCTTGTTCATCGGTCATGCTGTGGAAATACTGCGCCAGCATGACGTTTTCCAGCGCGGTGAGATAAGGAATGAGGTGGAATTGCTGGAACACAAAGCCAATCTTCTCTGCCCGAATTCGATTCAATTCCGACGCGGACATATTTGCGACATTCTGGCCATCGAGCCAGATTTCGCCTGAAGTCGGCCGGTCGAGGCACCCAATCAGATTCACCAACGTCGATTTGCCCGAACCGGATGGACCCATGATCGCGATCCATTCCCCGGGATCCACGTTGAGGGAGAAATTATCCAGTGCACGGATGACGCCACCATTGGCCTGGGCCTTGGCCGGGTAGAGCCGGCTGACATCCTTCAGCTTGATCATTTCATTCTCCCCTCAAAATCACGGCTGGCTGCACTCGGCGCAGCAGCGACATAGGCAAAGCCGCTGAGATCAGCGCCACCGCCACGCTGCCACATAATACCCATGGCAACACATTAAACCGCGGCACAACCGGCGCATGAAAATTCGCTCGCCCGATCCACGCGGCAACCCCGATGCCAATAACGAATCCTAATACAGCCCCGATCGCTCCCAGCGCACCGGCTTCCGCTGCGAAAAAGCTGCTGATAAGCCGCTCAGAGGCTCCGAGTGCTTTCATGATGGCGAAGTCCCGACGTCGATCAAGTACCCAGCCCATCAGGGTGGAAAGCACACACAGTGCGGCGGTCAAAATGATTAGACTAGCCGACCCAAGCAACAGTGCGCGAGTTTTCCCCAGAACTCGAGCCTCACCTTCCATGATTTGTCGCACGGGACGGACCTCCGCCGTGGGCAAAGCCTGAGCTAGCTTAGTGATTTCGGCGCTGACTTCTTCCGAAGACCCGGAGGCCGCGATTTCGATAGTGGAAGGCAGTACCCCGGTCCAGCTTTCAAAATCCGCGAGAGAGATATAAACCCGGCTATCCTCGGCAGCTCCGGTGCTCAGCGTGCCCGCGGGAGTCAGGCGAATCGTGCGTCCCTGAAAGCTGAGATCAAACGGTTTGCCTTGCGGGCTTACGTCGGCGGCGGCTCGCGCACCCATCAGCGCCTGTTGCGAGCTCTGCGGCCAGCCGTTCACCGACCACCAGTTATCCAGCTTGTGCACTTGCTCGAAATCGGTTCCAGACACAACCACCGACTGCCCATCGGACGTGCGCGCCACAACGTATGCGAAGGGAACGGCCAGGCCGCGTCCGGCAAGAACGGCGTTAACTTTGTTCAGAGTGCCTTTGGGCAGCGCTGCGCCATCT
>Ga0187771_10004152_pt1 | contig 10181 bp, 5 predicted proteins | sample 0116_SJ02_MP15_1_FD_133139 | JGI IMG/M metagenome (GOLD analysis project Ga0187771, IMG submission 133139) | Tropical peat soil microbial communities from peatlands in Department of Meta, Colombia - 0116_SJ02_MP15_10_MG | ecosystem: Environmental > Terrestrial > Soil > Wetlands > Peat | place... | reverse complement strand
TGCACATGGCCGAGCGCATGATGCCGGGCAACCCTTCTGTCCATTTCGCGCTGGCGACGGCGCTCAGCCGCACCGGAGCGAAAGAGGAAGCGGAAAAGGAGTTTGCGATTCATCGCGACCTCACCTCGCAAGCACGGCCCTCCCCCTCATCGGATAACCCTCACTAGAGCAGTTCGATGGTTATGTGGAGCTTGTAAGAGGCCTCCTCCTGCTTTCGCTCTCAGAGTATGCGGCTGCGACCCGGCGCTTGTTGAGGATATCCCTGCCTGTTAGAATCGCATCGTCTTTGCTTGTTCACACCTTAAGTTGCGGACCGATTGTGAGAACCTTGCGAAGTGTCAAGCGTACCCTGCTGCTGATGGTTTTGTTGACGGCGCCGGTTTACGGCCAACATGAAGAGAAGGCACAATCGGCGCGAGTAGACGGCACGGTTCGAAACTCAGCAGGCAAACCGATCGCAGGCGCGGCTGTGGTCCTCGAAGCGAAAGGATCGGCCGATAAAATCTCTGCAACCACGGATACCCAAGGCCGTTTCCACTTTGACGCCGTTCGGCCTGCAAGCTATGTTTTGCGCGTTACTGCAGAAGGCTACGAAACAAAAGCCGAGGAATTGTTGGCCTTGCACGCCGACGAGTTGAAGACCTGTTCGTTCGTCCTGGTTGGCGACACGTTAAACGCGGTGCAGTTCTCAGATGAGCCGGCTTTCACTGTTGCCGGCGTCACCGATGTGACCGAGTACGGCAGCCACGGCTCGGCGCCCTTTATGCACAATCGGGACGAAATCTCCAAGCAGGCAGTTTCCCTTGGGGACGAGTCCGCAGAAGCACCGCACTCACCATCTGGGACAGCAGGCTCGATTCGAGCGCAGCTTGCCAAGGAGGATCGTGCAGACCTTCGAGTGCAGTTGGCCGAGATCGAAGAGCGCGAAGGACACCCGCTGGAGGCGGTGCGTGACTATCAGCGCGCCGCCGAAATGCAGCCCAGCGAAGCTCATCAATTTGTTTGGGGCGCCGAATTGCTCCTACATCATACCTACGAACCCGCGATCATCGTGTTCACGCAAGGACGCCGGCTGTATCCTGATTCGACGCGCATGCGGCTGGGATTGGCGGCAGCAACGTACGCGAGCGGGACCCCGGAAGCCGCGGAGAAGATATTGTTAGAAGCCTGCGATCGAGATCCTTCGAACCCCATGCCGTATATGTTCCTCGGCAAATTGCAAGCGTTGGAAAACATCGATTTGGCCGCTTGGGTCGAGAGGATGAAACGGTTTGTCACCCTCCATCCTGAGAGCGCCATGGCGCACTACCTTTATGCGGTGGCGCTGCAGAGGCAGCGCGGTGAAGAAGGAGATTCGAGCGTGGTGGAGTCGCAACTGAAGACCGCCGTTACTCTTGATCCGCATCTGGGCGACGCGTATTTGCAGTTGGGCATTCTGTATACCGATCGCCATGATTTTCCGGGCGCGCTTCGCATGCTTCAGCGTGCGGTGGAATTGATGCCGAGTTCCGACCAGGCGCATTATCGGCTTGCGCAGATATATCGCCAGGCGGGAGAGCCGGAGAAAGCGCGCAAGGAAATCGAGCAATTCAAGCAGATTACCGAACAGAAGGACAAGCAAGCCGGACCAGAAGGCCGGGAAATCCAGCGGTTTGTCTACACGTTGAGAAATCCGGCTTCTTCCACCACTCCCTCGAATCAGCAGTGACCGACCCCAGCTATTCCCAGCCGCCGCCGAGAGCTTGATAAAGTTGCACCAGCGCAATGAGTTCGCTGCCCTGCGCTTGAGCCAGGTTTAGCTCGGCGGAAAATGAATTGGTCTCGTTGGTGAGAACTTCAAGATAGTCGACGCTGCCGGCCTTGAACCGGATCTCGGACAGGCGCGCGGCATCCTGAGCCGATTCGAGCAGGTGCTCCTGTTGCAGGCGAAACTCGTGATACTTGCGATAGGCGACGAGAGCGTTGGACACATCGCGGAAAGCTCCCTGAATGGTCTGCTGATAGGTAAGCACCAGCTGGTCGCGTTGCGCTTGCGCCAGCCGGACGCCGGATTTCAGCCGGCCTGCTTCGAAGATCGGTTGCGTCAAGCTTCCCGCTAAGGTCCAGACCCCCGCAGGGCCCTGGAACAGATCCGTCAACTTCGGACTCTCGAATCCGGCGTTTCCCGTCAAAGAGATTTGCGGGAAGTACGCCGCTCTGGCTACGCCGATCTGGGCGTTTGCGGCAATCAAATTCTGTTCAGCCTCGCGGATATCCGGGCGGCGCTCCAACAGCGCGGAGGGCAGCCCCGCCGGCACCTCGGGAGCGTGTGGCTGTTCCGTAAGCTTCAGGCCCCGTGGGATGTCGCTCGGATTATTGCCGAGAAGAATGCTAATGGCATTTTCCTGCTCTGCGATTTGGCGCTCGAGATCGGGGATTTCCGCCGCGGCCGTGTACACCAACTGCTCGGATTGCCGCACGTCAAGAAGAGAGTTCATGCCGTGCTGTTCCAGCATGTTGGTAAGTTCCAGTGAATCCTGGCGGGTAGCCAAGGTGCGTTTCGAAATCTCGAGCTGCAGGTCGAGTTGGCGAAGCTGAAAATAGGAGCTGGCCACATTGGCCACCAGGCTCGCCATCACCGCTTTTTGCGCCCATTCGTTCGCGAGGAGGTTCGCGCGCGCTGCCTCGGTCGCGCGGCGATAGCGCCCCCAGAAATCAACGTTCCACGTGGCGCCAGCCGCAATTTCGCCGAGCGTGAGTTCGTAAGCGGGAATCGGGCCGATGGTGGGATTGCGAACACTCGTGACATTTCCGCCGGCAGTGACAGTGGGGAACTGGTCGGCGCGAGTGACGCCGAGCTGCGCTCGCGCCTGTAGGACGCGCGTCGCGGCAATGCGGACGTCATAGTTGTTTTTGAGCGCCGTCGAAATCAGCTGCTGCAGCTCTTTATCCTGGAAAACCTCCCACCATTTCTGGTCGCCGAGAGAAATCGCAGAAGGTTTTGGTGCGGTGCTTGGTGTGGCGACGGGCGACGGAGGCGCGGCGTCGGCGGGGGTTGATGCGCCGCGATAATTCGAGGGAACACTAACGGCCGGACGTTTATAGTTCGGGCCGACCGAGCAGCCAAGAAGGCAAACAAACGCTGAAACCGCGGCTGTGAGCACGAAGCGCGTCGAACGAATGTGCAAACGCATGTGGGAATCAGTCTCCATTGCGTTCCTGTAATGCCAGCTCGGGATGGGCGCCGATCACGTCAGGAGCTTTATGCGTGGAACGGAAAAAGGAGAAGCGGTCCAGGACTTTCTCCTGGAAATCCTCGAGATAGAGGTAGATCGCCGGAGTGATGAAGAGTGTGACGAACTGAGACACCACCAGCCCGCCGATGACGACCAGTCCGAGCGGGCGGCGCGACGAGCCATCTTGACCGTAGCCCAGAGCGATGGGGAGCGCGCCCAAAAGCGCCGCCATCGTAGTCATGATAATGGGGCGAAAACGTTCCATGCTGGCTTCGTGGATGGCCTCATCATCCCGGAGTCCCTGGCGCATGCGTTGTTCGGCGAAGTCGACAATCATGATGCCGTTTTTCTTGACGATGCCCATCAGCATGAACATGCCGATGTAGGCGTAGAGGGAGGCCTCAGAGTGGAAGAGCCAGAGAGTCAGCAGGCCGCCCACCAGAGCGACAGGGAGCGACGACAGAACCGTAATGGGGTGCAGGTAGCTCTCGTACAGAATTGCCAGAATCACGTACATCACGAAAACGGCGACCAGCATCAGCACGACGAGGTCGGAAGCGGTGTTGCGGAACGTGAGAGCCTCACCTTGCAGCTCGCCGCGCACGCCTGCGGGAAGAATCTGTTTTGCGGCGGCCTCGACGAAATCGGTGGCCTGTCCGACAGTGAAGCCGGGCTTCATGTTGAAGAAGATGGTCACGCTGGTGAACTGGTTGATGTGGTTGACCGCTTGCGGGCCGATGACGGGATGCCAGGAAGTGACCGCGCTCAGCGGAATCATCCGTTGACCGTCGTCGCTCTTGATGTAGAGCTTGCTCAGATCCTGGGGGTCGGCGCGTTCGTTGTCGGCGACTTCCAGAATCACCTGATACTGATCGGTCGGCTTCTTAATGAGGTAGCTGTAATTTTGCGAGTAGGCGTCGTGAAGCAGAGTGAGAATACGAGATTCGGAAATGCCGTAGAGTTTCGCCTGTTCACGTAGAATCTCGACCTGCAAATTGGGTGTGTGATTGAAAAGGTCGGAATTCACGAACAGGAAGCCGGGGTATTCGTGGAGTTTAGCCAGCAGCTTGTTCGCCGAATCGTAAACCTCGTTCGCATCGATGCCGGAAATCGCGTAGGCGAATTGCCCTTGGACGTTGGCGGTCGCGCCGGTACTGATCTGCAGCACCGGTTGTGGCTTCAGAAAAGCCACGACGCCGGGGACGCGTGACATGATGCCGCCCATCAATTGCCCCGCGACCTGATCGATGGGGACACGCTTGGAGGGATCGCTAAGAAACGGGATCAAAAAGGCCTGGTTTCCCGGCAGGAACTGACCGTTTCCGCTCATGGTGAACGTGGCAGCCACCGCAGGATTGGCGTGCATGATTTGCTCCGCTGCGTCCTGATAGCGATGCATTTGCTCAGGTGATGAGCCTTCCTGGGCAACCAATACGCCGAAAATCAGACTGCTGTCACCGACGGGCAGGAAGGATTTCGGAACCGCGTAGAACAAATAGCCCGTGCCGACAAAGCAGACCAGCCAGATCGCCAGCGAGATCCAACGATGGCGCAGAAAGAACCAGAGGTGTCGGCTATAGACGTTCAGAACGCGATGCTCGATGTTGCTGCTGATGCGTTCGACAAAGGTCTTCTTGGTACCTGGCCCACGGCCAGCCAGCAAACGCGAGGTCATTAACGGCGTAAGCGTAAGAGAAACGAGGCCGCTGGCAAGAATGGAGATGACGATGGTAATCGAGAACTCGCGAAAGATGCGGCCGACCAGACCCCCCATGAAGACCAGGGGAATAAAAACGGCCGCCAGCGACACGGTCATGGTCAAAATCGTGAAGCTGATCTCGCGCGCGGATTTGATGGAAGCTTCGAGCGCAGAGCGTCCTTCCTCCATCAAACGAACCGTGTTTTCCAGGAACACGATAGCGTCATCAACGAGGAAGCCGATCGCGAGAGTGAGAGCCATCAAAGAGAGGTTATCCAGGCTGTAGCCCAGAATGCGCATGGCGATAAAGGTCAGCAACAGAGAAAGCGGGAGGGCCACCGCAGGAATCAACGTGTCGGTGGCGCGGCCGAGGAAAAGGAAAATGACCATCACCACCAAAACAAAGGCGAGATACAGGGTGGCCTGAACATCCTTAATGCTGTTCACAATCGTGGCCGAGCGGTCGTATGCGGTGGCAATCCTCACCGAACTCGGCAACTGCTTCTCGATCGTGGGCAGCACTTCGCGAACGGATTTGGAGACCTCGACAGCATTCGCGCCGGCGCGCCGAAATACCGCGACGACTACGGTTGCGCCCGGGGTGGAATAGCCGCGAGCCCAGAAACGCATGTCGATGCGCTCGTCCTGCACGCCCTGCTTGACCGTGGCGACATCTTTCAAATAGACGGGAGCACCCCGGTCCTGACCCACGATTAGCTGTTCGTACTGTTCGGCAGTGCTTAGCTGGCCCTGCGGCTGGAGTAGGAAACTGCGGTGCGGACCATCGAATTGCCCGGCTCCGGTGTAGCTGGTGCCATTTTTGATGGCCGTGGTCAGATCCTCGAGAGAGATGTTGCGCATGGCCATGGCAGACGGGTCGGCCTTGATGCGCACGGCAGACTGTGTGCCATAGACGGCGACTTGGCTAACGCCCGGGAGAATGCTGATGCGTTCGCCGACCTGCGTGTTGGCGTAATCGTAGAGCTGCCCTTCGGTTGCCGTGTCGCTCACCAGCACGAGGTACTGAATGGGCTGGTCATTGGGATTCGTCTTCGTGAACGTTGGGGGGCTCGGTAAATCGATGGGAAGCTGGCCCGTGGCGCGTGTAATCGCTGCCTGAACATCTGTCGCGGCAGCATCGAGGCTCTTGTTCAGGTCAAATTGCAGCACGAAACTCGAATGGCCTTGGCCATTGTTCGAGGTGACCATTTCGAGCCCGGGAATTTGCATGAACTGGCGCTCCAGCGGAGTAGCCACGTTGTTCGCCATGGTCTCGGGCGTGGCGCCGGGATAATTCACGTTCACCTGGATGACCGGGTAGTCCACAGCGGGCAAGTCGCTCACCGGGAGACTCACATAGGCGAACAGGCCGAACAGGATGACGGACACCGTCAAGGCGACCGTCATCACCGGACGACGGATGAAGAGTTCCGAAAGATTCATGACGAACCCTTCTGTTGGTCCGCTCTGGCTTGGCTAGGAGTTGGTGCGGCTGATTCGCCGCTGTCTATGTGTACTTGGCCGCCGGGACGCACGAGCAACTGACCGGTGACCACGACGCGCTCACCAGGCGCGAGTCCGGTGTTGACAACCACGTCACTGCCTTGGCGCTGTCCCAGAGCTACAGGGCGCAACTCGGCGGAGTTGTCGGGCTTAATCACGTACACGTAAGGGCCACGCTGGCTGATCTGCGTGGCCTGGCTCGGAATCAGCAGAGCTCCTCTTTCCGTGGCCAGAACGAGTTTGACGTTGACGAACTGGCCGGGCCAGAAATGGCGATCGGCATTGGCGATCGTTGCGCGCAGGTTGACTGTGCCGGTGCTGTTCTGTACGGAATTATCCAAAAATTCCACCTTGCCGGAGCGCGCTGCGCCTTCCGGATCGCTAGACAGCCGCACCATTGCTTTGAGCATGCCGCGGCTCATTTGTTTTTGGACTTCCGGCAGGTCGCGCTCGGTGATAGTGAAATTGGCGTAGATCGGGTCGACTCGCTGGATAGAAAGAAGCGCAGTCATATTCGCTTGCACGACGTTTCCGACGTCAACTAGGCGGGCGCCCGCCCGGCCGTCGATCGGGGAATGGATGTAGCAGTAGTCGAGATTGATTTGCGCGGTCTCAATGGCGGCTTTGGCTGCATCGATCTGCGCTTGGACTACGTCAACGGCGTTTTTCTTGGTGTCGTAGTCTTGCTTGGAGATGGCACGCGTGCCGACGAGTTCCTGATCGCGCTCAAACTGAATTTTCGCCAAGTCCAGAGCGGCTTTGGCCTGTTGCAGGCTAGCTTGGGCAGCATCTAGCTGTGCCTGGAAGGGGCGGGGGTCGATTACAAACAGGAGCTGGCCCTTTTTGAGGTCCTCGCCGTCCTGGAAATGGCGTTCGGTGATACGACCCGCGACCTGGGGCGTCACGGTGACAGATTCGAACGCTGTGTTTCTACCGATTTCGTCCAGGTACCGAGGCACGTCCTGAATCTTGGCCGTTGTCACAGTAACCAAAGGCGGCGGCAATAGGGTTGGGCTGCCGGCCTGAGCGGTGCCGCGGCTGCATGCAACGCCAAACAGGCTGAGGGTCAGAAGGAGACCGCAACAAACGAGCTGGTTAAACGGCGAAAAGCCACCTCGTGGAACGTCCGTTGTTTTGAAGACTACTTGCTTCTGGCCCATAACCCTATGACTCTCCTGTTTGCATACCTCAGATACTCCGGCCCTTACTGGTGAACCTTCTGGGCGCCCGCTCTGGAGATCATGTACCGGTAAGACGATTGCCAAATCGCAAAGTGGACAATCGCCTTCGAAAAAATGTGCTGAGCGTCCCCCCTCCCGGTCGAAGTCTCCTGTCTATGATGTAGAACGAACCGGGAATGGTACTCGGCCTGGTTTGCCCTGTTTCCGCACGGTCCCCACCGTAAGAGAGCCTTCCCGGATGCCCGGCCTCGATAGCGCGCGTAATCCAAGAGAGAACTGCTGTAGTACTGGCCAGGGTTTTGATTTAGTTGCCGAAAATCGGTTGACCCCGGGACCTCACTTGCATCTAATACGGCCTGCTCGGACGCCCAGGCGAGTGCTGGGACTAAGGTCCTTCACACATTGCAGGGCGTTGGACGGTTCAATAGATGAATCCGACTCTTCCGGAAAACGCGTCAACTACCATCTCACCGCCGACAGAGGATGTACCCTCGAAACCGCCTTCGCCAAGCGACAACGAACCCCCTGGCCCGACCCACAAACGCCCAAAGAATCGGAACGCATTGATTTTTTGTTGTGCCGGCCTGGTATTGCTGGCGGCCGGCATCTTTCTCTGGCGTTATTTGACCAGCTATGAGTCCACGGACGATGCACAAGTCGATGTTCATCTGTATCCCGTCAGCGCGCGCATTTCCGGGTATGTCGTCAAGGTAAATGTGGGCGATAACCAGTATGTCGAAAAGGGCACGGTGCTTGTGGAGATCGATCCACGGGACTACGAGGTCGCCGTTGCCCAGGCCCGCGCCAATCTTGCCAACGCCGAAGCCACGGCTCAATCGCTGAATATTACCGTTCCGATTACCTCCGTCAGCACAGAGAGCCAGCTCAACTATGCGACTTCTGAAGTCAACAACGCGGTTGCCGGCATTACCGCCGCCGAAAAGCAACTGACCGCGGCGCATGCTCAAGTGATCGAGGCCGAAGCAAATGATGTGAGGGCGCAGGACGATCTACGCAGGTACAAGGCGCTTGTCGAGAAGGACGAAGTGTCCGCTCAAACCTACGATGTGGCACTCGCAGCCGCCCGGACCAGCACGGCCTCGGTAGAAGCTGCACATGCTAATGAGGCTGCAGCCCAGGAGGCTGTTCAGCAAGCTCGCAGCCGGCTTGAGGGTTCCCAAGCTAACCATCGATCTGCGGAAACTGGTCCGCAGCAGGTTTCCTCGACGCGCGCCCGTGCTCGCGCAGCCATCGCCGACGTCGAACAGAAGCGCGCCGCGCTCGAGCAAGCCGAACTCAATCTGCAATACACGAAGATCATCGCGCCCGTCAGCGGCGAGGTGAACAAAACCGTCGTTGTAGGCCTGAACGTTCAACCGGGACAGCAACTCCTCAGCGTCGTTCCCCTCGATGAAGTCTGGATCACCGCGAACTTCAAGGAGACTCAGCTTCGCCACATGCGTGTCGGGCAGAAGGCCGAAGTTCACGTGGATTCCAGCGGACGGACGTTCAAAGGGCATGTCGATAGCCTTGCGGGAGCCACGGGCCCGCTCTTCAGTCTGCTGCCGCCCGAGAATGCCACGGGCAACTACGTGAAGATCGTCCAGAGGATTCCGGTGAAGATTGTGCTCGAGCCGGGAGAAAACCGTGATCGACAGCTCCGGCCCGGCATGAATGTTGAACCTCACGTGTACCTGCGATGAGTTCCGCGACTCTCACATTCGATCAGGACCTCTGGCGGCCCAAATACAACCCCTGGCTGATTGCCGTGGTTGTGGCTATGGCAGCTTTCATGGAAGTGCTCGACACTAGCATCGCCAATGTGGCCTTGCCATACATAGCGGGGAACCTGGCAGCAAGCAACGACCAGAGCACTTGGGTACTGACTTCCTACCTTGTCTCGAACGCGATCATCCTGCCGATAAGCGGTTGGCTTGCCGGAGCACTAGGTCGCAAACGCTTCTTCATGATCTGCTTGACCGTGTTCACTGCGAGTTCTTTGCTATGCGGCTTCGCGCCTAGTCTTGGAATGTTGCTCTTCTTTCGCGTTTTGCAAGGCGCCGGTGGGGGCGGCCTTCAACCGATGGCGCAGGCTATTCTGGCGGACACCTTTCCCCCGGAGAAGCGAGGCTTGGCCTTTGCTCTCTACGGCATCACCGCAATCATCGCGCCTACGATCGGGCCGACGCTGGGCGGTTGGATTACCTTCGATTATTCGTGGCGTTGGATTTTCTTTATTAACATCCCTGTGGGCTTCGCAACTTGGCTCCTGGTGCGCCGCTTCGTGGAGGATCCGCCCTACCTCAGTCAGACAAAAAAGGCTGGGGTGAAACTAGACTACATTGGTATCGCGCTGCTGACTTTGGGCATCGGCGCATTACAGATATTGCTCGATAAGGGCCAAGAAGACGATTGGTTCGGCTCCTCCTTTATTACCACACTCGTGGTCGTCGCCACGGTCTGTCTGCTCGCACTCGTTATCTGGGAATGGTTTCAGAAGGCGCCGATCATCGAGGTGCGAATGTTCAAGAGCTTCAATTTCGCAAGCGCGAATCTGATGATGTTCACGCTTGGCATTTTGTT
>Ga0187771_10004151_pt1 | contig 10182 bp, 13 predicted proteins | sample 0116_SJ02_MP15_1_FD_133139 | JGI IMG/M metagenome (GOLD analysis project Ga0187771, IMG submission 133139) | Tropical peat soil microbial communities from peatlands in Department of Meta, Colombia - 0116_SJ02_MP15_10_MG | ecosystem: Environmental > Terrestrial > Soil > Wetlands > Peat | place... | reverse complement strand
GTCTCACTCTATCCGCCTGCAGAAGCGGAATTCGGTGTTCACAGCGGGTCCATCGAGTTCCACACGGATAGGCAGCTGATTCGGTTTCCGCTCGATGTTGTTCTGCTTTCCAAAAACCTGAATCGCGACGTGTCGACCGTGCAAAAAAGGGAGGAGGGTAAAGAAGTGGTTAAGGTCTCTAATGGCTTGCTGGAGTTCAGGGGTAGCGCAGAATTCGCTGGGTGTCTGTACTTCTTGTCGGGAGAAGACGAAGTGAACCATTTATGCTCGAGTTTTCCTCGCATCGGAACAAAGGTGTTTCTGCAGAACTACTCTGGCGGAATAAGAGCGCTTTACTTGGGGGACGGGTTTGACTTTGAAAAGTCGAAGAGCCATCTCGAGTCTTTTCATACAGAAATCATCAAGGAAGAACGCTGGAGCGGTGTCAAATTCAGCTTTAAATCAGAAAAGCAGGAAGGGATGAAGGATATACTGGGCTCTATATCTTATCTGACCTTGCCCTCCAGCAACATCATAAAGATTAAGCGCGAGTTCAACAATCCAACCCTGGCCCGCTTCGAATTTAACAACTATCTTTGGATATCGCCTAACGTCGGAGGAGACTTCCAGAAGAACGAGTTAATATTCCCAAGGGATGGCAGAATCTTTAGGTTCAAGAGAGCCGCTGGCGTTGTAATATCTGGAGTTCAGCCTGAAAAAGGATGGGCTTTCATAGCTAATGTGGAGAAGAAGACCGGCCTCGGCGTAATCACTGGGGATCCTCGAAACTCTCTGCTACTATCAATAGACATAGGAAACAGCTTAATGGAACTGTTAATCGAGTCTAAAATTCAACTGCAATCCAAGGAGAGAGTGAAGCTGGAAGACTACGTTGTTCTCTGCAGTGACGATTATGAGTCCATGGACGCACTTTCAAACGCGCTTCGCAAAGAGGCACTTCGCGCTTAAGGCACAAACAAACGGTTTGAAAGTGGTTGGCAGTCGTTGTGCACCAGGTGCACGTTGCTAGAATTTCAGTTCCTATCAAGTGCTACGTCTGACTGAGGCTTAGATTATATTTCTGCCTTTCCTGCATGACCGGTCTGGCGGAGGAGCCTTTGGCAGTTCTCCTTTTCTTTTAAGACGGAGGCACAAACTCAGAGTCGAACCCGAAAAAGGCTTAAGAAGCCAATCAAGCAGAATTCAAGATCAAGAGGAATTAGGTATGAAGATGTTGGGGATATGTTGCAGCCCGAGGAAAGGAAATACGGAATGGTTGATGAGAAAAGTCATGGAAACAATTGAGAAAAGAGGCGTAGGAACCGAGTTGATTACGCTGAGAGACAGAGATATCAAGATGTGCGACGGGTGTTTAGCGTGCGAAAAGACAAACGCATGCCACATCAAAGATGATATGCAGAGAGTATACGACAAAATGCTTTCAGCAGATGCAGTCGTACTAGGTTCTCCAACTTACATGGATGCTCCTACAGCGTCAGCCATGAACTTCATCCATCGCATGTATCCTCTCTATGGCAAAATCAAAGGGAAGAGATTCGCGAGCGTAGTCGTGGGACAAACCACAGGAGCAGATGGCATCGCTTCGAGAGGAAAAGTTGAAGATTACTTCAAATCGATTGCAAATCTGTTCGGCCTAGATTACAGAGGGTCAATCAGCGTAGCAGCAAGAGATCCAAACGACGCATCCAAAATCCCTGACGTTGGAAAGCAATGTGAAGATCTTGCTGCAAGAGTCTTGAAATGAAGAGCACGCGCGATTTTCAAAGGTCAATAAGTGAATAACGCAACCCGTCAAATAAGAACCGTGATTGGTGGGCCGGACCGGACTCATACCCAAATGGGTTCAAGTCCAAACCTTCAAGATGAGATTTCAGCTGTTCTAGGTCAGCGTCTCCTTGAAATCATTCATAAATAGACTTGTTTCAAGCTTGAGAACATAACTTTATTGCCATGTCGTAGCGCACATTAGCTTCTATACCTTTCAACAATGGAAGGCAACCTTCTTTCAACGCCAGACCCACCACAATTCACACGTATTTAGATGGGTTTTTGCCAAACCAGACCAGATGAGTCTTCAAAAAACATAAATCGAGATGTTAAGATATTGGCCAAGTCTTCAATGGAGACACCCACCGCGACTGAAGGGAGGTCAGATTTGAAATGAAAGCAAAACGGGGGATACGAATAATTGTCGGTGGTCCCCCAAACTCCGGGAAAAGCACATTTGCTGTCAGCTTAGCAATGGCGTTGTGTTCGATTGGCGTTAATGCTATTGCCAAAGACCTTGATCTTGCATCGGAGACGGTCAAGTTCATAACCGGAGAAGAAAGTTGGGAAAATCGGTCCAAGGTTAAAAAGGAATGGACAATTGATCTTGCAAAGGGCGCTGCGAAACAATTCTTAGAAGCCTCGAGCAAATACGACGTAGTCATAGGAGATGCGCCAGGAAAGATAGATATGATTACTTGGACAATTTCACAAGAAGCCTCTCATGGTAGTATCTGCTGTAGGGACGATTGCAAGAACGAGATTCAGGAATGGAAAAAACTCTTTAAATCATTAGGGAAAGAGGTGATAGTCACCGTGACTTCGAAGCTAAGCGGGGTTGAGAGCATATCTGTAGATGGTCTCATAGAGGCAACACTTATTGGTTTGAATAGGAAACCAAGAGTCGATGGAAACATGAGAGTAATAGCTTGGCACATTAAACGGAAGCTCAATGTCTAGGCTACGCGCAGTTCCTTTAGAACTGAATCAATTTCTTTGACATTGTTTTTATCATTGCTGAATCTGACGACAGCTGAAAGTTCCAACTCTTTTCCGCTTCTTCTCAAAGCTTCAATGGCTTCACTTTGATCCTTGAGATCGTATCGTTTCGGATCATTAAAGACGTTTATGGAGTCCAGGTCCCCTTCAGGTTCTAAGTAGACATCAAAACCTTCATGTTTCAGTCTGTCCACAATCGTGAGTATTTGGGAGTATTCTCTTTTGGAATTCACTTTACCAAAATGACGCGAGACCGCAATCCGCGCCGGTTCAAGGCTATCGACAGGTTCTGTGTAGCTCAGTGAGGTATCATTACGTGCAGCATCAAAGACATGCACACCAGCTATTGTTCTATCATACTCGATAGAAAATCTTAGCGTGTGCGCAAGGTCCCTCACTGCGTCTATTGCGAAATTATAGAGGTTCTTGGTCAGTATTAGCTCAATTTGACCGTGATCTACGGCCAAAATATAATCAATTTTATCGCCTGGTGAGAAGAATTTCTTTGGTAAATATAATATTGGTGAGTTGCCTCCCCTGCTTACACGCGCGCATACTTTCTCCTTCAAAGAAGGATCTTTAAGGAATGGCCGATCTTTCAGTTGGGAGGACAAAATCACTACCTCTATTCACTACTCGTCTTCACTATTCAACAATAGTGAGTTAGCAGCTTATAAATGTTCTGCTTAGATCGGGCTTAACTCAAAAGGGTTCAAGTCGCCTTTCAATAACTTACGCCCTTAAAGTTTTCATTGCCTTCTCTTCCCAATACCTGAACTCATCTGGTTTAATTGCCCAAAAGACTTTCCATGCTTCATTCAGCATTATCCTAAACTCGTTGTCTTTGGATAAGTTTAATTCCTTCTCGGAAACGATAGATACATCTGATGCTCTTAGACCTTCAAGAGTCAGTTTTGCCATTTCGTCAAGGAGTTCCTGAGGAAATGCGTATTGATATTCCACTTCTGGCGGCCCCCAGAACTATCGTCGCTCTGAGACTTACAAAACGAAACGACATACTAGGCTGGGAAGAATTTGGAATTTGAGATAAAAATAGATGCAAACCTGAAGTTGAAGGTTCTTGATTATTCTATGCGGTGTACACGTTCCGATTCGATTACTATCTACCCTCTTGAGAGACAGAAAAATGGTGAATGGATGCAAGTTGGAGATTCTGCCATCTACGTTTGGAGCAGAGAACATGCTGAATGGGTTGACATCAAGATTAATGATCGATCAAGGGGACGGGGGATAGGAAAGAAGATCGTGAAGTTTGCGGTTGGTTATCTTAAGGAGAATGGAGTGAAGGCAATATGTGGCGAAATCAGTAGCGTGGATGAAATTGATAAGGTCATCAAATTTTGGAAGGAAAATGGCTTTTCAGTCAACGTCTATCCCCAACCGAAAGGAAATTTTGTTGCGGCGATAAATTTGACTCTGTGATAATAAACTACTTATCCTCAACGTTCCATGAAAGAAAAGCAAAGGCACTTCTTACACTTGACGTTAGTCATTGCGAGGCAGCCTAAGCAGCCCGAAAGTACTTCTCAATGCACTTCCGGCTCCATAAACGATTCCTTAGACTGAGAGTATTCAGGGGTTTGATATTTAAAAACCTCGAATGCCATTTGCTTCTGAAGGAGATAAGAGAATGTTCAAGTCTAAACATCGAAAACTGATTGAAGCACAGTTTAACCTCATCAGTGTCGAAGTCGACAGTTTTGAAAAACAAGCCTTGGAGTTGATGCTGAAAATAAATGGAATGATAGGGGAGAGACAATATGACGCGGCTGAAGGATATTCAGCGAGCATGATTCAGCTGCTTAGCATGTATAGAAAATCAATTGAAAGCTACTTTACTCAATCTTTGAGAAGGATTTTTGACACGAACGGAGAGTTCTCATTTTCCTTGGATGATGTTCAGAAAGAAAAAGACAGGGTCTTCAAATGGTTCGAAGAAATATCTGAACAAACCAAACAACTTCAGGAGGCCCTCGAGTCCAAGAATGATAAGAGTATATCTGACAGTTCTTCCCTGGTTCTGAGAAAGATAGGCTACGATCATCGCCTCGCAGATTTTGTCAACACACTCCGATTTCTTCAGAACGAATACGTCATCTACCTTATACGAGAAGACAAAGACGACTTGGGCAGCTTATTCAATCGCTTGAAATTCCATGCTATGACTAGAAAGGCCAGCGAGAAGCTGTTTAAGGATGGACACTATGCTCAAGCAATCTTTGAAGCTTGCAAGGTTCTTGTTGAGCAAGTGAGAGACAAATCCAATTTGACAATGACTAAGGACGCTGATATCATGGGGCAAGCATTCAGCATAGAATACTTAACGAATCCTCTTAGAATTACGAAAAGACCAGTTCTGTGTTTGAATCCCCTTTCCAATTTAACGGAAATAGATGAACAACGGGGCTTCGCGCAACTATTTATGGGCACTTGGGCAGGAATTCGAGATCCGAAAGCACATACAAATGTCGTACAGAAAGATCCATACAGAACGCTGGAATATCTTTCCCTAATCAGTTTGTTGGCAAAACGGACAGATGAAGCTGTCTTAAGTAACTATTAGGGTCCAATTCGGTTTTTGTATGAAAAGGGCGGCATCAAAGAGGGACATGATTTCCGCAGTTAAGGCAAAGGATATCCATGAGCCTGCAATTGGCTTTGACGTTGAGATCTCGCGCTCTAAGAACAGGATATCAATGTCTGTCACTTCACGTCCAGACAATGTCGTCCTTATCAGGGTGTTTTTCATTGCCTAAATTGTGTCCTTCTTTGCTTCCTTTGACTTTCATTAAAAGTATGTTTTCCACCCTCATCTTCGTGAGATGAAGAATTTCCTGGTGATCAATACCTATGAAGAGATAGGCGGCAGGATGAATGCATGAAGTCCTGACTCGTTCTTTCATATGTACCTATTATACAGATGGACAGAAACGCTAGTACCAAACCTAGATATTAGATACTTAGTTTGACTTCATAAGAGTTATTTCTAAACATCAGTTAAATTTTAGGTTCTCTTGAGGTGTTCCTAGTGACTAAATCCGAATTGATTGAAAAAACAAAATCACAGATAGTTATTGATAAAGGAAATGAAAGTGTTTTAATCAAAAACCTATCAGTTAAGGACCGGGAAGTATTCGAAGTCATTTCAGACCAAGATGAAGTTGAGCGTCCGGAATTTGTCAAGAGAGCTTTGAAGGTAGGCATAATAGCACTTAGAGACGTGCTTGTGGCTGAAAAAGTTGATTTCGTCAAAAAGGAATTCGACAATCTATGCATTGAACTCGACAAGATTTTCAGCAAAGAGCTAGGAAAAGAGGGAATGAAGGGCGAACTGGAACGAGTTTTCGGCGAAAAAGGCGAACTGCATTCCTGCCTAGAGAAACTATTTGGAGCTGATGGCAAACTGGCACGCGATTTATTGGACATGGACAACAACAAAAGCCCAATAGGCCAGCTTAGGAAAACCATCGAATCTTACTTTGTGGGAAAAGACAGCCAAATGTACGGAATGCTAGACCCAAATTCGAAAGATTCGCCAATGGCACGTCTCAAAACCGAAATCCTTCAAAAACTCGAAAAAATCGAAACAGATGTGGCAACGTACATCGGAAGAAAAGAAGTCATTCAAAACGCACCCAAGAAAGGTTTCATATTCGAAGATGACCTAGAAAATTTCCTTATACGCCTGTCCAAACCCTTTGGAGATAGAGTTGAGAGAACGGGAACTGAGAAAGGGAAACTTGGCAATTTGAAAGGAGACTTCGTCATAACTCTTCATGATCAATTGATACAAGGAACAGCGCCGCGAATAGTTATAGAGGCAAAGACAATGAAAAGCGTTAGACTAACTCCAAAGAGCCTGCTCGGAGAACTCAGAGATGCCATGCAAAACAGAGAGGCAAGCTTCGCCATAGCAGTGACAGACTCCACAATCTCAGATGCAATAGGTTGCTACCACGAAATTGAAGGAGACAAAATCATCTGCGCTTTCGGAGACAATGGATTGCCACTAGAAGTCGCATACAAAATCGCCAGAACATATCTTTTGATAAAAATACATCAGAAACCTCAAAGGACGGTGGACACGGCAAAAATCCGTGCAATCGCAAGCAAGATAGGAAATGACTTATGCACCCTTAGGAGCATAAAGACAAGTTTAACCAGCATCGGAAGAACCACTGAGACCATAGCCACGGATATCAACGGTCTAGAGCGAAGCATAGGCAACAGTTTGGACGAACTTCAAGGTGTGCTTACGTCAGAAGGAAAGACGTAGATGCAAAGGGAGAAAATTTCGGGCAGACCGGCCGTTTGCTCAGGAAGAGAATGAGAAAACTACAATCTTCAAGCATTATTCACATAGTCTAGCCATGAAGTATAGGATGGGATGTAACTAGAGGATCTCGCATTACGATTTGGGTCATTTTTCAAACGCTTCAAGTATAGCTAGACCCGAAGAGGAGGAAAATCAGAGATTTAACGATTGGACGAAGAAATCCACAACTCGCTGGGAGTCGCTCGTAAAAGAGAAACTTCCTCAAGCCATCGCTACAGCTGATACAAGAGGAACTTGCAGAAATGAAGGGCAAAGCGAAGGCAAGCTAGAGAACGAACAGCTCCTCGGAATAACGGGTTTGATGTCTAAGCCCTTTAAAACTCTACCCCAAACCAAACTTGAGCGAAACTTTGCGCTCGCGCTAATGGTTCTCGGGTTCACGGGCGAAAGATCAGGCGTATTTAGGTTTTCAGTCTGATGATAACTTTTTTGTTCGGTAGGTTTGCCACATATTCCCAGCCTAGAGCGAGATATTTGTTGACTTCACTGGTGGACACAGCTTTTTCCTTTGCGCAATCGTCCGCTTCCAAACCCAACAGTTTCTTTCTTACAGTCTCTTGGAGTTCTTCTTCACTTATCGAGGGTAAGTCCATCTTGTCAACTTCTTCCTGTCTGAAGCCCGCCACTAGAAGAAGCTGTTTTCTGAAGGATTGAGCCAGCTTCTCTTCGCTTGTCTCCACGTTCCTTACTGTCTGTAGATACTCCTGGCATCTGACGTAGGCTTGTCGCATGTCTTCAATCACGTTTTCTGGGAGTTTGGATTTGTTGGTTGTGTAGCGGTTCTCGATGTCGCCTTTGTGTCCCATCCAGAACTGCCCGTAATCTCTGAGAACCAGACCTTTCGACTCCACAAGCATTAATTGCGTGCCAAAATAAGACCGCAACACGTAAGGTCTCCACGCGAGGCCAGCATCTCTCATCGCCCCCTGATTGTATCGCCAATGTTGCCAGCTCTAATGAACGGCTTCATCTTTTGTTTGAGCGTGACTATCGCCTTCCGTCATAGCTTCCAGAACCTCAATCCTCGTTCCAGAATGAGCGACTAAGACACATGCGACCCTGACTTTTTTGTCGCTTGAAAGGAATATCCGCTTAAGCTCTTCCTTTGTGGGTATCCTTTCATCTTTTAGAGAAGGTGTGTCGCCCGCACCTTTAATGAGAATCTTTCTCTTGACTTCCTTTCCGTTATGAGAAAGCCAAGATCTGACAGCCTTCAACATGGAGTCTATGTACATCTGCAGTAACTTGTGAGCCTCTGGAAATGTTTCCATACCATCGTCTGACGCCTGCATCCTTGGTCATGTTCAGGTATTTGCTTTTGGGCGGGGGGAGACATGGATGGTAATGTGATGGTGAGCTCATATGAGATTTGCCCAGACCTGAACCCAAATGGTAGTGGGCCGGACCGGACTTGAACCGGCGACCTTCTGCACGTCAAGCAGATGTCCTAACCGAGCTAGACTACCGGCCCCTTTCGAATCCTTAACTGAGGTTAATTCTTTAAGTTTTTGGTCAATGCTAGGTGTCATTTGGCCATGTGCTGAGGTCAACGGTTCCTGTCTATAGTCTATTGGCTTGACTCTTAGGTTTCTGTCCAAGTCTATCAGTCTCTTAACCTCTTCAGTAGAGATAGGGCAATAGATGAATTGTGGTTTACCATTCAGGACATTGGTGTAGTGTCTCACTATAGCACATTTGTCTCTGACAATCTGTGTCCCAACCTTGCCACGTAGGGGGACTTTCCCTTTCGGCAGACATGCTAAGACTTCTTAGGTGTTTCCTACGTTCTGCTTTTCACCTCCCTTAAAGTCACAATGACCCAGGGCCTTAGACAAACTTAGTGAAAAAGATCAGTACAAAAATTCTCTAAACAATGAATAACGCACATATGCACCGAGATTTGTAAATCTTCAGCATAATGCAGTTTAAGCCCACTGATCCTGACCCTGGTTCACACAATAGACAGAGAATAAACCATCAATAGCATAGGATACAAGTTCTGTTAACTCAAGGTTTAGTTCCAAAAAAGGGAAAAAGTGTTAAATCCGCAATGCTTCAGGTGCGACTTTATGGAACAGGAGACCATACACTTATGGAATATGTTCCAGGCACTATCAGAGCGTTCCAATCTGCCATCATAGTCATAAATTCCTTGTCCTCCATCGCCTTCTTGAACGCCTTCTCAAATTCTGCCAAGCTCTCAAATTCCGTCATCCATGTACCACCACCCCAATTACCTCCAAGGTGGTCACTGTAGACCTTGTACGATTTCATTTCCTTAAAGAACTCAGGGCGTCTTTTCATTATTGCTTTATATTTGCTGACGAATGCCGTGAACTCGGCTAGTTTATCTGGTTTCACAACATATCTTTCTACCGTAAAAACGGTCATTCTTTCACCTCCCTCCTACTATTGTGCTGACTAGTTCATCAAAAGTTGTATAAGAATTTGACATTTTGGTAGCGCGCGTGCATGTTCCTAAATTGGTCGAGTCCGTCAGACTGTCTGAAAGGACTTAACAGTGCAGACTGAGAAAAGCCTAGGTAAGCTGGAGCAGCTTGAAGGACAAGCATTTCGCGTATAAGTGCACCATTGTTTTGTGGAGTGTCGGGACTTGTACTACGAAGTCCGCTATCATATATCCGATATTTTGAGGCTCACTGCAATAAAAGGTCAAACTGGCTCATAAAGGATATGTCGAAAGCGTAGAACAGGAAAACAAAATGTAGTTGCCAAAACAAAGAATAAAGAAAGGATGTTTTCATCCCTTCGTTCGGCTTTTCATATGATTAGCTGCAGTTTTCTTAGGTTTTCTTGGGCTTCAGCATTGAACCAACATACAGTCCAACGAAACCGAGCACTACGAAAAGTATAAAATCCAAACTTATCAGCGCCGCCGAATAAGCGAACCAATCATAATCTGTCCACCCAGTCGTAGAAAACAGACTCTGCATCATGTCTTTCACTGCGGGGCTTGCGAGCGGAGTGGCAGACCAACCTACACCGAATATCATCACGCCAGCCGTTGCCAATAATAGTATGCTGCCTATAGCTCGCAG
>Ga0187771_10004150_pt1 | contig 10184 bp, 9 predicted proteins | sample 0116_SJ02_MP15_1_FD_133139 | JGI IMG/M metagenome (GOLD analysis project Ga0187771, IMG submission 133139) | Tropical peat soil microbial communities from peatlands in Department of Meta, Colombia - 0116_SJ02_MP15_10_MG | ecosystem: Environmental > Terrestrial > Soil > Wetlands > Peat | place... | reverse complement strand
TCTATGCCTTTATCCTCTCCGGAATGTTTGTCGGATTAGGCGGTGCCCTCTGGTCCTTCGTCAACGGCCATGTCACGGCAGACTTATCGCACTGGGTCTTTTCGGGTGAAATCGTCTATATGACATTGCTCGGGGGCTTCGGGATCTTTGAAGGACCCATCGTCGGGGCAATCCTCTTCACCTACTTAAAATTATATGCCATGGGAAACACCCAATACTGGATGTTCGTCATCGGGGCAACGCTCATCGTCCTCGTCCTCCTGCTTCCGAATGGGGTGGCCGGAGCCATCACCCGCCTGCTGGCAAGACTCAAAAGGAAAAAAGCACTCGAAGGGACAGCATGCTCACCGTAGAAAACTTGAAGAAACATTTCGGATTTGTCCGGGCCGTAGATCATATCAATTTAGAAATCAAGGAGGGGGAGATTATCTCTGTAATCGGCACCAACGGCGCCGGGAAAACGACGCTGGTCAATTTGATCAGCGGGTATTTGAAGCCCGATAGCGGGCGTATTCTATTTTTCGATAAGGATATCACCTATGCTTCCCCTTATGTCAGGATCAAATTGGGTGTGGGCCGAAGCTTCCAGTTGATTCAACTCTTCGGGAACAGCACGGTCCTGGATAATGTGAGGACGGCTCTCTTCTCAAAATACGGAATGATCCGGAGGGGACTCCTGCCGGCCGATCGCTATTCCTCCGTAACGGAGGAGGCCATCAAGATTCTCGACAATTTCAATATATCAGACAAGAAGGATCTGACGCCAACTGGCCTTTCAGAAGGGGACTTAAAGATTCTCGATGTCGCCATTGCCTTTGCACTGAAATCGAAACTTCTCCTATTGGATGAACCCACCAGTGGGGTAGCCACCTCCGATAAATTCAAGGTGATGGATTCCATTGTGTCCGCGATTAAGAAGGAACGGGTCTCCACACTCATCATCGAACATGACATGGATATCGTTTCGGGATACTCGGACAGAGTGATTGTGATGCATGAGGGCAAGATCATGGCAGAAGGCAAACCGGACGAAATCATGGAGAACAAAGAGGTCAAAGCCATCGTATTTGGTATTGTCAGCTAATCGAGATGCTCCTCAAAATTGAGAATTTAGACGTTTTTATCGGTTTAACCCAAATTTTAAGAAACGTCTCGGTAGCCGTGACGGAAGGAGAAATCGTCTGCATCGTGGGCAGGAACGGTGCCGGAAAGAGTTCCATCATCAAGAGCACCATCGGTCTCTATGCTTCCAGGTCGGGCAAGATCTTATTCAAAGAAAAGGACATCACCTCCTTCTCACCGCGTAAGAAAGTCCTTTCAGGAATCGGATATTCCCCCGAAGATACAAGAATATTTACAGAGCTCACCGTCGAAGAGAATATTAATCTCTCGACCTGGGTCACGGGGAAAGGGAACAAAGGGGAAGGGTTCGGTTTTGAAAAGATCTTCACCATCTTTCCTGCCATCAAGAATTTCTTAAGCAGGAAAGGGCTCAACCTCAGCGGTGGGGAGAAGAAGATGGTTTCCATTGCCAGGGCTTTAGCACTCAACCCATCGTTATTGCTCCTGGATGAAGCCTTCGAAGGGCTGGCTCCTCTCGTGGTGAATCATTTTATGGAAGCGTTAAGTCAGATTAGGGAATTAGGAGTGACTATCGTCTTAGGAGAGTCGAATATTCGAATTGCATCACAGGTCGCGGGGAAAGCCTATATCGTAGAAAGAGGAGAAATGATCTTCGAGGGCCATCCTCGGGAAATCCTCGAAAACGAGAGACTCTTAAAGCTTGTTGGTAAATAATAAGTGACCAAATCCCAAGCACCAATATCCAAATAATGACCAAAATCTCAATGACCAAAATTTTAACATAGGAGAATATAAGATTATTAAATAAGTGTTTTCGTTACTCGGACATTGGGTAATTGGAATTTATTTGGGATTTGGGATTTGGCGATTGGAGCTTAATTTAATACGCTGGAGTTAAAGAAAGGCTCGATAGGGGCAGGAGGATTAATACCATGAGCGAGAGAGTCAGCCTATTCAGGACAACTAGGAGAATCCTTTTCGGAGTCGGGTCTGCGGAGAAAACAGGCACAGAAGCTCAACTTCTCAAGGCCAAGAAGGTTCTGATCATCACCGATCCAGGCGTGATCCAGGCAGGTCTTCTTGAAGGCATTGAGAAATCCCTTCAGTCCGTCGGGATCCCCTTTGCCATTTTTGATGGCGTGGAGCCTGATCCTAGAATTGAGGTGGTTGAAAAGAGTGTCGAGAAGGCGAAGAGAGAAGGGATCAATCTCATCATCGGTTTTGGAGGAGGAAGTTCTCTTGATATCGCCAAGGTCACCTCCATTATGATTACTAATCCTGGGAAGATCGACGGTTTTTTTGGAATCGATCTTGTTCCGAATCCGGGAGTGCCTGTGATTCTCATTCCAACGACCGCGGGTACTGGAAGTGAAGTTACGCCTATTGCCATTTTATCCGATACAAAAGAAAAATTGAAAAAAGGGATTGTCAGCCCTACCCTCTTTCCGGAAGTCGCCCTTGTTGATCCCAAACTGACCGTGGGTCTTCCCCCTTCTGTCACTGCCTTCACTGGGATGGATGCTTTGACCCATGCGATTGAGGCATGTTATTCGGTTAATGCCACCGGCTTATCAGACCTCCTTGCCGTCAAGGCCATGGAACTGATATCAAAAAATTTGAGGATGGCCTATGCCTACGGTGAGAATCTGTTCGCCCGTTCGAACGTGATGGAGGGAAGCCTCCTCGCCGGAATCGCCTTTGCCAACGCCGGCGTCGGTGCTGTTCACGCCTTTGCTTATCCCCTTGGCGGAGAATTTCATCTTGCCCATGGACTGACCAACACATTGATGCTTCCCTATGTGATGCGTTACAATATTCTCGGTTGTCCCTATAAGTTCGCTGCGATGGCAAAGGCATTTGGAGAGAAGGTCGAAGGGTTCTCGGAACTTGACGCAGCAGAAGCGGCTGTAAAATTTGTGGAACGCCTTTCCGACGACCTTCGAGTTCCTAGAAGGCTCAGGGACGTCGGAATTCCTGAGAAGGCGATCCCAGGATTAGCTGAGGCAGCGATGAAAGTGACCCGACTCCTGGCCAATAACCCGAGGAAAATAGCCCTCGAAGACGCGAACGCTATCTACAAATCCGCTTATTAACCCTTTTGCTAAGTTCGGTAGAAATTGATCCGATCAGACCGCCTCATGAATCTTTTTATAAGCAGAGGAGAAAAGGCACTCCATGAAGACGAATGAATCACTTTTGAACGAAAGGAACAAACACATTCCTCAGGGTCCATTCAATACCCATCCCATTTTCGCCGAAAAAGCCGAGGGAGCGACGATTACCGATGTGGAAGGGAAGAGGTATATTGACTTTGCAGGGGGCATCGGAGTGAACAACGTGGGTCACTGTGATAGAGAGGTATTAAAATCTATCCAGGACCAGATCCAAAAGTATATTCACCCCTGTTTCCATGTGGTCATGTATGAGTCATACGTTGAATTAGCCAAAAAGCTGAATGAGCTTACTCCCGGAGATTTCCCCAAGAAAACGATGTTTGCCAACAGCGGTGCGGAGGCGGTCGAGAATGCGATCAAAATCAGCCGTCACGCAACCGGTCGGCCGGCTACCATCACGTTTGAGGATGCCTTCCACGGTCGTACGCTTTTAGGTTTAAGCCTTACGAGCAAGATGAAGCCTTACAAGTTCGGGTTCGGCCCCTATGCCCCGGAAATCTATCGAATGCCTTATGCATACTGCTACCGATGCGCCTTTGGCCTCGAGTATCCCTCCTGTGAATTAGATTGTGCCTATTTTTTAAGGGAGTTCTTCCACTCCCACATCTCTGCCGAGAATGTGGCCGCGTTGATTGTCGAGCCGGTCCTGGGGGAGGGAGGATTCGTCATTCCTCCCAAAGAGTATTTCAGAATCCTTCATCAGATTTGTAACGAAAATGGAATCGTCTTTATTGCAGATGAAGTGCAGACCGGGTTTGGCCGAACCGCGAGGATGTTTGCTATGGAACATTATGGAGTGGCGCCCGACATTATGGTAATGGCCAAATCGATCGCCGGCGGACTTCCTCTCAGTGCTGTCACAGGAAAGGCTGAGCTGATGGACCATCCTCAAGTAGGGGGATTAGGAGGCACCTTCGCGGGAAATCCCGTGGCTTGCCGTGCCGCTTTGACAGTCCTCGATCAGTTCAGCAACCTGAATCTTCTCTCGAAAGCTGAAAAAATCGGAAAGAAGGTTCTGGAGAAATTCAAAGAATTTCATGAGCGCTACCCAGTCGTCGGCGATGTCCGTGGGCTGGGCGCCATGGTGGGAATGGAATTAGTAGTGGACCGAAAAACAAAGGAACCCGCCACGGCTCTCACAAAACGTCTGATCAATCTCTGCCGCGAGAAGGGATTGCTGATGATCTCAGCAGGGACACACTCGAATATCATCCGTCCTTTAATGCCTTTGGTCATCACTGACGATCAGCTGGATGAAGGGCTGAAAATCATTGGTGAGGTCCTGGATGAGATCAATCCGCAGTGATTGCCTGGAGAACCTTGTCTTATGACATTCTTTTTGATCAAGGGAGACCGCGCCGTCTCAAACCGGCAATCAAACATCCAAGGAGGAACCGATGAGGGACAAATTTCGGGGAAGGGATTTTTTAAGCTTGATGGATTTTACACGCGAAGAAATCCTCGATATCCTGGACGTCTCTTATGATTTGAAAAAAAAATGGGCCACGAAGGAACCCCATGAATTACTAAGAGGGCGAACCTTTGCAGCGCTCTTTGAAAAACCGTCAACCCGCACAAGAAACTCTTTTCAGGTGGGGGCAGCCCACCTGGGTGCGCAAGCCATTTACATCCGCCCGGATGAATTACAACTCGCGAGGGGGGAATCGGTTCGAGATACGGCGATGGTACTGGATCGATATTATGATGCTCTCTTTATTCGGCCCGCTTCGGGAACCGGACAGGATCGAATCAACGAGTTTGCAAAATTTATGAAGATTCCTGTGATCAATGCGTGCAGCGATTTTACCCATCCCTGCCAGGGAATCTGTGATCTCATGACGATTTGGGAGAAGAAGAGAAGATTCGAAGGAATCAAGGTCGGCTGGTCGGGCGATCCATGGAACGTCTGCCATTCTCTGATGATTGGATGCGCTTTGATGGGCATGGAGATGGTCATGGCGCTACCCGAAGGGCTCGATCCCCACCCAAAGGTGATGGAATTTGCCCAGGCCACGGCGAAAAAGAATGGCACCCGTGTCGTCGTCACAAGAAACTTGGAAGAGGCGATGAGGGATGCGGATGTGGTGGTCGCCAACACATTTCATAGCATGGCTCACGAAGCGCAAAAGGAAGAGCGGAAGAAAAAATTTGCTCCTTATCAGGTGAATGCGAAAGCCGTCTCTGTCGCCAAGCCTGATTACATCTTCATGCATTGTGGCCCCGCCTATGTGGGTGAAGAGGTGACCGAAGAAATCATCTATGGCCCTCACTCGGTCTATTTTGATGAGGCGGAAAATCGGATGCATACGGAAAAAGCGGTCCTCGCCCTGTTTGTTGGATGAGACCAAGCCAGTCGTAAACGAAGGAAATCAGGAGGAAGAATGAAAACGATAAAGGAGGATGAACGATGAAAGCGAGCATTCAGTTCAAGTGGTGTCTGTTGGTCGCTCTATGTTTCACAGTCTTGTTCTATGGGACAAGGATCAAGGCCGCAGAGCAGCCCCCCATTCCCGTAGGGATCCTCGGCCCTTTCACAGGCTCCCTTGCATTTAACGCAGAAGAGATGAAGAAGGGAATGATGCTGGCTGTGGACGAGATCAACGCAAAGGGAGGACTCTGGGGAAGAAAGATCGAGTTGATCTTTGGCGATACGGAGGCAAAGCCGGACAAAGGAGTGGCGGCGGTCAAAAAATTGATCACAAGGGACAAAGTTCTCGTCGTAGGCGGAGGTTATGCCAGCTCGGTTAACATTGCTACTTCTGAGGTCTGCCAGAATGAAAAGACCCCGATCGTGGTTGCCATTGCCATCAGCCCAACTATTACGAGCCGAGGGTTTGATTATGTTTTCCGGACCTCGCCCAATTCCCCTCAATTTCTTGCAGGAGTCAATGATTGGTTGGAAAGGATGAAGAAACCCAAAACGGTTGCCTTCCTCATGGAGAATACGGACTATGGCCGGGATGGTGAAAAGATCTGGTCAGCTCTATCAAAGAAGATCGGAGCCCAAGAATTAGCCCATCTCTATTTCGAGATTGGAGACACGGATTTCACCACCCAGATCAGTAAATTGAAGGAACTGAAACCCGAGGTCACCTTCAACATCGCTTCGACCACGGAAGCGGCCTTGATTCAGAAGCAGGCAAAAGAACTGAATTTCGTCACGCAGTGGATCGGCGTGGGAGGACAGTTTACCGAAGCCTATTTTAAGATGGCTGGAACTACATGTCAGTACGCCATGGGCTCTTCGTTAGAGCCGACATTGGCCATGAAGAACCCCGTCGTGGCTGAGTTCGTCAAACGATATGAGGTCAAATACCAGAAGGCAAGACCGGGCATCTTCTCCAGCCAGGGTTATGACAATATCATGGTTATTATGGACGCGATCAAACGGGCCGGAAAACCGACCGGAGACCTTCAAGTGGACCGAGATCGCATCCGAGATACCCTCAGAAAGACCTCGATTGAGCTCACCCAGGGAAAGATCGAGTTTGACAAAACCGGTCAGGTCTACACCGTTGTTCCCTCTCCTGTTCAGGTTCAACTCGTCGATGGAAAGCCGCAACTCTTCATCATCTATCCTCCCGGAAGAGCGGGGGCACCTTATCAAGCTCCTCTTCCCTGGGACAAAAGATAAAAGAATAACCGAAGGGACATCCGGGAAAATTGGATGTCCCTTTTTTGGATGTGAAAGGGGATGGAATCTCTATTTCTGCAACAGGTTCTCAACGGCCTGATCGTCGGCAGCGTTTACTCCCTGATCGCCATCGGCCTGACGATGATCTTTGGGGTCATGAGAATCTCCAACTTTGCTCACGGAGACTTCTCCATGCTGGGGGCTTATTTCGCCATCTATTTCGTTGTTCTCCTGTCCGGTTGGGCTGGGTGGGTTGGTTCGTTGGTGGTCGCCGCTGTGGGCGTGGGCCTCATCGGTTTTTTCGTGGAACGGTTTCTTTTCAGACCCCTTCTCACACGCTGGACAGACATCGACATCATCATGCTTTCCATCGGCCTCTTCATCCTCCTGGAGAACGGCGCCCGACTCTTCTTCGGGGCTGCGCCCAAGATGATTCCAGATCCCTTTCAAAGCAAAACGGTCAATCTCCTTCTCTTCTCAACAAGCGAGATCCGGCTGATTTGTCTCCTCTTCTCCTGCATTGCCATCTTCCTGCTTCAGCTCTTTTTGACCAAAACCAAAACCGGTGTGGCCATCCGTGCCACGTCACAGAATAGGAATGCGGCTGCTCTCATGGGAATCAACATCAGCTACATCTATTCTCTGACGTTTGTCGTAGGGTCTGCCCTTGCGGGTCTGGGTGGGGTTCTTTACGGAACGATCTTCGCCGTCTTTCCGATGATGGGAGCCATGCCCACATTGAAGGCCTTTGCCGTGACGATCCTCGGGGGCATGGGGAATATCAGGGGGGCAATCTTCGGAGGGTTTATTCTTGGCGTTGCGGAAACCCTCGGCGGAAACTACGTCTCGATGCAATATAAAAATGCGATTGGATTTGTGATCATCATCCTCGTCCTCCTCATCATCCCGCAGGGCCTCTTCGGAGGGGTGGAGAAAAAATAGCGGTTACAGATCAAGGGTTGAAATGAATCGCGGACCTTTCAAATTGCCTCTGATCATCGTTGGAATTCTCATCGTGTTCGCTTTCCCCCTCATCATCCGGGACCGTTATTTTCAGCACCTCCTTGTGCTCTCAGGGATCTTCATTCTCCTCACCTCAAGCTGGAACCTTCTGGCTGGATATTCCGGGCTGCTCAATCTTGGCCATGCTGCTTTTTTCGGAATCGGAGGTTATTCTTCTGCATTATTCGCACTGAAACTCAATCTTTCTCCCTGGATCGGACTCCCACTGGGTGGAACTGCCGCCTCTATCTTCGGAATCCTCCTCGGGATCCCCTCTTTCCGGTTGAGTGGCCCTTATCTGGCCATCACGACGATCGGCTTCTGTGAAATTTTGAGATTAGTTGCGATGAACTGGGTGAGCCTGACTCGGGGATCGCTTGGCCTCTATGGCATTCCTCCTCTTACTCCCTTCCGTTTTTCGACAAATTTCTCTATTCAATTCGTCTCCGAGCAGAACGCTTACTACGTCATCCTCATTTTCGTCTTCCTGACGCTGATCCTGCTGAACAGATTGATTCACTCGGAATTCGGAATCGGTTTGGAGTCCATCCGTGAAGATGAGCTGGGGTCTCAATCCATCGGGATTGATACTTCGCGCTATAAGCTGACAGTCTTCATGATCAGCGCTTTTCTGGCTGGTTTTGCCGGTTCCTTCTATGCGCACTACGTCCGTTTCATCAGCCCTGAAATGATGGCTCTGGGTGAAACCTTCGGTATCCTGACGATGGTCATGGTGGGAGGTCTGGGAACCTTGCTCGGGCCCGTGGTTGGAGCCGTCCTGCTCACCTTCCTTTCAGAGGGTCTCAGATTCCTCGAAGACTTCGTCAAGATCGATATTCGTTTTGTTATCTATGGAGGACTCTTGATAGCGACGATTCTATTCATGCGAAACGGGATCGTCGGCCTTTTCAAAAAAGTCGCGAAGCCGAGCGAAAGCAACGGGAGGTGAACGGGTGATCCTTGTTCAAGGAAAGAATCTCACGAAGCGCTTTGGCGGCCTCCTCGCGGTAAAGGATGTGGATTTCGCCCTGCAATCAGGCGAGATTCTCGGTCTCATCGGACCCAACGGAGCGGGAAAGACGACCTTAGTGAACCTCATCACTGGATATTACACTCCCAATGCGGGAGTCATCCTTTACGGAAAAAAGACGATCTCTGGATTGAAGCCGCACGCCATCAATAACTTGGGGATTGCTCGGACATTCCAGATTGTCAGAATCTTCCATAAGCTAACCGTCCTTGACAACGTTCGATCAGGTTTGGTTGACCGAAGGACCCGGCCTCCATGGAGGGTGGCTTTGGACTCTCTCGTAAAAAATCGTGAGACTCAGGTCACAGGCCGTGCCGGCGAAGAGCGAGCTATCCAACTCCTGGAATTCGTTGGTCTGGCCGCCTATCAGCACGAACTCGCCGAAAACCTGCCTTACGCCTACTGCAAACGGTTGGAAATTGCCAGGGCGCTGGCGACGGAGCCCAGAATCTTGCTCCTTGATGAGCCCTCGGCCGGCCTCAATCCAAAGGAACAGAACGACCAGATTGCCATCATCAAGAGCATCAACGGACGGGGAATTACGATCCTGATCATCGAGCACGTGATGAAGGTGATCATGGACATCTCCCACCGCATCATGGTGCTTCATTACGGCGAGAAGATTGCGGAGGGGACTCCTGAGGAAATCTATCAAAATGAGAAGGTAGTGGAGGCGTACCTTGGACGTGAAGCGGGTGCTTACGATTGAAAACATTTCAGTCTTCTACGGCAAAGCCGTCGCTTTGAAGGGCGTCTCCCTTCATGTGGGAGCAAAGGAGTTTGTGACCCTTCTGGGATCGAATGGAGCGGGTAAATCCACGCTCCTGAAGACCATCTCCGGAATTCTTCATCCAAAAGAAGGAAGGATTCTCCTCAGTGGTGATGAGATTCAGAAACTACCCCCCCACCAGATTGTCAGGAGAGGAATTGTACAGGTTCCAGAAGGCAGGGAACTTTTTCCGGAGCTGACGGTTCAAGAGAACCTATGGATGGGCGCTTACACGAGGCAAGGTGGTTTCGGCGTAAAAAAAGACCTCGACTTTGTCTTTCGTATTTTTCCAATCCTGAATGAAAGGAGATATCAGACCGCGGGCACGTTGAGCGGCGGTGAAAGTCAAATGGTTGCCATTGCTCGAGGACTCTTATCGTCGCCAAAAATCCTGATGCTCGACGAACCCAGCCTTGGGATTGCACCGGTTTTAAGGGATGACATCTTCCAAGTCGTCCAGCAGATTTATCAAGAGAGAGGATTGACCGTTCT
>Ga0187771_10004149_pt1 | contig 10184 bp, 6 predicted proteins | sample 0116_SJ02_MP15_1_FD_133139 | JGI IMG/M metagenome (GOLD analysis project Ga0187771, IMG submission 133139) | Tropical peat soil microbial communities from peatlands in Department of Meta, Colombia - 0116_SJ02_MP15_10_MG | ecosystem: Environmental > Terrestrial > Soil > Wetlands > Peat | place... | reverse complement strand
TCTATACTCTTTGGTTACTTCGTTTCTTAGGTTTCTTCGTTAGCAGTAGCGCTGGATCAGACTCCAGTTACCCTTTTGTCAGCCAGTAGAAGAGGATGTCCCCGGCTGCGCCAATTATTGGATTCTCTTGTAGCTCGTACCCTTTCAGCCATGATCTCCAGTACCAGAACTGTCGTAGTTGGTACGTAAACGCGTAGAGGCCCATATCGACTGCGAGTTTCGTCGCTACTTCGTACGCCTTCTGTCTCACAACGGGATCGACGCTTCCTGCTCCGAGGGTGAGGTTACCGTTTATCCAAGCGTAGACTTGAGTCTGCGTGTACGTTACCCCGTCGACGTGAACCAAGTCGTTCGCAGTGATTGGAGGCAGGTCTGCGAAATATGAAACAAGCCAGTTGTTTCCGCTCGCATAGTAGCCTCCTTGCTGAAGCATCGTAGATCCGGCGTCAGATGGGTCAGGATAGTCAGGAAAGTTCTCGTACCAATAGACCGCCAACGGATTGCTATCTTGAACTATGTCGCCAATCAGTTGGGAAACCGCTATTTGGACTACTTTTGCGTTGATGTTTCCGTTGCTGATTTGCGCTAGAATTCCCGCCCATTCCTCTGCACCTGCCAAGTTCACTTGGTCCCCAGCCTGCACGATAATTGGAACGGTTATCTTCTGATTAGCCCAAGCCGATATTGAGAAGTTGCCCTTCGCCGCGGCAAGGTTCTGAACCGGAATGCCTCCAAGCTGGTCGGGTGGCACAGAATAGATCTCCCCTGCGCCGATGAAGCCCTTGTAAGGATCGCCAAAGGTCGTGCCATACTTCGCGTTGCCGAGAATATTGTTCAAGTAACCTGCATAGTCGTACGCGTTTATCCAAGCCAACCTAGTCGGCAGGTCCGCGAAGTAGTTTGTGGGTTCATTAAAGCCGGTACCAAACTGCGTCGCCTCCAAGTTCTTGTCTATTTTGATGTTGAAAGTGTAGAAATACAAACTGAGCGTTGGAAAGTTGTAGATGTTCACAAGGCCTTGCGACTGCAACGTCTGCACTGCCGGAAAGTTGGATGACGGTAAACCTGTGACTATATCGGCCTGACCATCCTGAAGCATCAAGATTGCGGTTTCTGCCGTCTTGACCCAATTTACTACAATTGTTGTGGTCTGTTTCGGAATTCCGGGGACGCCGCCATAGTGTGGGTTCGGCACTAGTTCCACAGATTGCCCCGGCGTGAACGATTGCACCATGTAAGGACCTGACCCCACGGGGCTCCACTGCATTTTCGCATTGTATGACCCAGCACTTGCTTGGCTCTTGTAACTGTCCCAGTTGGCTTCGTTGAAGCCTGCCCCTACAGACCAAACATAAGCCGCATCTACAATGCCTGCCCCCTCTGGGTCGCCTAGAACCTGGAAAGCTATTGTCGGAGGTACAGATCTATTGAAGTGAAACGTAACAGTGTTGCTTGCATTATCATATGTGACCGAGCTCGTCGCCACAGCCCAAGTGTTATTCGAGTACACACTTCCCGTCCCGTTCTGAACACCAGGCACCAAGAATTGAGCCTGAATCCAATCGGGCGTTCCAGGCGAACCACCCGTAAACGCCAAACTGCGAGCCAGACTAAACCAGACATCGTATGCGGTTACAGGGTCACCGTTCGAAAAGTACTGATCGTTGCGAATCTGAAACGTGTAGGTCGTATAATCTGAACTTATGCCGTTCCCCGGCGTAGGCAATGCGGCAGCAAGATAGGGTATGAATGAAACTGTTGAGGATCCATTATACTGGACGAGTGTCTGGAAGACATTATAGTTTTCTTCATCACCCACGATATCATAGTCTGTTTGTGGGTCCCACGAATAGGGGCCGCCTGGCTGTACTTCAGCCGTCGTTATTACGCCGGGGTTCTGAACGCCCGAACTTGTGGCCAACAAAGCGAAGGGTAGCGTGCTCGATTGTACCGCTATGGTGCGCACGGTTGTGACGCTGAATGTTGCTCCGCTTGAGCCGGTGGTTAGAGTTAACGACATTGGGTAGAGACTTGGGGTCGAGTAAGTTGCTGTCGCGTTCTCTGAAGGTTCACCAGTGTTCGAAGCCGTTACGGTTTGCTTATTCCCGTTCGCAAAATCCCAAACATACTGTGTAATCGTCCAGTTAGAATTCGCGGGAGCATTCAAGAAGCCACCAACTGGATGAACAACATCACCGGCGTTGAAGACTGGAGCGGTTGGGTTAGTCGCCGGCGGGAAGCTGATCGTTGGTATAGACGCTTCGGGCGCTTGGTCAGACGTTAAACTCGGCTGGACGGTTAACGGAAACAGCGCCAGACTATTCGAACCAACTGCGGAGCTTGGGATAATGAAACTCTGAGAAGTAGCGGTCACCTCTGCCAGGATTAGGTAGCGCCCACCGTTCGCATAGGTGTGGGTTGTCGAAGCGCCACTAACCGTCTGGTTGGTGCCGTCCCCAAAATTCCATACAACGCTGCTTATGGATGCTGATGAAGGGCTTGCTATCGCGGTAAACGTGACCGGGGACCCCGCCGCCCCAACACTCATCGATGTTGCAACCGAGACTGACAGAGCCGTCGGCTTCATGGTGACAAAGAAGGTTATGGCCCCAACAACAATAATCAAAACAATAATGCTCGCGAGAATCTTCGTACGAGACATGGTCATCACTACACAAATGGGCTGGCTCCGTGTCCGCATTTACGTGTTTAGTAATTAGAATATGGAGGCTGCCAGCATCAGAATGTCGCTATACCGACACAGCGAGAGCGAAATATGTAGAGGACGTATGACGCATGTAATCGAAGTATCATGAGAAACATAATGAAGCCAAGAATCGACCAGATGCCGAAAGGATACGACAGTTCTGTTCACAGGCTCTCTAACTTTGATCGTAATCACCCAAAATGGATCAGGCGCCAGTGAATGAACGGGCGAGAGCAAATTGAAGTTGCGCTCAAGCTCGAGATACCGGACTATGTTCCAGTTATGTCAGGAATGGATGCGCTGGTCGCTAAGGCCGCGGGAAAGACAATTCAGGAGTATTATTCTGACGCTGAAACCTACGCAAATGCAAACATTTCCGTTTGGAGACAATTCGGATTCGACGACGTATTCGTCTGGTGGCCCCATGTTCTCCCAGAAGCGATGGGAGCTAAGTTAAGCTATCGAGAGGGCGACTATCCAACGATTGAGTCGCCCATAGTCAAGACCGTTGATGACGTAGACAAGCTCAACATACCTGACCCGGAGAATGACGGAAAGCTCCCCCTTGTTTTAGAGGCAATGAGGATTCTTGACGATGAGATAGGAGACGAAGTTTGCATTTGCGGGTCCACGTATGGACCATACACAGAGATTGGGAATCTAATGGGCTTCAACCAACTGCTCATCGCGACTATCATGAAAAGCGACATACTGAGGAAGATATCGAAGATTCTTTTGGACGCTAAAATCAGATTTGGAAAAGCCATGATCGAAGCAGGTTGCCAATTGATTTGGATGTCGGAGCCTATGGCTTCTCCACCAATCCTCCCTGTACACACATACGAGGAAGTAGTCTTGCCACCTTGGAGAGAGCTGACGAGAGTTTTCAAGAAGACTGGAGCTTACACTTGCTGGCACCCTTGCGCAAGAACGAAAGGAGAATACCCGATACTTGAAAAACTCTTGCTCAGCGAGGCGGACATGATCAGCTTCAGCGAGACTGTTGATATTCGAATCGTAAAAGAAATGTTCGCACACAAGAAATGTGTAGCAGGCAACATAGATCCTCTAACGATTGGCCAAGGAACACCAGAAAAAATCGAAAAAGAAGTGAGGAGTATAATAGACAAGGCCGCCGGGCAGGGAGGTTTCGTTTTCACGCCCGGTTGCTCGATTCCGCTGAACGCTCCTTTGCCGAACATAGAAACAATGGTTAATTCTGTTCACAAATATGGGAAGTATTAGCCAGGGAAGAGGCTGCTCCAAAATGCAGCATCGGAATGGACTTCAGGAATGACCATGAGCAAATAAGCTAACTTCGAAGAACGTTGACACTGCAAAATTAGGTAGTGGCCGACGGATGTGGGAGAGACGTGGTTGAAGGGATAAACATCGTAAGCGGTGGGTAAGTGGGTAAGCAAATCAGAGGAGGAACCGAATTCCCATGAGTTGTGTTGTTCTTAGGTTCTTTCCGATCCAGGAGTCCAGCGGGTAGGCCAAATGTTGAAAACCCATCTAAAGGACGATATGATTACTGCCTTGAACTTGAGAGAGCCCGAGAGAGTGCCGGTGGCTCCATACGTTGATTACTCCTATGCTTCTAAGGTAAGTGGAATAAGAGTCTCGGAAGTCATTCTTGGCTCAAACGAATTCAAAGCGAATGTCCTCTTGCAATCGTATGAGAAACATCATTACAATTGGATAATGGTTTTCGACAATCCACCTCGAGATTGGCGGCAGAACGTAACTATCAAAGATCTCGGTGACAAATACGAAGTGCAGGACAAGCAGGTTGCTGAAAAGACGTTCTTGTTGCCGAAAGATGGCACGCCCATATACCCCGTCGGTGACGTAACTATCGAGAATGCTACAGAAAGATTCGAGATCGAAATCGTTGACCGCGACGAGTTTCTGACTCAGGGGCGCTGCGAGGTTACCAAGATTGTTAAAGCGAGGGCTGGCAGTGAGGCCCTTGTGACCGCCATCGTGGGCGCCCCGTTTGGCGAGGTACTTCTTAGGCTCGGGTTAACCCAGAGCGCAACTTGCCTCTATAAGAAACCGGACTTGGTTAGGAATCTCTGCGAGTTATGTCTCAGAAGATTTATCGAACAAGCTACCGCCCTCTCGGAGGCCGGAGCGGAGGCATTCTGGGTCGAAGAGGTGTTTGCGGGAACTGACATAATATCACCCGAGCAATACGAGCAATTCGCGTTACCCTACGAAAGGGCTCAAATCCAAGCGTTGCAGCGATTAGGTAAACCAGTCATTCTCTACTTTTGCGGTAATCCCATGCCCGTAATACACAATATTGCAATGACGCATGCAGACGCTTTCGCGTTCGAAGAGAACAAAAAGAACATTCACATCGACCTCGAGCGTATCAGAGACGTGTTGAACGGAGAGGCTTGCCTCTTCGGGAACTTTGACGCTATCAACACGCTAACAACCAATCCCGATGAGATAGAGGAGAAGGTCAAACAAATGCTTTTGAAAATTGGCCTGAGAGGCGGTTTTGTTTTAGGAACCGGTTCTCCAATCACGAAAATGGTACAATCTGAAAACGTCGATGCGATGATCGCTGCGGCCAGAAAGTACGGACGATCCAATTCGGCGTAGGCTTCTATGTAACTGTCTTTGATGCGAAGATGCGACTCCTCCAAGTTCGCAAGAATCGCTACAATGAAAACTCTCAACAATCTTCGTCGCAGCTAGCTCCGGGATTCCATCAAATTCGAACCGATAGTGTGGAATCATAAATACCAGTATTTGCAGAACACGTAAATACGGACACAAAACTAGAAACTCTTGGTCGGGATTGTCCCGTTAGAAGATGGCACTCCAGATCGTAGCTGAAGAAGCATTGGATGCATCTAGTAAAAGCGGGAACTGCGGGACTCCTCTTTTGCTATGTGACAGAAGGGTAAAGGAGCTTTTGGGTAACCTGCTGGTTACGAGGTTCCCCGAATGAAACTCAGGTACTATATCGCGCGCCGCCTACTTCTCCTCATTCCGACTCTGATCGGGTTAACTCTCATCGTATTCACCATATCGCACGTCGGAGGAAGTCAAAGGTTACTTGGTGAGTACATAAACACACACAGCAAGATTCCGGTTATTGTTCAGGAGCAGCAACTGTCGGAGAGATTTCACCTCAATGATCCGCTTGTAGTTCAGTACTTTTACTGGCTTGCAGCTTTTGTGCAGGGCAACTGGGGGTATACTCAGACGTCAATTTACTCCGGGACGGTTCTTGATGCGATCAAACTGTTCTTTCCTAATACCTTCATACTTTCCGTTCTTGCTGCTATCATGACAGGATTAATTGGCATTCCGTTGGGCGTGTGGTCTGCAGTGAGAAAGGATAGCGTTCTTGATCAGGCTACGCGAGTTATCTCATTTGCGGGATATTCTGTCCCATCGTATTGGTTGGCCCTGTTGCTGATAATCGTGTTCTCAACTACAAATGTCTGTTCATGTCTAAACATTTTCCCAATTAGTGGGACTGCGACTGTCAGCTTGGTGGGTGGAGTTGATTGGTACAGCGGCGGAATTTCGTATCCGACCCATGTGCTTATAGTCGATTCTGTGATTCATGGGCGATTTGACATTCTTGAAGACGCTGTAATGCATCTAGTTCTTCCAGTGATTACCCTTAGCTATGGAGTCATGGCCTCAGTTCTGAGGGTCATGAGGTCAAGCATGCAAGATACACTCAGTCAAGACTACATTAGAACCGCTAGAGCGAAAGGGCTAGATGAGAAAACGGTGATCAATGTTCATGCCAGAAGAAACGCGTTGATTCCAGTCGCCACGCTTCTAGGATATACAATCGCATATCTACTAGGCGGAGTTGTTCTTGTCGAGTCGGTGTTTAATTATCTTGGCATCGGCTACTGGACAACTCAAGCGATATTGAACGGCGATGTCGGAGGGATAATGGGAGCAACCGTAATTTTCGGTCTTACGTTCATCTTTGCGAATTTAGCAGTAGACATTGCTTACGGGTTCCTTGATCCGAGGATACGTCACTAGGTCGATGTTGATAGTGGGGCTTCGAGATATCTATGGCAGGAAGGACACGAAAACACCATTATCGGTTAGACTCCGAGAATATCGCCTCACACTCAAAATCCTGCTAGAGAGCCCCTCCTCAACGGTGGGCCTAGCAATCGTTCTGGCCTATTCTGTTATTGCCGTTATCGATTTTGCTTATCCTGGCCTGATCGGGGTACAAAACGCCTACTCATTGGTCCCCGACTTTATGAACTCGGTCCCTACCCCGCCAGTTTGGCCGACCCATCCTTTCGGGACCACGTTTCCAGGAGTCGATTTGTATCAAGCAGTGATGAGTGCTATCCGTGTGGATCTTTGGTACTCACTTCTGATCGTGCTTGCAGGCGCAGCTGCTGGAACTGTCGTGGGAGTCTTAGCAGCGTACGTTGGTGGATATGTTGACGAAGTTATAATGCGTTTCACGGATATTTTTTTGAGTGTGCCGTACCTACCTTTTGCGATCGCTGTTGCGTTCGTTTTGGGAAGAGCGCTTGACAACATCAGTCTTGCTTTGGTTATAGTTTGGTGGCCGCTGTATTCCCGATATGCCTACGGGCAGGCTCTCTCATTGAAGGAGAACGCGTACGTTGAAGCAGCAAGAGCAAGCGGCGTTGGAACCTGGGGGATCATTTTTCGTCATGTTATCCCAAATGTACTGACACCGATCTTCGTTCAGATTTCACTCGATTTAGGTACTGTAGTACAAGTTTTCGCTGCTATGACGTTCATAGGCTTCGCCTCCGGAAATCCTCTACTGCCAGAATTGGGCACGCTAATTTCGAACGGGTTTCAGTACGCAGTTGCTGCTCCTTGGGTCATCTTCTTCCCGGGAGTGGCGATTCTCATCTTCGCAATTGGCATGAACCTACTCGGCGATGGACTCAGGGATGCGCTTGACCCAAGAAGCCGAACTTGATTTGGAGAAGCCGACATCGAAGCCGTTGCTTCGGGTCGATGGCCTACGAGTGAGCTTCATAACTCGAGCTGGGAGAATCCAAGCCATCGACGACGTCTCTTTCGAAGTAAAAGCCGGAGAAACCTTTGGTCTAGTTGGAGAGACAGGCTGCGGAAAATCTCAAACCGCCTTGGCCGTGATGAGGTTAACCCCTGAAGCCGGAGTAATCGAGCGCGGTAAGATATGGTTCAGTGGGACGAATCTGACAGAGAACATTACCAAGGAATTCAAACTCATCCAGAAAAAGAATAACCGCGTGAAGTTGAAGAGAAACAAGTCGATGCTCAAACGACTCGACCAGGAGATCAACCAAATTCGCGGAAAAGAAATGTCCATGATCTTTCAAGAACCTATGACCTCTCTCAACCCTGTCTACACGGTGGGTAGACAGGTCTCAGAGACTCTGCTCCGACATAGCGTCGACATGCTCGTGGATAGAATCATTGCACGCAACGCTGCGACCGAAGAAAAGCTCAAGGACATCACGAACGCAGCTTCCCGCCAGGAGCTGTCACAAACCGAACTTCGGAAATTACTGGAGCGGACTGGGCTTGAGGAACTTGAAGATCAGATCTGGTTCATCCTTTCCAGAAAGGACATAGGCGCAACCGAGAAGGCCCGGGCAATCTCCAATCTCGCTCAACACAAAGTCAAACCGACGACGTTAGCGTTTCTTGTTAGGCTAAAGAAGTCGACCGGCCAGCTTCCGATTGAGTACCGGATTCTGAACAAGATGCCAATTGCCCGAAGATGGCTATCCGGGGCAATAGAAAAAGAGGCGCTTCAGGTCTCCTACGAACTGCTCTCACTTGTAAACATGCCAAATGTCGAAAATGTGTTGCGACAATATCCCCATGAACTGAGCGGCGGAATGCGACAGCGCGTTATGATAGCTATGGCCATTGCTACAAGGCCGAAACTACTCATAGCTGACGAGCCGACCTCGGCATTGGACGTAACCGTTCAAGCCCAAATCCTCGAATTGCTACGCGAACTCAAAAGGACATTCAACAGCGCCATCCTATTCATCTCGCATGACATTGGGGTAATCTCTGAAATCTGCGATAGAGTCGGCGTGATGTACGCAGGAAACTTGGTAGAGGTTTCCAGCCTGGATCAGTTATTTGCTAACCCGAAGCATCCCTACACTCAAGGCCTCTTTGCATCAATTCCGAAATACGGCGAGAAGAGAGAACTGCTTCAAACGATTGAAGGAACGGTTCCCGACCTCATCGACCCCCCCGAAGGCTGTAGGTTCCGAACCAGATGCCCTTTCGTCCACGAAAAATGTTCGAACGTTCCGCCATGGGTGGAGATAGGTAGAGAGCACGGCGTGTTATGTTGGCTCTACGCGGACGGTGAGAAATACGTTAACCAGTGAAGAGAAACTCGTCCAGGGAACACGCCTCAAGGCTTACTTTCCCGTAAAGACCGGTAAGATACTTGCGAAAGCACTCTACGTCCACGCGGTGGATAATGTTGATTTCTTCATAAAGAAACGTGAGGTTGTTGGACTCGTCGGAGAAAGCGGCTGCGGCAAGACAACGCTCGGAAGACTAATCCTCAGACTCCTAGAGCCGACGGCTGGAGCACTATTCTTTGAAGCTGACAATGGCGTTGTGAAACGGTACCTACATCTACTCGACGACATGGAGATCAATGCACCTCGTACCAAGAGTGACCCGCGGCTTGCGGAAGCAGCCACCATAGAAGAAGAGCATTCCATTTTCAAATTTGGCCGAAAAGAGATGAAGAAATACAGGAGGAACACTCACATTGTGTTCCAGGATCCCAACTCTTCACTCGATCCTCGGATGCTGATCAAAGACATAATTGCGGAACCTTTGAAAGCGCATCGCTACGGTTCGAAAGTCGAGATCTATGAACGCGCCACCTCCTTGCTTGCTGCCTGCGGACTTGAAGCTCAATTTGTGAATCGATTCCCACATGAACTGTCGGGTGGACAACGCCAACGCGTCGCCATCGCAAGGGCACTAGCCATGTCTCCGAAACTCGTGATTCTCGATGAACCAACGTCCGCCCTAGATGTATCTGTCCAAGCACAAGTTTTGAATTTGCTGAAGAAACTCAAGAAGGAGTTTAACCTTAGTTTCCTCTTCATCTCTCACCATCTCATCGTCGTTCGCTACATGGCCGACAGGATCCTGGTGATGTATGCGGGCGAAGTTGTTGAAACCGGGGAAACGGAGGAGGTGTTCAAGGATCCACTTCACCCTTACACGACGGCCCTTCTGTCGGCCGTTCCCGTTCCGGACGCAAAGACGAAACGAGAGAGAATAATCCTACAGGGCGAAGTCCCCAACCTGATAAATCCGCCAACCGGATGTAGATTTCACCCTAGGTGCCCCCAAGCTTTCGAAATATGCGGCTGGTCTCCCCGAGAGGTCAAAGAATCCTTCACATTCGCTTTAATCTCCGGACGTTATCCAACTTTGACCAGTCTGCCGG
>Ga0187771_10004148_pt1 | contig 10185 bp, 7 predicted proteins | sample 0116_SJ02_MP15_1_FD_133139 | JGI IMG/M metagenome (GOLD analysis project Ga0187771, IMG submission 133139) | Tropical peat soil microbial communities from peatlands in Department of Meta, Colombia - 0116_SJ02_MP15_10_MG | ecosystem: Environmental > Terrestrial > Soil > Wetlands > Peat | place... | reverse complement strand
TCGCCCCAGTAAGTCTGGCTGATTTGTTTGTACGGGACGAGTTGTTGGTCAAAAACATATGCAACCGAGCTGTCGTTTTGAAACGCCATGTAGGTGTTGAGATTATTCTGCTGATAGGAATAGCCGAGCCCCAGAGTCCAGTCTGGCACCGGCCGGAATGTGGCACTTGCCGTATCAATATAGAAGCGGTTGCGACGCTCGAAGTCCCCGGGAAGACCAGTTCCGTCGGGTCGGAGAAGCGGAATCGCGGGAAACGCATTTTGCACGATGATGCTGAGGTCATTATTGAAGGTTAGCTCCTTCCACGGCGTCAGCGTCACATCACCAAAGACTCGGTTGTTGCTTCCGGGCACGACAAGGTAGCCTGGGTCGTGCGTGCCGGTCCACTCGTAGCCGGCTCGTGCACTCCATAGCCCGCGATCGTGATAGCGCAGGGCCATCCCCGTAGTGTTGCTGAATGAAGAGGGGACCACCTTCAGCAAATCTGTATTGTCAATCGAGTAAATCTGCGACGGCAAACCCAGGCCGTTCGCCGTCGTCACCTGCCACAAGGCAGCATTGGAGCGCGTGATTGAGCTGCGGCGATAATAGGCTTCCACATCGAAATCTTTCGGCAACTGATACTCTGCTCGCACCCCTTCCCAATGATCGTGGTACGAGACATTGCCGAACATGCTGTAGTAAGGGGTGAAGTTGTTGATCAAGTTCTGCTGATGGTAATCGCCGGTTACTCGCAGGTGATTGATCGGAAGCCAGGTCAACGTTTCATCCGTGTTAAACGCGTTCTGGGGATAATTGGTGAAGGTATCGGTCAGGCGCGTGTAGTCCACATTTCCGTTGAACGTGAGCTTGGGGGAAGCGGTCCAGTTCAAGCTGACCTGATCCGTGGAAGCCTGGCTCGGCGAGGGTATATCAATCGGGTAGTTGCCTGCGGGAAAATCGCGCGGCGGCGGGCCGAAGGTGGGAGGATTCACGACTGATATTCCTTCGGCTTCCGGAGTGAAATTCCCAGTGAACGTTGCGGTCGGGAACACCAGCCGGTCGTTGAAGCTGCTGAACGTGTGCTGATACGTGAGGCGCACCGGACCGAGGTCGACATCCGCTCCGCCGCTGATGTTTCGAGTCGTATAGTTGAGCGCCTGGAACTGGGATTGTTCGTGACACTGGGTTCCGCACGGGGTTAGCGCTGTAATCGGGAGAGTGTTTTCATCCAGATACAAAAGCTGGCTCCCACCCACTCTCGCCTGCCAATCGCCTTTTACGAAAAGATGCACTGGCCAATTCGGCACCTTTACCTGGCCGTAAGCCTTGCCAAGCCTTCGCGTGACTGCCAAGGGCGTATGCGAAGGAATGAGATCTGTCGTGCTGTCAGGAGGTGTGGTCATTCCAGGAGGAATGTCCAACACCGGAAACGCATAAAAAGGGTAATTGTCCTGCTGCTGCACGAAGCTGCGAATATCAAATCCGAACCTTCCCCATCCGCCCGCTGTGACCTGGGATCCGGCCTGGTAATCTTCTCCGCTGATGACATTCGCCCGAGAAACTATGGTCAGGTGATTTGTGGTTGAGACGTACGCACTTTCAGCATCGGCGCCCGCCGATTGTTGGAGCGAGTCGTACTCTCCCACACGTCCGCCGAAACCGGTTTTGTCGATGAACCGGTATGAGCCGGGAGTGATCGAGTAAGTTCCGTAGGAATTCTGAGTCTGCATTTCCGCCGGATTCTGATCAGCTCCATCTATGTTGCCGCCGGACAACGGAGCCATGTTTCCCGCCGACATCATACCGAGCGCACCGCCGGTAGCCCCCGCTGCATACCCCGCCGCATACGTTGACGCGTGAGAGGGAATTGGTTGGACCATCGAGGGTGCGGCCATAGCGGAATGCGCGGACGCAATCGCCGCTCCTGAGCCAAATTGGGCGCGCAGCGCCGGCTCAGAAGGCCCTTTATCGATGAATCTGCTACCGCCGGTCGGCGTGGGCACATCGGTACCATGGATCGATCCATGACAGTTGGTGCAGCGATCGGTCAACGGCAAGCCGGCGCCGTTGTGGTGGCCGGCGTGGCATTGCAGGCACAAAGCCGGCTCGCTCACGCTCAACAAATTTGTATTGGGTGAGCCGTGAGCACTGTGGCAAATCAGACAGTTTTCCGTAACCGGCGGGTGTTGATAGGCGTAAGGTCCGCGATATTGGGCGTGGCAGCTTAGGCACAACTCGTTCTTGTTTGCAGTTCGCAAGTTCCTTCCGTCCGGCCCGCCGTGGGGATCATGGCAATCATTGCAACTCATCTTTCCTTCGCGAAGGGGGTGGTGGTACGGCAAACTCATCTGCCCGCGTTGCGTTTCGTGGCACCTCAAGCACGCGTCATTGGCCTGCCAGCGAGGTTGCATCATCACCTTGGCTTCGGGCACCAGATCCTCTACGCTGGTTCCACGGCCCGGAGTCGTCACGTTAACGAAAGCCTGGGTTTTGGCTTCGGATTTGGCGCCATAGGTATGGGTCTGATGGCACTCAGTGCAGCGGACTGCGTTGGAGGCGTGCGGTCCGGCGATCCAGTTGCGCAGCCTTGCATCCTTTGCATGACAGCTCAAACACACCCCGTTCGCATCTGTGGCGGTGCGATGAGAGAAGGAGATGATCTTCGAAATATCTCCGCCGCCTTCGACGTGCAAGCTGCCGGCGCCGTGGCATTCTTCGCACTGAACGCCCTGCTGGGCATGGAAGGCATGTCGGAAATTGTTGGCGACTTCAGCGTGACACGTAGTACAAGTGTCACTGCCCACCGGCTTAGCCCCGGGAATCTGTACGTACTTTGCGAAAGAGCTGATGCCATACACCGACTTTTTCGCTGCCAAGGAGGGAAAGCAGAAAAGGAGGGTTACCGCAACAATCGCGAGCGCTAGGAGGGGAGAATAACGGCGCATGGATTTGCACCTCGCTAATGATTTCGTGCGTGTCAGCGAGAAGCGCTAACTTGCCGCTGATGAACCGACTTATACTCTTGAGCTATTTTGTTGTTTTTCGCCGCGAGTTCCGAAGCGAGCAGACGGCTACCGAAAATGAAAGGGCCGAGGAGCAAAGCGTGGATACGCATAATGCTCTCCGAAGTTAACTTCGTCAGAGTATTGGAAGCAGAGTGTTAATTTCTGTGACCTACATCACAAGGCGGACTGTCAGACGGACGTCACGTTTTGTGACACATCGCATGGACCGGCAGGTAACTGCATTCAGGCCAAAAGAAGGGCGGCGCGAACGCCGCCCCGCAGGAGAAGAGGTGCACCGGTCAGAAAGCCCAACGCAGCGAAAGCGTGGCGTTGTTGGTGTGGAAATAGCGCGACGCCGTGGGCCCGACGAATGAGCCCTCTGCGTACTGATAGTAATTCCAGCCTGTATTCCACGCGAGGTTGTGGCCCAAATCCACGCTCAAGTAGGCCACTGGTTGCTGATACTTGTACTGCAGCGGACCGAGCGGTTGCAGAATGTTGAACTGGGGCGTCTGACCATCCACGTTCGTGATGCTATAACCCAGCCTCGTCGTGACCCGCTTCACAGGTGTCATCCTCAGCGTGAACATGCCAAACTGATTATGGTTGCGATAATACGAGTTGGTCAGCAGCGGATTGTCCGGATCGTTTGCCGCGCACGAGCCTGCAGTTGCTACCACGGGAAGAGTTATTCCTGCCGGGGGAGTGTCGTTGAAGCAGATCAAGGCATTCTGCAGAAAATCATTGTAGTTGTAGGCCAAGTCAAGCCCGTATCGCGCGGTCGGCGTCAGCGATGCGTTCACGCCGTAGTTGCGGTTGTGCCCCGCGTAGTTCGTAAGAGGGTCAGAGTTTGAGTCCTCCAAAACATTTATGGATCCACCCAGTACTAACCACGGACGCGGCGTGTAATTGGTCTGGAAGCGGTAACGCGACTCCTTGCGCGGCTTAATCCGCACGATCACATTGTCGTAGCTGGAATGTTCGAGGTCGAAATTCAACCGCAGACCATGAACCGGACGCGCCCAGGCGCCCAAGAGCGCAGTGTATTCGTGAATGTTAAATCGATCTTCATCGCCCGGAAGAAAATCGTTGAAATGCGTGAACTTCTGGTCGCCATAGCGATAGCCAATGCGAGCGCCTATTTTGCTGGTAATGTCCCAGTCCAGCTCAGTTTGATTTCTCTTCCAATCCTGGTTGAATGACGACTGCGTTAAGGTATTGGTCGCGGTCGGCGCGGTAGCGCTAAGCGGGGTCAGAAGGGTGCAGGCCGCGGTACAAACACTGTCGACCTCAGTGAAGTTGCCGTTTTCCGGAATGCGAAAAGCCCAGAAATAAAACTTGTCCACGAGCCGCAGGCGCTTGGTGAGATGCAGCGTGGCGCCGACGTCAGCGACATCCGAGATGCGATTCGCGCTGCCGGTGCCGGTATCGGTAAACGCCCGTGTAGTGGTCCGTGTAATCAGCCCATTGAAAGCTTCGTTCAGCGGGGTTGTCATGTCTGCAGAACTGTAGGAATAGGATGCGGTGAGATCCAGACGATCCCAGTAATTGCTGCGCAGGCTTACTCGCTCAGTAGGAATCGAGGTGCGAACCCGTTGCAAGCGGGAGTAGCTGAAGTACGCACTGCAGTTGACATTGGTCAGAGTTCCGCTGGGATTGATTAAGCTCCCACCGGCGGGCGCGCAGGGTATGCGGTCCGCAGTATCAATCGGCAGACCCAGGTAGACCGGCCCGCCTGTCGGCAGCAAAGCCGGGAATGTGGGGAATAGGTAATCGTCGGTATCCCCCTTGAAGTAATCGAGAAACTGGTCATAGCTGACCACGGTGCGTGGCGCCAATTTCCAATCCACCCCCAAGCGATAGGAATTCAACGTAGTGTTCCAGGGCTGGTAAAGGAGCGCGTCGGTCCCTTCGTGAACGCTGCTGAACGACGTGCCGGTCATGTTGTTGCGCGAGTAACCCAAACGGAAGCTCAACTTCGACTGCGGAAGCAGTGTGAGATCGACGTCACTCATGCGCCGGGTAGTCGCGAATTCATGGGGCGAATCCTGGATGGGAACCGACGGACTCGAAGCTGGCGGATTCAGCGGATTTGCCAGCAGATCGTAATCGAAGAAATTCTGATCGCGGCGGAAACTGCCCTGGAGGTTGTACCACTTGTCCTTGTCCGCGCGGACTCGCAGCGCATTGTCGGGATCTCCGCCCCAACCGAAACTACTGATAAACAGATTGTCAAACAGCACGCCCTCGTGTGCCTGTGACTGCATGGAGAGATCTTCTTCCAGCAGGCGCGGCCCCTGATGCAGATTCACCAGAGTGTCGTACATATCGGGGCTGCCGGTCCGGTCACTGAAGCGGTAGCCAAGCTCCGTAGTAGTGTGAATTGTGTAACCGGCGGCGCTAACCCCCTCCTGGGATGCCGGATCTGTCCCGCTCGAGGACTGGGCAAAGCCCAACACCGGCGACGTCAAAAACAACGCCATGCAACACAAGAAAATGCAACGTCTGCACTTCATAGTCTGACTCCGGAAAGATCGTTCGGCGAAGGAACCGATGGTTGAATCAGCCAACGTTTTCTGTCGAGTCATCGGCTCACCTCACTTGAAAAACACGCTGCTGAAGTTGGAGCCGTGAATTGCTACATGACACATCGTGCATGCCTGATACTTCTGCGACTGATTGTGCATTGGCCCAACTGGTCCCTGCGTCGGGAATGTATGGCACTGCAAGCACAGCAGGTTGATCTGGCTGACACGCAGCAGCCGCGGATTCGTAGAGCCGTGCGGGATATGGCAACTGCTGCAGCCTTCGGTTTTTACAGGAACATGCTCGTATACGAACGGACCCTGTTTGTCGGCATGGCATTTGTAGCAAACAAAATCCCCGCTTGGCAGCGCGCGTACTTGTCGCAGAGTCGCGGTGCCGTGGACGTTATGGCAGTCGCTGCACCGGATCAGCCCTTCCTCGACTCGATGGTGGTAGGGCTTTCCGAAATCCGCCTGGGCTGAGGTATGGCAGCCGTAGCAAAGCTGTGGTTGTTTTTGCACCAGCAAATGCTGAGATTCTCTGGCGTGATGCGGCGAATGGCAGTCGAGACATCCAACGTCATTGCTGTCATGTGACGATTGCGCGAAGCGCCGCTGTTCGTGCGCTTCGCCGTGGCAGCTCAGGCAGCGCTCAGTGGCGTCCTGCCGTGACAGACGCTTGAAGCTGATGATTTTGCTGACATCGCCTCCGCCCTCCACATGGGCCGCTCCGGGCCCGTGGCAGGACTCACACCCATGGCCGTCTTTGAGAGTGGTCTTGAAGTGTGTCGTGCTCTCAAACTGTTTCTTGTACACATCCTCGTGGCAGGTTCTGCAAGTGTCCGAACCAACATACTGAGAGCTGTCTTTGGCCTGCGCGCCTGAGGGTTTGGACTGTGAAGCGGTGTCCGTTGCCATGGCCAGACCAAGCAGCCAAAGCGAAACAGCCGTTATGTTGAGAATGAAGATGAGCCGTGCCCGACCCGTGAGTTTTTCCATCTTTTTTCCCCAGGTTGATGTCGAGGATTTTCGGCTTCTTAACTTTGCTCGGTTGAGGCTATTGTAGTATTCGGTGGTAGCTTGTGATATTGGTCACAAGAGGTGACAAATTTGGTGCAGGCTGCCCGTTTTGGGAGTGGTTTCGCTTTTAGGCGGGTCGAAGGATGAGTGCCTGTGGCCTCGAGCTTCTACTGCACGCGCGGGGCCCGGGGCCGGCGGCTGCGCCCCAACCCGAGGGAGCGCACGCGGTCATAGGCGACGTGCAAGTCCTGGCTGAGCAGGTTCACGACCTGCAGACAGGCTTCGCGATGCTCGTGCAGGAAGCGCAACAGGTCTTTGCGCCGGACGGCCGCTACTTGAGCATCGTCCAGAAGTTCCGCGGTAACCTCATGCGGACTGCCTGCGAGGGCGGCACTCAGTCCCAGGATCTCCCCGGGCCCCGCGATACGGAGGGTCATGCGTCTGCCAGATTCCGAAGAAACCGAGAGTCTCGCCCGGCCATTACACAAAACAAAGATGCCGCGCGCGGGTTGTCCTTCCCGAAACAGCACTGCTCCCCGGGGGCAGGAAGCCACGGTTTTCAGCGAATCGAAGGCTTGCGAAGCCTCCGAGGAAAGATCACAGAACAGTCGTTCCGGGCGTTCCACAGAGGTTACCCAGCCCCGTTGGACTACACTCTCCATACTTCCCTGATAATTCATTGGCGGGGGGAAAACAGTGATTGCAATCACCGGTCACCGTGACACTCATACATCGTGCCGCTAGTTATTGGTGGCAATCAGCCGTAGCGCAGTCTTATTTCGTATCACCAGCGTGGAACCTTTTGTCTGGATGATCTGCCGTTTCTTAAAATCCGCGAAAAGTCGGGTGACGGTTTCGCGGGAGGTGCCGATCATCTGCGCAATCTCTTCATGGGTCAGCGCCAGCTTCACCCGAGGTTCCTGCTTGACCGCTTCCCCGTTTCTCGAACTCCACTCCAGCAGCAACTTGGCCAGTTTCTCACCCGCGGAGTGCGATAAGCCAAGAGAGCGCACTTCGTGGCAAGCGGTGTTGTACTTTTCGCTCAACTGCTCAGCGACCCTGAAACAGGCGTCCGAATGCTCTTTGAGGAAGCGCAGGAAATCGTCGCGCTTCACGAAGTTCACCTGGCAGGGATCGACCGTTTCCGCAGTCAATTCATACGGCTTGCCGGAAACCGTGGCGCTGAGCCCGAGAACCTCACCGGGCTCGGCGATCTTGACGATCAAGGTTTTTCCATCGGTGGCGCAGATGGACATTTTCACTCGCCCCTTGCACAGCACAAAGATGCCCCGTGGCGCTTGTCCCTCTACGAACAGCACCGCGCCCTTCGGGTAGGCAGTTGCGTACTTGATGCTTTCAAACGTTTGCAGCGCCGCCGCGGGCAGATCGCAAAAGAGATGTTGGCTGCGTGTCTTACAAGTGAGGCAGCTTTCGATGATGTCCAATCCATATGGTGAGAGCATGGTCCACCCCCTGCGACGCTCGTTTCCTACTCGACAACGCGCGCCCCAATGGGCCGACGCATGTGATCTGCGTCACGAGACTAGTGTCCGCCCGAACAAAAACCTTTGGCTGTGATTGACGCCACAGCTGGTTGTGACATGGCTCACAAGGAGGCAATGGCGGCAAGACACTGGCGCAGTTGGCGCTTTCGAGGCATACTTAGGGCAACCGGCCCGCGGCCCCGCGGCTGGGTAGTCTATGGGAGCGAAGGAAAGCAATCTGCAGGTCCGAAGGGATCCGGCAGATGTCGCCATCGAAGAGAAGCAACGCCGCCGCATGGTTATCGCGTTGCTGCTGCTGCTGCTCGCTTTGATCGTCGTTCTTATCAAGGACCGGCGATTCTGGTTTTCAGCGGGCCAGCCTCCAGAGCCGGTGAGCGCAGAGCAACCCGCTCCGGCCCAGCCCCCTGTCGCCAACCTGCAGACCACGCCGGCGCCCGCGGTGCCCCCTGCCGTTACCACGCAGACCGCGCCTGCCCCGGCTGTGCAGCCGCCGGTGGCGCCCGCAGCCAAGGCCAAGTCTCAGAAGGCAAGGGGCAAGAAACCCGAAGCCCAGGCGCAGCCGGCGACGGCTCAGGCGCCGCAGGCGATGCCGGGTCCAGTGATTACAGCGACCAACCGCACCGTGCTCCCGCCGCTTGAGATGGAAGTTGTAGCCGGCAACCAGCACCGCCCACTCTCTCCCAGCAACAACTCGGTGAAAGTGGACATGGAATCCAGTGCTTCGGCTGCGCCCCCGCCCAGCGCAACGCCAACAGTGAACCAAGGTAACAATGTCTCCGTGTCGGCGGACACTACGCCGCAGGTTACCGTTCCAGCGGCCACGGCTGAACGGGTGACTCATTCGGTCAAGCCGGACTACCCGCTGCTGGCCAAGCAAATGAAGGTTCAGGGAGCGGTCGTGCTGCAGGCGTTAATTGACAAGGCGGGGCGCATCCAGGAGCTGCACGTTGTAACCGGACCAGCGATTCTGGCGAGTGCCGCTCAGGAAGCGGTAAAACAATGGCGCTTCAAGCCTTATTACCAGCAAGGCCAGGCAGTGGAAACGGAAGCTCGAATCACAGTGAATTTCACGATCTCGACCTACTAGACCGTACGCTGAGTCTCGCTGCTTAAATTCTCCCATGGTTCTTAGATACTTTCGTCTCCAGAAGTTCACATTTGCGATAGCGGCCTTGGTTCTTTGGGCCACCTCAACCCAGTGTGCGTTCAGCAGAGGCGCCACTGACGAGGAAGGAGCAAATATGGCGTTTTCCGTCACCAGTCCGAGTTTCCAGAACGGTGGCAACATCCCGAAGAAGTTTACGTGTGATGGCGCGGACGTATCCCCCGAACTGCATTGGACTTCACTACCTGCGGGCACCCAAAGTCTTGCTCTGATTGCCGATGATCCCGATGCGCCCGTCGGAACCTGGACGCATTGGGTACTCTTTGACTTGCCGGCACAAACCACTTCTCTTCCTGAAAACGTCCCCAAGGTGGATGAACTGCCATCTGGCGGGCGCCAGGGACGCAACGATTTCCGCAAAATTGGCTATGGAGGGCCATGCCCGCCGCCTGGCAAACCGCATCGCTATTTCTTCAAGCTTTATGCGCTTGATAAGAAGCTGGATTTGAAACCCGGCGCCAGTAAACAGGACGTCGAGCAGGCGATCCAGGGTCATATTCTCGGCCAGGCTGAATTGATGGGTAGGTACCAGCGTTAGCCTGAACTTGGGAGTTTGCGGGTCGGCCACGAACCGAGCCGAAAATAAAACAGGCGTCCGGACTCTTTCGAGTCACTGGACGCCCGGGCAGCCCTCCCCCAGAACTGCTCAATAGGAAGATAGGCCTATAAATGTTTTTTGAAAATGGCCCATCCGTGCCAGAGGCACCCACTAACGTGCTACGCAGTACCCCGGTACCCCATTAAACCCCGTTACCCCGTTAAACTGCGTTACCCCGTTACCCACTACCCCTGCAGGTTTCTTAACTGGCAGCATCTGCGGCCAGCTTAGTGTCCAAGGAATACGACCCAACGTTACGATTTTGCGGAGTCGTCTGAAGCCACTTTCATATATGCCGATGACAACCTATGGAGCCTTCATGACCGAACTGCAGAGTCCGGAGATCTTCCGCAACATCCTGGACAGTCTTCAGACCGGCGTCTGC
>Ga0187771_10004147_pt1 | contig 10185 bp, 9 predicted proteins | sample 0116_SJ02_MP15_1_FD_133139 | JGI IMG/M metagenome (GOLD analysis project Ga0187771, IMG submission 133139) | Tropical peat soil microbial communities from peatlands in Department of Meta, Colombia - 0116_SJ02_MP15_10_MG | ecosystem: Environmental > Terrestrial > Soil > Wetlands > Peat | place... | reverse complement strand
TAAAACTTACCGGACATGCACGAGATCAGTTTCCAGGTTTCAGCATCGCCGTGGATGCCTCGGAGGACATGCTTTGTGGAGATCGAGATATCGTCCTGAATGAAATTGCACGTGATCCCTTTGAGGCGATACTCCTCTTCGTTGTACGTCTCGACGTACTCGCCACGAAAGTCCTCGAAGATTGAAGGTTTGATCAGCAGTACGCCGTCCAACTGAGTTTTCTCAATTTCCATTTTTACCCTCGACAAAATAGTTTTTCTTCATGCGATACTCGTCCTGGTGGGAGAGGAACCACTCCCAGGTCAGTTTGAGTCCGTCACGCAGCGACGTGGTTGGATGATAACCGATCGTTTCCTTTGCGAGTGAGACGTCCATCACGCGAATCGGCGCACCGGAGGGCTTCGTCGTGTCGAATTCATAGTTGAAACCGATAAAACTGTGCAGCGCCTCCACCAGTTCCTTGATCGAGTGGCCGGTCCCGCTGCCGAGGTTCACGAAAGAACCCTTGGTGCCGTGATACAGCGCGAGGATGACGCCCTCGGCCACATCACGGCTGTAGGCGAAATCCCGAATCGCAGAACCGTCTCCCCAAATCTTGACCGGATTTTCACCCCGGTGAATGCGGCACATCAGCGATGGGATGACCATAGCATTTTCAGGATCGAAATTATCACCCGGCCCGTAGACGTTGCACGGGCGAACGACGGCGAAATTTTCCATCCTATACTGGACACAGTAGGCGTGCACCTGCAATTCCGCCACCCGCTTGGCCCAGCCAGCGAAATCCATCGGCAAGCTGTCGAGCCGGTAGTCAGCCTCTTTGAATACCTCGGCATTGGCATATGCCCCAATGGAGCTGGTATAGACGAGCTTCGCAACGTTGTTGACCCGTGCTGCTTCCAGCATGTTTGTGTTCATCATGAGCGTCGGGACGAAATGGCTAGCCAGCTTAGTGCGCGAGACCTCAATCGATCCCTTGATGCCGGCGAGGTGAAAGACCAGGTCTACGCCGTGGGTCAATTGCCGACAGAATGAAAAATCGGTGATATCACCGAGCACATGCTCGGCCGACGCATGAACATTGACTCGGTCAAGCGAAACGATCGTTACCTTCGCGCCTGCGCCGCACAGGATATCGACGACCTGCCTTCCGATCAATCCCGTTCCTCCGGTTACTAATGTCTTCTTTCCTTTGAAGTATTCGAGAATATCTTTCTTAATCATTGCAAACCTCGCTATTCATATCTGAACCGGCGCTCGTTCGAGCGTCAGCTCCGTGTTTGGTCCTTGAACCACGCGATGGTGTCCCGCAGGCCGTCCTCAAACGATATCATTGGCTCGAAGCCGAGCAGTTGTTTCGCCTTGGAGGTATCCATCGTTCTGAACGGGATGGTCGACGGCTTAGTCGCATCAAAACGGACATCGGCGAGTTCATGGCCTGCAGATTTAAGGATGATGTCAATGGTCTCTTTGATGGAATATCCTTTACCGTAAGCGATGTTGATCGGGTCGGCATTCGGATTTTTCTCTAGCAATAGAAGGCAGCCTCGAACGAGATCGGTCACGTGCAGAGAGTCACGAACATCATTTCCCGTTCCCCAGACAACAAACGGATTTTCCTTGATGACCGCACGGCGAATGAGCGCTGGAATGACATGACTGGTCTTGGGGTCGAAATTATCGTGACGTCCGTAGACCGCAGAGGGGCGTGCAATCGCCACCTTAACCGAGGATTTGGAGGCTACATACTCACCCAGCCTCTCCAGATAGCGTCGCATCCATCCGTATCCAAAATACGATGCATGTGTCGGCCCGTTCCACATTTCCTCTTCTTTTACGGGGTGGTTGACCGCCGGATACCCCGTGCTGCTGCTGAAGATCAAAACCCGGTCCACTTTAGTCGTCCATGCTGCCTGAAGGACTTGGGCCGTAAGGACCAGATTGGCGGTAATGGCAGCCATGGGGTTACTCGTCGTGACAGCTGCAGCGGCTACAGCACCTGCAGCATGAAATATATACTCCATGCCGTTCAGGGCACTGAGACAATCCTCCTGTCTCGTCAAGTCCGCGGACACGACTTCGACTTTGCTCTTGAATATATCCGGCAGCGGCCTTTCATGCACGGGTACGCGCACGGCCGCTCCCTGCGCAATCAGCGCTTCCACGAAGTGTCTGCCGATAAAGCCTGTACCGCCAGTGACAAGAACTCTTTTTTTGTTATAGAACATGATTATCCTTTCTCGGATGAGAGCGCACGCTGTACGCGGGTGCGGATCCCCTGGACGTCGAGTCCCAGTTTCGTTCGAATGTCTTCAAGTCTTCCGTACCAGCCGCAGAACGCGTCCGGCAGCCCATGGTAGTAAGTTCTCAACCCCGGCACTTCATTGATGGCCTCATGCAGTCCGAACGCATCGTGGATGACGAGGATCTTTGTATTCGCGAATTTCGTGATGAGCTCCCGGTCGATGGGTTTGATCGTATGGAAATACACGAAGTTCACCTCGAGGTCCTTGCAGGCCTCCAGTACGTTTCTGAGTAGCGGCCCGGCGGTCATGACCGTCACCGGAGCTCCGCAATCCTTTAGTGCAACGCCTTTCCCGAATTTCACCGGCAGATCTATGCTATGCGGATGGTCGGAAAGCCTGTAATAGGTCGTCCTGCCGCTGGTATACTGGCTGCGCATAAGGACATCGAGTTCTTTGCGAGAGCCCGGCTGCAGGACGTCACATCCCGGTAGCAGCCGCAGGATTGCGAGGTCAGTATAGGTGTGATGCGTTGCGCCATCCCATGCATAGTCGAACGACGCTCCGCAAGAAACTATGCTGCCCCCGAACTGGTTATAGCACAGATCGAGCTTGATCTGCTCGTAGCTTCGCTCCGTGATGAACGGCGCAATGGTATGGGCGAAGGGGATGAACCCCTGCGAACCGAGCCCGGCGGCTATGCTGATGATTGAATTCTCACAAATGCCGAGGTTGTAGAAACGGTCGGGATACCGCTGCTGAAAATCGTTCATGAGGTAGACGCTGACATCACCCAGAAGCATGATGATGCGCTCGTCTAATGCGGCAAGGGCGGTGATCGTGTCTCTAAATTGTTTTCTCATCGAGCTCCCTCATCATGATATTGAATTCCTCTTCATTCGGCGATCGCCGGTGCCATGCGTACTGGTCGTTGATGAGCGTCGGTGAACCGTAGCCCTTCACCGTACGGGCAGCGATAACCTTCACCCCCTTGGCAGGCCTCTGGATTGCCTCCTTGAGCGCTGGCAGGTCGTGGCCGGGGACCTCGACCACGTCGCAGTCGAACCCGCGGAAATGGGCGACCGGATCGTGGATCTGGAGTCCTCGTGAATGGGAGCGGTTGTCGTCGTAGAGGACGGTAAGGTTATCGAGGCCCCTGTTGACGGCAACCAGGACCGCCTCCCATACGGAACCCTCGTTCGATTCGCCGTCGCCGACCAGCACGTAAACTTTGCGAGGGGACTTTTTGATCTTGAAGGCAAGCGCGATCCCGGCTGCCACGCCGATGCCGTGTCCGAGCGATCCGGTAGACACTTCGATGCCCGGCACCTTTATCCGGTCCGCATGGCATCCGAAGTCGGACATGAACGCTCCAAACGCATGGACCCTGGTGATATCGAAGTATCCGAGGTTCGCGAGCAGACAATAATGGGCAAGGGCTCCGTGGCCTTTGCTGAGGACGAAGATATCGCGTCCCTCCCACCTGGGGTCAGCCGACCTATGGTTCATGACGTCGTAGACCGCGTACAGCGTTTCCACGATGGAAAAGCACGTTGGAATATGGCCGTGGCCGCTGGACTTGGCAATGGAAAGGATGTCCTTCCTGATCTGTTTGCATGCAGGTATCATTCTATCTCCAGGTAAGAAACGCGCGCTGTCATGGGCAAACGCTGGATTCTGAGACTGTTCAAACCGAACACCTCCCGGAGCGCAAGGGTCTCGCCTGGGAAGATGTCGTCGCAGAGCTCGTCGAAGACGAGGATGCTTCCTTTGCAAAGGTGCGGTTTAATGGCCTCCAGCGCAGCCTTTGTTGGCGCGTAGATGTCGAAGTCGAAGATCGCAAGGGAAATGATTGTTTCGGGATGCCGCTGCAGATAATCGGGGATCGTTATAACAGCGTCGCCCTTGACTAGCTCATATTTCTTCAGATGCGGGATCGGGTTGAGCTGCTCCTGCAAAGCAAGAATCCGGTCCAGATACTGTTCGTACCCCTCGGTCACGGAAAAGGACCCGTCCGCACATTTTGCTCGCGAACCGTCTTCCTTGCATACTCCTTTGAATCCCGCGAAGGTGTCGAAGCCTACGATTTTGCGGTGTCGGTTAAAGGGTTCATGAATGCCGCGCAGGGCAGAGAGCAGCGACAGGTTCTGGCCCCATCGTATACCGAATTCCACACAGATCCCGTGGCTGTGAATAATCTTTTTGTATATTTCCGAGAAGAACAGGATCCTCGATAGGGACTTGGAACTGAGGTAGAGCCCGAGATTAGGCAGCAATTCATCATCGGGAAGTGGAGTTTGTTTCAGTTGCTGGGTGAATTCACGCTGCAAGCCCTTTTCCGAAGCGCTGGATAAAACGATCGCATCATGTTTATCGGTTTTCATTTTTCCCACCTGGTCTTATATATTTGCCACCATTCAACAGTTCGCTTGACGCCTTCTTCGACAGGAATCTCAGGCCTCCACCCCAGAACGGTTCCGGACCTGGTACAGTCGAGCACCCTGAACGGCACGGTGGTCGGCCCCTTGTCGCTATACAGCACGGAAGAGGGGGTATGGCCCGCATATTTCAACGCCCATCGGACGACATCTGCCACCGTCGTCGCAGTGCCTGTTCCGATATTGAAGATGTCGAACTTAATATCATCCCTGTTGAGCATCGTCACCACCGCTCGTGCGAAATCATCGACGTAAATCACATCGCGCGTTACTCTGGGGTTGCCCCACACCTCGTACGGATCCATCCGATCAACAGCCTTTCGGACGAGCGCGGGGATGAAATTGGACGTCGCCGGATCGAAACGCGCACGCGGCCCGAAAATGTTCGCAGCTCTCGCTATGACTATTTCCATGCCCTGCTGGTGCCAGAAACCGCAGAGCTTTTCCAGGAATCGCATCACCCAGCCGATGCCGCTGTGTGCCGTGTGGGGCTCCTTGTTCAGATCAAGATCGGTCTCCTTGATTAACCCTTGCTGCTCCTGGTACAACGATGCCGAGCTGACAAAAACGGCGCGCCTGATTCCCAGTTCGAAGAACGCCTGCAGCATGACCGTGTTCATAAGAAGATTATCGGTCACTTGTTCCCACGGCCTGCTCGTGAGCACCGCAGCGCCGGACGTTCTGGCTGCGGCCATGATCGCGCAATCGCAGCCCGTCGCCATTCGCTTGCAATCAGCCATAGAGGCGAGGTCGCCCTGGACATATTCGACGCGGTCGTTCTGCAGCAATGGAACCGAATGATGATAGGCTGCACGTATCCGCACAGACGGATACGCATTGATCAGGGTATTGATAATGGCTGTACCGACCAGCCCCGTGGCTCCTGCCAGGAATATGGTGTTGTTCTTCAGAGGCATCTCATTAGTAGGCAAAAATGACAACTGTCTTTATGCACGAGCGCCGAATAGCTTCTTCTCGACCAGTTCGCAGATGATGTGGCCGATCACAATATGAGCCTCCTGAATCCGCGGCGTATCAGACGACGGTATCTTGACCAAATGATCACAATGGGCATCCATCAGACCGATTTTGCTGCCGGTAAATCCTACAGTCGTCATCTCGAGATTTTTTGCAGTTTCCAGAGCTTTTACGACATTTGCGGAATTTCCAGATGTGGAAATCCCGATCAGGATGTCTCCCTTTCGACCTTTTGCCATGACTAGCCGAGCAAATATTTCGTCAAAAGAATAATCATTGCCCACTGCCGTCAAATAGGATGTGTTCACATGGAGCGCTTCGGCATCCAACGGCTTTCTGTCGATATAGAATCTTCCGGAGAATTCAGCTGCCAGATGCTGGGCGTCTGCCGCACTGCCACCGTTGCCGCATAAGAGAACTTTGCGGTTGTTCGTGAATGCGGCGGTAATGCTGTCGGCTATCCTTGCAACGGCAGTAATGAGGCCCTGGTCAGCAAGGATGTTTTTTTTCAATACGATCGTATTTTCAATCGCGGTGATAATGAGATCTCGGTCGTTTCCCATGGTAACCAGTCTATCGGATAAGATACACTCTTCCGCTCCGCACTTTCTCCCGCCAATAATCAAGAAGATCCTGCATCGTTCTCTCAAACGGGATTTGCGGGGTCCAGCCTGTATGGCTCTTAAATTTATTCGTATCAGGTACCTGCAGATCAGCATCCAATGGCCTGATCCTGGCTTGTTCGGTCTCCACTGTGATATCGTTCTTTCGCGAGGATATGGAAATAAGATGCTTAAGCATGTCTTCCACTGAGCAGGAGAACGATCCGCCGATATTGTAGTATTCGCCCGGCACAGGATTGATCGTCACCAGCATATAATAAGCCCGCACCGCGTCGCGGACATCAGACCAAGTACGCATGGAATTCAGATTGCCGGTTTTGACAACGGGAGGGATCAATCCGTGCTCGATCATCGCAATCTGCTTCGCGAAGGTTGATTCAGCAAAGACATCACCGCGGCGCGGACCTGTATGCGTGAACATTCTTGTTACCACAGTCTTCTGCCCGTATGCTTCAGCGTGGAAACGCCCTATGAGATCGGTGCCTGCCTTCGAGATCGCGTACGGTGACGCAGGATGAAACAGGTTCTCTTCACCGATAGGCAGTTTTTCATGCGGGACCCGACCAAAGACCTCTGAAGATGAGCACACATGGATGACCGGGTCAATGCCGGGACATTTTCGTAAGGCCTCCAAGAGACTTTCCGTACCGAGGATATTGGTCTCCAACGTCTGCAAGGGTGACGTGAAACTGGTCGTCGGATAGCTTTGGGCTGCGAGATGAAAAACATAATCTGGCCGGCTCTGCTCGACGGCGTTCTGCAAGGAGATGTAATCGCAGAGATCCCCGTTAAGAAAGTGAAGACGATCTTTTTTGTTCGCGCGGTCGAGCAGGTGCTCGACATTGTCGAGCGGACTGCGCCAGCGGCACATCCCATAAATATCCCAGTCGGTATTGGCCAGAAGATAATCTGACAAATGGGAACCTACCATTCCGGTGATCCCAGTTATGAGCGCGCGTTTTGCCATCGTTAATCCCTTTTACTTCTTCTAGTCTATGAGTTCAATTGAGTCATGGTATTCTTGATAATTTACTAGTAGCCAATGTAGTTAATTTTGAGATTGATCGCTAGTTTGCAGTTTCTTGAAACATCGTATCAAAGGCACGGGCCATATCGTGGGCAAAGGCTTTTGTGTCGCTGAACATGCCCTTCCTACACATCGTGCGACGCAGATTCAAGCGGAGATCTGCAAGACGTGAAACATTGGAACTTACCGCAACCGATAATTGCACATATTCCTCCTCGGAACAAGCTACCATATCAGGCAGTCCGGCGGCAGAAAGGATAGAGGCTCCATACCTGTTTGAAAAGCGATCTCCCTTGAGAGTAATAGCTGGTACGCCATACCATAGGCTTTCAGCCAGAGTATTGCCTCCACAGTATGGCCAGGAATCAAGAGTAACATCGACCTTCATATGCAATTTTGCAATTCCGTAGCGGTTCTGCTCGGGATACAACAGAAGGCGCGATGGATCAATCCCTAAGGCGGAAAATCGCTTCTTTATATTCATGCGGTTTTCAGGCAATGTCAACCCGCTGTTCGCCATCAACAGTTTGCTGCCTTCCGTTGCCTGCAGCACCTTCACCATCAATCGGATAAATATATTATTGAACTTTGTTGGCGATCCGAAAAATCCAAAAGTGACATATCCGTTACTCATTACAGGCGGTGTATTGCTAAGCGGCATGTCTTCCTCTTCGAAGTTGAAGCAGAAAAAACTTCGCGGTAACCGGAACACCCTCTCTGTGTAAAATTTGTCTTGCCCCTCGGGAACACATATGTCATCCGCAATGATGTAATCTACGTTGGGAACGCCGCAGGTAGCAGTGTGATTGAGATATGACACCTGGACAGTCGCACAACGCCGAGCGAGGGCAACGAAGCGATGGCCAAAACTATATCCGTTCAACTCGAAGAAAATATCTATTGCATCATTTTGCACCAAAGTCACAAATGCATCATCGCTCACCGTTGCAACTGGCGTATGACGTACAACGTCGGCATAACCATACAGATGGATAGGGACAACTGGATCACCAACATAAAAATAAATACTGTATCTAGATCGATCTATGTGTTTTAACCAAGAAAGAAATTGGAATCTAATGGTACTTGCCGCCCAAAAAGAGCACGTGAATCCTATCCGCACGGGTCGACCATCCGCGACGGCATCAGGTCGGTTTGCAGGTATGTTATTACAGCGCGGCGCATTAGTAGATACCCATCTTGCTGCCCACTGACGGTGTGCCTCCATTAGAGAGGCATTGGTGGCAGCCGGATCTTTTAAGAGTGCTTGGCAAAGTAATCCGTTAATATTTGCCGATCCTCGTTCCCCAAGGCGCCAATACAGCAGTCCTTTTTCAAATTCCATGGCCTGCTCATAAAACATAGCGAGCTGTGCTGCAACTTCGGCATGTCTGACTTGAGGATAGGCAACAATCATCTGATTATAAAAAGCGAGCGTCATCTCGAACGTTTTCTGGTTCGCATAGTATATGCAGAGCTCCGAAAATAGCGCAAGGGAGCCGGTATGTCTTGCCATTCCGTGTTCGAGCACGCGTCGTCCAACGCGAGTCAGTCTCATCAGTACGAAAAATTTATAGAGGAGCAGGTAGAATAATTCCTGGTAAACTAATTCATGCTTATTCAAGTGCCCAACAATTCTAACAATGAAAGGGGAATTGCGTCCTATCATTTGTTTCAACGCGACTAAGTTGCTCAAGAAGCATCTCCTATTGAAAAAGTCTTTGACATTGGAATTTTATTGTTTACCCTATCAGATATTTGTTGCCCAAAATTCTGTCATAAGTAAATCATCTAGCATTTTAAAAAGATTCTATATGGAGATAAAGCTCTGATTTGACGTATAAAGAGAGGTCTTGTCTCCGCATTGAACGAATTAAAGAACACAGAAGCAAATGCCTGTGAAATAATCGTTGATATCGCAGCGCCCTTTGATCCATACGCAGGGATCATATACAAATTTAGCATAATATTGATTATTGCTCCATATGCAGTTCTATAAAAAACGTATTTTTGCAAATTCTCTGCAATAAACCAGCATCCACTCGCCACTCCTAAACAGTAAAATACACCTGTCCAGATATGGATAGACAATACATCGGAAGATGCTGCATAATTCACTCCAAACAAGATACGAACAGCATAAGGACTGATATATATCGAAACTATTGCAACACTCAACCCTATTAAAGCCATGACATCGAAGAGTTTTTGCAGTTTTTGATAGTACAATATTTCATCATGCCTTCTTATCGCGATGATTGTCGAAAATACGGAACTATAGATAATTCCCGGTATAAAGTACCATACCTCGCTAATTCTTACAGCAGCTGAGAATATACCGACTTCGGCATCCCCCCGCATTTGCCCGAGCATAACTTGATCGATGCGCATGTATAACATAATAGCTAAGTTTGAGAGAATCAGCGGATAACTATCTCTCAACAGCTCAAGCGCGATATCTTTCTTAAACTTCCATGCTCTGACATCATTATGGTGTCGTCGATAGACAATTAAGAGGAAAAAGGAGGCAAGTACTACCTCCGCAAGTCCTGCCCATCCAAAAGCGATTAATGGCGCATGGCCCATGAGCAAAGCAATCTTAACCAGAGATACAATTATAAAGGCTGCACCGGATCCGTAAACAGCATATTTTGACTCTACACGGAACCGAAAGTAAAGGTTTATGACATTGAGCGACTGAAAGATGAAGCCAGCGGCACTGAGCCCCACCAACCAAAATGAAAGGCTGTCACCAGACCGCATTATTGCAATCGAAGTGAGAGTCATGAACAGGCAAAGAAACCCTCCCATGAGTTTCAGTGTAAATGCAGTCCCTAAAATTACTTCACGCCGCTCCGGGTGTCTGACTAAGTCGC
>Ga0187771_10004146_pt1 | contig 10187 bp, 8 predicted proteins | sample 0116_SJ02_MP15_1_FD_133139 | JGI IMG/M metagenome (GOLD analysis project Ga0187771, IMG submission 133139) | Tropical peat soil microbial communities from peatlands in Department of Meta, Colombia - 0116_SJ02_MP15_10_MG | ecosystem: Environmental > Terrestrial > Soil > Wetlands > Peat | place... | reverse complement strand
GTGGCGCGAATGGCCCCGGGGATCAAGCGGTTCCAGTTCAAATCTCCGCCGCCGTAGAAGTTGCCGCAGCGCGTGATGCTCACGGGCAAGCCGTAGGTCTGGAAATACATCTGAGCGATCAGGTCGGCGCAGGATTTGGTCACGTCGTAGGGATGCCGCCCCTCGAGCGGGGTATCCTCGCTGTACGGCAGATGTTCCTGGTCGCCGTAGGCCTTATCGGAGGAAGCCACCACGATCCGCTTCACCGCCGGAGAACGCCGGCACGCTTCCAGAAGAGACCATGTGCCGCCAATGTTCGTTTCCAACGTGGAAACGGGGTTGGCGCTGGCGATCTCTACGATTGTTTGCGCCGCCAGGTGGAACACGGTGTCGATCTCGTATTCCCCGAGGACGCGTTCCAGGAGCTCGCGGTCGCGCACATCCCCGCGCACGGTCTTCACTTCTCGAACCAGCTTGGTGCGAATGAACTCGCTTTGGGGCACCCAATCGCGCACCAGGCAGACGAGGTCGGCTCCCGCGTCAACCAGCCGCCTCACCAGCCATCCGCCCAAGAGGCCGGTAGCTCCGGTGACCAGCGTGGGGCGATTCTTCCAGAAGGGCATCGTCACTCCTTCACGCGCGCGCCGCGGCCCTGAAGCGCTGCGCCTGCTCGGCGCGCAGTTTGTCGCAAAGCCGCCCGGCGGGCAATTCCACGTCCGCGTTGGTGATGGCCTGATCTTTGGGAACGTCGCGCTTCAGGCGGCAGTTTTCCGAGAGTCCCATGGGCAGAATGTCTTCCTTCTGCGCCACAGGGGCGTTGTCAATCACGCCGTAACAGGTGAACCCGCCGATGCCGTCGAGCGTTTCGCCCGCCCGGAGGTTGCGCTTGGCCATGGTCAGCACATCGCACACGGGCGCGCCAATGGGCGAGGTCGTGGCATCGTGAAACAGGGCAGCGCGCGCGATAGTTCCGAGCGCCTGCACGTGCGGCAGATGATAGGGAGTGTAGAAGACGTAGAACGGCCCGTCGCCCATCTTGAAGAAGCTCATGTACTCGCGTTCCACCGGGTTCTCGTTGTAGCCGATGACAAACGCGCCGGTATGTGGCGCGGCGCCCAGGAGGAAATCCACCAAGCCGCCGTTCAGGAGCTGCTCGCGCGGAAACAGGTTCACGGCTTTGTCCACGTGATCGCACTTGGGACCGTACATGCCGCGCTTGCCCGCGCGCAACCCGGTGGAGTTGGCCAGGATCGTGCACTCCACTGAGAGTTTCGTGCCGTCCGCGAAGGACGTGATCATCGGGGCAGATTGGCCGACCCGTTCGGCAAAAGCCTTCTGCGTCTCCGGCGTGCGATAGGGATCCAGCAGGCCCTTGAGGTTGCCGGCAGCGACGGGCTGGTAACCGATGGTCTTGACGAAGCGGAACAAGTTGACAGCGACGCCCGGCTCGTCGCCATCCGTGTAGGTGATCACCACGTTGTTGCGGTCCGCGTAGGTCTTCAAGACCGGGCCCACGGTGGCGTCGAGCACGGCGTTGAACAACACCACGTGCTTGCCCTGTTCGATGGCGCGCAGTGTCACGCGCGCGCCCAGTTCCATGTCGCTGGTGGCGTCAATGATGACGTCAACGTTTCCCGCATCGCAGAGGATCATGGGGTCCTCGGTAACGGACACCTTGCCGCGAGCGACGGCCCTCTCCAGCTCAACGCTCGAAGACACTCTTTCGAAACTACTCGCCCCGCCGTCGCGCAGGGCCTGTTCAGCTTTCGCCACCGTGCGGTTAGAAATGGCAGCGAGCCGCATTCCGCGCGGAGGCTTGAGAAGCTGAATGGCCACTGCGCGGCCCATATAGCCGGCGCCTACGATTCCCACCCGAATGGGCTTGCCCTGGTCCTCCCGCTTCTCCAGAGCCGTGTCAACGATGACCATGATCTCTCCCTGTCGCCGAGTGCCCGGCTCCCTCTACGCTCCGAAGGGGGGCCATTTCTGATCCGCCGCGGAGATCGTGCCGGGCGGCAACGGCCAGGCAATGCCGAAGGCCGGGTCGTCGAAGCGATAGCCTCGGGCGAAGTCGGGCGCGTGAAACGCCGTGGTCAGGTACAGGATCTCCGTGTTGTCCGCGAGGGTCTGATACCCGTGGGCGCAGCCCTCGGTGATGTGCAGCGTGCGGTGATTTTCCGCCGTGAGCTCAACGCCCACCCACTGTTTGTGCGTAGGCGAGCCGGGGCGGATGTCCACGGCCACATCGAACAGGGCGCCCATCGTGCAGCGCACGGTCTTGGCCTCTTCGTGCGGCGCGATCTGAAAGTGCATGCCCCGGATGCCGCCTTTCTTGACCGTGAATCCGGCGTTCATCTGCTTGAGGTCCGCGTTCAAGCCGTGGGCCGCGAATTCCTTGCGGCACCAGGTGCGCGCGAAGAAACCGCGATGATCTTCGTGGGGTTCCAGGTCAATCACCCAAACTCCTTTGATCTTCGTTTCCGTGAATCGCATGGCGCGCCGTTCAGGGCGCCTCCGCCGTCGGCTTCACGCCAATCAGCCCGAACACCGCGTCATACTGCTGATCGAGCGCCTGGCGCAGCGAGGCCATGCGTTCGGCAATCTGCTTCCTGATCGCTGCCGCGTTCGCTTCCAGCGCCTGGAACCGCTCAATCATATCCTCCACTGTGAAATCCTCGATTTCGAGGACATAGTCGCCCTGGCCGACTTGCTCCAACAGTGCGCGGCACTTCTCGTGATAGGCCACGCCCAGCACCGGCTTGTTCATCGCCAGGGGAATCAGAATGCCATGATAACGGCTGGCTACTACAAAATCGGCGCGCGCAATCTCGGAAACAAGGTCATCGAGGGTCTGCATGGGCTGCGCGGGCGGCAAGGCGCTCGAATCGCCAGCGCCGTTCATGGCTTGGCGAATGTCGCTGATGGTCAAGACATCCGCGCGCACTTGGGTGGGGAAAAACAGCACCGCGTGTCCGCTCTTGCTTAACCACTCGGCAAACCGCGCGAAGTTGTTCACATACTCCTCGTAGCGTTGCGGGTCGGACGTGGGCCAGTAGCGGCCATCGAAGAACGGAACAGGGTTCGTTCCCACGACCACGCGCGTTGCGCCGTTCGGCGCCGGCCGCGCCGCGGGCAGTTGCAAGCTGTACACCAGGTCCGGAAAAACCGGATGGCTCCCTTTCACCCCCATGCTTTCCATCAAGCGGCTCGAGGCGCTATCGCGATAGGAGCGATAGTCCGCTAGTCCCAGGGTGCGCCCAATGAAAAACTTGCTCAGGGAGGAGCTGATCGGGCCTGCCCCGACGCTCAAGATGGCCATCTTGGTCCCGTTCAGTTTGCACAAAATGGCCCACTTCAGCAATGTATAAGGAAAGCCCCAGGCGCCGCCCCAGTTGTCGTTCAATTGCTGGGATCCGGCAACCAGGAGAAGTTTCACGCCCCGAAGCCGGCGGTAAGATGCAACGAGAAACCCCGGTTCGGCCAGGACCGCAGTCAGCTTCCGCCCCACGCGCCTTGCGGCGAGAATCAGGGCGCGCGCTCCCGGAACGCGCTTGAGACCATTCTTGACGCTCTCCACGGCACCGGTGTGGGTAGCCGCGGCCGGTTCCTTGCCGTCCCCTTCGCCAACCGAAACAGAACGCTCTCCATCGTGGGAGGCAGCGCTCTTCTCCATTGAGCGAATCGGGTAGCAGAGAATTCCGTGGCGCTTCTGCGTATCTTCCGGATTGATGGTAAAGCCGATGACCTCAGCGTCCGGAACGCGCCTTCGAACATTCTGAATCACGGTGGCCAGGAGAGCTTCGTCGCCCAAATTCTTCGTGCCTCCGTGGCTAAAGACGCCGACCTTTTTCCCAAGTTCAGAGCGCGGCATCAGAACCTTCCTCTCCATTCGCCGCGGGGCTCAACGGGGTCCGCCCTTACTCCGGGCCAGCACGATCATCTGCCAGCCCAGCCCAGCTCGTTCTTTCCACGCGTCGAGCTTCTTCTGCGGCACGATTCGTCTGGCCAGGGAGTTGAGCTTGTGGGAGTTCACCAGGCGCAGGATCCCGCGCGACCCGATGGGAACAATCGTCAAATGTTTTATCACCTCGAACCGTGAGGACAGCATCTTGCGGAGCTGCCCTCGGTACAGCTCCCGCTCGATGTGCTCCGGCGGATACGCGTACCAGCCCACCTCGCCCAGCCGGTCCATCACGAACTTGTTGCCGGTGGTGACAATCAAATACCCTCCGGGCTTGAGAACTTCGGCGGCCAGGTCCAAATACTTTGGCTGGTCCTCCACGTGGGCGATCACCTCTTGTGAGACCACGACGTCGAAATACGCCTTCGGAAGCGGCGCCTCATAAACGCTTCCTGCCAGATAAGTGATATCAGGGCGGCGAGCCCTGGCGCCGGCGATAGCTTCGGGCGACAGATCAATGCCATGCGCCTCGCCCACATCTGCCAGGCGCTCCGTAAACCAGCCCCGGCCGCACCCCAGATCGAGTATGCGCGGGCGTTCCAAGGCTAAGCCGCGAAGTAAATCCAGAATCTCTTTCGCGCGCCTTTCGGTCCACTCGTTCAGGACCTTGCGGTCCTCCCACTGCTGCCAGTGTTGATTCCAGAACTGGCGCTGCTCTTCCATGGTGGGAACTGTGTGCATGAATGACCCTCTTCTCCCCTTGCTTATCCGTCTGTGCTGGTCGCCAGGGCCGCTCCAGGACCTGATCCAGATAGCCATATGGCCCGTGGCGATACGTCCGCCCCCGGCCTAGGTAGCAACACAAGCGCCAAATTCGGGCACATCGGAGCCTGGCTAACTATCTAAAAGCAAGGTGGTTATGCGCATTTAGGCAGCCATTGGCTAAGGATTCAGACCACGCGGCTGTAGAGCGACCTTCCCAATTGTGGTACTACTTTACACAAAGGCAGTCGCCTAGGCCCTTCATCCGAACAACGCCGTGCGCCCAAACTCGCAGACAACACGTGTGTTATCTGTTTGTTAAAACATGCACCGGTTGGCTAGCGACGTGCCTTTTCTTCCCCGATTCTCGTGCGGAGAAGCATGTCCGAACTGCTCGACAACAAACCCGCCCCATCCAAAGCCGGACCAGGCAAATCGCGAGTGGTGCGCAACGTCTTTTCCAACTGGGGAAGCTATGCGGTCGCCATGGCCGTCAACTTCTTCCTTTCTCCCTATGTGGTGCATCACCTGGGCAATACCGGCTACGGCGTGTGGACTCTGATTCTGTCCCTCACGGGCTATTTGGGGCTCCTTGACCTCGGCATCCGCGGGGCCGTGACCCGCTACATCGCCAAGTTCCACACGGAAGGCGATCATTCCAACGCCAGCCAGATGGCTTCGTCGGCGATGCTCATCTTTGGCACCGCGGGACTCATCGCCATTGTGGCCTCCTTCATCTTCGCGCTATTCGTGATTCATCACTTTCCCATTCCTCCGCAGTACATGACTGCGGGGCGCATCGTGGTCGTGTTGACGGGCTTGAGCGTGGCTACTTCGCTTGTGAACGGGGTTTTTGGGGGAGCGCTGGTTGGCCTTCAGCGCTTCGATCTCACCAATAGCATCGAGGTGGGCATCAATTTCCTGCGCGCCGCGACGATTGTCCTCGCCCTGCACCTCGGCTTCGGCATTGTCGCCCTGGCTTGCATCCAGCTTGCCTTCACCCTGGCCCGTTGGAGCGCCAATATGGCTTTGGCGCATTTCCTCTACCCGGAACTGAAGATCCGCCTCTCGCTCGCGCGTCGTGCCGGAGTCATGTTGATTCTCTCCTACAGCGTGTTTTCCTTTCTGCTGCAAGTAAGCGGCAGCCTGATCTATGCCAGCGATAACGTGGTGATCGGAGCCTACGCGTCGGCTGCCTTGGTCACCTTCTATGCCATCGGCGGAAACTTGATCGAGTATACCCGGACCGTGGTGACCAGCATTTCGCAAACCATGACGCCTTTAGTCAGCTCCATCGAAGCCGCGGACGATCAAGACCGGCTGCGGCGAACCGTGCTCCTCGGGAGCGCGGCGGGAACCACGGTCATGCTGCCCATCGCCGTCACCTTCATGTTTCGCGGCGCAACCTTTATCGGTTTGTGGATGGGTCCCCAGTACACTCAGCTGTCTGGAAAGGTGCTCTGGGTATTGTCCCTCACCCTGCTGTTTTGGGCGGCCAACGCCGTCACGGCCGGCAGCCTGCTTGGCGTGAGCAAGCACAAATGGCTCGTCCCCACGACCGCCGTGGAAGGCGTCTGCAATCTTGCTCTGAGCATTCATTGGGTGAAAACTATGGGGATCATCGGCGTCGCCTGGGGAACGGTTGTGCCCAGCGTCGCTTCGCACGCTTTGTTCTGGCCTTGGTATATTCGCCGGTCGTTCGGCATCCCTCGACTCACGTACATCGGTTCGGCGTGGATTCGCCCGGCCATCGCCATCCTGCCCTTTGCGCTAGGCAGCTATGCCGTGGAGCATTACTGGCATGCCGCTCATCTCCTTGTGTTCTTCGTTCAGGTCGCTCTTGTCTTGCCGTTGGCGGCCATCGGTTATTGGCTTGTGTGCCTGGACCGGCCCCAGCGGGAAAGCTACTCCCGCAAGTTCTCGCAATCGTTCGAGCGCGTTTTCGCGCGCGGCTAAGGAAGCGAGTGAATGTCATGCCAAACCGCGTCCTGCTGACCGGCGGGGCCGGATTCATTGGTTCGCACCTCGCGGAAGCCCTCTTGCGCCGCGGCGCGGAACTCACCATCGTCGACAATCTGGACAACTTCTATTCGCCCGCTTGGAAGAAAGCCAATCTCGACGAGATCAAGAAGGCAGGGCGCTACGAATTCTCCGCCGTGGACATTTGCGATTTCCAGCGCGTTCGCGCGGTTGCCAGCAGTGCGCGGCCAGAAATCATCATTCATCTGGCAGCGCGCGCGGGCGTGCGGCCCTCGATCGAGCAGCCTCTGCTCTACGAGCGCGTCAACGTCGCCGGCACGCTCAATCTGCTGGAAATTTGCCGCCAAACCGGCGTGCGGAAATTCATCTTCGGCTCGTCAAGCTCGGTGTATGGCGCTACGAGCAAGGCCCCGTTTTCCGAGGACCAGGTCGAGCGCAAGCCGATCTCGCCCTATGCCGCCACCAAGCTTGCCGGTGAGCTTTTGTGCTACACGTACGCGCACCTGTTCAAGTTCCCGGTGATTTGCTTGCGCTTCTTCACCGTGTATGGGCCGCGGCAGCGGCCCGACCTGGCCATTCACAAGTTCACTTCGCTGATGGAGGCAGGCCAACCGATCTCGATCTTTGGCGACGGCACGACGGGCCGCGATTACACGTTTGTGGATGACATCGTCGCCGGTATCCTCGCCGCAATGACCTACGACCCGCCGCCGGTTGACGATGTTCGCTTCGATATCTTCAATCTGGGGAATTCGCACCCGGTGAAGCTCAATGAGCTCGTGCAAGCCCTGGAGCGCGCCACCGGCCGCGCGGCCGGCCGCAAGCAGGAACCATTGCAGCCCGGCGATGTGCCGCTCACCTGGGCGGACATTGCCAAAGCCAGCGGCTGCTCGGCTATCAGCCGGCGACCTCCCTGGCTGAAGGTTTGCAGCGTTTTGTGGATTGGTACCGCGCCGCGGGTCCTACGCGCCGCGCCTGACCTTCCTCATCCGTCAACGCCTTCAGGATTGTGCTTCACCCGTACCTCCCAATGCCAGCGCTTTCACTGGTGCTTGAAGGTGGCGGAGATGGCGGACCACTCGAAGGACGCGCCGCTGATGTGCCAAGTCGGCGTGTACGTGCCCGTGGAAGTCACCAGGGCGTGCGCCCAGCCGTTGTTCTGATCCTGGGGATCGAAAACGAACGGAGCGTCCACCGCGGTCAGGGTGTTGCTATACACGCCGGTGTTGGAAATGACGATGCCGTCGGAAGAATTGACCGTGATCGGCGGTCCCAGAGGCGTGTCGCTGCTCTGGCTGCTGAGCAGGGTGTAGGTGTCGAAGGGCGAGGAGGAGGCCCCGCTGATGTCATAGACATCCATGTCGTCGAAGGAAGAGTCAATCAGGGAGGCGATGCTGATGCTGGTGACGCCCGGAGTGGCGTTGGCCGCGTAGGCGATGCCGCAAACTCCCGCGCCGCTGGTGTAGTCCGTGTAGGGGCCGAGGGTGTAGTGGTTACCCTTGTTATCGCTGATGCTGGTGACGTAGTCCCCCGGCCCGAAGATCCAGGAGATCACGATGAGGTTGCCCTGGGTGGCGTTGATCGGCCACGGCCCGGCACTGGGATGATTCAGAATCACCAATTGCACGCTGTTCAGGGTGAGCTGACCCGGCGGAGGAGTCGTACCAACGGTGATGGTGAGCGTAGCCGTGGCCGCTGCGCCGATGTGGTCGGTCACCTTGGCCGTGAACGAAAAAGAGCCAGTGGACAACGGCACCCCTGTGATCTTTCCTGCGGCAGGATCCAAGTTCAGGCCCCCTGGGAAGTTACCTGACACAGACCAGGTATAGGGCGTGCTGCCTCCCGAAGCGAGAAGCACGGCCGAATAGGCCACTTGAACTTGGCCGTCGGACAAGCCGGTGGTCGAGACGGCCAGTTGGCTGGGCGGCGGGTTTGTGCCGCCCCCAGCACCGCCATTGCCGCCACCGCCATTGCCGCCACCGCCACCACCACCGTTTCCCCCACCTCCATTGCTCGTGCTGCCCACGCCGCCACACGCAGCGGCCGCAAGGGTTAGGGCGACGGCGAATAATAAAGCGGACGCGCCATAACCGCGCATCTGCGGAATACCTCCTGCCAGGATTTGGGGCCTTCGCCGAGGGGACTTCATAAGAAGCTACGCCGGCGACTTGCTGCCGTCAACAACCGCTGACGGGTGATACGGGAAACCTAGGACGCAACCGCTTCGCACACATTTGATGCCGTCAATGCGGAGGCGGAGCATGGCTGTTTACCTGGAGATAGGAGTCCAATTCCGAAAAGGGAATCTCCGGAATCGGCGTCCGCAAGTCCGCTGGAGACCGGCGCTTCAACTCTTCAGCCAAAGAACCCAATGGCAGCAACTCAAAATCGCGCAGCAGGCGCCGGAATTTCGCTTCCGCACCACGCAAGCCGAAGTAGTGCCGCAAGCGCGCCGACGCGCTGCCCTTCATTCGCGGCTGCTGCGAATCGAACTCCCAGGGATGCACATAAACGCAGACGGAGCGATTTTCCTTGGCATTGAGGAAGCGAATTCCCCAGCGGGTATACCAGTAGGGAAGCAGCCTCAAGTAAGCTCCGCCGGCCAGCGGCGCGCGCACTCCCCTCATCTCCAGGGTGGGCATGGGGAACTCAAGAATCGTTCCGCTCGCGGTGCGAATGGCGAAGGGAGATCGCGGCGCGCGTGGCATGCCGTAGTTGGCATGCCGGATGGGGAACACGCTCGAATCATACTGGAAGCCGAGTTCGGCGAGCACCTCGAACGCCCAGAGGGATTGCGCGTTGATGGAGAAACTGGGAGCGCGGTAACCGCGCACGGGCGCGCCGGCTGCGTCCTCCAGGGCCTGCTTCGCTTGAAGGGTGTCCTCGCGAAACTCTGCCGGGGTCATGGAATATACGAGGCAGTGCGAATTGCTATGGCAGGCTATCTCGTGCCCGCCATCTGCGACCTGGCGCACGAGCCGGGGATATTTTCTCGCCACCCAGCCGAGAGTGAAGAAGGTGGCCTTGCGGCCAGCTTCCTCCAACATGCGCAGCAACCGCTCCGTGTTCACTTCGACGCGGCTCTCGTACGAGTCCCATCCGCCGGGGGCCGCTTGCTCCGCAAAGGCACTGACCTGGTAGTAGTCTTCGAGGTCAATTGTGAGCGCGTTCTTCATCTTTGCCGCCAGCTATAGGAACGCCCCGGAGACACAGAGGGACGGAGGAAGGGCCCGAAACTCGAAAATACGAAAACCGGGAGCTGTCTGCCACGATGGCGGCCCGCTCCGACGAGAACCGGCGCCGGTGGAACGCAAATGCCAGTGGGGATCGAAACCGAAATGCGAAAGGCGAGAGGCCCGTGGCCCTGTGGAAAAGTGGGGACCCCACCCCCACCCGCTGGTTTTTGGATATGAGTTTGATTCTAAAGGGGATATTGCGTTTGAAATTCCGACAAGAATGACCGGTAGGAGGCGTTGGAAGGTTGAAACGCTTGAGCGTTGGAAGATTTCCGCCTTCGCTGAAGCTCCGGCGCGAGAGCCTGAGACAGTTCCTCAGGGGCTGAAGC
>Ga0187771_10004145_pt1 | contig 10188 bp, 6 predicted proteins | sample 0116_SJ02_MP15_1_FD_133139 | JGI IMG/M metagenome (GOLD analysis project Ga0187771, IMG submission 133139) | Tropical peat soil microbial communities from peatlands in Department of Meta, Colombia - 0116_SJ02_MP15_10_MG | ecosystem: Environmental > Terrestrial > Soil > Wetlands > Peat | place... | reverse complement strand
ATCCCATAACAGCCTCAGACGAGTCTCGAGAGACAATAGAAATCGCCTCTAGCGACTTTATCTGATTGCTCCGCTGCGCTCGGTCGACAATCGGTCTGGGTTTCTATTCGGCGAGCTTCACTACGGGATCTCCGCATAATACGTGCCGCCAGAGCAGCGTCGGAAAAAATTGGAGTTTTCGGCCCGAACCCCGCAGGGGCAGTTCAAAGTGAACCAATAGGATGCAAATTTCAATATACGCCGGGTCCTGGCTTGCGCCTTAACCGGTCTCGCCGGATGTCGATACTCCCATCGTCTCGGCTGCGAATCGTGCAGGCTGATTTGGGTTTCGTTGCAATGCGAAATGCGGCTTCGCGTCGCGAGGAAGAAAGGACTGCGTTTGCGCGTTGTTCTTTCTGGCATGATCGATGCTGCGCGACAGAGATAGCGGCATCGGCCAGTACAGCTTGATTGATAGGCCATGGAAAATGGAGGGCTCACGGCGTGGATGAGAACCACACAATTGGTCGAAGACTTTACTCCTCAGTCAAAACAATCGTTAGGTCTGGGGTATCCAAGGACCCGCTCAAAAGCAGGATCTTCAGCGGATGTTTCACCGCGCTGATCACTCCGTTGCGCCGTGGAAAGGTCGATGAGAAGGCTTTTCAGTCGCTGGTCGATTGGCAGGTGAGAGAGGGGATTAGCGGCTTAGTTCCGTGTGGGACAACGGGCGAGTCCCCGACTTTGAGCCATAAGGAGCACATGCGGGTGACCGAGCTATGCATCGAGATCGCCGCGCGCCGAGTCCCTGTGATCGCCGGCACCGGCTCCAACTCCACACAGGAGACGATCGATTTCGCAGTACACGCCGAGAAGGCGGGCGCGGATGCGCAACTGGTCGTCACACCGTACTACAACAAACCGACGCAGGAAGGCCTCTACCAGCATTTCAAGGCGGTGCACGATCATAGCGGTCTACCGATCATTATCTACAATATTCCGGGCCGTTCGGTGGTCGACATGGCCGTGGAGACGATGGCGGAACTTGCCAAACTGCCGCGGATCATAGGCGTCAAGGACGCTACCGGCGATCTTGCCCGTCCGCTTCACACCCGCCTGGCCGTCGGCCCGAATTTCTCGCTTCTTTCAGGAGATGACGCGACCGCGCTGGCGTTTTTAGCGCAGGGCGGGCACGGAGTCGTCTCGGTAACGTCGAATATCGCCCCAAAAATTTGCGCCGCGATGCAAGCGGCCTGGCTGTCAGGCGCAGTACGGGAAGCGCAACGCATCAATGAAACGCTGGCACCACTTAATCGTGCGCTCTTCCTGGAAACGAATCCTTCTCCGATCAAATATGCAGCCAGCCTTCTGGGTTTGTCCACCGCGGAGGTACGACTGCCCTTATGCGAGATCAAAGACGCGACCAAGACAAGGGTGCGCGACGCGATGGCTCAGGCTGGGCTAATCCACAGCGAGCGTTCCGGTAGAGTAGCTGTCAGCTAAAGAGGCTTGGTCCCCTTCGTCCACAGCGTCAAACGCGGCGCACTTGCACTCGTCGTTTGTGCAGTAGCCAGGGTAACGGAAAATCGCACGTTTCTCAGGACAATCATCTCTGCCTGTTGGTTATGAGGGTAGACGATCTCATTGCCGGCTTGGCCGCAGATGCACCGTTCGTAAATGTGTATCCTGCAGCACCGGAAGAAGCCGCTTCTGCATCCTCTCAGCTACGTTAGCGTGATCACGGAAAACCGCGTTCCAGGGCGAGGTTCAGTTCGAGGACGTTTACCCGCGGCTCGCCGAAGATACCGAGATCGCGGCCAATCACATGCTTTTCAATCAGCGCGCGCAGTTTCTCCTCGGGGATTCCGCGCGCGGCGGCCACCCGCGATGCCTGCAGCATGGCGTTGGCGATGCTGATATCGGGATCGAGACCGGATGCGGAGGTCGTCAACACGTCAGCGGGCAGCAGCTGCCCCGAAAGTTGAGGCTGCGCGAGCTCAAGCGCCCTGCGATCGGTTAGGAGGCGCTGCGACAACTGCTCGCTCGTTGGTCCGAGGTTGGATCCGCCCGAGTTGGATGCGTTGTAAGGGGCTGTGATGCTCTTGGCCGGATCATTCGGATCGGTGCCCATCGTTGCGGACGGACGCCCGTGAAACCATCGCGGCTCAGTCCAATTCGCGCCGATCAGAACGGAGCCGATGACGGTTCCGTCCATCTTCCTCACCAGGCTGCCGTTGGCATGGAACGGGAATAGCGCCTGCGCGAGGACGGTGGTTGCCAGCGGATAAAGGACGCCGCACAGTATCCAGCTGACCAGCGAAAACCGAATCGATCCTATGATGATGTCGCGCATCTTATGCTCTCCATGACGCCGAAAGCAAAAGATCGATCACTTTGATGCCAACAAACGGGAGAATCAATCCACCCACGCCATACACGATCAGGTTTCGATAGAACGTCGCTTCGGCACTGGTGGCCCGGAAGCGAACGCCACGAAGAGCGAGCGGAATCAGGCTCGGAATTATGAGCGCGTTGAAAATGAGCGCCGAGAGCACCGCGGTTTGGGGAGTCGCCAGATGCATCACATTGAGCGCGGCCAGACCCGGCAGCGCGAAGATGAACATGCCTGGAATTATCGCAAAGTACTTGGCGACATCATTGGCGACGGAGAACGTGGTCAAAGCGCCCCGCGTGATCAGCATCTGCTTCCCGAGCGCGACCAGATCGATCAGCTTGGTCGGATCCGAGTCGAGGTCGATGAGATTGGCGGCCTCTTTGGCTGCCATGGTTCCGGAGTGCATCGCAAGGCCGACGTCGGCCTGCGCCAGCGCCGGGGCGTCATTGGTTCCATCGCCGGTCATCGCGACCAGGCGCCCCAGGCTCTGCTCCTGGCGCACGATATCCAGCTTCTCTTCCGGCTTGACCTCGGCAACGAAATCATCGACACCCGCTTCCGCGGCGATCGCGCGCGCAGTCAGGGGATTGTCGCCGGTGACCATGACGCTGCGGATGCCGATGTTGCGCAGTTGAGCGATGCGCCCACCAATGCCGGGCTTCAAGACATCCGAGAGCCCTATAATGCCCAGAATTTGTCCATCGAAGGAGACTGCCAACGGCGTGGCTCCCCGATTGGCGACCATGGCGGACGCGGCCCTCAGGTCATTCGGCTCAGCCGTGTTGAATTTCTCCGTCACATGCCGCACGACCGCGTTCACGGCGCCTTTGCGAACGATATGTCCGTCGGGAAAATCGACCCCGCTCATCCGGGTTTGTGCTGAGAAATCGAAGCGCTGCGCGTGATTGAGTTGACTATCCGCACGCGCGCCCAACTGCTCAGCACAGGAAACGATGGTTCTCCCCTCTGGCGTCGAATCGAACAGAGAGGCGATATACGCGGTCTGAACCAGGGTTTTCGCATGGATCCCAGCCAGTGGAATGAAGTCGGTCGCCTGCCGATTGCCAATCGTGATCGTGCCGGTCTTGTCGAGCAGAATGGTCCGGACGTCGCCCGCCGCCTCAACCGCCTTTCCCGACATCGCGATTATGTTGAACCGCGCAGTGCGATCGATGCCGGCGATACCGATCGCCGACAGCAACGCGCCGATGGTGGTCGGGATCAGCGCGACAAGCAGCGCGACCAGATCGGCGACGTTGATGCGTGCATGCAGATAGGATGCCACCGGCGCCATCGCGGCAACCACGATCACGAAAATCAGCGTCAGGATCGAGAGCAGAACCGTCAGAGCGATCTCGTTGGGGGTCTTCTGCCGCTTGGCTCCCTCGACCAGATGGATCATGCGATCGAGGAAGCTCTCGCCAGGATTGGCGCTGACTCTGATTAGCAACCGATCCGAAACCATCCGGGTGCCGGCGGTGACGGACGAGAAAATATCGGTGCCCGGTTCCTTCAGGACTGGCGCCGCCTCCCCCGTGATGGGCGATTCGTCGACGTACGCCGTGCCATCAACCACTTCACCGTCACTGGGAATGACATCCTCCCGATCGACACGAATCAGATCCCCCTTGCGCAGAGCCGTCGCGGGAACCTCTTCTACCTTGCCGGTATATAAAGCGAGGGCGCTCGAGAACATTGCATTGCCGGGGACGCCTACCCGCTTGGCGATCAGCTCGGTTTTGGTCCGGCGAAGGCTGGCGGCTTTCGCTTTGCCGCGCCCCTCCGCGATTGCCTCCGCAATATTCGCGAACCACACCGTCAGCAATAAGATGGCGGTGACGAGGGCATTGTACCTGACCGTGGCGTTGGACGGTCCAAATAGCGCTGGGTCGACGGTAAGCGCCGCGGTGACGAGTGCGCCCAGCCATACCACGAACATGACGGGATTGCGGATCTGAACCCGCGGGTCGAATTTCTTCAGCGAGTCCAGCAGGGCTCGCAGGAGCAGTTCGGTACTGTAAACACCCCGAATGGGTAGCCGTGGCAGGAATACCTGGGTTGCGGTAAGGCGACGCGCCGGCTGCGATTCTCCGTTCACAAGCGCCATCGCAGTTCTCCACTTGTCATCAGAAGAGGAGTCCACGTTTCATCGCGAAGAATTCGGCGACCGGGCCGAGGATGAGCGCGGGGAAAAATGCGAGCGCGCCGACGATGAGGATCACCGCGAGCCAGAAGACGCCGAATTGCAATGTATCGGTGCGCAAGCTGCCGACACTCGGAGGCGACGAAGGCTTGGCGGCCACCGACCCCGCAGCCGCCATCATGAAAATGATCGGGGGATAACGCCCAATCAATATCACGATTCCGAGAGCAAGGTTGTACCACGCTGTATTGCCATTTAACCCGGCGAATGCTGAGCCATTATTGGCCGCGGATGACGCGAAGGCATAGAGCACTTCGGAATAGCCGTGCATCGCGGCGTTACCCAGCGATGAAACCCCGTAGGGCATTACCATCGACAGCGACGACGGTGCGAGAATTACCAGCGGATGAATCAGCAGCGTCAAGGAAACCAGGATTATCTCCGGACGCTCGATCTTCTTGCCCAGAAATTCGGGTGTGCGCCCTACCATCAAGCCGGCGATGAAAACCGCGATCAGTCCGTAGACCAGCGCGTTAAGGAAGCCCACCCCTTTTCCGCCGAACACGCATTGCAGCATCATTCCAGACAGGGTCGGGATGCTTCCAAGCGGAGTCAGGCTGTCGTGCATCGTATTTACGCTGCCGGTGGTGAAGGTGGTGGTGACGGTCGCGAACAGGGCGCTCTCCGTGATGCCGAAACGAACCTCTTTGCCTTCCATGTTGCCGCCAGATTGCACGGGGGTAGCCGTTGTTTCGATGCCGGCCCGGGCTAGCATCGTGGTGCCGTGTTGTTCCGGTATCACGGCCAGTGGCAGCATCGCCATCAGCATTGCCGCCATGAGGCCGTAGAGGACCCAGGCCTGACGGCGATTGGCGATCATCTCGCCGAAGCAGATGACGATCGCGGCGGGCAAGCTCATCATCAGGATGGTAAGCAAGAGGTTGCTCAGCGGGGTCGGGTTTTCGAACGGATGCGCGGCATTGGCGTTGAAAAAGCCTCCGCCGTTGGTGCCGAGATGCTTGATCGATTCGAACGCGGCGACCGGCCCGAGGCGAATGATCTGGAGGCCGCCCTGAATCGGATGCGCCAGCACGCTGGTAGTCAGAGTCTGCGGCGACCCCTGCCACACCAGAAACAATCCGAGAATGAACGTCGGCGGGATCAGAACGCGGGTCAGAAGTCGCGTCATGTCGCGATAGAAGTTGCCCAGGTTGGCGCCGCCGTCCTTGACCACAAAGGCCCGGATGAACGCCATCGCGACGACGAATCCGGTGGCGGCGGAAGTAAACATTGGAAAGGTGATCGCCGCCATCTGGCTAAGGTTCGAGAGTGTGCTCTCGCCGCCATAGTTCTGCCAGTCGGTGTTGGTAATGAAGCTGATAGCAGTGTTGAACGCGAGCATCGGTTCCATGCCCGCGAAGTGGCGAGGATTGAGCGGCAAATAGCCCTGGAAGATGAGGATGAAGAAAATAATCAGCAGCATCACCAGGTTCGTGGCCAGCATGTGCAGCGTATAGCTCTTCCAGTTCATCGGCATGCTGACGAGCTTGCGGCCGGTAAGACGATAGATGAGATCGTCGATCGGGTCGAAGACCGGGTCGAAGATGGTCTTGCGATCCATGAAGACCCGGCCGAGATAGCGCCCGGCGGGCACGCTGATCAGAAACGCGATCAGCAGGGTCAGCGCTATTTGCAGCCAGCCTTGGGGTGTCATCGGCGTACGGTGGACTTCATCGATGAGGCTGCAGTAGCAGGCGCCTGATTCGGCTGCCATCCATCTCCGCAACCTGGAAATCCCATTCGCCCCATACGAAACGTTCTCCACGCTGCGGCATATGGCCCAATTGCGAGAGCACGAATCCGGCGAGAGTGACGAAATCACCGGGTGGCAGGGACTTCGGCCACAGAAGTTTCGCAACCTCGTCCATCGGTATCGTCGCGTCGACGATGAATGCCCCATCGTCTCGCCGCGTTATTTTCGGACCCGACTCACCCTCGACTTTCGCGAGGTCGCCCGCGACCGCTTCCAGGAGATCGGTCCGCGTCACGATTCCCTGGATGCTGCCGAACTCGTCGACCACCAGTGCGTCGTTAACTGGGGTGGCGCGAAAAAGATCTAGAGTTCGCAAAATCGAGGTTCCTTCCGGCACGATCAGAGGAGGGCGCACGGCGTGCTCGATATCGATTTGCTCTCCGCGCAGCGACTGATCGAGCAGGTCCTGCTTGCGAACGATGCCAACCACTTCGTCGATCGAATCACGGCTCACCAGCATCTGCGCGTACGGACAGCTCCCGATCTTGCTCAGTATCGAGTCCCGCGAGTCATTGATATCGATCCACGCCACGTGCGGCCGCGGCGTCATGATCGATCGCACCGGAGAATCCGCCAGATCCAGCACGCCCTCGATCATGTCGCGTTCGACATGATGGATGACGCCCAGCTTGGCTCCCTCGGCGACGATGCTATGGATGTCCTCCTCGGTGACGGTGCGGTCGATTCCCGGACGCAGGCCCATCCACCGCAGAACAAAGTTGCTCGAGGTATCAAGTACCCAGATGGCGGGCCCCGCCGCCCGGGCGAGAATGGAAAGCAGTGGCGCGATCCGCGAGGCGATCGCCTCCGGATACTTCAGCGCGAGCTGCTTGGGGACCAGTTCGCTGAAAATCAGCGAAAGATACGTGGTGGCGCCTACCAAGATAACAATCGCGGCCGGAGTGCCGTAGGCGGCGGTCGCGGGGTACTGCCCCAGCCACGCCGCGAGGCTGAAGGCCAGTGTCGCGCCACTCAGCGTACCCACCACCATCGTGCTCAGCGTGGTGCCCACCTGTACTGCGGCTAGGAACCGGAGCGGGTCGTCAGCGAGTTCGATTGCGATGCGCGCGCCGCCCCGTCCTTTCGCGTCGAGTTGCTCCAGCCGATTGCGGCGCGACGAGACAATGGAAAACTCCGCCATCGCAAAGAAGCCGGCGAGCAAAACCAGCAACAACACGACCGCGATTTCGACGATGGTCATGGCCGGGTTAGCATCGGCTGGCAGCAAAAAGAAATTGCGGCTGAATTCCCGATCAGAATTTCTCCGGGTTGATCACCGCGTAAAACAGGTAAATCACTACCGCGATCAGCAATATCAGCAGGACGTGAGTAGCCACTGGTGCGTTTTCCTCCACCGACATTGTTCGCGATGACTACCGCGGCCGAATGATACGCTCCGAGAAGAGGACCAAGCCCACGAAAAAGGCGAAGAACGTGGCCAGGAGTATCAGCATCAAAACTGCCATCATTGCGTTAGCCCTTCGGCGCCACACGAAACAGCAGCGAAGTCGATCGGAGTGAAGCGCAAACTTTGTACCAGATTCGATCTTCCTCGCTTTCGCAGCTTTTTCAGCTCGACACAAGAGCCGCCTTCTTCAGAATGACGAGTGGAACGCTGCAAATTGCATGGCGCTTTTGCAACCACGATCCGCCGCAGGCTAATCGCGACCGGAGATGCTAACAAAGCGCCACTGGGACGGAGGTTTTACGTTCCTTCTCATACTCGGCGACTCGAAGTCAAGGCGCGGTGGCGCATGTATGACATCTATCATTGCGGCGCTCCACCAGTCCTTCTGCAAGTGCCCGGTTGGCGCTTGCCCAAGGAGTAGGTAGGCGGGCGCATTCTATGTCCTAATGAGACCTGATACGTGATATGGATGCGGGCTGCACCTGACGTGGATGGCCAACCATGACGAGGTACCAGGCTCGCGCCGCGCAGTCAGATGAATGATGACGAAGCTGCGATCACAATGGGGCGCCGCGCACTGGCGACGACCTTCCTTCTTCGCCGTCGATAACGCCGCGTCGCCTGCAACGCCCCCAACGACTCCTGATGTCGTGATCGTCGGTGGCGCGGGCCACGGCGTCGCACTCAGCGTGCGCGCCGGCGAACTCCTCGCCCTCGCCATCGAAAGGAATCTGTCCCTTCCAGAGTGGGGCTCGCTGCCGCGCTGAGTTCCGCGCAACGTGCGTGCCCTCCGAGGAATGCCCAAAGCGCCGTAGACCACGGTGGTCTGCGCGGTGATAAATCCTGCTTCGGCTGAGCCGCCGGCGCCGCCCTGGGGTAGTGAAGGATTTCACCCTGCCGACAAATCGATAAGTGAGATAAGTTTGAGGCCGAAGTGGGCTTCGGGGGTGCGTGCGGCGAAGAGACGCCCGCGGAGGGGATGAAGTGCGGGCGCGACCGGTACCATCCGGGCGAAGGTTAGGGAAAACCTACCGACAGATTAAGAGATTGCTCAGGAGTTCTGATTTATTTCGCACCGCCAACGAGTGCCTGCCGCTGGGGATTCTCGCATCTTGCGACCGCCTCGCCGCGGCAGCGCTGAATCAACGCGTGCGCGCCGAACACCTCGACCACCGCCTCGTACAGCGCATCGGCTCCGTCGATTACGATTAGCAGCGAACGGCTGGCGTCAAGTCCGCGCTCGACCAAATCGGCGAGTAATGCCTGCGCTGCCGAGCCATTCCGGGTCGCCCCTTCGCGCAGTCCCAGTACGTGATTGTCCCCAAACTCATCCACCCCTACCGCCACCAGCACCACCTGCTCGCCGAAATGAATTCCGTCAATCATCAGCACCACCAGCGGCAGCCCGCGCAACTCGCGGCTCATCAGTTTGGCCAGCTTGCGCTCGGTGCCGTCTATGAGCCGTTCGCTCGCTGCGCTCGTGCTTACCCCCCGTGGCGCGAGCGTTTCGGGCAGCGGCTCCAACGAGCGCACGCATCGGCGCATCGAGAGTCCCAGGACCATCTGTTCCAAGGCCCGCCGGTCAAGCGGATCGCGCGCGCTCCACTCGCGCCAGCTTGGCAACTCCAGTTCGCGACCGTCGACACTGCGCGCCCGCGGCCGGCTCACCGGGACCCGCTGCCCGCCCAGCACCAACGAACACGCGACATGCCCCCCGCGCCGCGCCTGGCGTTGGGCCAGATGCGCGTAATGCCCCCCACACAGCGCAACACGTTCCGCTTCCAGTACTTCATCCACGTATGCCAGCCCTGCTCCGAGCACGGTCTCGTAGAGCGCCTCGCGGACCAGACTCGGCCAACGCAGCCACAACTGCCCTTCGCCTGCGGCTTTCCTTCGACCCATGTTCCTGGCACTTCCGCTCGTAGCGGCTTTCTCCTTAAATTCCGTGCGCAGCGCCGCCCGTCCTTCGCAAAAACCTACTCAGTTCACTGAGTGGCGCGTATAAACCTTCTCAAACAGGGGACACAGACACGGTGTTGAGCGACGTGAGGCGGGTCGCCAGTTGCAGATGCTACCAGCGCCCCGCCTCAATGTTGCCGGCATGACTCGGACAACACCTAAAACCAACTTCCCGGTGTCGCCAAGTCTCAAACCATCCCTACTTACGGAATATGGACTGGCGCCATCGCCTGGTCGATCTCTTTGGGATCCACCTGCTCGCCGCCCTGAATTCGTTCGATCAGCTTATCGACTTGCGCGGCCTTGTATCCGAACGCCGGGTTGTTCTTGTTGCCCTTCATGGCGTCGCTACGATCCCTATCCGCGGCCGCCTGCAGATCGGCAACAACGCGGTCCGACTTAACGGACGCACTCCCGCCGGATCCGTCAGAGGAGGCGCCGAACGCGGGTACGGCGAACATCACACTGACCGCTGCTGCCACTATAATTCT
>Ga0187771_10004144_pt1 | contig 10189 bp, 11 predicted proteins | sample 0116_SJ02_MP15_1_FD_133139 | JGI IMG/M metagenome (GOLD analysis project Ga0187771, IMG submission 133139) | Tropical peat soil microbial communities from peatlands in Department of Meta, Colombia - 0116_SJ02_MP15_10_MG | ecosystem: Environmental > Terrestrial > Soil > Wetlands > Peat | place... | reverse complement strand
TTTATGGAGTGTGTTGATGGATCGGATTTCTGAGTCGCTGCTAGCCGAGTTTTCTGCCGAGCACGGCATCGCGCATCTACTCGAAGAAAAGCGATTTGAGCATTTTGCGTCCTACATTACCGTTCGGAGGCAGTACGCGGAGACCTTCGACACCGAGGACATCGTAACCGGTGCCGGTGGTGACACAGGAACGAGAGAACGCGTGGATAGAGCACTGCTGTAGCCGAGAAAAACGTTGATCGAGAACTGAACAGTGGAAAAAGTCGTGTCCAATATCCGGCGGAGGAGCGGCTCTTCACATGTATTGAATTATTATTAGGGCAACGTAATTAAGAAGGAATCGCGATGCAAATTGTAATACGGAGTATGTTGCTGCTCGGATCGTTCTTAACAATAGTCGATTCTGCTCGTGCTCAGGTACTTACTTGGTCCGTTACAGTCAACTATCACGTCAACACGAATCGCGCAACTGACTTCGAAGCAATCGGCCAAGCGCTGTCGTCGGGCGATCTAGCTAGCGCACAAGCCGCATTTGCGAAGTTGCAGCAGACTTTTGGCCAGTCCAGTAGCTCCAGCGTGTAGACTTCGCCACCATATACTGAAAACGACGGTGATCTTCTACTGACTGCAAACAGTTGATACGCTCACCTTGTTGACCCCGACCCGCAAGCGTCAGGTTAGCATCTCTCGTAAAGCGCCAACGAACGCCACAGTAATCACGCTGGTTAATAGTCCACATAGGCGATCCACGTTATAGTCATGCTAAGCCAGCTAGACAACGGGGTTCTCGACATCTCCTTCGGGGGCATTCGGCAGTGCAGTTCACTCCGCCAGAGAAGGAAGTGGCCAGGCTGGAGAGCCTCAGGAGCTACCGTATTTTGGACACGCCTCCTGAACAGGCTTTCGACGGTCTCACCCGTCTGGCTGCCTACATCTGCGGAACACCCATCGCATTTCTTGGTTTCGTCGACCTGGATCGACTCTGGCTCAAATCGAGCATCGGCTGGGATGTCCCAGAGGTCCCGCGCGATATGTCGTTCTGTTCGCATACCATCCTGCAATCGGATGTACTTGTCGCATCCGACACTCTCGAAGACCGCGGGAGGCTGGCGGATTGTCCACTGGCGAAGCATGGAGGAATGCGTTTCTATGCCGGCGCGACGCTTGTGTCCCTTGAAGGTCATGCTTTGGGAACCCTCGCTGCGATGGACTCGGTTCCACGCGGGCTGACGCCAGGCCAAATTGAAGGGCTGAGGAAACTTTCCCGGCAAGTGGTCTTTCTTCTCGAATCGCGAAAGATAACGTCAAACGGTTGGGCGAACAACGCGAACAACTATGTTGACCGCGAGCATCCCTCAGGAAGTGGCCAGCCCCTCGGAGAACATCTTCGTCGAGTCCTCGATAGTGCAGCCGATGCCATTATCGAGATTGACGAAGACAGCAAGATTTTACTGGTAAATCAGGCAGCGGAAAGAATCTTCGGTTATTCCCGGGAAGAACTACTGGGAAGCTCGATCACGGTTTTGATGCCGGATTCAATGCGGCAAAGGCACCTGGAAGGCTTTCGCAGCTATCTGCAGACCGGCAAGAAGCGCTTGTCCTGGGACGCCATCGAATTTCCGAGCATTGGGAAGAATGGCGAGCAAATCGATTTGGAGATTTTGTTGGGCGAAGGGCTTCGTGGTCGTGGAATGTCCCGGACTTTCACCGCGGTGTGTCGTGATATCGGAGGACGCAAGCGCGTGGCTGGCGGGCGGCAGGAAGCGTTGCGGCGTAGCGAACAAAGGTTGCAAGGCATCGTCAGTTCGGCGATGCACGCCATCATCACGGTTGATCAGACGCAACGAATCTTGGTGTTCAATCGCGCTGCGGAAGAGATCTTTCGTTGCCCGGCGTCAGAAGCGCTTGGGCAGTCAATTGACAACTTCATTCCCGAGAGGTTTCGAGAGAAACATCGTGAACACATCCAGGACTTTTCGAAAACGGGTGTGACTGGCAGACCGGTGCACTCTCCTGGCATCCTGTTTGGCGTCCGCAGGAATGGCGAAGAGTTCCCCATCGAAGCCTCGATTTCGCAGGCGGAGGCTGACGGGGAGAGGCTGTTCACCGTGATTCTTCGTGACATCAGCGCCCGCCTGCGATTGGAAGGTGAACTAAGACAGGCGCAGAAGATGGAGGCCATCGGCCAATTGGCAGGGGGGGTCGCCCATGAGTTCAATAATTTTCTGGGGGTCATTCTGGGCTATAGCGATCTTCTCGCTGAAGACGCTGGAGAAAACGAGAGCCTGCGGCAGCATGTGGGTGAAATCAAGGCCGCAACACAACATGCCGCATCGCTGACCAGACAGCTGCTCGCGTTCGGTCGCCGCCAAATGCGGGAGCCCCAAGAATTGGACTTGAACACAGCGATCTGGGAAGCGCACAAGCTTCTCCGACCGCTCGTGCCAGCAAATATAGACGTCGTACCCGTGCTTGCACCAGTGCTCGGAAGAGTGAAGCTGGACGCCGGTGATGTGCCGCAAATCCTCATCAATCTTGTCGTCAATGCACGCGATGCCATGCCGAATGGCGGGAGGGTTACGATCAAGACCTCTAATCTAGAAGCGGCCGATTCTCTCGCTAGCCAAAAGCTCAGCCTCGCGCCGGGTGGTTATGTCGTGTTATCGGTTGGCGATACTGGCACGGGAATGGACGACCAGACTCGGTCGCGACTCTTTGAACCCTTCTACACCACGAAAGAACCTGGAAAAGGCACGGGATTGGGCCTCTCCACGGTCTACGGCATCGTCACACACAGCGGCGGCCAGATTGAAGTCGAGAGTGCGGTCGGCAGAGGAACTACGTTCAGGATATACCTGCCTCGCGTGAAGGAGGCCGGCGAGGCAGTCGAACCGCCATCTGAGCAAGTCATCGAACAATCTGCTGCAGGCGGAATTTTGATTGTGGAAGATGAGGCGGCGCTTCGGCGTCTGCTTTTGGTGACCCTGGGGAGGCGGAAGTATCGAGTGTTTGCGGCCAAGGATGGGGTCGAAGCGCTTGATCTTTTCCGCCAAAATCTGGGCCAGATCCGATTGATTGTCACGGATCTCATGATGCCACGCATGGATGGCTTTCAGCTCAGAGAGCAGATCGCGGCCATCGACGCCCAGGTACGGTTCCTGTTCATGTCCGGATATTTGGAACACTTCATCGAGCAACGAAAACAATTGCCTCAGACTTGCGGGTTCTTGGACAAGCCCTTTCTTCCCGTGCAATTGGTTGAAAAAGTTCAGGAGTTGCTTGCTGGTCAAGCTGCCGCATAGCGAGACAAGGGGTGTTTCTGCAGAAAGGTACCTTCGCTTCACGAGTTCTTGAGGTCTGCGATCCGCGCCTCCGCTGAGCTAGCTCAGGCGGCCCACCATACTATCGGGAATCGAAGTGTGAAGGTTGCCATGCCTACCTTGCATACGATTCTGTTGGGAGCCCCTGCTGTCCCATCCCTACTAGCGCACGTGCGAGCGAGCCCCACCCCAACCCCAGTGTGGGGGGTGTAGCCGAATTTTTCCCGAAGTGTACTACCCCCTCTCGGTTTTGATGAGCGTTCGTGAAGGTTGTAAACTCAAACGCCTGCTTGTGCCTTCTGAGTGGCTCCGGTCCGTCTCTATTGCCGCGCGGCAGGTAGTGCTGATTTTACGTCGACCGGTTCCACTCGGGGGACCATCCTGCGAGTCGAACAGATGTGAAACACTCTGCTAACATTCGGCTCGTGCCGGTGCCAAGAAAACGAGACAGCGTAACGCCGGCGGTCGGGGATGCGCCGCGCCATGAGGATTGCTGGGCGAAGACAACGCAAGATGGAAGTCCCGGTATTAGCGTTCACAAGCACTGCTTGAACGTCGGCTGTGTGGCTGAAGCTCTCCTATCTTTGATCCCTCCGCGACTCCACAAGATATTCTCGCCCGGTGCAGTTACCCTCGCCGCCCTACATGATGTCGGTAAGGTGTCGCCTGGATTTCAAGTAAAGAGTGAAGCCTGGCTGAAGCGGCATTCGTTAAAGGACCGGGCGGCGAAAGAAGGATGGGGTATGCGGGTCTCCGACCACGCGAGAATCAGTCAATTCACCGTGCAGGAGCTGCTACACAGTACCCAACTTCAACGATCAAAATGGGGAAAGTGTACTAGTGATGCGGATTTAGGCAAGGTTTGCTTACTGCGCCGGAAAACGGCCGAAGGCATTTTCGGGTGATCTGGGGCGATTTCGGGAGATGTTTTACTAGGAAATCCTAGAGCCGAACTGCGGCGTGCAGCCCGCCCAAAGTTGAACCTAAGATTCACGTGTTGATGTAAATCGCGCCGTGAAAGAAACTGGCCTCGGTCCCGTTCGCTTTCTGATGGCAGGCGAAAGCCGGTAACCCGCTGGGAGGCTACTCAGCTTTTGCCTTTTTGGACGAGTTCTACGGGCATGTGGCTCAGCTTGGCATAAATCCGGCTCCGTCGCAGCAGAGGCCACCAATCGTAAAGATAGATCTGCATGGGTCTCCACATGGCGACCCATCCGGCAATCGTGAGGCTCTCCCGCGCGATGGCAGCCCAAGTGCCCGCCTCATGACCCAACAACATCTTGCTGAGAATTAGACATGCAGCCAAGAACAGCAGCCCGATGAAAAGACTGGTGCGGCCTTGCCTCAGGAGCCGCTTAAACTCCAGGTCCGTAATTTTGGCACGGTGATCAAAATGGTTGCGGACGGCCGTCCTGATCAGTTCTTTGGGGTCTTCGGCCGGCCACTGGTCCAAGTAGATGCGCAATTTGATTGGAGCGTTAGGGGAGAATTCTTGGGCCCAGCTTACGATGAATTCTTCCGCTTCGTCGTCGAGATCCTTTTCAATGAATGGAGATGGGTCCATCGAATTGAAGAGTTGGTTCATATCGCGAAGTTTCAGACTTATGGTGCGGGGGTGCTCCCGGTCCGTAGCGACAGTGTCTAGTAATGAAAAATGCATACGAAGATCTCCACTATCTTCGGTCTACCATCGGAAGACGATTATGACCGCAGTCAACTGCGCGGAAGGTTGAAAACGAATACCGATACCCTGCTGGAAATGTCTATTCCAGCGCCGCTTTGCCAGATTCGGCGGACTCGCCGATGGCCCGAAGGCCCGTCATCGAATCAATGTGGATGCGGAAGAAGAGCGGAGTAATCAAGTCCTCGCCCAGTCTTAGCTGACGCTCACCCAATGCGTTTTGCCACCACCGGTAGCGCTTCCCCAACAGCCTCCGCGCATGTTCCCGCTCGGCGGAATATTGGGGCTCGGGCAATTCCTGGTAGCGGCCGTTGGCAATCAGGCTCATCCACTCAGACTGGCTCGTGATTTCGTCAACTTCTAGACAGACCTTGGGATTCGCTCGCATCCATTCGGTCTTTTGCCCGAAGGTTGAGAGGACGTAAATATAGTCAGGCTCGTACGCAAAATATATCGGCACAACGTACGGCTTGTTATCAAGAGAGCAGCCGAGTCTTCCGAGTGAAGCGCTTGCCAGAAGTGCGCCACACTCTTTCTGGGTCATTTCATTGATCACCATAATCCCACTCCAGTTCTATTCAACAGACATTACATCACTCTGGGTCCGCAGCTGAACACTTCCTGAACCTGTTCATGGAGAAACGTTCGCCTCCTCCTACTCTGCGATGGAGCAACGATCCCAAACGCATGTACTCAAGTGAAACACCGCAAGAAGGATCAGCCGCGGATAGTGAGCACCGGACATGGCGCGGCGCCTACGATCTTGTAGGTAAGTCCTTCCGCGAGGTGCGCTGCGGCGGCGCCCGCTGCTGCGATCCCCAACACGATCAAGTCCGCGTGATTTTCCGCGGCAATTTGAACAATTTTCTTCTCGACTTGTCCGAACTCTACATCAAGCAACGGTTCGCGCCCGGGTCCACCTTTTGCTGGAAGTAGTTGTCGCAATCGCTCTTCCCCTGCTGCCCTTAACCGAACGAGATCATCTTGGGAGTGGATTGTGATCTCGGGCGACACGTGCAGGAGTATCAACCGCGCGCGATGTCTCCGTGCCAAGGAGAATGCATACGGAGCAGCGTGAAGGGAATTCACCGAAAAACTTGTCGCGTAAACAATAGTCCGAATCGTTGTGCCGGATTGCTCGCCCGCACTTGGCGGCACCACCAGTACCGGACAAGTGGCCTGCCGGAATACCTCTTCGGCGACGGAACCCTGCAGCAAGCGGTCGAGGCCATGATGTCCCCGGGTGCCGATCACCAACAGCCCTACTTTACGCTCCGCAGCCAGTCTCAGCAGTTCTGGAGCGACTGCGCCCTCCTGTATCACGGATTCATTCTGTACACGCTGGAGAAATTCCAGGCGCAACTGGTTGGCCATCGCATCCTGTACGTATGTTCTGGTCTGCTTCAGCGCCTCCCCCATCACTTCGGCCGGAACCGATTTGTAGACCTCGGTCGGAATGACGTGGACCACATAAAGCTTGCAGCGAGACCGGCGTGCGATGGCAGCAGCATGTGCCAACACACTCACCGAATGAGCAGAGAAGTCCGTCGCAGTCATAATGCTGCGCAACGCAACACGCGTATTGCTTTCTCGTTTGTCCAATTCGTGCAGCTTCCTTTCTGCCATACCTTACCGTGCTCAGCGCCATGCCTTAGCCCGGCTAGTGAGCGAAAGGGCACTTCGCCGACCTGACGGAACTCGCGAATTCCGTCCGCTCCGGAATGCTCAAGGCTAGTGTGGCCCATTAGCGAATGGTGAGCACGGGGCAGGGTGCGCGGCTCACCAACTCGTAAGCAGTATCCGGCTTGGGAAGACGCGCAGCGATGACCCGGTCGACGCGGCGTACGGACATCAAGATCAGGTCCACCGCTGCCTTTGATGCAAAATCAAGGATTGCCTCCGTTGCCAGGCCATACCCTCGCTCGAAACGAACTCGGTTGCGCAGGTTTGAACCCTCTGAAATGTGGTCTTCAACCCAGCTTTCGACTGGTTCGGTGAATTTTTCTTGCTTGTTTGTAGACGGAGGCATACTTTCCATCACGTTCATTATCGTCAGGTTGGCGGCGTACCGCTGGGCCAATGAAACTGCGTACTCCGCGGCTTCACTCGAATCAGGTGCGAACTCCAACAAGTACAGAATATGGCGCAGTTCGACGTTGGCGGGAGTCGGCACGGTTCGCGGGCCTATAGTCAGAACCGGACAGGGCGCCGTGCGAAACACTTCTTCTGCTATCGAACCTAACAGCAACTTCTTGAATGCGCGACGACCATGGGTTCCAAGAACGACCAAGTCAATGTGATTTCGCTGCACGAGATCGATGAGGACCTCCAACACCGCCCCCTCGGCAACTATGGCTTGATAGCGATCGGCCTGCAAATGCCGTCCCCCTAGCAGGCGATCGATTTTTTGCTGTGCTTGCTCGCGGGCCTGCCTGATCATCGCAGGACTGGATTCGGCACCTAGGAGGTCGAACGGCTCCAGGTTGATCACATGTGCGACAAACAGTCTTGCATGGTAACGGTCAGCGATGGTTGCCGCATAAGCAAACCCTGCGTCCGATGCGGGAGAGAAATCGGTTGCGAACAAGACATGGCGAAGAGTAATTTCACTGTTTAGTTCTGGCCCTTCCATTGTGTTCCTCCCCTGATAGCAATCCCGCGTGTTGCTAGCGTCCCCGTGTTATACGTCGGGCTCGTTCTCAGGTCCGCCACAAAGTGCGTTTTCGTCCGTTAGAAGTCCTCTCCGTCTTTATACTCCTAGCCAGTCAACACAGACCAGTCGCGACAAACCTCACTGATATCGCTTGCATCGTTATCCTCCGGCTGACAGGAAGCAGTCCTTCCGCGCGAGTCTCGCGAAACACTCTGAGGCCTTCTAGTCGTCAAACCTTTGTGTCCAGTCTTTCCATCTGCTGGTGTTACTAGCTACGAGGCCGGGCTACGGCCACACGCTAAGTCGTCCCGGTCAAGACCGCAAGTTCGGGTCTGCGTTACATGCATACGATCACATGCAGCAGAACCAGCTTTGCACCGAATGCGGCTGCGAGAGACCGCGCCCATTCCAAGGCGTGGCTGGCCTGATCCGAAAAATCCGTGGCCACGAGGATTCGTGAAATCCGTGGCGCGTGATCTGTACATTGATTCGAGGGGCTCATCTTTGACTATCCAAAGCAGCCGTCTGCGAGCATTATCCGTTCTGGTCGATCCTGATCGCAACGTTGATGGCGCCGTCCTCGCGTGGCGCGAAGAAATAGGCATCTCGCGCAAGATGCGGCGCAAGAGTCGACCAGCGCGCGTTCAGCTCTTCGTCGAGGCAGTGCGCCGCACCCTTTCCCCTCATGAACTTCTGACAATGCGATTCTAGTTTTCAAATCTTCAACTTGATTGAGGAGTTACAATGGCTCCACCGAAAGGTTTCCGTGGAAGGAAGCTATGAACATTTTGCTTGCGACCGATGGTTCACACTTCTCAGACGCCGCTGCACAGAACATCGCTAAGCTGTTTCGCCCACTGGACAACGAGGTTCGGATATTGACCGTAGTTGAGCCCATTACCACTGCGGTGATGCCACAAATGTCGCGAGGGTACTATCCGGAACTCGAAGACCAAAAACGCGAGGCAAAGGCGTTGGTTGAACGCGTGGCAAAAGTGCTCGCCGAAGCAGGATTCAAGGTTTCGACATCAGTCCTGATGGGCGATGCGAAAACGGTCATTCTTGATGAAGCTGCGGACTGCCGCGCCGATCTGGTTGTAGTCGGTTCTCATGGCCGTAAAGGAATAGGACGCTTCCTACTCGGAAGTGTGTCGGAGGCAGTCGCTCGCCACACCGCTTGCTCCGTCCAAATCGTTCGGGGGAGACTTTGAATCCGCGCATAACGAGCAACGCAGTCAACTTTGAAGTCCCGCTCAGAACCATCCTGTTCGTAACCGACTTCTCGCCTAGTTCGGAGCTGCACTGCCCTATGCGGTGGCATTAACGTCTCGCTATAACGGAAAGCTGTACGTCGCTCATGTCTTTGCTTCCGAGATACGAGTTTGTGCCGCCAAATTTTGTTCCTGAGGCACGCAAGCAGATTGCAGACTATGCGGGAAAGCGCGGTGAGGCGCCGTGCGGCCTCCTCGGAAGAGAGACCGGTTGGAGTTAACCAGGCCGATGCAAGCTGATTGGCAGGAGACATAATCACCACAGCTCAGGCGTAAATTAGTGCCAAGTAGAAGCCGGCATGAACACAGCGAGAGCTTTGGCGTGAGTCGAAGCAGTTCCCATTGCGGTCGGCGTCTCTGGCCTCAGAACAATCCGGCAGCGAGAGCGACAGTTCGTGCGCCATGCGAAGCGCGGCGATTTGGCCAACTCACGAGTTCACTGCAACGGCGCAACGACTAAAGCCCCTTGTGCAGCAATTGTCGCACTGCGAGAATTTCCGCGGCAGACCGGGCCGCGAGGCGTTTCTCCGTACTAATGCAGAGAATTCCTTGAGGGGCACTACTCATCGATCACACGAGGAAAGCTCTACCACTGGCGCACACGCCCGACGTCGACGTGCACGAAGTCAGAGCTACTATAGTAACCGACTCCTCCGCGGTGCAGGCGCAGGGCCGCATCCCTGAGCTCCGAGGTCGGAATGCCCGGTAGACGGATGTCGATAGCTTCGGCCTGCATGTGCAAGCTGTGCCGTGCCACGCCGGTATGCGCCCTGCGGGTGCGCAGGAATTCGTTGCTCCAGGGCGTGCGGTAGCCGCAAATGACATCGATCTCGCCATCAGAGTCGTGGAGAGATGCGGTCAAATCGTGGAGGAGATCGAACACGCGTGGATCGTAGTGCCGCATATCTCCTGTGCGGTGATCCCGCAAGAAATGATCGAGTTGGTCCAGGGCTGCCGGGATGTACTGATCACCGCGACGATAGACGACATCGAGCCGCTCGCCGGTGTGAGTGTGGTAGAAGCGAAGCCGGTATTCGCGCACCGAAGGGACGGCCGATTCTTTGCTGTGTCCCAGCGGCGCCAGCAGCAAGACCGTAATCAGTGGCACGCAACGGAGCATGCCGAACGTGAATTTCAGTCTCTGTAATGCCAGTGAAGATTTTGCAATTCCCTGTAGGAGGTTAATCTCAGTCTGCATTAAGCCTATTTTAAGTTAGATGCAGCTGCTGAGAAAGTTCTACCAGGAATAGGGATAACCTGCGGT
>Ga0187771_10004142_pt1 | contig 10191 bp, 7 predicted proteins | sample 0116_SJ02_MP15_1_FD_133139 | JGI IMG/M metagenome (GOLD analysis project Ga0187771, IMG submission 133139) | Tropical peat soil microbial communities from peatlands in Department of Meta, Colombia - 0116_SJ02_MP15_10_MG | ecosystem: Environmental > Terrestrial > Soil > Wetlands > Peat | place... | reverse complement strand
GGTTGCTCCAGCTCGGAGAGGATCTCGGAGAATGTGTCTTCCCACTTTCCTGCCGGGCCCGGCGCTCCAGGCGGCGCGGCCCCGCCCTTCGGCCTCGTCAGGCCGTTCAGGTTCTGGATCGTCAGCAAGGAATGCTCGTCAACGGTGTAGCGATGATAGAAGTCGCGGACCACCAAGGAATCAATGGCGCGGAACTCCGGGAACAGCGTGTCCAAAACACCCAACCGATGCATGGCACGCAGGGCGAGAGCCGAATGCGGCGCCATCAGAATGGATCGGAAGTCGTTCCAAAGGCCGGACCAGCGGTCGTGCGCCGCAGGATGGGCGAGGCGGTTCAACCCTTCCTTGGCCCAGTGCTCAGCTTCGCGGCTGAAATCCACGCCGTGGGCGGCCATCAGTTGAAACAGCCGCAAAAGCAGCCTGGGATCGGCAGCCACCGCCGACGGCCGACGAGGAAAAACTCGGCCGCGCTCCACCCGAAAATCGGGAGTCGAAAAGCGCGTCCGCCACTCCCGAATGTAGCCAGAGACGGAGGTTCGCGACGGCGACACGTCTTCAAGGAGTTGACCACAGAGCCGGTCGATGGAGCGAGCGTGCCGGAAATAAATTCGCATCCACTCCGCGGCGGGCAGGCTTTGCCCAGGCCGGTAGCCGATCCCGACCGAGGCGGCTTCGTCCTGAAGCTCGTAGGTCAGATGGTTGTCGTCGCGTTCTTGCCGATAATGAAGAAAGGCGCGCGCGGCCGCGAGGAATTCAAGCGCTAGGCGGCATTCGCCGCGCGTGAGCGATGACCACTCATCTTCGGGCTTCACCCAGCGCGCGTGTTCTTTCAGATGCTGGATGAGGACCAGCCAGCGGCACACCTGGTAATCGCGAAGCCCGCCGGGAGCTTCCTTGAGGTTGGGTTCCAGGTGAAAGATCGTGTGACCGTACTTCTGCCGGCGGCGGCGCGTCATGTCCCCGAGGTCGCGGACCAAGTCCTGGTGTTCCTCGGCCACGAGGCGCGGGATCACTTGCTCCCGGAGGCGCTCGAACAGCATTCTATCGCCCTCCAAATATCGGCAGTCGAGAAGCGAGACCGTGAACTCGAGATTGTCGCGATGCAGCTCGCTGCATTCTGCGAGGGTGCGACCCGTTGACCCCACACGCAGCCGCAGGTCCCAAAGCGTCCTCGCCACGGCGGCCATCGCCTCGTGCCGAGCGGCGGCCGTCCGGCCGTCTTGGGACAGAAACAACAGATCGACGTCGGAGTGGGGAAAGAGCTCCCGCCGTCCGTATCCCCCCAGCGCGACAAGACAAAAACCCTCGGGGCCGCTCAACTCCGAAGCGACATGCTCCCTGTAAAGCCGGGCAACGACGGCGTCCACCAGTTCACACCGCTCGAACGCGGTGGCACCGCCGTCGCCAGCACTCTCAAACTTCTGGCGGATCTTTGCGGACTCGGACGCGTAGAATTCCGAGACGCTGGAAGCAGGGGAGACAGAGGACATGCTTGAAGACGGCGGCCTGTGACCCGTGGCAAACCTTGGGGATTCTTCCTCAGCAGTTGGCCACTTGCCACCCATCACTCGCCACTGTTTTATAGGGCAGTGTCGCCTCGCTCTTCGTTGCGAATCCGGATGGCCTCGTCGATTCTGGACAGGAATATTTTTCCATCTCCAATTTTTCCTGTCTTGGCCGTCTTGAGAATGGCCTGCACTGCCGCATCGGCCAGCTTGTCGGGCACGACCAGCTCGAGCTTGATCTTGGGCAGCAAATCGACCACGTACTCGTTGCCGCGATAGACTTCGGTGTGGCCTTTTTGCCGTCCGTGGCCGCGCACTTCCGAGACAGTCATGCCGTCCACTCCTATTTCTCGGAGAGCGTCCTTCACGGAATCGAATCGCGAAGGTTGAATTACTGCTTCGACTTTTGTCACGGCACTGGTTCCCTCAATCGAAGTTCAGGGGACATTCCCTGCATCCTGGAGTATTCAGCGGGCGGCTTCCGCTGTCCGCCGGGAAGTCTGCAATCTCTTCGCCCCGAGAAAGCATCAAGATGCCAGCCGTCGAGCGGGGCGAAGGATCCGCCGAACTTCAGGGACAACTATACTAGCATAGGGCACAGGCCGCCAATCAACTCACTTTATGCTCTCCACCACGCGATAATTTCCCGGGCGGCACCCGAAAGTACGCGGCTGCAAATTGAACGGACCTGGACCGCTGCCCTTTTGCAGCGCTGCGCCGACATTCGATTCTCGTGCCTTGACAAAGCCCGGCCTTTCCGTTAGCGTGCGATGGACTCGAAAGACAGAAGTCAGGAGTTAGGAGTTAGAGAAGACAGGAGTCGGAAAACGGGGATCAGGAGGCAGGATTTGGGAGCCAGAAGCTGACTCTCAAGTCAGGAGATTACAACCAGTTGGACGCGGGAGGGAATGTTGGCGCGCAGACAGGTGGTGACACTCACAACCGACTTCGGTCTGGCCGACCACTTCGTGGGCGTGCTGAAGGGCGTCATTCTGAATATCAATCCCGAAGTCCAAATCGTCGACCTCAGTCATAGCGTCAACTCCTACGACATTTTCGACGCCGCTTTCACCCTGGCGCAGAGCTACCGCTATTTTCCTTCCGATACGATTCATCTGGTGGTTGTCGATCCCGGCGTCGGGTCGGCGCGCCGGCCGATTCTGGCGCGCACCATGAATTACAAATTCGTGGCGCCGGACAACGGTGTGCTCTCGCTCATTTACGAGCGAGAAGGCGAAGCTCTGGAAGTTCGGCACGTTACGGCCGACCATTATTTCCTTAATCCGGTCAGCAACACCTTCCACGGCCGCGACGTCTTTGCGCCCATCGTGGGCTGGCTCTCGAAGGGTGTGGAGCTCGACAAGTTCGGTGACCCGATCACAGACTACGCCAAATTCACTCCGCCCAAGCCCAAGAAGGTGAGCGATACTTTGATGAAGGGCGTGGTCCTGAAGGTTGATAAGTTTGGAAACATCATTACCAACCTCAGCCCCGAGGACATCCCGCAGCTCTTCAGCGAGAATCCGCCGCCGTTCAAGATCATCGTCAACCAGCAGGAAATCAGCCGCCTCAATCTCGCTTACTCGATGGGAAAACCTTCCGAGGTCTTTGCCATCGTGGGCAGCTCGGGGTTTCTCGAGATCTGCACCAACCGCGGTTCAGCCGCCAAAACGCTGAACGTGGCGCGCGGCGCGGAGATCGGCGTGATGCTGGGAGGACAGGCGGCAAGCACCTAGAAGGCAGTCGGCAAAAAACAGTCGGCAGTACGCGGAAAAAGAAAGGCGAATGGAAAAAGGGAAATGGCAAATGTCAAATGGGAAAAGTGAAACCCCTCTTACATTTGCCTTTTGACATTTGCCATTTAACTTTCTTTCCTTTGTCCGCCGGCGGCCTACTGCGTGCTACTTCTTACTGCCGACCGCCTTCTGCCTACTGCCTTCGGCGCTCGCTGCGGGCAACTTTTCCACCTTCACTCTGGCCACGCGCCGGCCGTCCATTTCGATCACCGTGAAACGGCGACCCTCGCACAGGAACGATTCGCCCCCTTTGGGAATCACACCCAGGCGCGCCAGAACGAAGCCCGCCAGGGTTTCGTATCCGGTGTCGCGGGGCAGAGTCAGGCCGTAGTCGCTGGCCAACTCGCGCAAGCTGAGCCCGGCGTCCACTTCCATCAGATTCTCGCGGACGGTGCGGACCGCCTTCACTGCCCGCTCGCCCTCGTCCTGAATCTCTCCCACGATTTGGGCGAGGATGTCTTCGATGGTCACCAGTCCGACAAAAGTCCCAAACTCATCGACAACCAGAGCCACCTGGGAATGTCGGCGGCGCACTTCCTTCAGCATCTGGGTCAGCGACATCGTTTCGGGCACGATCATGGGGGAATGTAGGATCGATCGCAAATCGAAGGGCGCGTCGATGGCCACGCCGTGCCGCCGGCGGTCCACCGCCACGTGCAACAGGTCTTTGGTGTAAAGGACGCCGACGATGTGGTCGGGCGAGCCGTCGTAAATCGGGACGCGCGAGTGCTGGTCTTCGACGATCCGCTCCAGGAGTGAGCTGAGATCCTTCGTCAGCCCCATGCAGGTGGTTTTGGACCGCGGCACCATGATCTCGCGCACGCGCACCTGGTCGAGGTCGAAAACGCTGTGGATCATCTCCTCTTGATCTTTGCCCAGCATTCCTCGCTTGCGGATCGCCGTGATGATCAGCTTGGCTTCCTCCGGGGTATGTTGCGACACGTGAGCTTGACCGGGCGATTGGCCGAGGCTCCGAAGCGCCAAGTCCGCCAGCGCGTCCACGGCTCGGACCGCCGGTTTGCTCAACTGAAGGAAGAGGAGCATGGGACGGGCGAGAATCAGTGAAGCGCGCTCGGCTCGTTCGTAAGCCAGCGCCTTCGGGACCAGCTCGCCGAGAACCATCAGCAGGATGGTGATCAGCAGGAAGCCAACAGCCACGGAAATGGAATGGGCGACAATCACAGTGGTCAGGTGCTCGAGGCGTCCTTCGATAAGGCTCTCGATCGCCGCCGCCATCACCCGCTCACCCAGCCAGCCCATCAGCAGGCTGATGACGGTTACACCGAGTTGGGTGGCGGAGATGAGCAGGCCGATATCGGCGAGCAAGGTCTGAACCAACCGGGCGCGAGCGTTGCCCTCTCGCACCAACTGCTCCACGCGCGTCCGCCGCACGCTTAACAGGGCGTACTCCGCCGCAGCAAAAAAAGCGTTGAGCGCGATCAGACCCAGAATGAGAAGGGCTCGAAGGAAAATGGCCATAATCCGCGGTCAGGCGCACGGCGCTTGCCATGCTCAGCGCCAGCGGAGTATCTGCTGTTTCTGATTCACAGAAATAAAGCAGCTCCTTCGCTCCGCTCAGAATGACATCGCCGACTGATTACCGGTAGGCCCATTCTAGCCTGAAACGGAGAGCAAGTTCAAAAGCAGTGTCGAGACGGCTACGCAGAGGCCAATCGCGCTCCGCAGTGGGGGGCAGAAGCTCGCGTCGGTGCCCGCGGACCTTCCGCAAGCGGGGCGGGCAGGTCCCAGGGTCCCCGTCCGAGGGCCGGTCCGGCGTGTGCTACAATCACCTCCTTTACCGGCCGCGACTTATGGAGCAATTCCTCGCCAACCAGATTCGCAGTTACTACGAACTTGAATTGCCGCGAGCTCGCCGATCGAGAAGGCGGTGGCCGCTGCTCATAGCGCTGCACGGCTACCAGGGCGACAAAGATTCCATGATGCGCGTGGCGCGACGCGTTGCCGGCGGAAACATGGTGGTGATTTCGCTACAAGGGCCGCACCAGTTTTTCATCCATCACGGAACCAACGATCTCACCGATCCCAAGACCTACCGCGTTGGGTTTGGATGGGGAACCAGTTACAAGATGGAAGAGTCTGTGTCCCTGCACCACCATAACCTGCGGAGCCTGATCGATCTGGCGGCGAGCAAGCACCGCGCCGCGCGCTCGCAAGTCTTTTTGCTCGCCTTCTCGCAGCCGTGCGCTTATAACTACCGCTTCGTGTTCACTCACCCGCGCGCCATTCGCGGCGTGATCGGAGTCTGCGGCGGCGTGCCGAACGACTGGAACGAAAACCCGCACTATCGCCCGGCGCGCACCCATGTGCTGCACATCGCCGCCACTGAGGACGAATGGTATTCGCGCGAAAAAAACCTCGAATTTCGCCGCAAGCTGGCCCAGCGCGCGGGCTCGCTCGATTTCCGGTTCTATCAGTCGCCCCACAAGTTCCCACGCGCCGCGATTCCGCACATCCGCAGATGGATTGAGAAGCACCTTTGATCGGAGGCGTCATGAAAATCACTACCGCATGTCTTGTGTGGGTGACCGGACTCAGCCTTCTGGCTGCCGCTTCCACGCAGGATCGGAAGCTTGACGCCAGGATCGAACAGGAACTCCCCGCCCTCGTCGCCACCTACAAACAACTGCACGCCGCGCCCGAGCTCTCGCACTTTGAGGCGAAAACTTCGGCGTTCATCGCGGACCGGCTGCGCGCGCTCGGCTACACCGTCACCGAGCGCGTCGGCAGGTACCCGAAATCCGAGTGGCAGGCCTACGGCGTCGTCGCCGTGATGAAGAACGGCGATGGCCCCACAGTGTTGGTGCGCACCGAACTCGATGCGCTTCCGGTTGAAGAAAAAACCGGCCTTTCTTATGCGAGCAAGGTCAAGGCAAAGAACGACGCGGGCGAAGAAGTGAGCGTAATGCACGCCTGCGGGCACGACATCCACATGACCACGTTGCTCGGCACGGCGAAGATGCTCGCGGAGCTGAAGGACCAATGGCACGGCACGCTCATGCTCATCGGTCAGCCGGCGGAGGAGTCCATCAACGGCGCGCAAGCCATGCTCGCTGACGAGATGTATACACGCTTTCCCAAGCCGAACTACTGCGTCGCGCTTCACGACTCCGCGGACCTCGAGGCGGGCAAAGTTGGCTACACGCCCGGCTACGCGCTGGCCAGCTCAACCTCGGTGGATGTGTTCATTCGCGGTCTCGGCGGGCACGGCTCTCGGCCTGATAGGACCAAGGACCCGGTCGTCGCGGCGGCGCAATTCATCCTGGCTTTGCAGACCATCGTCAGCCGCGAGGACTCGCCGTTCGATCCCGCCGTGGTCACCGTAGGGTCCATTCACGGCGGCACGCGCTACAACATCATTCCCGATGAGGTGCACTTGCAGCTCACCATCCGAACTTACACGGAGGAGGTGCGCCAGAAAATTCTCGCATCCATCGAGCGCATCGCCCGCGGCGAAGCGCTGGCCGCCGGAATTCCTGAAGACCGCGCACCGATTGTCCGGCCGAATCCCGAAGAATATACGGCGTCGATGTACAACGACCCTCAACTGACGGAGCGCCTGGCCGGCGTCTTCAAAAAGACTTTGGGCCCGGAGAACGTCGTGCAGATGCCCCCGGCGATGGCGAGCGAGGACTTTGGTTACTTCGGCCTGGAAGGGCATCAAATTCCGATCTGCATGTTCTCGCTCGGCGCCGTCGATCCGGTGAAGTTTCAGGAGAGCAAGCGGACCGGCAAGCCGCTGCCCGGGCTCCATTCCAGTCTCTGGGCACCCTTGCCCGAGCCCACCATCCGCACCGGCGTGAAGGCGATGACCGTGGCGGTGCTGGAGCTTATGAACAAATAGGGGCGCGGGTTCGATGCACAGGTGCGCGGCGTTGTGCCCCGGGGCAGAGACAGACGAATCATCAAAAAAGGCTGACGGCGAGACTTCGCCTAGCCTGGCTCGCGCAAAAGGCTTTCGATCTTGCTGGAGAGGTTGGTCGCAAGATGTTCTGATAGGTCGTACCCGCCGTGAATCATGCGAACACGGCCTGCGCTGTCGAGTAAGATCAACTCGGGCAGGCTATCCACTCCCAGTTGATTGGCCGCGCCACGGCTGTCGAAGGCGCAAGGCAGGTCCAGCCGTCTTGCCTTCATGAAACTTGCCGCCTTCTCCACAGTATCTCCACCGCGACCAGTGTTGATTGCCCAGAACACCACTTTTGGATTGGATTCATAGGCGGCGCGAACTTTTTGCAGCTCCGGCAATTCGTTGATGCACGGCTGACACCAGGTAGCCCAAAAAGCCAGGACCGTCACGCGCCCCTTGAGATCGGAAGAATCGACAACTGTTCCGTCGAGCGCGACGATGGAGAATGAGGGAGCCGGCCGGTTTGTGGCCTGACTGAATAGCCGCGATAAGACCCGGGGCACCAACGCGACGAGGGCGAGGATCATCAAGCCTAAGGAGAGCGACGCCACCAGTGAACCTTCCCGCCGACGCCCCCGAACCCACATCCGACGAGTCTCGACGCCGCAGATAGTGGCCAAAAGAGAGACGGCAAAGAACAAACTCACATACCCGCTGGCGGTGAATGCGAATTCGGTCAGCGACATGATGATCACTGGTATTGCGCCTCCCGAATCAATCAGAATTCCCTTGAGTATCAGATTTGCCGGACCACTTTTGCCGCGCACCAGGCCGACCAGGAAATACAAGACAGCAGTGGCCATCAAAAAGGGTAGAAGATCGTTCACCGGGCGCACGACCAAGGAAGCGATCAGCACCCCCAGCGCCAGAAAAGCCGCCAGAACATCAAGCAGCACCGATTTGAAAGTTGTGGCAGATATCATTTGGCCTCGCGCGCGAGAGTTTTGAGGGGCAGCAGGTCTTGAGGGCCGGCCGCAATGTCCTCTCACTCGAAGCATACGAAGGTGGCTGTTCGTCAGTTCCCTGCTGAACAATCTTGTAGATCCAGTGCCGCCGTCGATCGCTGGACCGTCGCACACCTCGACGCCGAGCCCCTGAAAGCGTTCACTGCTCGCTGGTCGATTCTGTTAACATGGATCGAATGTGCGACGACGTGGTGACCGTGGTCGAGAATCGGCCTCTGACCGGTGGTCACTTCCTTTTGAGTCTTCGATCCCCGCGTCAGGCGCAAGCGACTCGGGCCGGCCAGTTTGCCATGGTCCGATTGCCGGGCCGGTCGGATGTCCTGCTCCGCCGGCCAATGAGCATCTATGACGTTAAGCCGGCGCGATCGAGAGCCGGCGCTCCCCGCCAGGGTAAACTCCGGCCGCCGCTACAGATCATCCAACTCCTTTACAAAATTGTCGGCCGTGGCACGCGGCTGATGGCCGCCCTCAAGCCCGGCGATCAGGTGGAAATGATCGCGCCTCTGGGTCACGGCTTCTTTGTGGAAGAATATCTGACTGAGGCGCAGAGGGCCGACGAAGTGTTGCACGTCGCTGGAGGCATCGGCATCGCGGCGTTGCTTCTCCCGGCCAAGGACTTGGCACGAGGTGGATTCCGGCAACGACTATTCTTCGGCGGCCGGACGAAGGACGACCTGGTGGGCCTCGATGAGTTCAAACGCCTGATGAGTTCGATCGTTCTGGCCACCGAAAATGGTTCGCGAGGTCATCGCGGTTATGTCACCCAACCGCTCGCCAGTTTTCTCGAGCGCAACCGAAACAAGAAATACTTGATGCTGGTTTGCGGCCCGTGGGCGATGCTCGAAGCGTCCGTGAAGCTCGCAAGAGAGTACGGCCATCCGTGCCTGCTCTCCATGGAGAACCGCATGGGTTGCGGCCTCGGCGTGTGTCTCGGATGCTGCATCCGCGTGGTGGGCGAGGGCCACGGCGCGTATCAGCGCGTTTGCACCGAAGGGCCGGTGTTTCGGGCGGAGAAAGTCATTTGGGAAAAGGAAAGCGTTCCGAAGACTTGATCCGTAGATGATGCAGACTTCGCGGAGAGGACAAAGTCAAAATTCAAAAGCCAAATGTCAAAAGCCAAAGGTCAAAGGTCGAAAGATAGAAAACGACGGGCCGCGGACAACGGACCACGGACAGTCTCTTCACAAGCTGTGAAATCTGCGAAATCTGTGGATTCCAGTTTCGTCCCCCGCATTGACACCGAAATCGCCGGCGTGCATTTTGAGAACCCGGTGCTGACTGCAAGCGGCACCTTTGGTTATGGCAAGGAGTTCGCGCACCTCATTGACTTGAACGCACTGGGCGGCATTGTGGTGAAGGGCATCTCGGCCGAGCCGATGTCGGGCAACCCGCCACCGCGAATCTACGAGACCGAATCGGGCATGCTCAACGCCATCGGCTTGCAAAACGTCGGCGCGAACAAGTTCCTGGAGGAGAAGCTGCCCTTCCTGCGCACGCTTCGCACACGCTGCGTCGTGAATGTCTTCGGATACTCCACTGAAGACTACGTGCGCGCCATAGAAGCTCTCAACGCCGGAGACGGCATCGACGCCTACGAGTTGAACATCTCGTGCCCCAACACGCGCTGTGGCGGGATGGTCTACGGCAACGACCCCAAGCTGACCGAAGAAGTGGTGGCCGCGTCAAAACGGGCGGCGCGCTTCCCGTTGTTCGTGAAGCTCTCGCCCAACGTCACGGATATCACCGTTCTGGCGCGTGCCGCCGAGGCCGCCGGAGCCGACGCGCTGACACTGGTAAACACTCTCGTCGGCATGGCGATCGATGTCGAGACGCGCACGCCGCGCGTCTCGAACGTCACCGCAGGCCTTTCAGGGCCTGCCATCAAGCCGGTGGCTCTGCGCATGGTGTATCAAGTGGCGCGCGCCGTGAAGATCCCCATCATCGGCATCGGTGGCATTGCAAGCGCCGAGGACGCTCTCGAATACATTATCGCCGGC
>Ga0187771_10004141_pt1 | contig 10191 bp, 8 predicted proteins | sample 0116_SJ02_MP15_1_FD_133139 | JGI IMG/M metagenome (GOLD analysis project Ga0187771, IMG submission 133139) | Tropical peat soil microbial communities from peatlands in Department of Meta, Colombia - 0116_SJ02_MP15_10_MG | ecosystem: Environmental > Terrestrial > Soil > Wetlands > Peat | place... | reverse complement strand
CCGGCCTTGCCGCACGTCGGGTGTTCCGCAGCGCGCTCGCCCCCCACGGCGGCGACGCCAAGGACATTGTGAAGCTCGGCGCGCCGATCGCCGGCATGATGGCGCTCGAGGTCGGGGTGTTCGTGGCCGCCGGCCTCCTGATGGGACTGATCGACTCCGATGCCCTCGGCGCCAACCAGATCGTGCTCAATGTCGCCAGCATCACCTACATGGTGCCGATGGGCATCGCCCAGGCCGCGACGGTGCGCTGCGCGTTCGAGCTCGGTGCCGGAAGGCCCGTCCGGGCCCGGCGCGCCGGTCTCGTGGCGCTCGCACTCGGCGTGTCGTTCATGGCCGCCGCCGCGATCCTCCTGTGGTCGGCGCCGCGGGCGATCATCGGCGTCTACCTCGACGTCGACGCGCCGGCGAACCAGGGCGTGGTGGCGACCGCCATGCGCTTGATCTTCATTGCCGCGCTGTTCCAGGTGTTCGACGGTACCCAGGCGGTCGCCGTCGGCGCGCTGCGAGGCTACCGGGATACCAAGATGCCGATGCTGTTCGCTGCGATCGGCTATTGGGGCATCGGCCTCTTCGGCGGCTGGTGGCTTGCGTTCCGGCTCGGCTACGGCGCGCCCGGGCTGTGGTGGGGCCTGGCGCTCGGCCTGGCGGTGGTCGCGCCGCTGCTGGGCGCGCGGCTGCTGCGCGCCGGCAGGCAGACCATGATGATCGTTCCCGAGCGCCGCATCGTCCTGCCCTGAGGTGCTGGCGCGCCGTACTTGCGCGCACGCCGGCGGCAAATCGTTGATAGCGCCGACAACGATTTGCACAGCGTTTGCTCGACGCGGAAGATGACGATCGCAGGAAGGGCAAAGTATATCGGTCGGGTAAACGCCAGGGTTGCAAGGCTCGGTTTGTCCGGTCTGGTAGGCAATCGACGGCATACAAAAGGCACCCCAGTTCTGAGAACTTTTTCGGGCCCCTTTCATTTCCCGAAAGCCGGAGCACGTTCCCGCTGAAGCTGAGCGCAAGAATGAAGCGGACGAATGAATTTGTCGCTGAAGCAGGTCGACTTGGCCGAGGGGCAATAATATTATGAAGACGACGTGCAGTGGCCGTGCTTGACTCGTCCAAACCCGTTGCGATACTCGCGCCATGGCGCCGCCGCATCGCATCCTCGTCACCGGAGCCGCGGGATATATCGGACGCTTCGTCTGCCAGGAATTGGCTCGGTGTGGCTTCCTTCCGATCGTCTTCGATGATTTCTCGCGCGGCCGCACACCGTCCGGGATCCCCGGCTTCGCCGAGCACGGATCGATGACGGAGGAACGCCTGGGATCGGTGATGGCCCGCCATCGGCCGGCCGCAGTCATCCACCTCGCCGGCGGCCGCGGTGGTCGCCACCAGACGGCGAGCGGGGTTGCACCGGCGCGCTTTCAGACCGAGTGGAAACCGGTCGGCCGCCCGGAAAGCGCGCCAGATCTTAAGTCTAGGGCTAGGGCGCATTCGGACGCAAAACCGGTGCCCACTTTTGCTGAATGCGCCCTTGAGGATCCGAACCTCGGCGGCACGCGAATGCTGCTCGCCGCGATGGCCGAACTCGAGGTGCGGCATATCGTGCTTGCCAGCTCCGCGGCGGTCTATGGTGACGCGGGAGCGGTGCACGCCGGCGAAGACGCTCCGCTGCGCGGGACCAGCCCCTATGGCCACGCGAAGATCGCGGCCGAGGGCCTGGTCCGCGCCTGGGGCGACGAGCCGGACAGGGGATGGGTCATCCTCCGCTATGCCAACGCCGCGGGCGCCGATCCCGAATCCATGCTGGGCTGGTACCCGGGCGACAGAACCATCGTACCTTCAGCCATCGCGGTCGCGTCCGGGGAACGGGCCGCATTCGAACTGTTTGGCGCCGCCTTTCCGACCCGGGATAGGACGGCGGTGCGAGATTTCGTCCACTGCTGGGATATCGCGGCCGCGACCGTGCACGTCGTCCGGCAATGCCTCGGCTGCGGCCTGAAGGAAATCTTCAATGTCGCCTCGGGCCGAGGCGTCTCGGTCGCCGAGATCGTGGCCGCGGCTGAGCAGGTCACAAGTCGGCGCATTCCCGTCATTCGACACGACGCCCGCGACGGCGAAGTCGCATCGCTGGTGCTGTCCGCGGATCGGCTCGCGCGGTTCGGTTTCACGCCACGCCACTCGGACCTCGGGACGATCCTGTCGAGCGCCTGGGCCTGGCATCGCAGGGCGCCGGACCGACCAATATCCGCCCATGGTCATTGACCGTCCGGTGAGCGGTCCCGCCACGAGTCCAACCTCGCGTCCGTTGCGGGTTGCGCTGGTGCTGGAGCATTTCGATCCCATGATCGGCGGGCTCGAGAGCTGGACCTATCGGCTCGCCCGGGCACTGGTCGGACGCGGCCATGTCGTGCATGTCGTCGCGGCGGATTTCGCGCCGGGCAACCTTCCGATCGTCGCGCACCGGGTTGCTCGCCACACATCGCCCTCGCGGCAGGCGCAAGGCGTGGAAGAGACCGTCCGCAGCCTGACCGTCGACCTCGTCCACGATGTCGGGTGCGGCTGGTCGGCGGATATCTTTCAGCCGCAGACCGGCTCGCGAGTCCTCAATCTGCAGCGCGATCTCGATTCGATGCCCCTTGTCGCGCGCGCCCGAATGCTGCTCTCGCCTGGCTTCCGCCGCTGGCGACGCGATCTCGACGACTGCGAACGCCGCCAGATGAATTCGGCCGAATGCGTCATCGCCGTTTCCGATCTCGTGAAGCGCGAAATCGGCACCCGCTATGGCTTGTCGCCGCATCGTCTCATTGTGGTGCGGAACGGCATCGACACCGACCGCTTTTCGCTCGCGGTCCGCGAAAAATATCGCGCCGCAGCGCGCCTCGAGCTGGGTGTCGGCGACGCCGTAATGTTCCTAGCTGTGGCGCACAATTTCCGGCTCAAGGGCGTCGACGCCGAGCTCGAGGCGCTGGCGCGGCTTCCGGGCGGCGGTCCGCAAGGATCCCGGCTGGTCGTGGTCGGAAACGGACCGATCGAGGAATATCGTCGCAAGGCGCAGGGGCTCGGCATTGCGAACCGGGTCTCGTTCCTGGGCGGTGTCGCGACCATGGAACGCGTCTACGCAGCGGCGGACGTCTTTGTGCACACGACCTATCACGATGCTTGCAGCCTGGCGACGCTTGAGGCCTTGGCGACCGGACTGCCGGCCATCACGACCCGCGCCAACGGCGCCGCCGATGCGATGCGTTCGGGACGCGAGGGATTAGTCCTTGACGAGGCCGGGGATGTGGCAGCACTGGCGGACGCGATGACAGCGCTCCTCGATCCGGATCGGCGCGAAACCTTCGGCTACGCCGCGCGGCGCCTGGCGCCCGCGCTGGGATTTGACGCCAATGTCGCCGGAATCATGAACGTCTACGAAGCGGTGCTGGCGCGCCGAGCCGGTCGAGCACCGCTGTGAGGACGGAACGGGGATCGACGCGGGCAATGCACGGCGCGGCCTCGCCTTGCATGACGTCGTGGATGCATCGCCATCCGCAATCGAAGCACGGCATCGGCTCGGGAACCGCAATCGCAGCCGGCGCCGTCCCGTCGTGGCCCGTGCGCGGATAAGGGTGATAGCGACCGACGATCCCGCCGCCGAGGATGCACACGGAGGAGATGCCGAGCGTGGCCGCAAGATGAACCGGAAAGCTGTCGTTCGACACCACCAGATCCGCATGAGCGATGAGCGCGACGAGCCCGGGCAGGTCGGTGTCGCCGAGACGGTTCACGAAGCGGCTCTCGTTCCAGCACGCGAAATCTGCCTTTTCGATCCCATCGGCGGGCCCCGACGAGAACACGATCCGAAATTTTTCGCGCCGGGCGAGGTCGTGCGCGATCGTCTCAAAATTCCGAAGCGGCCAGCGCTTCAACGGGCTCGACGATCCGACTGCGAAGAGAACGTAGGGCTGGATGGCGTCTGCCGGCCGGCGCGGCGGGCGCGGCAGCCGAGGACGCATCGCGGCATCCGTCCGTACGCCCAGGCCGTGGATGAATTCGGCATTGCGTTCGAGATCGTGCATCTGCCGGTGCGATGCCGGGACGAGCCGCGTGTACCAGCGGTCGCCGACGCGGCGCTCGATGGTGGTGATGAACTGCGGCGTGCCCGAGGAGCCGACCCGCTCGGCCGCGCCGGTCGCCCGCACCAGAGAATCCTCGATCAGCAGCATGCGATTGTAGGCGGGTTGGATCGCGATCGAGAAGGCGCCCCGCGCCAGCCGGCGCAGAATTCCGAGGCGATAGCGCAGATCGCGGCGCAGGCGAACGCGATCGACGGCGATGAATTCATCGACCGCAAGGTGAAACTCGGCGAATTCCCGCGCCGCGGCCGAGCAGACCAGCGTGACGTGATGTCTGGGCCGCGGATAGAGCTGCAACAACGCGACGAACGCATCGAGAAGCAGCACCATATCGCCCGCGCCATGTGCGGCAACGACCGCGACTTTCAGGACGTCCGGTTGCTTCTTCGCGCCTGGCCCCAGCCGCAGGAGGAGGAGCCACATTCCGTCCGCCGCGACAAAGACGATATCGCGGACGAGCCAGAGAAATCGGCGAGCGAGACGGGCGCGGACAGAGCGTGGTCGAAGACCGGTCACGCTGGGGTCCCGCGCAAGGACGTCGCCACGACGTAGTCGCAAAGCCTTGAATGGATATGGTGGCGGAGCACATGCCGCCGGCCGGCCACCGCCATCCGCCGCAACCGGTCGGGATTTCGCAGCGCCGCCCGGACGGCGCGCACGAGACCGCCCGGCTCCACGCCATAGTGAAAGCAGTGGATGCCCTCGATCAGCGGCCGGTAGCGATGAATGGTCGGCTGGCTGATGACCGGAACCGAGCCGCAGAGGGCGGCTTCATAGTGGCGAAAGCAGTCCCAGCCAAGTCCTTCGGGCGACCAGACCAGATGTGCGCGCGCGCAACGCGCTGCGTAGTCGGGCCAGGACAGTCTGCCGGCGGCAATGTCGATTCGGACGCCGTGCCGTGCCAAAACTGCGAGCTCATCGAGGCCCCGCGCGCGCACCGTGGAGTTGCCGGTCGATTGACCCGCGAAAAAGACGTCGACCTCCTTGGCCATATCGGCGGGAAAGTCCGGGACGCGATCGGCCGGCAGCCCGATCGATATCGGATGAAGCTTGGCGATGCGTGCTTGCATCGCCACATCGCCCCGCTCGGTTTCGGTCGGCAGCGCGGGGGCGACCAGGCGCAGGAACAGCCGCGCGTGATCCGTCGGCAGCTCGCGCTTGAAGTAGGCCGTGCAGCGGTCGAGGAGCCGGAGATTGTGGCGATAGATCGACGGCTGGTCTTCCATGTCGAGAACGACGATCGGCGTCGGCCCGGGATCGATCATGAACGGAAGGCTGGCGCGCGCCGCCGTCCCGCGCAGGCCCCGCCGCCAGCTTGATGCATATTGTCGGAGACGCACACAGCTCAACGGCGAGTAGGCCGGTGCATGGAGCACGATCAGATCGAACGCTCCCGCGCGGACCGCCCGACGCAGCTCGCCGACGCTTCGCGGCGCCGGTTCGGGAAACCGCGGCCTCGCCCATTGCTCGAAATCCGAAGCGGCAAGAATGAATTCCGTTTGATCCGGCCTGCCCTGCTTGAACAGACCGTGCTCCCCGATCTCAAGGATATTGAGGTCACCCTGCATCACCGTACAGGGACTCCCTGACGACACCGCTGCTTATGCGATCCCACGCGGGTTGTCCAGGTCCGAAACCTCAACCACCGTGCGTTGCCGCGCAGGGCGGCCTCGAAGCCCGCCACCTGTTCCGGCCAGCAATGCCCTCACGGTCCTGCAGGCACCCTCGTGCAGGCGGGCCCAGGGTGGCGCAACAGTGCTGGCGCGATGGAGGCTCGGTGCCGTCCACGAAGCCGGTTGCATCGGATCTCCCGCTCAATAGTCCAGCCGGTAGGCCGCGCGCAATCGAGTCTGCAGCGGCTCGAGATATTTGGCGCGGGTCACCGCGCCGCTGGTTTCGGCCGCGACCGCGGCTTCGTCCTTGGCAAGCCGCGTCACGTACCAGGCATGAAAAACGCCGCCGGCGACGGTCGGAACGCTGGGATTGCCCACGGCGAGATGCGCGCAAAACACGATCGGATGGCCGACGACCGCGTATCCGGCCGCAAGCGTCAGCAGCGTAGCTTCCTCGCCGGTATCCGTATCGTCGCCGCGCACCTTGCGCAGCACGATGTTGTTGCCCAGGTCCGCTTTGAAGAACGCCATGAAATGGGGATGCACGTACCATCCGTGGGGATTGCCGCGGTGCCGGTCGCGAAAAATCGCGCCGGCGATGCGATGCCGGTCGTCCAGCTTGTCGGCAGTGTTGCGAAGCCAGTCCGGATCGATCGGATGCGCGTCGGAATCGAGAAGGACGATGCGCTCGTGCCGCGCGGCCCGTACCCCGGCCTCGGCGGCCTCGCCGTGGCGGTGATGCCGATCGCCGTTGCGCCACTGCCGGCGCCTGATCACCCGCACGTCGGGCTGAGCACGCAGCCACGTCCGCGTCCCGTCGCGGCTGCCACGATCGACAACGACGATTTCATATTCGCGCGGACCGACGAGATCGCGAACCTTCTCGACGAGAAGGCGGACGAAAAAATATCCGTCATTGGCCACGGTCACGATGCTGACGGCCGGCAAATTCGTTGTGTTATTCATGGTGCTAAATTATTGAGTCGCCGAATGCCGCGCAAGCGCCCCCGGCGCGAGGCGGCTGTCACGGGAAGGGAGCGGCCTCGTGTCCGGCCCCGCGGTCAGCGTCGTCATGCCTGTCCATAATTCGGAGGCGTTCCTCGATGCCGCCGTGGCCAGCATCCGTGCGCAGACTTTTGCGGATTTCGAGTTCATCATCATCGACGACGGATCCGACGACCGCTCCGCCGATATCTTGTCGCGTCACGCCGCCGAGGACCGGCGCATCCGCGTGCAGCCGCAGCCGCGGCGGGGCGTCATCGCCGCGCTCAACCATGCCCTTTCGATCGCAACCGGAGCCTATGTGGCGCGCATCGACGCCGACGACATCGCCAGCCCGAATCGGTTGGAGCGGCAGGTTACGGCGCTCTCCGCCGGGGCCGAAGTGGCCGTGGTCGGGAGCAACTACGCGATCATCGACGAGGCCGGGACGATACGGGGAGAGAGCAACCTGCCGACCGATGCGGCATCGATCCGGAACGCCCTGGATCGGACCAATTGCATCGCCCACCCCACGGTCCTGATGCGCCGCGATGTGGTGCTCGCCGCAGGCGGCTATCGGCCCGCCTTCGTGCAATGCGAGGATTATGATCTTTGGTTGAGGCTGTCGGAGCGGCATGATCTGGTCAATCTGCCCGAGCCGCTTCTGCACTATCGCCGGCATCCGGGGCAGCTCGAATGGCGCCACGTCGAGCAGCGCGCCTTGTCGATCCTCGGGGCACGCATCTGCGCGCGGCGGCGCCGGTCAGGCCAGCCCGATCCCGGCGACCATTGCGCGCTCGTCACACGCGGATTCTTGCGCGAGATCGGCAACGAACGGGCGATCGGCGAGGAGATCGTTCGCTGGGCGCTGGATTCGGCGGCGATCGCCTTGCGGGCCGGATACGGCCCGGCTGCGCGCGCGGCCCTCGCAGTTGTGGAGAAAGAGGACCATGTCCGCTTTCGCACCCGGCTGAGGTGCTGGCTGATGCGCGCCAGCAGCTATGCGTGAGGGGGACCCGGATCACGGTGCGCGCGACGCGCAATGCGTGCCGGAGCGATGAAGGGGCCGATCAAGAAGCTGCTGCGCTGGGACGAGAAGACTGCGCTCGAGAAATCGATTGCGCGGTATCGGCTCCTCTATGTCGTCGCGAGCTTGATCTGTTGGTTCCCGATACCGATCTGGCATCTGCTCTACCGGTTCGGCTCCGACAAGCATCGTCCGGGCTTTCATTGCTTTGGCCGGACCTATCAGGAGCTGCTCCGTCCCCTCAAATACCGCCGCATCAGATTGCTGGAGATCGGCATCGGCGGGACCCTCGACGAGGTCGGCGGCCGGTCGCTGCTGGCGTGGCGGGCATTCTTTCCGCTGGGAACGATCGTCGGCTTCGACCTGCAGGACAAGGGCCGGCTCGCTACGCGTCGCATCAAGATCTACCGTGGCGATCAGGGCTCGGCGGCGGATCTGACGCGGCTTCGGACGGAGGAAGGACCTTTCGACATCATCGTCGACGACGGCTCGCACTTGAGCCGACATCAGCTTGCTACCTTCCGCCATCTGTTCGGCGCGCTGCCGCAAGGGGGCCTCTATGTGATCGAGGACGTGCAGACCTCCTACTGGCCGGAGAATGTCGGAGGCGTCGTGTGGGACGGCGCTCATCCCGATGATGCCGATTTCCGGGGGACCTGCATGGGGCATTTTCTTGAATTGTCAAAATACCTGAACCATGCCGAGTTCCTTCATCCCCCGGGACCCGATTCGCCCTTTGCGGCGCTCATGACCGAGGTCAGGCGCGTCGTTTTCGAGCACAACATGATCATCATTATCAAGGGCAGGAACGAGGATCCGTCGACCCGTCGATGGCTGGACGGCGGCTGAACCTCAATCCCCCGCGGCGACGGCGAAGAAGTGGGCCGCCGCCTGGTCCCAGGTCGAGTGGGAAAACGAGACGCGGATCGTCTCCTCGTAAGGTCGGCGCGAGGCCGGATCCTCGATCCAGCGCCCGAGCACATGATACCACGCGTCCGCATCGGTGGGGTCGAGGCATGGCGAACATGCGCCGACGGTTTCGGGCAACGCCCCTCCGCTCGATGCGAGCACCGCCTTGCCGAACGAAAAAGCCTCGATGATCGGGAGCCCAAAACCCTCGTAGATCGACGGGTAAAGACAGAACGCCGCATCGCGATAGAGCGCCGTGAGCTCGGTGTCAGGCAGGTCGGCGAAGTGCCGGAACAGGCCGCCATCGCAGGCCGCGAGATCGATCCGCGCCAGCAGTTTTTCGACCATCCATCCGCGGCGTCCGACAAAGACCAGCTTGAAGCGATGGCGCTGCGGGACGCCGTCGGCCAACAGCCTTCGCCAGACATCGAGCAACAGTCCGTGACCTTTGCGCGGCTCGACGGTGCTGACGAACAGTGCGAACCGTCCGGGCTCCAGCCCGGACGGCAGCGAAAGCGCGCCGACCGCCCCGGCCGGGCGCGGCGCGAAGCCGAGCGGAACCACTTTGACGTCGCAGAGGGGGATGCCCGAGGCCTCGCAATGCGCGCGCACATCGGCCGCGACGCGGTGCGAGTTGACGATCACGCGCCCGGCGTCGGCAAACATTTTCGTCCAGTAGCGGCGAAACATCTCGACATCGTGGCTGCAATAGAATTCGGGGTAGAGCAGGGGAATGATGTCGTAGCACAACAGGACGCTGCGACAGCGGGAGGCGCGGGAGGCGGCGACGATGTCGCGTGTTTTGGCGTTCAGCCAGCCGGATCCGGCCGACACGTAGATATCCCCCGGGCCGAGCGACAGCGGCGCGCCGAGCGCCAGATCGGGCGGCACGACCGCGATGCGTTTCCCCAGGGAATCGACGAACGGGGCCAGCCGCCGATAAAGAAACAGCGGCTTCTGCGCCGCTTCGATGGCGCGGATTGCGGCTCGGGACGTGGTGGCGAGGCGCCTTCGTTCCAGCGCCATGATGGGAGGATAGCGCGATGGCAACAATCGCCGTATCCCCCGCCTCGGGTGGCGCAGCCGCAGAAAATGGATCGGATCGATCACTCCTTGCGGGCCGAGCAAGGTATCGGCCCATTCGGGCCGCAAGGCACGGAACCCGATCGAAGGTTCGTAGAAGGCCAGGACGATGTCGGGCCGTCGGGCTCGCGCGTATTTGGCAAGCTCCTGCTCGACCCTGATGATTCCGACGGGCGGTCCCGTCCAGCTGACACTGCTCGTGACGTCCAGAACGAGCCGGTTCGGGCGAGCGCCGCCCGAAACCTCGCCTCCGAACGGAAGTTCGTTGAGCATGCCAGTCTTATGACCTGAAACGAGTCCGAACGTTAGCCCGTGACGGAACGGCGCCCACGCATCGATAAGATGCCGGCCGCCTTGCCTCCCTGTCACCCCGCCTTCCGGCGGCGCAGTTCAGCGCGGATCTCTTCGCCGTGCTGGTCCAGCAGCGGGGGCGGCAGCACCTTGAGGTCAGGCTCGCCGTCGAAGGAGT
>Ga0187771_10004140_pt1 | contig 10191 bp, 9 predicted proteins | sample 0116_SJ02_MP15_1_FD_133139 | JGI IMG/M metagenome (GOLD analysis project Ga0187771, IMG submission 133139) | Tropical peat soil microbial communities from peatlands in Department of Meta, Colombia - 0116_SJ02_MP15_10_MG | ecosystem: Environmental > Terrestrial > Soil > Wetlands > Peat | place... | reverse complement strand
CTAATCCTTAGTGGATTTCGTGGTCATCAGGACCGCGAGCTCACGTATGTCTGCACCTTTCGCGTCGATGATCTTGGCAATCCTTCCCTGGCTCATCACTGCGATTCTGTCGCTCATGTCCAGGATCTCATCCAAATCTGCAGATATCATGAGGATCGCCCTCCCCTCCGCTTTTTGTTTCATCAGGGCGTTTCTGATGTACTCGGCAGAACCAACGTCCAGCCCTTTCGTAGGGTTGTTGGCCACTATCACCCTCGGGCCCCAAAAGAGTTCCCTGGCCAGCAGGAACTTCTGTTTGTTGCCACCACTCAACGTCCTCAACGGCGCCTCCTCGGAGGCCGCCATCACGTTGTATTCTGAAAGAAGTTGTCGGGTCTTCTCCCTAAGCTTTGCGTCGTCGAGGAACATTCCGTTCTGGAATTTTCGGGCGAGGAACGGCGCCAAGACTAGATTCTCTTTCAACGAAAAGTCATACACGAATCCAGTCTTGTGCTCCTCGCATATGTGGGCAACCCCTGCGCTTCGGATTGCGTCCGGCGGCTCCTGGGTGATATCTCGGCCGTCCAGATATACTCTCCCAGATTTTGGCTTCCTCATGCCGGTAACTATCTCGTCTAGCTCCCTCTGGCCGTTTCCTGATACCCCTGCGACACCCAGGATCTCCCCCGACTTCAGTTCGAGAGAAGCTTCCCTCACGGCCGGGGTTCCGAGGTCGTTGTCTGCCGAGACCCCTTCGAGCTTGAGTATCACCTTCCCCAACTCAGTGGGGTACTTCGTCACACTGTACATCACCTCGCGCCCCACGATTAGCATCGCCAATTGGTCCTGAGTTACTTCTCCCTTCGCCTTCGTAGCCACGACCTTCCCCAGCTTCATCACCGTAATCCTGTCTGCTATTGCCATGACTTCGTCTATGTGGTGAGTGACGAACACGATTGAGCGCCCTTCCGAGGCCATCCGCTTCAAGCTGACGAAGAGCTTCTCTGTTTCTATATCCGTGAGGAAGCTGGTAGGCTCGTCAAAAAGGAGTATATCAGCTCCGATGAAGAGGCACTTCAGAATCTCCACGCGCTGCCTCTCACCCACAGACAAGTCCTCAACCTTTGCCTCCGGATCTACCTCGAGCCCGTAGGTCTGCTCCATCTCGAGCAGTTTCTTCTTGATCCCACCGAGCTCTAAGACCGGTTTGCTAAGCTTGAGGTCCGTCATGAGATTGAGGTTCTGCAGGACAGTCATGTTGGGGATGAGCATCAGTTCTTGGTGGACCATCCCGATGCCCGCACGCATCCCTTCCTTCGGGGAACCAATCTTCGCAGGCTTCCCTTTGACCAGGATCTCGCCCTCGTCAGCCTTGTAGTATCCGTAGACAACGTTGCATAGTGTAGACTTGCCTGCCCCGTTCTCCCCAAGGAGGGCGTGAATCTCCCCCTTCCTAAGGCCGAAATCGACCATGTTGACAGCAACCAAGCTGCCGAATCGTTTTGTGAGGCCCTTCGTCTGGAGGACAAGTGTCTCCTCTGGCATCAGTCTCAGGTTCTTCTCAAGCCCGTGCCGGACGGTATAAAGCGTTCCCCTCACGGACGCCAAAGGACGTCGAGGCATTCATGCAGGGCCCTCCCTTCGCCGTCTGCATCTGAGATTGCCGCCTCACAGAGGAGGACTCCAAGGGACATGTCCATACCGGAAGTGTGCCCGCGGCTAGCGAGCTCCATCAGTTCGTCCGAAAACCCCGTGCTTCCCATCAAGCTCTTGAGAACCAACCTCTCCATCGCTTCGTCGACGTATCCTTTGGATGAGTGGAAAAGCACATTTGCGCTCTCGGGGACCGTCCTCCCCCGAAGGAGTGCCCTGGGAACAACAATCTGCCTTGACTTCCTGCACCTCGCCACGAAGTTGTATGTCGCCAGAAGCCCGCCGAGGAAGTCATCGCCGGCCGGCGTGAACCCCCCGCCACGTCCAACCAGCGGGAGGTAGTTCTTGGGCGAAAAAAGGGGTGCATGGGTTCCCTTCGAAAGGGGGAGGAGCGTGCTCCTGACGAAGCCCCGCAGCGCGATGTCTTTGTTCAGGGTGGGGCCGGACGAAGACGCGTCAAAAAGCGATTTGATCAAGCCCACCCCCTTCCTGAGCGCCTGGCGTTCAGGGAGGATGACCTCCCAGCGGTCGAGCAGGGCGGTCCGATAGGTCTGGGCACCTTCGACCTCGATTTTCACCGAGTCCAGCATGACCCCGTCCTCGCTCATCGTGCACTTCTCTTCGGCACGGATCTTGCTGGCCGAGACGCTCCCAACCACATTGATGGTCATCGGCGACCTAAGGTCACCCCAGAGGAGTAGAATGAAATCCTCTCCCGACCTGACATAGGCAGACCTCTGGAAGACTCTGCTCACCTTCCCAGGTTTGTTACTCAATAGTAGTCTGGCTGCCAGTTCTCCGACGCTCGAGGCCTTCTGATTCATGCGCCGTACTTGTCGACGTAGGCCTCGAAGGCGTCTTTGAAGACCTGCATCGGGAAGGCGACCGTTCCCGCCCCGACTTGACCGATGCCGGCCTTTCGATGGGCTATGCCTGTGTTGATCATCGGCGTGACTCCCGTCCTCAGCACCTTCCTGACGTCGATCCCCACTGGCGTCCCCCGGAAGTCAAGGAATGGGATCAGGAAGTGCTTGTGCTGAGCCTGAGTGATCTCGTACATCCTCTCGGTCACGTCCAGGGCCCCCTGAACGCTCCCCCCGACCCAAGAAACTATGGCCGGGGCAGCTGCCATGGCGAAGCCCCCGAACCCGGCCGTCTCCGTTATCGAGCTATCCCCGAGGTCGGGGTTGGCGTCCGCCTCGGTGAACCCTGGGAACCAGAGGCCCTTTGGCACGGGCGCCTTCGCTGAGAACCAACTGTCCCCCAGCCCGCTGACCCAGATCCCTGCGTTGGTCCCGTTGCGCGACATGACTGTCACGATGGTGCTGTACTTCACGTTGTGCCCAGCGAGGGTCATCGCCTTCGCCGCCGCCATTCCCATGTTGAGCATGGTGAAGTTGTTCCCATCGATAAACCTGCTAACCTCGGCCAATGTTTTCGCGTCGTACCCAGTCCTGACAAGGAACGGGGCGATCTGCTTTGCGAAGAGCGAAGTCGTAGCCACGTATCTGTTGTGGCAGTCGTCTCCCATGGTCAGCGCCTGAGCTATCATGGGCTTGAGCGCCAACCCTCCTCCCGCCTTCACCAACCCCCTGGCTGTCTCCTGCAGCACTGGCGCGAAGGTGTCCGACATCCAGTGCAGTCTGTCCAGCACCTCCCTGCTGTAGGCCCCGTACCTCAGGACCTTGCCTATGCCCTCGTTCATGTTAGAGTAGGTCTTGTTGCCGAACTTCCTGTCCTCGAGTTCGTAGACCGGCATGCTCGGCGAGATCACCCCGGCCATGGGCCCGGCCGCGTTGTGGTGGTGATCGCAGTCCAGCTCAATCTCTCCGTCTGCCGCGAGCTTTGAGGCCTGCCTCTCTGTCTCCGCCCACCCTTCGTAGATCGCCGCGCCTATTATTGCTCCCTTCATGGGGCCGCTGGCGTCCTCCCATCGCATGGGCGGCCCTGCGTGCAAGAGGGTCTTCCCCCTAAGCCCCATCTTCTTGGAAGCGGGGGCGACGTCGACCCAGAACGGCTCCGAGTCCATCATCCGCCCGACCGCTTTCTGGTTGGCTTCTTCGACCTGCTCCTTCGAGACGGTCAACGAGGGTTTTGCCCTCGGAGACCTGTTAAATCTTTGCGAGATGGAAACGCTTAACACGAATCGCAGGACGCAAGGGTACGTTGCCCGTAGTGAACGTCGTCAAGCGCAACCTCTTCCGCGATTCCATACAGCTCATGCGCCTCTCTGAAGACGTGAAGAAACTCGAGGGGGTCGACGACGCCGTCGTATCCATGGGCACAGACACCAACAGGAGGCTCCTGCAGGACCTCGGGCTTCTCGGGGCAGAGAGCAAGGGGGCAGGGGACGGAGATTTGATCATCGCAGTCAGGGTCCGTGGGGGATTCGGAGCCCGCAAGGTGATGGAGAGAGTGGAGTCCCTCGTCATGGCTCCACCTGTCTCTTCGGGGGGCACCCGGACAATGGTGCTGCACAGCGTCGAGTCAGCGGTAAAAGCCGTCAGGGGCGCCAACCTGGCCGTAGTCTCTCTCCCTGGAAGACAGGCGTTTGAGCCGGCCATGGACCTGTTGGCGAAGGGCGTGAATGTACACCTGTTCAGCGATCACGTCCCACTGGAGCAGGAGCTTGAGCTGAAGCAGTATGCTAGCTCGAAGGGCCTCCTCGTGATGGGCCCGGGCGCTGGTACGTCCATAATCAACGGCATCGGCCTCGGCTTCGCCAACTCCGTAAGACGGGGAGATGTGGGGATTGTCGCATCTGCAGGGACGGGGATTCAGGAGGCGTCGATCATGCTCGACAGAATCGGACTCGGGGTCTCTGCCGCCCTCGGTGTCGGAGGGTCCGACGTCAGCGAACAGGTGGGGGGACTGATGATGAAGGACTGTCTGGGCCTCCTGGAAAGGAATGAGGAAACGAGGATGATCATGATCATCGCGAAGACTCCAAAGGCGAAGGTGATTCGCCAGGTGATGGAGCACGTGGAGAAGAGGACGACCAAGCCCATCGTGGCCTGCTTTCTCGGCCTGGACCCTCCGAAGACGACGGGCTCCAGAATCCGCTACGCAAAGACCCTCCACTCTGCTGTCCACGCAGCTGCCCGGGCATCGGGGTGGAAGGCCGAAAAGGAGTTCGACACAAACATCTCGACCACCTTCGAGCAGCTTTCAAAGGCGGCCAAAGGCCTCTCGGAGAAGCTGGGGCCCGACAGGAGATTCGTGCGAGGCCTCTTTAGCGGCGGAACGCTGGCCCACGAGACGCTCCTGATATTCAGGGAGCTGGTGGGGGAAGCGTACAGCAACACCCCCCTCTCAGATGGGTTTGCCCTGGCTGACCCGAACATCAGCAGAGGGAACTCGGTCGTCGACCTGGGGGACGAGTTCTTCACCGCCGGGAGGGCGCACCCAATGATAGACCCGACCCTCAGGAGGCTCAGGATCGCCCAGGAGGCGAAGGACCCGAGCGTCGCTTTCATTCTCCTCGACATCGTCCTCGGCTATGGCTCGTCCCCCGATCCGGGCGGAGCGCTGACCGGAGTGATAGGAGACGCGGTGCGCCGGTCAGGGGATAAGGGTCCAGCAGTATTGGCGCACGTGTGCGGCACCGATGCCGACCCCCAGTCTCTGGGGACCCAGAGCGAGAAGCTGTCCAAGGCAGGCGCTCTCCTGTTCTCAAGCAACGCCCTACTCTCCGCGGAGGCCGCACTCGCCGTGGGAGGGACCGAGGCGTCTGCCCGTTTGAAGGCGAAGTGGGGAGAGCTGCTTGGCTAGGAAGTCGCCTCCCCCTGAGCTCCTCGGGGCCGAGCTCGTCGTCCTCAATCTTGGCCTCGACGTCTTCAGGGAGGCACTCGAGAGCCAGAATGTGAAGTGTGTCCAGGTGGACCTGTCCCTGGCCCCGAAGCTGGAAAAGAGACTGGCCGATGCCCTGGACAGGCTCCTTTAGGGGCCCGGCCGTTCTCCTAGAACTCGATCTCGATTGATGTCGTTGGCTTCAGCGGCGTTGAAGCGGACAGGACACCCTTTGGTACGGGCCGAGAGCCGAGCCAGTTCCTCTCCCTCGCGAACGGCTTCACGTACTGCTCCCACTGCTGCCTGTTGATGTAGAAGATCCGCGCGCCTCCGAGCTCGTGCTGCATCTCAGGCCAGGCCTTCGTTACGTGGTTGAACCTGAACCCGAGCCTGAAACCGAAGGGGCTTTCGAAGGTGGCCCACCATTCATTGACGCCGACCACATCAAAGGCGTGCTCCATCTTTGAAACATACAGCAGGACTCCCACCCTCTCGGCCCTCTTCAGGACCAGAGTATGCAGGCTGACGGCTACGTTTTTGTCCCAGAACCTGTGGTCGACGAGCCCTACCAGCTCTCCGTCCTTTCGAGTGGCGACCATGACATAGGCGTCCTTCAGCCTGCTCTGCTGCCAGGCCAGGACTTCGGCGTATGTCCTCACACCCACCAGGTGGTAGAAGTCCTTGTCGTACTTGTTGTCGATTAGAGGCTTCAGTGACTGTAGGATGGCCGGTGCTTCGCTCTTCTCCGCCGGGCGAATCACGAGCTGCTCTCCGCTTTTCATCGTGTAGGTCTTTGGGACGAACGGCTTCTGGAATTCAGGGTCGTCCGGGATCCCTCCGAGGTATCCCTCGATCTCTTCGACCGAGAAGTTGAAGGAGTCGAAGGAGATGGGAACCGCTGGCTTTACCATAGGCCCGCGGCCGCCGTCACGGTTTTAATCGTTATCCCAAAACGCCGGGGCCCGCGCTCCCTAGACCCTGGGGAGCGTCTCTTTGGAGTGGCGCTGCTTCGCCTCGGCCACCTCGGCGACCGCTTCGCGTATCTGGTTGTAGGTGCCGCACCTGCAGACCAGGCCGCTGGTCGCTTCTACCAGTTCCGCGTCCGAGGGGTGTGGATTCGCCTTCAGGAGCTCGTGGGTCGCCAGAACCCAGGCGGGAGTGCAAAAGCCACATTGGGCGGCCCCGTGGCTCACGAATGCCTTCTGGACTGGCGCCAGCTCTCCGTCCTCGGTTATCCCCTCCACGGTCTTCACTTCGCCCCCGTCCGCTTCGACCGCAAGGACCAGGCAGGACTTCACGAGGTGGCCGTTCAGCAGGAGCGTGCACAAACCGCACTCTCCTCTCCAGCAGGCTGCCTTTACGCTCCTGACCTCAAGCCTCTCCCTCAGGAAGTCGAGGAGGAGCTCGTTGTCCTTGATAGATCTCCTCCTCTCCGTTCCGTTCACCTTTACTGCGATCTCTCTCATCGACTCATCATCCTCCTGAGCACCTTCGTCGTTACCACCCTGAGCAGGTGCTTCCTGTAGGCAGCGGTGGCAAGCACGTCGTCCACGCACTCCACCTTCTCCGTCGCTATCTCAGCCGCCTTCCTCGCGCTCCCAGGCGTGAGGCCGTCCCTGATTGCTGCTTCCACCTCCTCCGAACGAATCGGCGTTGAGTTGACCGCGCCGTACACCACCTTAGCCCTCCTGTTCTTCCCTTCTTTCGAGAGCACCACGGCGACGCTTGCGAGGGAGAACTCTGAACCTCCTGTGAACTTCTCGAATGCGCTATCGGTCCCCTTCGCCTGGGGGATCTCGACGGCCGTGACCATTTCAGACGGCCCCAGATCTATGTCCACGGGCCCGCGGATGAAACTCTCCACCGGCACCTTCCTTTCCCCGCCGGGCCCGGCTATGTCCACAGCCGCGTCGAGGGCCATTAGGGCGGGGGGGCTGTCCACCCAGGGAATCGCCTCGCACAGGTTGCCGACCAGGGTCGCCCTCCTCCTAATCATCGGGTCTGCAACCCTCGCTATGGCTTCCTGAAGGACTGCGTACTCCTCCTTCAGCGCACCGCCTTCGAGGAGCTCCGAAAGGGTGACAGCGGCGCCGATACGTAGCCCCTTCCCCGACGAGCGGGTCACCTGTTTTAGTTCCTTGACCTCCTTGACGTCGATTACGTGTGCCGGTGACATCAGCCGCTCCTTCATGAAGGCTATGAGGCCAACTCCTCCGCCCATCAGCTTGGCCTCGTCCCCGTACTCCTTCAGGAGGCCAAGGACTTCGTCAAGGTTCGCAGGCTTGTGGTACTCGAAGTCGGGGAGCGTCGTGTATGGGGAACCGAAGCTCATGGCCTCACCCTCACTTCAGTCTCGAGCCTGCCGTAGCTCTCCAACGCTTTTGCAAGGAGGTCGGGCCTCTGCTCGGAGATTGCCCTCCAGACCTCCTCCGGGCTCATGGGGAGGTTGTTGAGCCTGACGCCTATGCTCCGGAATATCGCGTTCGAAATGGCGGACGCCACCGAGATCATGCTCAGCTCGCCGATCCCCCTCGCACCCAGTGGCCCGTCGAACTGGGGGGTCTCCACGAACCTAGCAACGGTGTCCCTGGGTGTGTCCTTCATTCTGGCAATGTAGTAGCTTGTGAAGTTCGGGTTTGTGACCCACCCCTGCTCGTCGAACTTTATCTTCTCGAACAGGGCGATGCTCATTCCCATCACGAATCCACCATCGAGTTGCATCTTCAGAAGGAGCGGGTTGATCGCCTTGCCGACATCAAAGACCTGGGCAGATTTGCACACCTCGATGGCGCCGGTCACCAGGTCGAGCTCGATCTCCACGGCGGTTCCCCCGAACGTGTGGAATATGGTGGGCACTCCCTGACCCGTCTGGGGGTCCAGGAAGCTGTTGAGGCTCGATGTGTAGTGCCCCCTTCCGACTATCGGTCCCCCTACGGTGTTCCCGTTCGGGTAGACGTATCCGAACACCAGGTCCTTGAGGGCGAGAGTGACCCAGGGCCTCCCCTTTGCCCTCACGGCCCCCTCGGTCAGCTCCAGCTCGTTAGCGGGGAGCCTGAGGACCTGGGCGGCCAGGCCGAGGATTTGGTCCCTGGCGTCTTCGCAGGCCCTGATGGTGGCGACCCCGTCGGTGAATAGCCCCCTGCTCCCGACCGTCTGCCAGGTGTAGGCTGACTTGCCCGTGTCCCTTATGGGGTCGACTCTTACCCTGTCCATGGGTATGCCGAACTGGTCCGCGACAATCTGCGAAAGAGCCGTAGCTGTGCCCTGGCCGAAGTTGCCTGTCCCGACGACGAGATCCACAGTCGTGTCTTCGTTGAACTTCACAATTGCGGTGGAGGCGGCGTTGGGAGGCTGCGAAGGACCCTTTACGCAGAGCGCGAACCCTCTGGCTCTGACCTTCCAGGGCTCGGACGGCGGCGGAACCTTTCCCTCCCAGTCGATCGCCTCGGTGACTGTCTGTAGGACTTTCCTCGGGTCCCCTGCGTCCTCCCTCACCCTCTCGCCCGTGGCGGTGTGCGATTCTCCCGGCCTGACCAGGTTTATCCTCCTCACCTTCGCCGAGTCCATGCCGAGCTTCTTCGCCGCCCTCTCGAACACCTGCTCTAGGACCCAGTTGCTTTCCGAATAACCGAAGCCCCTCATGGCGGTTGTGGGGACCTTGTTAGTGTAGACCGCGAGCGACTCGCAGTACACGTTCGGGATCTCGTAGACGCCTTCGGCCGAGTACCCCATGGCCCGGGACACATTTACGGTATAGTCGGCGTAGGCACCTGCGTCCAGCACGAACCTCACCTTGTAGGCGTGGCACCTTCCGTCCCGGGTGAAGCCCGCCTTGACGTTCGCCACTACGCCTTCCCTGCACGCCCCCGAAGCGAAGTTCTCCTTCCTCGAGAGCACCAGCTTAACTGGCCTGTAGCCCGCAGCCTTGGACGCGAGCGCTATGAGCGCCTCCCAGCCAAGCCCTGCCTTCCCGCCGAACCCACCCCCGACGAACGGCACCCTGACGGTGACCTTGTTGTAGGGGACGTTCAGGGACTCGGATATTATCTGCCTGACGACGAACGGCGATTGGCAGCTCGTCCAGATCTCGTATGTACCGTCTCTGAACGCCTGGGCGACGACGCACTGCGTCTCCATGTAGGCGTGGCTAACGTGTGAAACCCTGAACTCCTCATCGACGACCTCCTCTGATTCCTCGAATCCCTTCTCAGTATCCCCGTGCACGAGCCTGAACCTGTTCGCTATGTTCGTGCCTGGCACTGGATAGAAGACAGACGCATGCTTGTACTCTTCCATTCTTTCGTGGAGAATCGGCGCGTCGGCGCCGAGAGCCTTCACCGGGTCGAACACGGCAGGGAGCGCCTCGTACTCTACATCCACTAGCTCAGAGGCCCTCTCGGCTGCCTCGAGGGTTTCAGCCACCACCAAGGCGACGGGGTGCCCGGCCCACCTCACTTTCTCGACTGCGAGAAGGTCCCTGTCCCCGGCGTACATCCCGACCCTGAAGGGCATGTCCTTGCCGGTGAGGATCGTAGTGATGCCCGGCACCTCCTTGGCCCTGTCGATACTGACCTTGACCACCTTCGCGTGTGGGACTGTGCTGGTCACGAGCTTCGCATGAAGGGTTCCGGGCAGGTCCCAGTCGATAGTGTAAAGGGCAGTTCCTGTGACCTTGCGGACAGTATCTTCGGGAGGGACGGCCTTTCCTACGGAGGTGTCGCCTGTCAAGGCGCAAGAGAACCCTTCAAAAATATAAAAGCATTATCCCGT
>Ga0187771_10004139_pt1 | contig 10196 bp, 8 predicted proteins | sample 0116_SJ02_MP15_1_FD_133139 | JGI IMG/M metagenome (GOLD analysis project Ga0187771, IMG submission 133139) | Tropical peat soil microbial communities from peatlands in Department of Meta, Colombia - 0116_SJ02_MP15_10_MG | ecosystem: Environmental > Terrestrial > Soil > Wetlands > Peat | place... | reverse complement strand
CAGGGCCGGTGGCTTTAGCCGACGGTGCGGCAATTTTATGGCGTTCCAGCCGGGAAAGCGAGGTTGGAACGGCGGAGGCGCTGCGTTGCAAGTGCTTTACAGTAAGAGGGTTGGCAGGATAGCTCAGTTGGTAGAGCAGAGGACTGAAAATCCTTGTGTCCATGGTTCAATTCCATGTCTCGGCATTTTATTTAACTTCAAAGGAGTTCAGGCCCATGAAGAGAACATACCAGCCAAGTAAAATCAAAAGGGCAAGGACCCATGGGTTCAGGAAAAGAATGAAGTCTAAGGACGGAAGGCTGATAATTAACCGAAGGCGGTTGAAGGGCAGGAAAAAGCTGACCGTATCTGATGAATAGCTCCTTCTCCTACAAGAGGGGATACCGCTTAAAAAGAAGGACGGATATAGAGGCGGTTTTTAAACAGGGCAAACTTATCAGGACCTCGACTTTCAGAGCCTATTATATCCCGTCAACAATCACACGCCTTGGGATATCCGTATCATCGAGGGCGGGTAATGCCATTTTCAGAAATTCCGTAAAAAGGGCTGTACGCGAGATTTTCAGGAAATCCAGGAAAGATTTTTCCTGTAATTTAGATATAGTTATAGTCCTGTCAAAAAGACCTAAAGAGGCGGCTACTTACCTTTCAGATTTGAAAAGGTTATTCAAATGTCTCAAAGATATAAAATCTTTTTCAGAAAAGTAGCATCCCTGCCATTTACTTTCTATAAATTAATTTTATCGCCGCTTTTACCGGCGGCATGCCTGTATAAACCTACATGCTCCGAATATTTCAGGCAATCGATCCTGCGCTTCGGGATTTTGAAAGGGTTTATGCTCGGAATATCAAGGCTCTTAAGGTGCAACGGCTGGTTTTTTAAGGGAGGTGATGACATGGTGCCGGAGTTTTTCAGCCTCCGCACGTTAATGATACCTTACAGGACATTCTCAAAATTTAAATACAGGACGAGATGAAGCTATCTGCTTGCTTAAATTCCGTACGCGAAAGAAATATAAAAACGTGCCCCGACACTGTAATTCGGATTTATGTTAATAAGGCCGTAAATAATCTGGACGCCAACTTTCGTATACAGGTCGGATGATATCTGAGCTGTCAATTCCGGTCCCACGAAAAACGAGAAGTAATTATAAGCGTCTCCTATGTATTCATACTGGTTTATTGTATTTTGAATAATATATCCCGACGTGAAATTATTATAAGATATACCCATTGAAAATGACACGCTCTGGATATAAAACTTCAGTGCCCCGCTCATTTCAATATACTGCAGATTCCCGGATCCGTAAAATGTTTGAGGATTTACAGCAACAACCTGGGTATAATTTGTTATTGGTATGGCAGTGCTTGACATATCTATCTCAAAGCCGATCCATGGATTGATTACGTCTTCGAAAAATATTCCCGTTGACCAGTCGCTCAAAAATGTATTGAAATAGAACTCCCCTCCAGTCTTGAAGCCTATCAGCTGGCTATATGGGTTTGCCGGCTGGATTGATGCGCCGGTAATCGTACCGGTATTGGAAATAGATGCTGGATAAAGAGATAGAGCACTAAATAAAATAAAAAAAATTGTAATTAATAATTTTCTCATAAATCCTCCTCATCAAAGAAAGATAAAAGCCGCCACAATGATTTTCGGATATCAAATTCTATAACTTAATGACAATCAATGTCATATCATCAAGGTTCTCGTAAGAATCAGCAAAATTTTCAACAGCTTGTATTATTTCATCGGCAGTCTCGCGGCTGGTTTTATTATCGCTCTGCTTTATTATGGCAAGAAGCCTCTCCTGTCCGAATTCTTCCTCACTGGAATTTAACGCTTCCGTTATGCCGTCAGAATAAAGGACGAATATTTTCCCTTTCTCGTAATGATATGACCTCGAAAGATAAGTTTCCTCTGGGAAAATGCCGACGGGTTTACCGTTTGCTTTTACAAAATCGAAATTTTTTGATTTCATATCATAGACAATGATCGGATGGTGCCCGGCGTTGGTGTAAAACATTGTCTGTATATCGTTGTCGAAAAATCCGCAAAAAACCGTTGCAAAACTCATTGTTTTGGTAATACTGCTGTAATTCTGGCTGGATGTCATCATGTCATTGATCTTTGAAACAATGGCGTTTGTGCTTGTAGATGAAAATTCCTGGCTTCTGGTAATCGTATGAATTATCATTGAAACGAGTGCCGCTGAAAAACCCTTTCCTGAAACATCGGCAATCAGTGTTCCGAGAGAATTATTTGAGGTTTTCTCTATCATGAAGTAGTCTCCGCTTACACCCCTTGCAGGAATCTGAAGAGCGAAAGCATCAATACTTGTAAAAGAAGGAATAACACTCTGAAAAATAGCTTCCTGTATATTGGAAGCCAAAATGAGATCCCTTTTTGTCACTTTCGCTTCCTGCTCCTTATCTAAAAGTATTATATTGTTCAATACGATCTGCGAGATTTTTTTCAGTTTCGAGATAAGGGCGAGTTCATGGCTGGTATAGGAAGTATTATTAAATTTTCCGCTTATCGGAATAATGGCAATAAGCGCATTCTCATAATAAAAAGGAACGAGAAGGGATGCCTCATGTTTTTTAAAGTATCTTTCCGCACTGTCTTTAATAAGATTAAATCTGGGATCAAAGTTTATCTGCTCCCTGTCGTAGATGTCGGTCTTTTCATTGACGTATCTGAAAAATGGTTCTATTGCTGAGATGGTGTAATTATTACCGTTTGAAGAATAAAGCACATTGAAAAGGTCCTTTTCCCTGTCAAAAAGCAGAAAATCGGCGTACCTGCAATTAATATTGTCCGTCAGTGCATTGATTGTATTCTTTGCAAGTTCGAATAAACTCAATGATTTTACTATATTGTCGAGAAAGATTTCCGTCATATCCTGGGTCATATAATTAATTTTTAATATTTTCCGGATGAGATTCCCTGTCAGATCATACAGCCAGAAAAAAAGTACCAGGGATGGTATCATTATAAGAAAGTAATAAGAAAACTTAGCCTGATCGAGCCATATCCTGAATGTATAAATGAGAATTATTATAGGCATAGATACTATAATACCAATTAGAAAGTTCCGCAGAAAAATAAGTAACCTGTTTCTTAAATTGATGAAACGGTATACAATTATCGAATACAGAAGGGCACCTCCTGCAGTTATGAAGGCGAAAGCACTTACCGAATTTTTAATTGCCTGCTGTAAAGTGCCGCCGAAAAAATACAGGAAAAACTGTACCAAAATGAAAAATATAAAGCCGCTTAAAAAATAACGGATCTGTTTCTTCTGATATATTAGAAGGGATTTCCCGTATTTATAAACGATAAGAAAGAGTGAAAAAGAGTATATTAATAGAGTATAAATGAGGAGCGCATAATGCAGGTATGATTCGGCGAATACTGAGGATGATGCGAATGCGGCCGATAAAACGAGTACGAACCAATGTAATTTGAGTGGTGTTTCCGATTTAAGTCCTCTCGGGAAATTTGTGGAGAATAAAAAGAAAGCGTAACCTGCAAGAGGAAGCGACGCAAAGCGGATTTTCAATATAAGGAGTGCCAGCGTCCGGCTTCCCAGCAGATTGAAGTAGTCGGTAAGTCCTAGGCAGAGTGTAAAGACGGATGCTGATAAAAGCACTAGTGATGCTGCAAAATTAAGAGCATTTAAACTCCTCAGCAGACTTTCTATGGCCATAGCCGCCAGAAGGCATGCCGCTGCCATCATGAAAATATAAGCAACCGTCATCGATTCCTCTAGGTAATGTACCTTACAATACCCGAACCTTTTTCGATACTTCCGATTATGTATGATTTGTAACTGCTTTTATTAAAGAAATCCAGTACTTCGTCTTTTTTTGACCTATCAGCAACTAGGGCCATTCCGATGCCCATATTGAAAGTTTTATATGCCTCATTCTCTTCTATCCCGCCGCTTCTTACGATAAATTGTATGACTTCAGGTATTTTCCAGTTTCGCCTGTTGATAACAGCATCAAGTGTCCCGGGAAGAACCCGGCTGAGATTGCCTTCAATGCCTCCGCCGGTAATATGAGCTATGCCTTTTATAGCTTTTTTAAAAACGGATTTAGCCTTATAGATTACAGGAGAATAAATCTCTGCAGGTGAAAGAAGAACGCTGCCCAGGGGCCCGAATCCGTAATTATTATTAAGGTCAAGTTTCATGGTGTCTATAACTTCCCTTATCAGAGAAAATCCGTTCGAATGGAAACCGGAAGACGCCAGTCCTATAACTGCATCACCCCCTTTTATGTTTTCTGGACAGATCATATTCCTTTTCTCAAGAACTCCAACACAGAATCCGGCAAGGTCGAATTCGTCTTCAGGATACATTCCCGGTAGTTCAGCTGTTTCACCGCCGATAAGTGAGCATCCGCAGTATAAACAGGCCTTCGAAATACTTTTGATGAGCGTAAGATAAATATCTTTTTCCAGCCTTCCGACAGCTATATAATCCAGGAAAAAAAGGGGTCTGGCCCCGCTGCAGATTACATCGTCTACGCTCATGGCCACCAAATCGTATCCCAGACCTGAATATTTTTTCATCCGGCGTGCAAGGAGTATTTTAGTGCCCACTCCGTCAGTCGAGGAAACAATGACAGGGTTTTTATATTTTTTAATCTCGAAAAGGGCTCCGAAACCGCCGACACCTTCAAGTACTCCGTTCTGGTACGTAAGAGAGGCTAAACGGCCAACATCATGGATTAATGAATTAGCCTTTTCGATATCAACACCGGACGATTTATAATCCATAAAATTTTACCTCGCTGACAGCGCCTGTCTTTCCCTTTTCATGTCTTCGTCCATATGGCACATCTTATATTTTTTACCGCTGCCACACCAGCAGGGATCGTTTCTTCCGAGCTTTTCGTTCTTCCTGATCGGCTGCGGTTTTGCAGAAACATGGGGTGACTGACTGCTTTTAACCGAACCGAACTGGTCATATTCGCTGTGTACCGTTTGGGTGGGCATGGGGAGCTCGGCTTCAGTTCCGGTATCTATGCTTGTATGGATCTCAAGCCTTGAAAGAATGGCAAATGCTTCGAGCATAAACCCGGCCCTCATAGCCCTGAAAAGATCATAGGCTTCCAGCTTGTATTCGACGATCGGGTTTTTTTGAGCGTAGCCTCGGAGTCCGATACCCTCCTGCAGGGAATCAATGTTCCTTAGATGCTGTTTCCACTGTGTGTCCAGAGTGTTAAGGACTACGTATTTGAATCCTTCGGCCCTTATTTCTTCAGGAACGTTTGAAAGTCTCTCCCATACCTGTCCTTTGATCTTTGTGCAAATCTCTGATACGGTATTTTCATAATCGCTTTTAGAAAGGTCGATATCAAGTCCTGTAAAGAAATGGTGTTTAAACCATTTATCCAGTTCCTCTTTATTCCAGGTTTCCGGTTTCTGGGGCTTCTCAAAATTGATAACGTAATCTTCTACAATCGAATGAATAAGCTCGTCTATAATGGAATAATTTTTCGCCACATCGAGGATCTTATCCCTGATGGAATAGATGTACGATCTTTGTTCGTTCATCACATTATCGTACTCGAGGAGGTTTTTCCTGATCTCAAAGTTCCTGCCTTCAACCCTTTTCTGCGCACCTTCTATTGCCCTTGTTATCATCTGGTTCTGTATCTCGTCTTCCTCGCTGAAGCCGAAACTCTTCATCAGGCCCATCTGGTTATCCATGCCGAAGATCCGCATCAGATCATCCTGCAGGGACACGTAAAACTGGGATGAGCCCGGATCACCCTGTCGTCCTGTACGTCCTCGCAGCTGGTTATCTATTCTTCTTGCTTCGTGTCGTTCACTTCCGATAACATGAAGCCCCCCGAGCTGGACTACGCCCTCACCAAGCTTTATATCCGTTCCTCGACCGGCCATGTTCGTAGCGATAGTCACCGATCCTTTCAGGCCGGCATTGGCGATGATCTCGGCTTCTTTTTCATGGAACTTTGCATTCAGCACGTTATGCCGTATCCTCTTCTGTTCAAGCAGCCTTGAAATTTTTTCAGATTTTTCCACTGAAATAGTGCCCAGAAGTATTGGCTGTCCTTTTTTATGCTTTTCTTCGACATCACGGACAATAGCCCTGTATTTTGCGTTTTCATTGAGAAATATCTTATCGGCATGGTCCTTCCGAATCACGGGCATATTCGTTGGTATCACGGCGACATCAAGCTTATAAATTGCATAGAATTCCTGCGCTTCAGTTTCCGCCGTACCGGTCATGCCGGCCAGCTTCTCATACATCCTGAAATAATTCTGGAAAGTGATGGTCGCCAGGGTCTGGAATTCCTGCTTGATCTGGACCCTTTCCTTTGCTTCAATTGCCTGGTGAAGTCCATCAGACCATCGTCTTCCAGGCATTTTCCTTCCTGTAAATTCATCGACTATTATTACTTCGTTATTTTCCACAACATAAGCAACGTCTTTCTGGTAAAGCTTGTGGGCCCTGATTCCAGCAATGACATGATGCACTATCCTGCTGTTTCTCGGAGAGTAGAGGTCTTTCATACCCAGAAGCCTTTCTATTTTTTCGATGCCCATTTCGGTTAAGACCGCGGTTTTATCCTTTTCATCAATAGCGTAATCGCCGGTTCCCTCGATCGGCTCATTCTTTTCGTTTTTTTGAGCTTCGGTAAGGCGAGGTATGAACTTGTCTATCTTGTAATAAAGATCGGTTGCTTCCTCCGAAGGTCCTGAAATAATGAGAGGAGTCCTCGCCTCGTCGATCAAAATCGAATCAACTTCATCAACGATTGCGAAGTAGTGAGTTCTCTGCACTTTCTGAGAAAGCGCGAATACCATGTTGTCCCTTAAGTAATCAAAGCCGAATTCGTTATTCGTACCGTAAGTTATATCACAGCGGTAAGCATCCTGTCTTGAACATTCAACACTCATCACTTTATAGGATGAAGCATCGGACCATTCCACCCTGTAGGACTTCTCATGGTTTAAAACCCCTACAGTCAGCCCAAGAAACTTATAGATCGGACCCATCCAGAGCGCATCTCTTTTGGCAAGGTAATCATTTACGGTTATCAGATGGCATCCTCTGCCTGTAAGTCCATTCAGATACAGGGGTAGCGTAGCAACGAGAGTTTTACCTTCCCCGGTTTTCATTTCAGCTATCATATTTTTATTCAGTGATATCCCGCCCATCAACTGGACGTCGAAATGCCGCATATCGATGGTTCTTTTGGCCGTTTCACGAACAACAGCATAAGCCTCCGGCAGAATATCTGCTAGAGCTTCATTGTTTCGTAACCTTTCTTTGAATTCTGCGGTTTTAGCTGAAAGTTTTTCATCGGAGAGTGTTGAAACTGCCTTTTCTAAGTCGCAGATAGCCTGTACAAGCGGCAGCATTTTCTTTATATCTCTTTGCTGTTTTGTACCGAAAATCAGATTTATCAATTTCTTTATAAGTTCCATACAGTTAAGGCTCCTTAACCATTTTCAATCTATATATAGATTACCATATGATGAGCTTTTTTGAAAGTTTTGGGTCTCTAAACGGTAATTTCCCTTTTCTGAAATAATTAATAGCTTTTATTGTGCATTAAATGATAATAAAATATAATATAAAATATATTTTGCATATACCATAAAGAGGTTATTACTATGAAACAGTTTAAAAAGTTCTATATCTTTATTATATTTATCGCGGGATTCATCTTCGGGATCGGGTTGCTGACTCTAAATAAACTTTTCCTCGCATCGGATATCGTTTATGCCGATACTTACGGAACAAATACTCTTCTGAATGCACTTAACCCCGATGAGAACAGCTACTTTAAATTCTACAGGATGTATGCGGAAAGTTATAATGTCATAAAAAAAGAATTTTATGACGAGAAGATGGTCAGCGCCAGCAACCTCTGGTATGGAACAATGAAGGGTTTGATGGATAGCCTTAACGATCCATATACTATGTTCATGGATCCAGCCGAAGCAAGAGAATTCAGCATAGATGTCACCGGGAGTTTCGGAGGTGTTGGGCTTCAGATCGATATCAAAGACGGTGAGCTGACCGTTATTTCCCCTATGGAAGATACGCCGGCCTGGAGGGCCGGTATTAAACCCGGCGATAGAATAATAGAGATAGATGGGATATCATCGAAAGGAATATCAGTCAAAGATGCCATTGAAAAGCTTCGCGGAAACATAGGCTCAAGATTGACCATAACCATTCAGAGGGAAGGTGTCGCCGAACCGTTTAAGATTTCTATGACCAGGGAGGAGATCAAGCTCAAGACAGTAAAGTCGGACTTCATAGATTTCAGTAACAAGAAATACGGCTATATAAAGATGATTGAATTCAGCGTACCCACCGCCGACGAATTTAAAAAGCAGCTTAAGGATGTTCTTGCGAAGAAGCCGGCGGGTCTTATCGTTGACCTGAGAAATAATCCCGGTGGACTGCTTAATATAGTGGCCGATTGTGTAAATTATTTTTTAAACGAAGGGATAATCGTATATACTCGGGGAAGAATCCCTGATAATAACCAGGAATTCATGGCGAAGAAAGATCTGACTTTCGTTCCGCGGGAATTGCCTCTTGTAGTCTTAATAAACCAGGGAAGCGCGAGTGCGAGTGAGATTTTCGCAGGGGCCATGCAGGATACGGGAAGGGGCATACTTGTCGGCATGAAAAGCTTCGGAAAGGGTTCAGTTCAGAAAACATACACGTTTCCTGATGACGGTTCAACCATCAAGTACACTGTAGCAAGGTATTATACCCCTTCCGGCATCTGCATAGACAAGATCGGACTCACACCCAGTGTGACAGAAAAATACTGGTATGAGGCATTAGGTGACGATGAAAAAACAGCAATCGTGAAATTAGAGACCACGAACATCATAAGGGATTTTACGTCTAAAAACGGTAATATAAACCCTGAAAAATTAAAGAATTTAAGACAGGAACTTATTTCAAAGGGGTTTAACATCAGCGAAAGGTCTCTCAATTACCTTATCGAGCTTCAGAAGAGCGAGAATTCCATACCGCCTGTTTATGACCTTGTTTATGATAATCAGCTTATTAAAGCTCTTAATGTAATCCAGAACTATAGCAAATATGCAAAGCCTTTTAAGACTTACTGGGAAGCAAAATAAACTTTTCCGGGAGTTTAAATTCTATGGTTTGGTTTGAAAAACCGAAATATGTTGTTAAAAAGAATCAGTTTGCTAAGATCAACGCAGGGTTATGGAAGAAATGCGCGAGCTGCAGCGCCATAATATACAACAAGGAATGGGAGGAAAATCTTCATGTATGCACCCATTGCGGTTATCATGACAAGCTCTCGGCTATGGAAAGAATCCAGACCCTGATCGATGCCGGAACCTTCGTTGAAACCTGCACAAACCTCATTACAGTCAACCCTCTTGATTTTCCAGATTATGATGATAAAATCAGGAAACAGATGGAAATAACTAACCTGCAGGAAGCAATTGTCACAGGCTACGGAAAACTTAATGGCAGGATGATCGATATTGGGGTTATGGATTTTGCCTTTTTAGGGGCAAGTATGGGGTCTGTAGTCGGCGAAAAGGTAACTATGACAATTGAATCGGCACATGCTAACAGAAGACCTCTTGTGATTGTAGCAACATCGGGCGGGGCCCGTATGCAGGAGGGAATATTATCACTCATGCAGATGGTAAAAACTTCCTCTGCCCTGAAAAGGTATTCACAGAGCGGGGGTCTTTTCATTTCAGTACTGACCGATCCGACAATGGCAGGAGTTACGGCGTCTTTCGCCATGCTGGGCGATTTTAATATAGCTGAGAAAAACGCTCTCATAGGCTTTACCGGAGCCAGAGTAATCGAGGGAACTATAAAACAGAAACTTCCTGCCGGATTCCAGCGTGCTGAATTTCTTCTTGACCATGGCTTTATTGACATCGTAGCGGAGAGAAAGGATTTAAAAAATATAATTTCGAATATTATCCGGTATGCTACGGAGTAAGATATGAATAGTCTGCTCTCAGAGGAACCGATTAAATCCCTCTCCAGCGGTATATTGGCTGAAAATCTTGTTAAGATCTATAAAAAAAGAAGGGTTGTGGATGATATTTCTTTTCATATCAAACAGGGAGAGATAGTCGGACTTCTCGGGCCAAACGGAGCAGGAAAAACCACCACTTTTTACAT
>Ga0187771_10004138_pt1 | contig 10196 bp, 8 predicted proteins | sample 0116_SJ02_MP15_1_FD_133139 | JGI IMG/M metagenome (GOLD analysis project Ga0187771, IMG submission 133139) | Tropical peat soil microbial communities from peatlands in Department of Meta, Colombia - 0116_SJ02_MP15_10_MG | ecosystem: Environmental > Terrestrial > Soil > Wetlands > Peat | place... | reverse complement strand
TGACCGCTCTGCTCGCCGCCGAGAAGATTTCCCGCACCGCGCAATTCAAGATCGAGAGCGGCGATTTTGAATCCCGCGCCGAGGTCAGAGAATTCCTTCAATGCCGCGAGCCGCCGGCGTGCAATCGGAGTCAGCTCCATTTCCCGCGGAATCAGAAGATACGCATACGCGCGCCGGTTGGAGCGGCCGACGCGGCCGCGCAACTGATAAAGCTCGGACAGTCCCAAACGGTCGGCGCGGTTGATCAGAATCGTGTTACAGAGCGGAATATCGAGACCGTTTTCGATGATGGTCGTGGCGACGAGAATGTCGGCTTCGTGATGCATGAACTTCAGCATCACTTTCTCAAGTTCGCTTTCCGACATTTGCCCGTGGCCGACGATGATGCGCGCCTTTGGCGCCAGTTCCTGCAGCTTGGCCGCGATTTCCCAGATGCTCTCGACGCGATTGTGAACGAAATACACCTGGCCGCCGCGTTCTAATTCTTGTTCAATCGCCGACTGGATCAATTTGTCGTCCCAACTGGCGACCACGGTTTGAATTGCCATGCGGTCTTTGGGCGGGGTTTCGATCACACTCATGTCGCGCAGGCCGACCAGAGACATGTGCAGAGTGCGCGGGATCGGCGTGGCTGACATGGTGAGCACGTCGACCTGTTTGCGCATCTGCTTGATGCGCTCTTTGTGGCGGACGCCGAAGCGCTGCTCTTCGTCTACGACGAGCAAGCCGAGATCGGCGAACTTGATGTCTTTCGAGAGCAGACGGTGCGTGCCGATGAGAATGTCGATCTTCCCGGCTTCCGTTCGCTGCAGAATTTCCTTCTGCTGCCTAGGATTGCGGAAGCGGCTGATCATTTCGACGGTGACGGGGAACGGCGCAAAGCGCTGCTTGAAGGTCTCGTAGTGCTGGAAGGCGAGGACCGTTGTGGGAGCGAGCACGGCCACTTGCTTGTTGTCGCTGACCGCCTTGAATGCGGCGCGCATGGCGACTTCCGTCTTGCCGTAGCCGACGTCGCCGCACAGCAAGCGATCCATGGGCTGCGACGCCTCCATGTCGCGAATGACGTCGGTGATGGCCTGGGCTTGATCTTCGGTTTCGCTGAACTCGAAGGCATCTTCGAATTCCCGGACGAATTCGCTGTCGGCGGAGAAAGCATGACCCTGGGCCAACTTGCGCGCGGCGTAAAGCTTGAGCAGTTCGTCGGCCATGTCTTTCATGGCCTTGCGCACACGCGCCTTGGTCTTGGCCCAGGCTTGCGTGCCGAGATGACTGAGAGCTGGCTTGGCCCCTTCCGACGACCGGTACTTTTGAATGAGATCGAGCCGGGTGAGCGGAACATAAAGTCGCGCGGCTTCGGCATACTGGAGCAGCATGAATTCGGCGCTGCCATCACCCTGATTGATTTCCTTCAGGCCCTGATATTGGCCGATGCCGTGCTCGACGTGAACCACGTAGTCGCCGACCTGCAGGTCGCGAAAATCGGAAAGAAACGCCGAGACTTTCGACTTCTGGCGTTGCGGGCGGGAAGCGACCGTGTCGGATTCATCGAATAAATCTCGCGCACCGAAGATGGCCAGGTTGGCCTCGAGTAGGAGAACTCCGTCAGGCACGTAGGCCTTGGCGAGTGTTGTGGTCAGAACTTCGCCGGCGAAGTAACTCGTTTCATCGGCATAGCTCTCGCCCGTGCGGGTGCGGCTTCCCAGGCGGAAGGAGACGTTGTATTCGGTGAAAATATCGGCCAGGCGCTCGACTTCGCCGGTGTTGGGGACGGCAAGCAATACCTGTTTGCCGTCGCGGGTGAGTTTTTGAACCTCCTCCAGCATTAGGGGAACAGCCCCGTGGAAGCGGGGCGTGGGCTGCGTGAGGAAGGCGATAGCCGAGTCTGCATCAACGGCGCGGGTGACGCCGAGATGTTCCAGGTCGGCGCCGGATGAAGAGCGGACTGATCGCCACCACGGTTCTGGCGGAAGATACAGATCTTCGGGCCGGACGAGATTGCCCACACCGCTGCGCTCGTGGGCCTCCGCGACGCGAGTCCAGAAGCGATCGAACTCAGCCCGCAGCAGATCCGGTTCATCGAGCAGGACAGCGGCACGAGGCAGAAGACCGAAAATGGTGCGATCAGCCCCGGCCACTGGCGCATAGAACTCCCAGCCGGGAAAGGTGGTGACGCCGCCGGCGCGCACGGCCGCTTCCACGAGCTCTTCCGATCCCGCGATGCGCTTGCCGGAAAGGCGCGTATGAATCGCGCCCAGCAGCTGATCGCTGACCGGGGTTTCAGTAAGCGGAAGCAGCAGCGCTTCATCCATAGGATTCGAAGACCGCTGCGAGGCGGGATCAAAACGGCGGATTGACTCGACTTCATCGCCGAAGAACTCGATGCGTACAGGGCGTTCGGCTTCAGGAGAGTAGGCGTCGAGGATACCGCCGCGCAGGGCGTACTGGCCCGGCATCTCGACCACGTCGGCAGACGAATAGCCGATGGTGTTCAGGTGGGCAAGCAGGCTGTCCACGTCGATGGATTCTCCGCGGCGGACGGTGCGGGCCAGATCGGCATAGTATTCGGGTGAACGCAGGCGGATGGCGGTGGATGCAATCGGCGCGACCACGATGGCCGCTTTGCCGCTGGCGATTTTCCACAGCGTAGTGGCACGCTCCTCCTGAAGTTCGGGGTGCGGGGAGAGATTCTGAAACGGCAGGACGTCGCGGGCCGGCAAGGCAACGATAGCCTCGGGGTCACAGGCGGCCGTAAGCTCGGCGAAACCGCGCAGTACGGGCACGAGGTCGTCTGCAGCGCGATTGTCGCTGACCACAATCACGAAAGGACGGTCGGCCCAGCGGTGGAAAAGCACGAGAAGCAAGGCCTTCGCCGCGGGGACGAGTCCAGAAACACGCATCCGCCCCGTGCCCTCTTTCAGGTGGGAGGCTGCACGCGTGAAGGCGGGTAGTTTTTCCACGTCCGCGAAGAGCTCGCGGACGAAGGGAAGCAGCATGCATTTCGATTTTAGCAGGTCGAGAGTTGAGGTAACGCTGCTTACCCAACCTTGTGGAACAGCCGCTGGAACGATATTATCTTGCTAGTTTTTCGGCCCTCGTTCTTTGGGAGAACGATAATGCCAATTTTCCGTGTTCCGGGAGTTCTGAATTCAGAGCAAATGGACGCCCTCATTTCTCGGAACATGATCACGTGGGACAGCCTCCCCAAACCTACTCTGGACTGTTCCTCGATGGACCTGCGTCTTGCAGATGAAGCCTTCGAGATGACTGGCGGCTCCGTTAAGCCCGTGAGGCCATCCGGCAGGTACAAGAGCTATCGCGAGTTTCTTGAAACGCCGGAGTTGGCATCGCCCCGATCGCACCGGAATGATGGCACTTACCTTCTGGGAAAAAAGAGCACGTACGTGTTTCGATTGGAAGAGAGGCTTAACACTAGCCTGAGGGAGCTGGGCATCTGTGGGGAGGCAACCGCGAAGAGCTCAGTAGGAAGGGTTGACGTGTTGGCGCGGCTCATCGTGGACGGAATGGACACATACGAATCGTTCAGCGACCGCGGCCTCAAAGAGAGCTCCGGAGAGATGTTTCTTGAGATCACGCCGATTACGTTCAACGTCTTGGTAAGGCCGGGAGACTCGCTGTCGCAGTTGAGATTCTTCTATGGCAAGCCCGACGACGCGCTAGTCAAAGGCGGTGATTTCCTCCAGGCCATATTTCCGGGGACCGAGTTACCCGATGGCAGCCTGACTGTCGACTTAAGCGAGGTTGACGTCAAAGGCGAGCCGGCTGCGGCATTCTGTGCTGAGGCCAGGGATGAGGCAATACCGCTTTGGGAGGACAAGACGAAGAACCAATCGAAGCCGAATCCAGCGGACTACTGGCGGCGAGTCAGATCAAGTCATAATCGGCTGAGAATCGAGAAGAACAAGTTCTACATTCTCAGATCACGCGAAAAGATTGCCCTTCCCGACAGCATTGCAGTCTACTGTCGAACGATTGGCGAAATGCGAATTCACTATGCAGGGTTTGTCCATCCATGGTGGGGACTCGTTCGGAAGGATGGCAGCTTACGACCCGAGGGAGAGGAGGGATCTCCGCTGATCTTCGAGGTGCGTGGGCACCAGGTTGACGTCAGTCTCGCACATGGTGAGAAGATGGCTAATTTGAGATTCTATCGGATGTCAAAGGACGCTCCCAAGGGCTCGACCGCATATGCCGAGCAGACACTCCAGCTTTCGAAGTTCTTTGCCCAGTGGTAGCGAGGTTACGATATGGCACAGTTGAAGCAGCGCAGAAGTGAGCAGGCGGGACTACTCTTTCCGTTGGCTAGCAACGTCCGAGTTGTACGCTTGGGCAAAACGGAGGCGCTCGAATGGACGGACGACATGGGTGTTCTCCAATCGCTCATTCATGCCAATGACGGTATGTATCCTGGCATCCGGGGGTGGTTCAAGGAAAAGGTCATACCTGGCCTAAAGTCGGAGCAACGGCTTGCCTGGGTTGCGTACGAGGAGAGACGGGCCATCGCCTCCGCCGTGTTGAAACTCGGGCGTCATTCAAAATTCTGCCATCTGAAGATTCGTGAAGACTTCCAGGATATGGATTTGGGCCAAATATTTTTCAGCACGATGGCCGCAGAGGCCCGTCACCTTGCGAAGGAAATCCACTTCACTCTTCCAGAATCCCTCTGGGAGGGAAAGCGGGGTTTCTTTCAGTCCTTCGGGTTTTCAACTGTCCAAAAAGCCAGGACGCAGTACCGCAAAGGTGAATCTGAACTTGCATGCTCCGCGCCATTTGAGACTGTTTGGTCTTCGGTCGTGAGAAGGCTGCCGAGCATGGCACGGAAATTTACAGTGGGGGGATACTCCCTCGATAGCAAGATTCTCATCAGTATTAGGCCGAAATATGTGGGACGCATCTTGTCGAAAGCGAAGCTTGTCGAAGTCCGAAGGCGGTTTTCGGCGAAGTGGGTGGGTTGCCGTGCCGTGCTTTATGCCTCCAGTCCACTGAAGGCGCTGGTGGGCGAGGCGACCATCGTATCTGTGACTAACGGCTCACCTAGTGACATTTGGTCCAAGTTCGGCCCTGGTTTAGGCTGCAGCACAGACGAATTCGAGGCATACGTGGGTTCGGCGTCGCAGATTAGCGCCATTGAACTCGACGACGTAATTCCGTATCGTGAGCCAATCGGCCTAGCCCAAGCCTCCTACCTTGTGCGAGAAGACCTGGCTCCCCCCCAATCCTTCTGCGACCTTCGATTAGATGACCGTGAAAGTCCCTGGGTAAGGGCGGTTTCGGTTGCCAGTCTCTTGCATGGCCGCTTCAGTTTCACGGAAAGAAGACCACTCTAGTCCCCGCCTCACCTCCACCTCAGAATGCAGAATGTTTTGCATACCTTGACGGACGCGGCGCATCAAGCGTAGAAGAATGGAACCTACGGGGGTGGGTCCATCCTCTCAAAGAAGCTGACATTTCTGACCAAGGAGAAATCTCTGTGAAGAAAGCGGCGTTGTTGGCAGGCGTTATTGCGATCTTAAGCGCTCTGGCTTTCGGCCAGGCGCTTACGCAGGCGGATCGGGATAAAGGCGAGCAATATCTACAGCAGACTCGCGACGGCGTGGTCGCGGCCGTCAAGGGACTGTCAGAGGCTCAATTGAAATTCAAGCCAGGGCCGGACCGCTGGTCGGTGGCGGAAACGTTGGAGCATATAGCTCTCGCGGAAGACTTCCTGTTTCAGAACATCAGCAACAACATCATGAAAGCGCCGGCGGGGGCGCCGGACCGCGACACGGCCAAGATCGACGCTTTCGTGCTGTCGGCAATTCCCGACCGCAGCCACAAGGCACAAGCGCCGGAGCCGCTGAAGCCCACCGGGCGCTGGACCCCGGCGGAAACGCTCGATCATTTCCTCCAGAGCCGGGCCAAGACCATTGCGTTCCTGGAATCGACGCCAGACCTGCGCGCGCACGTGGTGAACGGTCCCCCGATGAATCAGCCGATGGACGCGTACGACTGGCTGTTGTTCATTTCTGCTCATAGCGAGCGTCACACCAAACAGATTCTGGAAGTGAAGGCGGATCCGAATTTTCCAAAGATGTAGTGCGGGCGACGCAAGTCGCTTCCACGTTTTCGCAAAAGACGCGAGAAGTGGGGCACCCAATGGTTGGAGCTGTTTGAAGGCAGGAGAACGTGAATGAGCAAAGTTAGAGTCTTGGTGGGCACACGTAAGGGCGCGTTCGTTCTCACATCGGATGGAAAGCGTAAAGAGTGGGAAGTCAACGGCCCGCACTTTGCCGGCTGGGAGATCTACCACATGAAGGGATCGCCGGTTGATCCCGACCGAATTTACGTTTCGCAGACGAGCGGGTGGTTCGGGCAGATCATTCAGCGATCCGACGACGGCGGCAAGACGTGGCATCAGCCGGGGACGCCTCCGGGCGAACCGGCCACTGACGCCCGAGGCTGGCCGAAAGGCGAGAGCAACAAGTTCGTTTACGACGTGTCGACGGAAACGGGCAAGCCGCTTACCACTCATCAGTTCTATGACGGCACACAGCATCCGTGGGAGTTCAAACGGGTGTGGCATTTGGAGCCGTCGCTCTCTGATCCGGAAACGGTCTATGCCGGCGTCGAGGATGCGGCGCTGTTTCGTTCGCGCGACGGCGGCAAGAGCTGGCAGGAACTCGCCGGGCTGCGTGGTCACGGGACCGGCCCGAAATGGCAGCCGGGCGCGGGCGGAATGTGCCTACACACAATTATTCTCGATCCGAAAGATCCGCAGCGGATATTCATCGCGATTTCGGCGGCAGGTGCGTTCCGCACCGACGACGGCGGCAAAACCTGGAAACCTATCAACAAGGGACTGCGCTCGCAGTACATTCCTGACGCCGATGCCGAGGTTGGGCACTGCGTTCACCACATCGCGATGAACCAGTCACGTCCAGAAGTGCTGTTCATGCAGAAGCACTGGGACGTGATGCGGTCCGACGACGCGGGTGACAACTGGAAAGAGGTCAGCGGCAACCTGCCTACCGATTTCGGATTCGTGATTGACGTGCACGCGCACGAGCCGGAGACAGTTTACGTTGTGCCCATCAAAAGCGATGGCGAACATTACGTGATGGACGGCAAGCTGCGTGTTTACCGTAGCCGGGCGGGCGGCAACGAGTGGGAAGCGCTCACCAATGGCTTGCCGCAGAAAGATTGCTACGTCAATGTGCTGCGCGACGCCATGGCGGTGGATTCTCTGGACAAGTGCGGGATCTATTTCGGCACGACTGGCGGGCAAGTTTATGCGTCAGCGGATGCAGGCGATTCGTGGGCGCCGATCGTGCGCGATTTGCCGGCGGTGCTGTCGGTGGAAGTGCAGACGCTTAGGTGACTTTCGTCCGGACGAATCGTTTTAGGAACCCCAGTGGCTGAAGCCACCGGCTGATAAGGAGTTCTTATCGCAGCGCTAAAGTGTGTGCGTGAAAACTCGAATCTTGGTGAAGCGGTGGAACAAGACCTGGCAAATTCTAGCCCCGCAGGGGCGGTATGTGATAGCCCGGCACGTCAGTGCCGGGTAGAAGTGGGAAATCAGAGCGAGTCCCGGAGGGACGGCACGGGTTCCCACGCACACACTAAAGCGCTGCGCCACCCCAAATCAGATCTCTGACGCGACGAGGGAGCAGGCAGATGCTCAAAATCACGCCATTCCTGTGGTTCGATGACAAGGCCGAAGAGGCCATGAACCACTACATCTCGATTTTCAAGAACTCGAGGGTGATCAACATCCACCGAGCGAACGGGAAAGTCCTGACTGTGACTTTCGAGCTGGATGGCCAGCGAATCATGGCTCTAAACGGCGGCCCGCTGTTCAAGTTCACCGAAGCGGTGTCTCTGTTTGTCGACTGCGAGACACAGGGAGAGGTTGACGAATTGTGGGAAAAGCTCTCCGCGGGCGGCGAGAAAGGCCGATGCGGCTGGCTGAAGGACAAGTTTGGACTCTCGTGGCAGATTATTCCCAAAGCTCTGATGCAGCTGATGAGTGACCCCGACCCGGGAAAATCGAATGCGGTCATGCAAGCCATGCTCAAGATGAATAAGATTGTCATTGCAGACTTGATGAAAGCGTACGAAGGCAGGTCCGCTGCGTAAGTGCGGGGGGCGCAGCGGTACCCTGTACGGGCAGACCGTTCGCAGAGCCAGTAGCGCTCTTGCATTTCTTGGCGTAGACTGGCGCCCTCGCTTTTAAGGAGGATCTATGGCGCAGCAGACTCCGTCCGATCTCGTACGGCAAGCGTCGACATGGTCAATCCTGTGGGGCGTTTTGCTGATCATCCTCGGTATGGCTGCGGTGGCATCTCCGTTCTTTGCCGCCGTCGCGGTTAACGCGGCAGTTGCCTGGCTCATAATTCTGGCAGGCGTGGTTCATCTCATCCTTGCCTTTCACGCTCATGGAGCCGGCAGTTTTATCTGGAAACTGCTGGTGGGCCTCGCCTATGTGGTCTTCGGAGGTTATCTCATTGTGCGCCCAGTGGTGGGCGTGGCCTCGCTGACTCTGGTGCTGGCCTCGCTCTTTCTGGTGGAAGGCGTCTTGGATGTTGCTTTGTTTTTCAAGATGCGCCCGCTCGAAGGCTCCGGCTGGGTTCTGCTCGACGGGATTATCACTCTGGCGCTGGGGTTGATGATCTACATGCAATGGCCGTCGAGTTCCGCCTGGGCGATCGGCACCCTGGTCGGCGTGAGCTTGATCATTAGCGGCGTTACGCGCGTGATGCTGTCGCTGGCGGTGCGCAAAGCTGCAGCCGCAGTGGCGGAATTGCCGCGAATCAAAGCCGCATAGTCTGAGTCACAAAGGGGGCCCTGGCAGGAACCTGGGAAGACCGCAGGTAGTAGTGTGCTCGCTTGAATGCGAGCGGAGGAACGCGGCATGGGAGGATTGATTCCATTAAGCGATGCGTCGCGACGCCCCGTGCGCTTCCCCGCCGTTACGACCTTCATCATTCTGGCGAACGTCTTTGTTTTCGTGCTTGAACTGATGCGTGGCGATGCCTTCGTAATGCAGTGGTCAGCCATTCCCACTCAGATTGTTTCTAGGCATCATTGGATCACAATTCTAACGGCGATGTTCATGCATGGCAGCTGGTCGCACATCATCGGCAATATGGTTTTCCTGTGGGCGTTCGGTCCAGAAATCGAAGATGCCATGGGCCGTGGACGATATCTTCTCTTCTATCTGCTTGGCGGAGTGATCGCGATGCTGGCTCAGGTCGCCGCTGACTCGCACTCCACGGTCCCCAACCTGGGCGCTAGCGGCGCGATTGCGGCGGTGATGGGCGCGTTCTTGATTACCTATCCTCGCGACCAGATTCGCACCGTGCTAATTATCCTCATATTTGTGCGGATCACTTTCATCCCGGCCGCCCTCTTGATTGGCTTTTGGTTTCTGACTCAACTCTTTCACGCGGGACAGGTCGCGCAAGTGCAAACGGGCGGCGTGGCGTACCTGGCTCACGTCGGCGGCTTTATCTTCGGGGCCGCCACAGCACGCTTGTTCGAGGGGAACCGCAGATTGAGCGAGATATCGTCTGATTAGAATCTTCGTTGGGTGGCCCAATGGTCCGCGTTGTTCTTCCACACCATCTTCGGACTTTGGCGCATGTGAGCGGCGAGGTCACGCTCGAAGTCAATGGCCCGGTCACCCAGCGCTCGGTGCTCGACGCGCTCGAAGCACGCTATCCCATGCTGCAGGGAGCGATTCGCGATCATGTCACCTTGCAACGGCGTGCCTTTCTGCGCTTCTTCGCGTGCGAGGAGGATCTGACCCACGAATCTCCGGATGCGACGCTGCCCGAAGCGGTCGCGTCGGGGAAAGAGCCGTTCCTTGTGATCGGGGCGATTGCGGGCGGCTAGCGCACGGAGGAAATCCCACTTCTAGCAAAAGCGGCCAGAAGTGGGGAACCATAGAGTGGTATTCGGCGAAATGCTGAGATCTCCATCCTGTACTAGCCGCGGAGAAAGCAGCCAGAATGGCCTCTCGTTTTTTGGATCCGACCTCGTGTTAACATTCTGCACGTGCCCAGGAGCGATACAACCCGCAGCGCGCTGGCGATTCAGATGCAAGTCCAGCAGGCGATGTCCGGAGAGGAGCGGTTTCTTCTGGCGGTCGAAATGAGCCTTTTTGCGCGGGAATTGGCTCGGGAGCACGTTAGGAGCGA
>Ga0187771_10004136_pt1 | contig 10197 bp, 11 predicted proteins | sample 0116_SJ02_MP15_1_FD_133139 | JGI IMG/M metagenome (GOLD analysis project Ga0187771, IMG submission 133139) | Tropical peat soil microbial communities from peatlands in Department of Meta, Colombia - 0116_SJ02_MP15_10_MG | ecosystem: Environmental > Terrestrial > Soil > Wetlands > Peat | place... | reverse complement strand
TCATCCATGGCCGGGTCCTTGATGACCCCCCATTGGTTCAGAAGGGGGATACCTACGAGATCGACTTCACTCTTTTTGAGAAAGCGATCGGAGATCGGACCAAGGTCTTTCTTTTCTGTAACCCACACAATCCCGTGGCCCGAGTTTTTACCCCGAAGGAATTGGAGAAGGTGGCAGAGATCTGTCTTCGCCATGGCGTATTGATCTGCTCTGACGAGATCCACTGTGACCTTCTCTATCCTGGTTACCAGCACGTGCCAATTGCCACGCTGGGGCCAGAAGTGGCCAATCAGACGATCACCCTGATGGCACCCAGCAAGACTTACAATCTTGCGGGTCTTCATTGCGGTTTTGCCATTATCCAAAATTCGAAACTCCGGCAAACTTGGCAAACCTTCTCATCCGGTCTCATCCCAAGCGTTAACATCATGGGACAGGTGGCGGCACTTGCTGCCTTTAGAAGCGGGCAGGAGTGGCTGGGTCAGGTTCTTCACTATTTAAAAGGGAACCGGGACTATCTCGCTCAATATATCAAAGAAAAGCTTCCATCCATACGAATGACAAAGATGGAGGCCACCTATCTGGCATGGCTCGATTGCAGAGAAGCGGGGATTCCTGGGAATCCTTTTGATTTCTTTCTTAGAGAAGCCAAGGTGGCTTTGAACGACGGAGTGGCCTTTGGGAGGGGCGGGGAAGGATTTGTAAGGTTGAATTTTGCGTGCCCCAGAAAGACATTAACAGAAGCGCTCGACCGTATGTCCTACGCCATGGAAAAGCTCTGAGGATGCTTCGCCTCGGGTTCAGTCCACTTCCCCGGGTTGACCCCGGGGACGTAGCGAACTTATTTAAGAAATGAACCTCGTACAGAAAGATGGTGATCCACGAAAAATTGGGATTTAAGATTGCGCAATGCGGATTTCGGAATTCGGAGTATGGGGGACTACAGAAAGAACATCACGTTTATAAAAAGGAGCCCAAGCATCGTTCTCAGGGCTTTAAAAACTCGAGTGCACTGGCCGCATAGATTTTTGCTGTGAGATAAAGATCATCCACTGAGACCCATTCATCCTTTTGATGGGGAATCATTCTTTTGCCTGCGCCCAGGGTGACAATGGGGATACCTGACCAGGCAGAAAGGAAGGTGCCATCTGTCGCACCAGGGACGCCATCGTAAATCGGTTCCTGTCCGGTGACGGATCGGTACGCTCTCGAAACAGCCTTGACGATCGTTTCATCCTGGGAGGTCTTGGTCCAGGGCCGATCTTCGAACACACGGAATGTAGCCTTAAACGAAATCCCTTTCGAGAGGCCTTTTTGGAGATCCTCCCGGATCTCCCTGAGTTGACCTGATTGAAGGCTATTGCAGATCAACCTCTCCTCCTCTTGGACAATCTCCCCGAACTGCTTCTTCAGGGCTTCATGGGATTGGCCTGGGATTGTCCGGATGTCCAGTAATGTCTTGCATTGGGAAGGAACCACGTTGAGCTGAGCCTCCCCTTCCACAGGAGCCTGGAGCACCGTGGGTGTAATGCTGGGGTATCCCAGAAAGGTATCCTTCCCCAATCTTTCAATCTCCTCCTCTTCGAGCTGTCTTATCCTCTCCAAGATCGATACCATCGGAGGGACAGGATTCAGGCCGGCCAGAGGCATGGCCCCATGACTCATCTTTCCGTTTGTGATCAGTTCGGCCCTGAGGGCCCCTTTCTGTGTGATGCAGAGGTGGTTATCCACTGGCTCACAGATCAGGGCGGCGTTGACACTGTTTGCCCATCCCTGGCGAATAAAATGTTTTACCCCACTCATCATCCCTTCTTCATCGACCAGTATTCCCAGAAGGATCTTTCCTCTGAAAGAAACACCGGATCGACTGATCGCCTCGACCGCCCTCACCGCAGCCGCTAAGTTTCCCTTGGTATCGCAGGCTCCTCTTCCGTAGATTCGATTGGCCACCAACTTTCCCTCATAGGGCCCATATCTCCACTCAGAGGCATTGCCCTCTGTGACCACATCCGTATGGCACTCGAACATGAGGCATGGGCCTTCACCCTGCCCCTTCAGCAAACCGATCACATTCGGAGAACCGGGTTCCACCTCCTCCACCACCACATCAAGCCCTATCTCCTCCAAAAGATGGGAGACGAAAAGGGCGACCTTCTCCTCTTTTCCCCCCTCACCTTGATGCCTGACACTGGGGATTCGAATGAGATCCTGTGTGAGTTGCACTAACTCCTGTTTTTTGATTTCTCTCAGTAAGCGATCGATCTTCAATTTTCCACTCCTTTGGCTGATGACCCGGTGACACGGAGATAGAGTAACAGGGTGAAGCAGTTCTCCGTGTTATCCCATCTCCCCATCTCCTGATCTCCTTAACGCCCCATCTCCCCATGTTAACTCCTCTTCAGTGTCTCCTCATCTCCCTTGCGAACTTGGGGTCGAGAATGTCTCTTAACCCATCTCCAATAAGATTGAATCCTAATACGGCTAAAGCGATGGCACATCCGGGAAAGATCGCGAGCCAGGCCGAAGTCCCCAGAAAGGTTTGCGCTTCGTTGAGCATCCTTCCCCAGCTTGCATGAGGAGGTTGGGTTCCCAGGCCCAAATAGCTCAGGCCAGCCTCGGCCAGGATGGCGATCGCAAACTGTATCGTTCCCTGGACGATCAACGGGGAAACGATATTAGGAAGAATGTATTTCCAGACGATGCCTGCATTGCTCCTCCCAATCGCTTTCCCGGAGGTCACATAGTCTCTTTCCCATATCGACAGGGAAGTGGCTCGGGTGAGCCTCGCAAAAATGGGAACATTGAAAATTCCGATGGCGATCATGCTGTTAACGATCCCAGGTCCCAAGATAGACGTGATGAGGATGGCACTGAGAACCGCTGGGAACCCATAGAGCACATCGGAGATCCTCATGATGGCTTCGTCCACCCACTTTTTGTAAAAGGCAGCCAGGGAACCCAAGAGGATCCCAAAACCGATGCCAATCGAAACGGCCACAAGCCCCACGATAATGGAATTCACCGCCCCCTTCATCACCCGACTGAGGATATCCCTTCCGTACTGGTCCGTTCCCAACCAGTGGGCCCCGTTGGGCGCCTGAAATCGTTCGGAGAGATTCATTCGATTCGGATCAAAAGGTGTGTAGGCCATGCTGAGAAGAGCCGTAAGGAGAATGGCGAGGGTGATGAGAAAACCGATGGCAAAGTTGATGTTGCGAAATAAACGACGAAAGTTCATCTATTCATACCGAATCCGTGGATCGAGGTACCGGTAAGCGATATCGATCACGAAGTTGATCACTACAATCATCATAGCAATTAAAAGGACAACGCCCTGGATCACGGGGAGATCCCTCTGTCCGATTGCCTCAAAGACCAGCCTTCCCACCCCGGGTAGATGAAAGACCATTTCAATGATGATCGCCCCCGCGAGAAGATCGCCCGCTTGCAGTCCGATGACGGTCACCACAGGGATGATGGCATTCCGAAAGGCATGCTTGTACACGACCGTCCGTTGAGATAACCCCTTGCTCCTCGCCGTCCGAATATAGTCTTCTCCCAGAACCTCAAGCATCGAGGAACGCGTCATCCGAGTGAGCACAGCAGCCCTCACCAATCCCAAGGAAAGGGCAGGGAGAAAAAGAGAACCGAGCGTTCTCATCGGGTCGACCTGCCAAGGCTGAAATCCTCCGGCAGGCAACCAATGTAATGTTACGGCAAAGAGAAGGATCAGGAGGATGCCTGCCCAAAAAGCGGGGACAGCCAGACCGATCTGTGAGAAAATCATGATCCCATAATCGCCGACCCGATTCCGATGCAATGAGGAGTAAATCCCCATGGGAATGGAAATAAGAATCGCAAAGATCATCGAAAGAATTGCCAAAGGGACCGTCACCTGAAGCCTGGAGAAGATTAATGAGCGGATGGGGACATCATAAGTAATGGATCGTCCCAGATCTCCTCTTACCAGGTTTTTCATGTAACTGAGATATTGAAGCATCACGGGACGATCCAATCCCAGTTGGTGTCTTAATATTTGAAGCGTCTCCGGGGTCGCATGGATGCCCAGGATGATCTGGGCTGGATCACTCGGAATCACCATGAGAACAGCGAAAATAACGACCGAGACGAGGATGAGCGTCATCAGAAGGATGAGGAATCTTTTGAGCAAATAGGCTGCCATGGGGCTATCTTGAGATCTCCTCCGAAAGAAAAGGCCTGAGAATTCGAATCTAAATCCCCAGGCCAATTATAATCCAACCGTTAATTTCAAACAACCAAGTCAAATATGAAATAGAGCTAATCTTGAAATTTGGATTTTGACGTTTGAAATTCCGAATCTATTTCTGTATCCAGACCTCTGTGACATCCGCAGACGGTGTCGGATAATCCTTCCACCAGTTCATAACTTCCTTCTTCATGGTGGGAAGGCTGGGCAATACAAAAAGGAAGCCGTTCACGGCATCCTCAGTAATCATCTTCTGACAGGCGATGTAAAGCTCCTTCCGAACTTTAGGGTTGACCTCCATCTCAGCCTTTTTCAGCGTCTCCTGAAATTTCGGGCTGTTGTACCGGAAATAATAGTTTGGGTTGGCATAGATGTTAATATCAAAAGGTTCCGCGTGGCCGATGACCGTGAGATCGTAGTCGGCATTCTTAAAAACGCGATCAATCCATTGGCCCCATTCGATCAACTCGATCTTCAATTTGATCCCCACCTGAGAGAGCATGTCCGTGATGATCTCCCCTGACCGCTTGGCATAGGCAAACCGTTCAGGGAGTTTGATGACGGCTTCAAATCCGTCTGGATAGCCGGCCTCTCGTAGAAGCTGTTTCGCCTTGTCAGGATTATAAGGATAGGTCGAGGTTAAATCGATGTAGTAAGGATTGCCTGGGTCCATGTGAGATCCGATAGGCACCCCAAAGCCCGACATGGCGCCCTTGATTAAGGCGTTCCGATCGATGGCATGGGCCATGGCTCGGCGGACACGAACATCCGTAAAAGGTTTTCTCGAATTATTGGTCCCGAGGATGACCTTGGTGGTCGTATAGCCATTGAGAACTTTGAACTTGGGATCCTTCTCCAAAAGCAATGCATTTTCAGGACTGACGTCATAGGCGATGGCATCAATGTCACCGGCTTTGAGGCTGGCAATCTGGGCGCTTGGATCTCCGATAAATTTGAACGTCACCTTGTCGAGATAGGGGATGCCTTTCCTGTAATAATCGTCAAATTTGGCAAGGGTTACATGGTCCCCCCGGGCCCACTCCACGAACTTAAACGGTCCTGTGCCGACCGGTGCACTTTTCAATTTGTCCGCAGCCTGTCTGTTGACGATGATCGAATCGGGTCGGGCGAGGTTGAAAAGAAACATTGAGTTGACATTCTTCAGTTTAATCTTCACCGTATAGGGGTCCACCACCTGAACCGAATCGATATCTTTATAGTATTCCGGGTGAGCGGTGGCGTTTTTGGTATCCATCAGTCTTTCGAACGCGAACTTCACATCCTCCCCGTCGAAAGGCTTTCCGTCGTGGAACTTGACACCCCTGTTCAACACAAATGAATACTCCTTTCCGTCCTTTGACATCTTGTAATTCTTGGCCAGGGCCGGTACAATCTTCCCATTTCGATCGATCTTGACCAGACCCTCCAATATATTGGTATAAACAACACGCGGAATGGCTTGAGAAGTCGCGGTGGTGGGGTCCAACCCCGGAGGCTCCACTCCCTGGGCAACTGCGATCGATCCTCCGTAAGCGGGCTTCTGCGCATAGGCGATCTGGGTCAAAAGAATCCAGGTCAAACCAATCAAGCACACCAAGAAAAATCTTCTCATCACTCTCCTCCTTCACTTCACTTTTTTGGAGATACTACCTGAATCAGCTTAGATTGTCAAACCTCATGGGGAGTCAAGCCCCTTCTAATGCGTAGCTAACTCCTCATTGAGCACGTCGGAGATGAACATATGGCCGGGCGCATGGGTGATGCAGAGATCAGGCTTAACCCTCATCACAACGGCTTGGGGCGTCACTCCGCAGGCCCAGAAGACTGGAATCTCTCCCTTCTTTATGGTTACCGGATCTCCGAAGCTGGGTTTTTTGAGATTCCTAATTCCTATTCTTGAAGCGTCACCGATATGGACAGGAGCGCCGTGAACCAAGGCATACCGAGAGGTGATCTGAACTGCACGGACGACCTTATCTGCAGGGAGTGGCCTCATAGTTACAACAAGGGGCCCGTGGAAAGAGCCTGCCGGCTTGCAAGGAATATTCGTGATAAACATCGGAACATTCTTATTCTCCTCGATATGACGGACAGGAACGTTCGCCCTGAGCAATGCCTCTTCAAAAGAGAAACTGCAACCTAAAAGGAACGTGACGAAGTCCTCTTTCCAAAGAGCCCTGATCTCTTTTACGGTGGCCTCTTTCTTCCCCTTCCGGTAAATATTGTAAAGGGGAATGTCCGTCCGGATATCGGCATCCGAGGCCAAATATTCTGTCCGAAATTCCCCTGGTTCTAAAACCTCAAGAAGAGGACAGGGCTTTGGATTTCTCTGGCAGAAAAGGAGAAAGTCGAAGGCATATTTCTGAGGAAGGATAACCAGGTTGGCCTGGGCATATCCCATGGCCAGCCCTGCCGTTGGCTTGTCCCATTTCCCTTTCCGGGTGAGGACTCGAATTTCTTTTGGAGTGAGTTGCTCGGTATTTTTCATCTCGCACTTTTTTCCTTAGATCTTATATTACTAAAACACCCTGCCGTCAAGACGGACTCTTGCCAAATAGGGCCTCCGGTGAAAATATTTCGAATCCTTAAGAAGAGCGATGAGAAATGGAATGGCGGGTATGGCTCTTTCTCTCATCTCGCCCAAAGCAAAAATAGCATTAGCCCGTTCTTTCATATCTTGCGAATACAATCTTAATATCTGCTCTTTCACCTCGGGAGAAATATCTACAGGAATCTTCTCCTTTGAAATCGTCGGTTGTGTGCGGCCATCGCCTCCAAAGAGGAAGAGGAGGAATAGGAACCCCATCAAAATAATGAAAATGAATACGTGGTTGTTCTTTTTCACTTCTCTTTAATTCTCATTCTCGAATCCTTATCCTGTTTGCTTCTATCAAAATCAGTTTCCCCTTGTAGGACTTGGGATCGGGGTTCGAGGAGAGGTAATTTATCAGGCGCACCATGAGCTGCGGGATAATCTCTGGATGATTTCTGACCTGGAGTGCAACGATTCCCTTAAAATTCACTGGAGGATAATTTAGTTTGTTTGCAAAATCGCCGTTTAATGAAATAAGAATCGAATTAAGCCTCTGTGCAGTTGCGATAACCAATGGGTCGGGAGATTCGATAGGGATGTGATCCTTTAGCCGAAGAACTTCATGGCCGGCATCAAGAAGCCTTTGAATGATTGAATTGGGAATACAGTGATCTGCAAAGAACTTGAGGCCCATCAGACTGCGACCTCAAAATCTGAGAGATCACGGGCATAGTCCAGACATGCAGCAATTTGATCGTTGGTGAGGTCTGGGAACTCCTTGACAATGTCCTCAAACGTACTTCCGGCTGCCAGATATCCGAGGACAAGGCTGACGGGGATTCTCGTCCCTTTGATTCGAGGTTTGCCCCGGAGGACATCCGGTGAGCTCACAATGTAATCTTTCCAATCGACTTGCATATTAGACTCCTTTCACAGTAACTGTCCAGATTTAACCTATCGTCCACAACTCCATAGATTTGAGAGATCCCTCGATTCTTTCTCTTCGCTTCCTTTAAGATAATGTGCAGAGGGCTGGTTTGCAAGCTCTGCAGGAGCTCCCTGACACTCCGGGCGAAATCTTACTGTTTGCGAAGTTCGTTCAGCTTTACCCGGTCGCCCGGCGTCCTCTCGCACCTCTAAAAGATCCAACCGTTACAAGTAGCCCCCTTGCAGGCTGGAACAACACCCAAAGACGGAAATCTGTAGGAAGTCCCAAATTCCGTTGCCTGACAGACAATGAATTGGATCAACCTGACCGGACCACCTCGCATAAAATATATATCCACATTCCCTGTCGCAATCCTTCTCAAGCATAATACTCATACGCTGTCCATATAAGATACCAATCCGCGTCTCTTACCGTCGGCTTCAACTCCTTCTCTTTAAGGTCAGAAAAATAGAGTAAGAACTGCTGGAAAAACTTATATCTGTGACCTGGCCATCTCCTGCACATGTCATATAGCACCTCGTCTGTCTTCGAATAGAGCATTCTCCTTTCGCTTCGTGCTTTCCTATAATCCACTAGATCAGACTTTCTCCATGCAGCGTACACGGGTGCCCCCGTAGATACAATTACTCTTTTAATAATATCACGAAACTCTGCCCATCTTTCTTTTCGATTGTGAGGCTTGGCGAAGACTCATTCAAAGGCAAACTTTTCTTAACTACCTTATGAACATTGCACTTTCCTCTAAGAAACTCTGTTGGCCAGGTGGGCTCCAAGGGTTGCTCCCCTTGCAAGGGCTAACCACTATTACGAGTTCGCCCTGCCAATTTCCCTTCTTAAGAACCGCGCAGCAAAATGGCGAAGGCTCTTACGCACGGTTCAGCTTTGCCTCATCAGGAAGTGATTCAAACACCAATTCTTTCAAGGCTTCGAATTCGGGTTCCTCTTTAGCCCCAAAGAGCGACCTCAGCATCGACATCAATACACCAAGAGCCTCTGCGCTCAGAGAATATGGCTCAGGGACGTATGCGGGATAGTTTGGAAGCACAGCATGAAGCCTGTCCAATCTCATGATGCTATCTCCGGTTAACGGTGAGTTTTCTCTTGGGCAGAAGAAGAACTGCTTGTACATCAGAGCCCTAATTCTTGCTACCATGACCGGAGGAAAACCTCCTTCGTGATCGGCTGACTCAACGGAATAAAGGGGTGCGATAATGAGGCTTTCTTGCTGCAAGTGTTTTCTGCCCATTTGTTCGAGCAGCGCCTTAACGTCATCGAAGATAGTACTCTCGCCAGAAATGATGATTGCGGGCCTTCGTTTGGCACGATGGATTACCAATTCTTCCGTCTCTCTCAGTAATAGGGCTTTTATCGGAAGACGTGTTTTCTTCTTGAAGTCTCCATCGGTCATGTTCCGGATGGAGAATTTTGTTGCATAGTGCTCTTGAGGATCAGCTCTTTCTACATCCAAGAGTCGAGGGATCGGATCTAGATGTGTCACCGGAACCCAGCAAAATTGACCGACGACGCTGGCCCGTCGAAAGGTGTCACCGGGAAGCCTTACATAAAAGGGATCGATAAGCTGAACGATACCCAACCTTGTCCCTCTATTAGTCAGATTCCACGTTTCCTATCTTCGCAACCCCGCTTAACCCCTCCTCAAGGTCTTCATCATCGACGAGTGGCAAAGATTTTCTAAAGGCTCCGTCGCGAACCATTTGGACTTTTTCTTCTGAAAGCTTATACGAACTCGATCGGTACTGCTCCCGCAAGGCAGAGATCAGTTGTTTTGCCTTACCAACCTTGGATTTTGAAATCTTTTTCATCTCAAAGCTTGGCAGTTTAATGGGAAGGCGAGCCTTTGCAAAGTCGAGCAAATCTCCCCTCTTGACACCTTCCATGGGTTCGGTATCGTAATAGACGTGATCAAGTAGGCCAGGGGTATCATTAGCCCATTTCTTTATGGCTTCTTTAAGGGAACTCCAGACATAGATGCTCAATTGACTCTCAAAATCCAATCCATTCTCTGAGGGGCATGAATACAGGAAGCGATCCCTGTCATCAAATTTGCTTTCAAAGGGTTTCGCTTCTATTAAACCATCATCGACGGCCCTCTCTAAGGCCAAAAACGATTCGGTGCAGTATGGGCCAAAGTAAACAAACGCCCACGGCCACCCGGTTAGAGTCTCCCCTTTATTTTCTCGCGCATGATAGACATCAGCAAGATATACGAATTTAATGACCCGTATTGGAGACAAAGAAGCCCCGAATTCTGTGGCCTGACAGACGATGAATTGGATCAACTTGACCGGATCAACTCGCATAAAATGTCATATCCCCATTATCTCACTAATAATATTGTAGCACATGCCAAAGCCTAGCTTCTGATTTTTCCGGTACAACAGAAAACGTAAAAAGCCCAGACTGGATGATACGGCAGCACATACATTCTTCCCTCCAATTGGGAAGGTTGCCCTCTACCCAAACAAC
>Ga0187771_10004135_pt1 | contig 10198 bp, 7 predicted proteins | sample 0116_SJ02_MP15_1_FD_133139 | JGI IMG/M metagenome (GOLD analysis project Ga0187771, IMG submission 133139) | Tropical peat soil microbial communities from peatlands in Department of Meta, Colombia - 0116_SJ02_MP15_10_MG | ecosystem: Environmental > Terrestrial > Soil > Wetlands > Peat | place... | reverse complement strand
TCGTCTTCGAGCCATAGCACTTCGGGAACCGGGACGTCGGTGCCGAAGAAAGCTTTGTACGCGGAGAATTCAGTTCTCCTGTCGGTGTCGATCAGGCTCTGCGACGGGTCGCGCCGCAGAATCAGGCGGCGTTCGCGATGCTCTCCGCCGTGCTGGTATGAGACCCTAAACCGATAGGTCTGGCGCGACGCGCCGCCCGAGATTTGCTCGAGCTGGTCGACACGGACGACAGTGATATCGGGCATTTTTGAGCCGATGTATTCGGCAAGCGAAGTTTCGAGAGAAGCCATAGCGTTCGTTTCTTAATCCGATTGTGGACCTGTAGGTAGAGCGCGATTTGCACTGACGCGCAAGCAAAATGCGTCGCGCGATTGCCGCGGGCGCGATCGATTCGCCTTGAAACTCGCACGCGCGCGATCGATCATTCGAGCCGCTGCCGAACCCAACAGGAGCAACGCGAACGCCGAGTCCTATGTCACAGGTGAAATTTCTTCTCGACGAATCCGATATCCCCCGTCATTGGTACAACGTTGTTGCCGATATGCCGAATCCGCCCGCGCCGCCGCTCGGTCCGGACGGAAAACCCATCGGTCCCGACGCGCTCGCTGCGATTTTCCCGGCTGCGATTATCGAGCAGGAGGTTTCACGAGAACGATGGATTCCCATCCCGGACCCCGTTCGCGAAATATATCGTCTCTGGCGTCCGAGTCCGCTCTACCGAGCGCTGCGTCTTGAACAGGCGCTCGGAACACCGGCGCGCATCTTTTACAAATACGAGGGCGTCAGCCCCGCCGGCTCTCACAAACCGAACACCGCTGTTGCGCAAGCGTACTTCAACCATCTCGATGGAGTGCGTCGCCTCGCGACCGAAACCGGCGCGGGACAATGGGGCTCGGCGCTCGCATTGGCGGGACGGATGTTCGGAATCGATGTCCGCGTGTTCATGGTACGCGTGAGCTACGAGCAGAAGCCGTTTCGTCGATCGATGATGGAGACGTGGGGCGCGCAGGTCATCGCCAGCCCAAGCAACGAAACACGATCGGGAAGAAGAATTCTGGATTCCGAGCCGGAGTCGCCGGGCTCGCTCGGGATTGCGATCTCCGAGGCGGTCGAAGAGGCGGCGTCCCGCAAAGACACCAACTATGCGCTCGGGTCGGTTCTCAATCACGTTTTGCTTCATCAGTCGGTGATAGGACTCGAAGCGAAAAAACAGTTCGAGAAGGCGGGCGACTACCCCGACGTGATCATCGCATGCTGCGGAGGCGGGTCGAACTTCGGCGGGACCGCATTTCCATTCTTCGCCGACAAGGCCGCTGGAAAAAAGGTTCGGCTCGTCGCTGTGGAACCCGAATCGTGTCCGACGTTGACCCGGGGCCATTACGCCTATGATTCCGGCGATACCGAGGGACTCACGCCGTACATGCTTATGTACACGCTGGGACGCAAGTTCATCCCGCCCGCAATCCACGCCGGCGGCCTTCGATATCACGGCGACTCCCCGCTCGTCTCGCAGCTCCATCATGAGGGTCTGGTCGAAGCCGTTGCGGTTGCGCAGCGGGCGACATTCGAGGCCGGTCTGATGTTCGCGCGCAGCGAGGGGATCATCCCCGCGCCGGAAAGCAATCACGCGATACGAGTCGCCGTCGACGAAGCGCTCGAATCCAAACGAACCGGCGAGCCGAAGACGATCTTCTTCACGCTTTCCGGGCACGGCCATTTCGATATGGCCGCGTACGATCGCTACCTAAGCGGGCAACTCGAGGACAGCGCCTATCCCGAGGAAGCTATAAGGTCGGCGCAGGCCGACCTTCCCAAGTTCTCCTGAAACGGATGTTCGAATCTGCGCAAGGCGCAGAGAAGATGGAAGCGACACGGACAGGCTGGATGCTCGATGCCAAATTCCGAAGGGGCGCGACGCTGCGCCGCGCAGCGCGTGAGCGCTTTCGAGGCGCAGCGCAGCGGAGGCGAGAAAAAGTAAAACGATGATCACTCCATACACAGCCGTTGGACTAGTTCCCACCGTACGCGGGATCCGCAAACGCGACGATATCGCTGTCAATCTCGAACACATCTCTCATCTGGTCAAAGCCGCGGCCTGGCTTTCCGGCCTCGATTTGCCGGTGCGCCTGATTGCAATTCCGGAGGGTGCGTTGCAGGGCTTCAACGACGAAGTCCTCGATCTAGATCACGTCACGTATTCGCGCGAATGCGCAATCGACATCCCCGGTTCTGAGACTGAGGCGCTGGGGAAGATTGCGCGAGAGTACGACGCGTTTGTCATGGCGCAGGCCAAGGCACGCCATCCGGATTGGAAGGATAGGTTCTTCAACGTCGGGTTCATCCTCGATCCGAAAGGCGAAGTCATTCTGAAGCACTACAAGGTGTCGCCGCTCTTTCCGGTCGAGCATTCGGTATGTCCGCACGACATCTTTGATTGGTGGGTGGAGAAGTACGGTTTCACGCTCGATGCGTTCTGGCCGGTCGTGGACACGGAAATAGGCAGGCTCGGGATCATGATGGCCAACGAAGGATCGTATCCTGAGAATGCACGAGCGCTGGCGATGAACGGAGCCGAGGTCGTTTATCGCGGCTCGTACCCGCATCCTGCGACCGGCAACGAACTATTTGAAATTCAGAGCCGTGCGCGGGCGCTGGACAACAACATGTACGTGGTCGCACCCAACATGGGTACGTACTATCTCGATGCCAACAGTCGCGATGCCGTCGATACCTTCGGCGGACGCTCATTCATATTCGATTATCTGGGTCGGATTGTAGGCAGGCAGGAGTATGGTGGCGGATCGACATACGTTGCCGGAGTAATAGATATCGAAGCGCTGCGGTACCACCGCGCGAATGCGCAGTGGGACAATTGGATCAAAGATTTGCGAACCGAGCTTTATCAGCTTCTGTATAAGGACCCCATCTATCCGAAAAATCTCTACCAGCATCGCGAACCGATGAAGCATGCGGAGTATCGTCGCGAGGTAATCGAGCGGCAGATCGCTTTGATGCACGAGCGCGCCATCTGGAAAAAACCGTCATCCAGATAGCAGATTGTCGAGACTCGCTAACCGTTCCTCCCCGGCACCTCACGCCCGCGAGCATCTGCGATATGGCCGTGGCGTCCTCCATATACCAAGAAATTATATCGCTATAAGGAATTCTCATTGGACAGAAAAACCTGTCTGCGGGATATAGGCGCCCACATTGAAGCATTGCGTTGCGCGTTCGAAAGCATCGCGCACCGATGCCGCGAGATCGTTAACGAATCAGGAGTGCACTATGGCCGGCATCGACTATGAAGTAGGGCTGAGTGACACCGAGCGATCGGTTTGGGAGACAGTTCACAGATTCGCCGAAGAGGTCATGCGACCCGCGGGCATCAAGCTCGACGCGATGGCGGACCCCAACGACGTCATCGCCAGGGACTCCGTCCTGTGGGAGGTGCACCGGAAGCATCGCGCGCTCGGCCTCGACGATCTCACCGGTCCCAACAGCGATTTGCCTCCCGCGCAGCAAGCCAGACTGCGATGTCTGATATCCGAGGAGATGGGATGGGGCGATTCCGGCCTCGCGATCAGTCTGGGCGTCGCCGGATTTCCGAAGATGCTGGCCCAGATGTCGGGCAAGCCGGACCTCGTCGAGCGTTTCAGCGCGGAGGATTGCATCGGATGCTGGCCGGGCACCGAACCGGACCACGGCAGCGACATGATCTATTACATGAATAAGCTCGACGTTGAGCCGCCCGGTCGACCCAACTGCGTCGCGCGGAGGGACGGAGATTCTTTCGTTATCAACGGACAGAAATCCGCGTGGGTTTCGAACGGGACGATCGCCAAAGCAGGCGCCTTGTTCTGTACCGTCGACATGGGCAATGGAAAGCGTGGCAGCGGCGGATTTCTGGTCCCCCTTGATCTCCCCGGCGTATCCAGGGGTAAGCCGCTGAACAAAATCGGACAGCGCGCACTCAATCAGGGGGAGATTTTTTTCGACAACGTTCGCATCCCGGCGGACTACCTGGTGCTCACACCTGAAGTCTGTCAAGCCGCTTCAGAGATGATCCTCGTCAATGCGAACAGCGGCATGGGATCGGTCTTCGTCGGAGTGGCGCAAGCCGCGTTCGATCACGCGCTCGCCTACGCCAAGCATCGCGTACAAGGCGGAGTTCCGATTTTCCAGCATCAGAATGTCAAGATGCGCCTGTTCGAGATGTTCCGAAAAGTACAGGCTGCGCGGGCGCTCAGTCGACAGGTCGTGCTTTACAACACGACGAGCACCCGTCCGCGGTTGCATCTTGCCGTGGCATCAAAGGTGACGGCGACGAATACCGCTTTCGAGGTCGCGAGCAGCGCACTGCAGATTTTCGGCGGCAATGGCCTCAGCCGCGAATATCCGATCGAGAAGCTGATGCGCGATGCGCGCGCCTCGATGATCGAGGATGGGTGCAACGACATCCTGAGCCTGGTCGCAGCGGAGAGCCTGTAGCGACGCGCAAAAACGCTGCGCGTGGGAAAAGGAATCTCAGCGTCGCCGACCTGACGTTTGACGTCGAACGGCTGGCCGGAGATTTGCCAGGCTACCGCCTTTCCATTCGGCGCGGATTGCCTCGATCAGCGCAAATAAAGCCGGAGGATGAACACCGCCGGCGCGATAGATGATTCCCTCTGTCACTTTCGCGATCGGATCCTCAATCGCGTTCGCCGTCAGGTCTCCGCTCCTCACTTCGGGCTCCACGATGCCGCTCGGTAGTACGGTTAGAAATTGCCCCTGCATCAGCATCGTCTTTATGAACATCATCGAGGCGGACTCCAGCACCGGCTTGGGCGGCGCCAATTGCGCGTTACGGAAGCCGAGTTCCCATAAGTCAATGATCGCTTGCGGCCGGTTCGGAATTATCCATCGTGCTTTGGCGACCGTCGCGAGCGGCACTTGAGATTCCTGGAACGGCCGGTAATCGGCGCGACAGACGCGTACAAATTCGGTCGTTGTCAGCGCCTCGTGAACGAGGTCCTCCACGCGATGCAGCGGCGGAAATGCGCTCACGACCGCGTCGAGGGCGCCCTCACGCACGAGAGCGGTCAATCCCTCGTAAGCGCCGTCAACGATGTCGAAGGACAAACCGGGTTGCGACGCGAGCAATTTCGCGAGCACTTCGGGCAGAAAGTGAATCGCGAAATTTGCGACGCCCAGCCGCAGATGGCCGAGGTGCCCATCTTTGATCGCAGCGATCTCAGCGACGGCCTGCTCTCCCTCGTTGAGCAAGAGACGCGCATGTTTGAGCAGAGCTGCGCCGTAGATCGTCGGCGTGACCCCGCGTGGGCCGCGATCGAGCAGTTGTACTCCGAGTTCCGCCTCCAGATTCTGGATGCTTTTGCTCAGCGCCGGCTGAGAAATATGCACGAAGCCCGCGGCGCGCAGCATGTTCCCGTGCTCAACCGCCGCGAGCAGATGACGCAATTGGCGCATGTCCATGGCGAATGCCTAAAAGAGCCAATATAGCCGAAAGGCATATCAGTATCAGAAAATGCGGCGTATGCGAATTACAGCGCACCACGTTCACGCACCTCCAGTCGGTCGCTCTTGGAGCTGGGCCTGCCGGCTCCTTCGCGGTTTGCATCATCAACACATTGGGATTTGAGTTACCGTCGTAGGCTCGCGGGAGCAGAAAATCGTTTGCGGTTCCCGGAGGGGGTTGTGCAATCGCTTAAAATTGCTGTCGTCTGGACAGTATCTCTCGTCATCGCGCTGACGCTGCTCGCCGGATGTGGTTCGAGTTCCAACACGACAGTCCCACCCCCCGGTCCTCTGAACGCAGACAATGTAAACCTGATCTTCGTGGTGAGCGAGGATTTGGCTTACAACGCTCTCGGCGACATTAATCCAAGTACGGCAAATCTCACCAACCAGGGTTTGCAGCGGTCGCTTCTGATGGCCACGTTTCTACAGCAGAGGGTGCTGGGGATGAAGAATGTCACCGGCATCTATGTGCTGGAACCCATGACCCATTTGCAAACTGCTTTGCCAGCCGCAATCAAGTACCCTGATATGGCGGCGCCCGAGACCGTTCAGCAGTTTGCCCTTCTCAATCAGATCACCTTGTTCGACCATCCCGGCAACAGCTACCCGCTCAATTCCTCATATGCGCCCGGCTCGGTCCCGACAGGATTTGCCACGCCGACGACATACTGCGCGACTTGCCAGGGGATCGATTTCAACGACAAGGAAAACAACAACGAAAACCTGCTGACCAGTATCGTTACGAAAGGCACCCCCGGCTTTTATGTAATCTCAGCCCCGTGGGAGACCACCAGCGCGATGCTGGAGAATATCAATAGGATCGAAGGTTACAATCTGACGCTTCCGGCGAGCTATGCGGGTCCCAACTATATTTACGCGCTCTCGATCTCGCTGTCTGGAAGCGCGAGCCTGGTTACCTACAACGGCAATCTGAATCCGCCATCGACCTATCCGATATTGCCCACGCCCACGCCGGCCGGCACGCCATGCTCGGCGCAGACGCCATTCACCATAAACGTAACAGGTGGGGTTGGCGGGGCGGTCATTCCGCCGGGAATCAACACCAACGAAACCGTTTACATCGTTCGACACGCGGACGCGCATCCAAAGCCCGACTGGAGCGACGGCAACTATGTATGCGCAGGGCAATGGCGCGCGCTGGATCTTCCATACGCGCTTCGCGGCAAATTCACTCCCCAGCCGCAGCAGGCCTATTCACTCGACCCCGCTCAGACTTCCCCGGGCGTCCCGAACGATTGGTCCGCAGTCGCGCCCTCGTTGACCATCGAACCATACGCAATCGCCAATGACCTGCCCTACGGCCTCGTCGCAAGCTTCGAGATTTCCGATCCGAACTACGCCGCTCTAACCAGCAATTTCTTTTTCACCCACAACCAAACCGGCAACCAATTCTCCGATCAGACCGTGTTGCTGGCGTGGTCGTTCGCTCAAATCCAACCGACGGTGCAGGCGCTGGTCTCGAGCTATTACCCAAACGTCGCCGCGCCCACACCCACGCCCGTTCCCGGCTGGCCGCCGAACGACTACGACACCGTCTGGACGGTGACGCTCGACGCGGTAGGCAACTTGACGGTGAACAATGCGCTCTGCGAAGGGATCGATTCCGACGCGTTGCCGGCGACGTGCCCTCAATTCTGATCGTTTCTGCGCGCGGTGCGCCGATGGAGAAGTTGCGACTCGTATCGTTTTTGGTCCGTGGGCAGGTCGGTTGGGATCGGGGGGTCGATGACGACGTGTAAAATTGCGACTGTAAACGTGCTGTTGATGGCCGTCACTGCGGCCTCGCTCGTTGGATGTGGTTCCGTCTCCAACACGACTGCGCCTCCGGCTCCTGGTCCGCTAAGCGCCAACAACGTCAATCTGATTTTCGTGGTAAGCGAAGATTTGGCTAACAACGCTTCCGGGGACGTCAACCGAAGCACGGCGAACCTCACCAATCAGGGTTTGCAGCGGACGCTGCTTATGGCCGCCTTTCTGAAGCAGCAGGTGCTCGCGATGAAGAATGTCACAGGCATCTACGTGCTGGAACCGACGACCCATTTGCAGACCACGAACAACTACCCCGATATGGCAGCGCCTGAGACCGTTCAGCAGTTCGCTCTTCTCAATCAAATCACGCTGTCGAGCGAACCGCCGCCGCAATACGTTCCGTATACCGGCAACAGCTACCCGCTAAACGCATCGTATGCGCCGGGCTCGGTCCCCACCTCGGTCGCTACGCCGACAGCCTACTGCGCGGCCTGCCAGGGTCTCGATTTCAACGATCAGAGAAACAACAACGAAGCCCTCGCAACCGGTATCATCGCGGCGAACGTTGCCGGATTTTATGTCTTCTCGGCGCCGTGGGAGACAACCAACGCCCTGATGAGAAATATCAATAGAACCCAGGGTTACAATCTGGCGCTTCCGGCGAGCTATGCGAGTCCCAACTATATCTACGCGATCTCGATCGCGGCTTCAGGAAGCGCCAGCCTCGTTACCTATAACAGCAATCTTAACCCGCCCTCGACCTACCCTGTACTACCCTCGCCGACACCGGCGAGCACTCCGTGCTCGGTGCCGACGTTCTCTATCACGGTGACCGGCGGTTCGGGTGGGGCGGTCATTCCGGAGGGGATCAACACCAACGAAACCCTCTACATGATTCGGCACGCGGAGGCGCATCCGCAAGCCCATTGGGACGACGGCAACTATGTATGCGCGGGGCAATGGCGCGCGTTGGATCTTCCCTACGCGCTGCAGGGAAAAATCAGACCGAATCAGGTCTACTCGGTCGATCCGGCTCAGATCATCGCAGGCACCCAGAATGCCACGGGAAATTTCTCCTGGTCCTATGTCAGGCCTGCATTAACCGTCGAGCCGTACGCAATCGCCAATGACTTGCCGTATGGTCTGGCCGCAAGCTTCGAGCTATTTGCCTCGGACTCTCCTCAGCAGGCCAGCAAGTTTTTCTTCAGCGGCGGTCAATTCTCCAATCAGAGCGTACTGCTGGCGTGGGAACACGATCATATCCCGCCGACGGTGCGGGCGCTGGTTTCGAGCTATTTTCCCAACGGAGGCGCTCCGCCGGTACCCGACTGGCCTGGAGCCGACTACGACACCATCTGGACCGTGACGCTCGACGCCGCAGGCAACTTGATGGTCAACAACGCGCTCTGCGAAGGTATCGATTCCGCCGCGCTCCCCGCTACGTGTCCTCAGTTCTGAGTCGGCTCGAAAATCGCCGATATAGCTCAGAGGCATACCTGTATCAGAAAATACAATTGGACAGAAATATCGGTTGGCGAGATAAACGCAGGAAATGAGACGCTCGTGACTCGCAGGCATAGTCCGGCGGCGAGCAGTTTTTGTCGGGGTGTTGTAGTCGCGCAACGAAGCGGTGCGCAGATTGTTGGAGAAGCCAAATGAGTGATCCATTTCCACGTGAGGTTTTCGTCGCGGGCGTCGGGATGACGGCGTTCGGTCGTCACGAAGGCGAGCACGTCGCCCAACTCGGTCAGGAAGCTGTCAAAGCGGCGCTCGCCGATTCGGGCCTTGATTACAGCGCCGTAGAAATCGCCTACTGCGGACACGTGCTGCAGGGGCTGACGGCCGGACAAAAGGTGCTGTACGGCATCGGCATGACCGGAATCCCGATTTTTAACGTGGAAAACGCCTGCGCGAGCGGCACCAGCGCATTACGCGCGGCGGCGACTGCGGTCGGATACGGAATCGCGAAAGTGGCTCTGGCGGTCGGTTTCGAAGTGATGGGTCGCGGCGCAATTCCTACCGGTGGCGATGAGCGGCTCGAAGCGGTCGCACGTCCCGGCGCGCCTGCGATGCCGTCGATGTTCGCGAGCCTGTTCGAGCAGCACTCCCGTCGCTACGGCACCAAGGTCGAGCAGATGGCGATGGTGTCGGTTAAGAATCGCGGATACGGAGCGAAGAATCCGCGCGCGCAATTTCATGACGCAGTGACAATCGACGACGTGATGAAATCGCGGGAAATCGCGGCGCCATTGCGTCTGATGATGTGTTGCCCGACCAGTTCGGGTGCGGCTGCCGCGATCGTAACCAGCGCCGATGTCGCGCGCACGACCCGCCGACCCATTCGGATCGTTGCCTCTGCGCTTCAATCCGATCCCGCCGCCAACGCGAACGACTCGCTCGCCGGCATCACCGAGATCAACAGCCGCGTCATGCGCGCTGCCTACCAGCAGGCGGGAATTGGACCCGACAAACTCGATTGCGCGGAAGTGCATGACTGCTTCTCAATCGCAGAGATCCTCCATTACGAAAATCTCGGGCTTTGCGAGCGCGGAGAGGGCGGCCGGTTCATCGAACAAGGGCTTGCCAAAGCGCGCGTGAAGATCAGCACGAGCGGGGGGCTGCTGGCGAAAGGGCATCCGCTCGGCGCAACCGGTGTCGCGCAGGCGGTCGAGGCTGTCGAGCAGCTTCGCGGAGAATCCGGCCCGAGACAAGTGCCGAATGCTCGAATCGCGCTCACTCATTGTCAGGGTTTCGGCGGCGCCGCAGGCGTTCATATTTTTGCCGCGTAACGCGAGGTCGCACAGGAAAAAGAACTACCGTCGCGCAGGAATCAAGCCGCGCGGGAAGGACTCATTCGATCCCGGTCGAATCAAGAGCCGGGCGTCGCCGAGGTGTGCCCGATTCCGGC
>Ga0187771_10004134_pt1 | contig 10200 bp, 10 predicted proteins | sample 0116_SJ02_MP15_1_FD_133139 | JGI IMG/M metagenome (GOLD analysis project Ga0187771, IMG submission 133139) | Tropical peat soil microbial communities from peatlands in Department of Meta, Colombia - 0116_SJ02_MP15_10_MG | ecosystem: Environmental > Terrestrial > Soil > Wetlands > Peat | place... | reverse complement strand
TCTGGCTGACTACTTGCTCGGTCGGGACCGCGGCATCTGGGAAAATCTTGATCTCCATCAGCGCCTGCACAAGCTCCCCAAGAGTGATCGCCCGCGGGCAGGTCTACACGTGATTGAGTTCGGCGGGCGGGTCCATTCCAAGGAGCAGGATCGCCAGGCGATTAGCTATCACTATGATCTTCCCGCCGAGTTCTATGCTCTGTGGCTCGACCCGCAAATGGTCTACTCTTGCGCCTACTTCGCGACGCCGGACCAGGATCTAGACTCGGCCCAGAAGCACAAGCTGGATTACATCTGCCGAAAGCTGCGGCTGCGCTCAGGAGAGCGTCTGCTGGACATTGGCTGCGGTTGGGGTGGATTGGTCATGTATGCGGCGGCTCACTATGGCGTCGAGGCCGTGGGGATCACACTCAGCGTGCCGCAGGCGGAGGTAGCGCGAGAACGGTTGCGCGAAGCAGGTCTGAACGACCGATGCCGGGTGGAAGTCTGCGACTACCGCGACATTGACCATGACCAGCAATACGACAAGATCGTCAGCGTCGGTATGTTTGAGCATGTCGGGGAGGCTTTCCTGCCGGAGTACTTCCACCGAGCCTGGAACCTGTTGCGACCCGGCGGTGTGTTCCTGAACCATGGGATTGCCTACTCGGCCACCTATCGCCGACGAGGACCGTCCTTTGTTGATCGTTACGTATTTCCCGATGGCGATCTGGTACCGATCAACACGAGCCTTCGGGCAGCTGAACTGAGCGGTTTTGAGGTGAGGGATGTTGAGAGCTTGCGTGAGCACTACGCCTTGACCCTCCATCACTGGGTGCGGCGGCTGGAGTCTCATGCCGAAGAGGCGTGTCGTATCACCAGCGATACCACATATCGGATATGGCGACTCTACATAGCCGGCGCTGCCCATGGATTTCGGAGTGGACGGCTGAACCTATACCAGGCTCTCCTTGCTAAACCACTCCACGGGCATAGCGGGCTACCTCTGACGCGGGCAGACTGGTATCACGTGTAGGACAGGCTCTCGAGGATTAGTCAGTGAACTCGATGCACAGTAACCGCGGACGTTCAGACTGGGAAGGCCTACCGAACTCCGCAGGAGGTTCTGGACACATCATATTCTCGCGGGTACGGGTCGTGATTGCGAAATGCTTTCGTGTGTACCACAAGAAGGGAGGAAACCTATGAGTCCCCGAACTTTTCTCCAGGTTGCTGTGGACTTGACGGCGGCGTCGGTGCTCAGCGTACTGACACTCTCCTCGGGATTTCTTGCAGCGCAGACCACGGTTTCAGCCGGGCCTCTCCCGTTGCATGAGGTAAGAACCATCTATATTGCGCCGTCATCCGATGATTTCGTGCAGCTCCTCAAGTCCCGTCTGGAAAAATGGGGCGCTGTGAATGTCACCGCGCGAGTGGAAGAAGCCGACGCAATTTTGACTTGCGAGACGGAACGCAGAATAGTGCCTGCGAAGATGGTTGTGGCGGTGATGGGTGCACACGTTCGGCTTGTGGACCGTCACTCTCAGAGACTGATCTGGAGCACAAACAAGTCGACAAGTTGGAACGACCGGCTGGCAGACGACATCATTGACCAACTCAAGAAAGATCGGGTCAAGTCTTGGAGTAGTTACTGAGCTCCGGTGTTGCGGGTTTGACGCTTTGGTTCTGCTACCCGCTGCGAAGATTTGGAAGGGCCGTACCAGATTGGCGCTACCTCCCGCGTGAAAATCCGTGCTGTCACAGGACCGATGTGCTTGAACTCCTGCAGCCGGGCGGAGAGTTGCGAGGCGCTCGCCGCATGTGCCACCAACTTCGTCACACTTTCGTAGCGCTGCTTCAGTTCCTGGCACACCTCCAGCAGCTTGCTGGCCGTGGAAAAGTCGTAGCGCACATAGTGTGCTTCGTCGAGCAGGCGGACGAGCTCGTCCCATCCTGCGTCGAGCACTCTATCGGGAGTCCGCAGACCCGCAGACACTAGCCGGGTATATGCCCGCTCAGCAATCTCCTGCTGAATGGGCCTGCCGAACAGCAAGCAGGCGAGGAACCACTTGAAGAGCTCTCCCTCCCTCCGCGAGGACAAGTCAATCCCCAACTTCTTTGCCACAGCTGCAGGCATAAGAACAATGAACCATATTCGCACCGTTCTTTCTCCTTTGGGCATAGAAACTGTTCTGTGTTTTGCTGCCGTCAGCTTGAACCGCGGCGTAAAATAGTTCTAGCCGTAGAAAGCTCGTTGGCTGGCCGAACCTCGACTTTGAGGTTCGAGGCAGCATTGTTTATCTGACCCAGTTCTGGACCTCGTTTTCACGAAGACCAACGCTGGTCTCCCCTGGTCCTGAGGAGGTGCCATTATGCTGGGAATGAGCTTGCTTTCCTTTCTGGTTCTCACTCTCATCGGGGCAGTCGTTGCCGTTGCCTACCACAACGTTATCCGCTATCGGTTTCTTGAGGGTTACGACGCGCTGTTCGGGAAACTGATCATCGGTTGGGTTGGCGCTTGGCTAGGTTCCCCGGTTCTTGGGCACTGGCTCTGGAAGGTTGAGAACGTGTACATCGTGCCCGCCATCTTGGGCGCGATAGCAACCATCCACTTAACTGTTTTGACGGGAAAAGCCCTTGCCAGGCTTGCAACCATACGGCGAGCAGTGGCGGAAGAAAAGAAAGAGGAGTTCCGCCCTGGCAGGCCAGCAGTAGCAGCATAAGCAACCGCTGCACGGCCAGCAAAGCGCTGACCAGTTGCGGGGCCGAAAAGACCGGCTACGTGCCGAGGAGGGATGGGTATGCCTAGACGAAAAGTCCTGTGCATTTCTTTCGATAGTGTTGTTTCGGAAAGCCGGTGCAGCAGTCTGAAAGAAGCTGGTTACGACGTGACGGCGAGGACCAACATTAAGGAGGGGTTGGATCTGCTGAATCGCGATAGATTTGACGCCGTGATTGTCGGCCATCGATTTTCAGCGGAAGAGAAGTATCTCGTGGCAGTCCAGGCCAAAGAAAAGGCGAACACACCGGTGGTACTGGTGTGTGGCGCCACTCCGCGGTCCGAAATTCCTGCGGCCAGCCGAGTGTATGCTCTGGAGGGCAACACTGGCCTACTGTCCGCGTTGTCTCAGTTGTTTCCGGCTGAGGCTGCACCTCGGCCGCAAGCAGCAGCCTGAGGTCCGGCCTTTGGATGTTTGGTCCACTGATCTGTGGCCTTCAGCATGACATCTCGGCTTGGCCAGCGGGTCGCCTGTCGCGTTGAGTGCATCCCTCTTCTCGGTGGGGAAGCGATTGATGTTTCGGGTCTGTCCGGGAGGAACTATGGAGTTGACATTGTCCATCGAAGAACACCAACTCTTGTTGGGGATTCTTGAGCAGCGCCATCGCGAGTTGTTGAAAGAGATCTCGCACACGGACCACCACGAGTTCAAGCAGGTACTGCGCAGAAACGAGAAGCTGCTCGAATCAGTGTTGAGCCGCCTGCGCGGAGCAGCCGTTCGGGAGATCCGCTGCTAAAGCTCGTAGGGTCTACGGAGGCAGTGAGCCAAGTGATGGGTTTCGAAGAAATCGACCACACAGCTGACCGTGCTTTCCGCGTCACCGGCCGCGACATGGCGAGCTTGCTGGAAAATGCTGCCCGCGCCATGCAGGCACTGGATAGACCGAGACCTGCAGGAGAACCGTCGGCAACGCGAGAGGTTGAAGTTGAGGGAGTTGACCGCGAGTCGCTGCTGGTGAACTGGCTTAATGAAATCCTGTACCTGGAGCAGGCACATCGGCTGGTCTGTGAGCGTTTCCAGATCTGTGAGTTCACGAATCACCACCTGCGCGCTCGAATCGAAACGCGGGAGTGCGACCGAAGCTATACGCACATTAAAGCTGTGACCTTTCACAATCTGAGAATACGCGAGAACTCGGATGGACTTGAGGCCGAGGTGGTCGTGGATGTATAGCTTTCCTGTAGAGGCCGCCATGCTTAGCAAGGGACACCTTGAGCGCGTGGGCGAAAGTGTATGGGAGATTCCCAAGACATTTCGCAGTGACATGCGCGTGCCCGCGCGCCTCTATGCCGACGAAGATCTGCTGGAGGCGGCTCTCTCGGACAACTCGATTGTGCAGCTGGTGAACACAGCTACGCTGCCGGGCGTAATCAAACACGCTATCGCTATGCCCGACATACACCAGGGCTATGGCTTTCCGATCGGAGGAGTTGTTGCAACCCGCCTGCCGGAAGGTGTGATTTCTCCCGGTGGCGTCGGCTATGACATCAACTGCGGGGTGAGGCTCCTCGTATCGCTGGCTTCGGTTGAAGAGTTCAGACCTCACCTTGTGGACCTAGCCTCCCGCTTGTACGCGAATTGCCCGAGCGGTGTAGGTTCGCACGGGCATCTGCATCTGAGCAACACTGAACTGGATCGAGTTCTGCACGAAGGTTCGCGCTGGATGCTGGACAAGGGATATGCGTCGCAGGAGGACCTGGATCGCACTGAGGAGTTCGGTCGAATCCCAGGCGCCGATGCTGCTTTTGTCTCTGACCGGGCACGCGAACGCGGACGCAACCAGCTCGGGACCCTGGGAGCCGGGAACCATTTCATCGAGGTGGACAAGATTGCTGAAGTCTACGACCAGGCCACTGCCGCCCGCCTCGGCATTTACTCAGGCAATGTCGTGGTGCAGATTCACTGCGGTTCGCGGGGCCTTGGGCACCAGGTTTGCGAGGACTATGTAAGCCGATTTCAAAAGACAGTGCGCGACTACGGCATCGAATTACCCGATCGCGAGTTGGTGTGTGCGCCATTCGACTCCAAAGAAGGCCAGGAATACTTTCATGCCATGGCATGCGCCGCAAATTTCGCATTCGCCAACCGGCAGCTGCTGGCGCACCTGATCCGGCGCACCTTCGAGGAGGTATTGGCGGGCAAAATCCAGGGTTGTCGGCTGCGCCAGGTCTACGACATCGCGCACAACATGGCGAAGATTGAAGAGCATGAGGTTGGCGGCGGTTCAGTTCGAGTCTGTGTCCACCGGAAAGGCGCGACTCGGGCATTCGGACCAGGATCGAACGTTCTTCCGGATGACCTGCGCGATCTCGGCCAACCCGTGCTGATCCCCGGTTCGATGGGCACGGCCTCATACGTCTTGATAGGTACGACCGAAGCCATGCAGCAGACCTTTGGCTCGACGTGCCATGGGGCGGGACGTGTCATGAGCCGAGCCAAAGCCAAGAAGATGGTGCGTGGAACAGCGTTACGCGATCAGTTGAAGAGTCGTGGAATCCACGTCTGTGCCGGATCGATGAGTGGGCTGGCCGAAGAGGCACCTGAGGCCTACAAAGACGTGTCGCGCGTGGTTGAAGTAGTCCACAAGTTGGGGATCGGTCGGAAAATTGCCCGCCTTGAACCAATCGCGGTGGTGAAGGGATAGCCGTTGCCGCCAGCTCGGTCTGATCATGAAGGAAAAAGGGCAAGGCTATCGCGTGGTGCGGGCTATTGAGCTGGGCTATTTGCAAGGGGGGTGGCATCGTACACGGAGCTGCACTGCCCAAATCTGAAGCGGTTAGGCTGGAGCCGACGATCGGACTTGAACCGATGACCTGCCGATTACGAATCGGCTGCTCTACCAACTGAGCTACGTCGGCCTGAGTTGATTCTAAATGCGGGGTGCGGCAGCGTAAAGAGCGGCACAGGATGTCCTACCAGAGGAAGGGCACGAGTCGGAAACGGGTGCGCAGGCAATATTCGGCATAGCCGGGCAATTCCTGGCGGAGAACCTTCTCCTCGTTGAGCAGGCGGAGCACAACCAGCGCGAGCAAGAGAACGACTGCGGGCAAGACAGACCACGAGCCCAGCGCCCATGGCGTGAACAACAACATCACGCAGACACCCAAGTACATGGGGTGTCGAACGACGTGGTACGGCCCGGTGGAAACTACCGGCTGGCCAGGCTCAACTCGAATGGTGCGGGCCGCGAAACGGTTCACGGTGATCGCCCACAGGCTCATGCCGGAGCCGGCGAACACCCCCACCTGCGAAGCTACCGTTAGCCGCAAGGGCACGTGCGACCAGCCCCAGCGATGGTCGAGGCCGGCGAGCACGAAGGCAAACAGCCAAATCGCATAGACGAACGACATGATGAGCTTCTGTTCGCGCACCGTCTCCTTCAGTGGCAGCCTGCGCTCAAGCAATTGAGGGTCGCGTTTATAGAAATAGAGAAAGGCCAGGAGGCCGGGAACAAACAATATCCCGAGATAGACCCAGCCCTGCCAAAACCTCAGCGAACCCGCGGGAAAGAACAGCACAGCGCCGAACAGAACCAGCCCCAGCGAGAAATGAAGCGCCAATCGTGGCTTGAGATCCATCGAACGATCCAACTGTGGATCAAGGCGTTCAACATGCTACCCCAAGTCAAGCGGTGGACCTATACCCCGACGGCGTTGCGAGCAGGCTTTTCGCGTTCTGTGAACGAGGGGAGGTATCGGCCTGCCCGAGCCCGTTCACGCCGCTCGCGTCGCCACTAGCGTGTCGTATTCCTGCTGCGATTCGCCGGGCAACAGCACCCACAGCGTGTACACGCCCAGCGCAGTGCCGAACGGAACATTGAACAGCGAGATAAATGCCAGCACAAGCGTGACGATGCGCGCCCAACGCTCGCGCTGCATCAACCCCCAGCCGGCGACGAATCCGCAGGCAGATTTCACCAAGATGAGGATCCCGATCACACTCAACAACGGACGCAGGAAGTCGCTGGGCGGCCCCGGCGGTGGCCCCAGATGAAGCGGATGCGCGAACAAGGTGTTGGCCAGAGCATAGACAATCACGCCACCCACCGCGTTGAAGGCCGAGATCGCCAGCCACAAAATGCCGAGCAGATAAACGTGCTCTTGAACGCGACCGCGGCGGGGCGGCATAGTCATCACTGGACCGAGAATCTGTTTGCCGCAGCGGCTGCAGAATGCTTGACCTGGCTGTACGCTCGCTCCACATCCGTCGCAGAACATGGACCCCTCCTGCGCAACTGGCAACAGCGGTGCGCTGACGCTAAGCGTGACCCAACATAGGATACGCGCGCGGCGCGGCAGAGTTCCCATTCATTGCTGATGTCGTCGTGCAACGCGCGTGCAAAACGAAAAGGCCGCCCGGCAACGTGGGCAGCCTTTTCTTCAAGGGAGAATAGTTCCAACGGAGGCGTAGATTCCGTCAAAACTTTCTGGCGAAATCTTATGAGCCAAAAAAGCGGGGTGTCAAGAGATTTTTCGGAAATAAATGTCTTTATTTTCAACAACTTAAGAAATTCGCCAACAGGCGTCGAAATCGTCTCACCTTGAGAAAACGGGCGTCTTCATTAGACTAAACCGCTATGGTTGATGGACTTACCGGCGCTTTGCCCAGCTTCTCAGGTCTTCGGGGTGCCACTGCCGGGCCCGGGACTCGTCGGTGCGCCCTCAGCCAGCTTTTCCGAGAGGTGAAGCGAGATGAATTCCATTTCCTCTGGTCGGTCGAACACTTTGTCGGGAAAGATGCGCTTGACGAGCAAGCGCAATCCGCCGAAGGCAAAACCAGCTACGAGCGCCAGCCCCATGAGAATTCCGCAGAGGATGATGATGTTGACCAGGAGATTGGCAATGTTGTTCCGTTTGTCGAAGTAGGTGTTCTGATTCCAGGTGACGTCGGCTTCGTAGTTGACCGAGGCCAGCAACGCCTGAGCTTCGCTCGGCGAGAGCGGGCCCGCAGCAATCGCGAGGAGCGGCCCCGAGCGCTTGTCAAAGAATGGTCCCACATCCTGAACAGAGGCAACGCCGGGCTGTGGCTGGGCCACTCGGTGGGCTGCATCAATCTTGCGCAGCTGCTGGGCGGCAATCTGGGGTGTGGGATAGTTGATCACCACCAGCGTGGCAGTGCCCGCGGCCGTGTTGTACTTTCCGATCACAACCTCGGCACCGGCGTTGAAGTTCACCAAATCCGCCGGCAGCGGCGAGTCAACCTCGCCCAGCCCAGCCGGCCCCACCACATATTTCTCGGTGTTGCTCACACGCCCCTGGTGCGGCATGTAAGCCAGGATAGGCGGCAGACTGCCGGCACTCCCTCCAGGCCGCGGCAACAGTCCGGCGAGCTCGCGCAGTTCCGCGGCGGACATGACCGTGACTCGGTCGAAGGCCGCGTCGACCAGAACGTTGCCGCGATAAAAAAGAATGCGCTGATTCAGCGAGCAGCCCCAATCCCCGATCTCTTCTTTCTGCATCTCGGGCTGCCGGTAGAACGTGAATGCGCCGATGGCGCCACTGGTGCTCTCAAAACGCGCCGCACGAATTTTCAGCGTTCGCCCATCATCGCGGGAATAGGTTGCGGATTGGAAATCCGTAAACCCGTACTCTTTGAGCAAGGCGACATTGGTGGGATCGGCGATGGCAGGATCGATGCTGGACTGCGCCGCCCCGCGCATCTGCCATCCGCCGAACTGCCGTGGAAGGATCGCGGCCCTGGATTCGGTCTCTCTCGCGAAGGTCAGTCCCGCGACAATTACCGTCGCTACGAGACCGAGAGTGATCCGGGAAGCCGTCATGGAGAACAATCTAAGGATACAGCGCAAAAGGGACTCACGTGTAGTCAGACGGCAAAACCGCGCTGAAAGTTCCACAAGGGAAGGCCCCGCAGTGACGCGAAGACTCAAGCATCGCGCAGCGACCTGGGCGACTTAAGGACCGCGGTAGAACCGCGTTTACTGCCCGTCGCTCTTGGCCATGCGGCTGGCGACCTTGATGCCGCTCAGCCCGCTGGCGTACTTGGCGATGCCCCGGTAGAGCGACTCGGCGATGCGCTGGCGATATTCCGCAGTCTCCAGGCGGCGTTCGTCGTTGGGATTGCTGACGAAAGAGATCTCCGCCAGAATCGACGGCATGTTGGCGCCGATGAGCACGATAAACGGCGCTTTCTTCACCCCACGATCACGAACGCCGGGGCTTTTGATCGCCAACCCGCTGTGCAAAGCTCTCTGCACATCGCTGGCGAACTCATGGGATTCTTCGATCTTCTCCTTGAGCGCGATCTTCTTCACCAAGTCCTGCAGTTCGTGGATTGACTTCTCGGAGACCGCATTCTCGCGCGCCGCGACTTCCAGCGCATCCGGCGAAGAGGAGAAATTCAGATAGTAGGTTTCCACGCCGCGGGCTGCGGGATCGTGGCTGGAGTTGGCGTGGATCGAGATGAACAGATCGGCTCGCTCCTGGTTGGCAATAGCGGTGCGCGTTTCGAGCGGAATGAAGGCGTCATCCTTGCGCGTGTAAACCACCTCCGCGCCGAGTCGCGCCTCAAGCAGTTTGCCCAGACGCCGACCGACATCGAGCACGAGGTCTTTTTCTTCCAGGCCATTGGGACCGATTGTTCCGGTATCGTGCCCGCCATGGCCGGGATCGATCACGATCTTGCCGATCTTCAGGCCCAGGGCCCGGATCAGGGACCGGTCACCGCTGGCCGTCGGCTTGGCCTCGCGGGCGCCGAGTGGGGCGGGTTCCGTCACAGACTTTTCGGAGGATCGTTCAGATGAGGCTCCCGCAGCCGACCCGGACGACGATTTCCGGGAGGAACGCCGGGTTCGCACGCGGCTGTGAGTTGCAACCTCTGAGCCTGACGGGTTCGGTTCATCGATCGCGTCCGCGCGATCAGAATCGGAGCTGAGCTTCGAGGGACTGGAGCGGGCATCGACCTTTGCGACCTGGGCATCGTCGTCATCATCCTCAGCTTCGACGATTTTCTTGACTGGGGCTGCGGTCGGAGCAGCTAGAGGTGCGGACGCGGCAGCTTTATTGTTCGCGCCGTCAAGTTTCCACACCGTCACATCGTTGTCGTCAGCAGCCTCCGGCCGCTTTCTCGTGTGAGTCGTGGCCGCGGTTTTTGCGGCTGGCGCTGAATCATTCTTTGCCGCAACCGGCAAGACTGATTTCGGCGTGGCTCCTTCATTGTCGGCAGCTGCCGAAGCTCGCTCATCGCTCGCGGCCTCGGAAACTGCTGTCTCATCGCCCGTCGTCGACTTCCTCCCCTGCTTGCCGTGAACATCTTTGCCGTGGATATCGATGATCAGGCGGTACGGATCCGGCAACAGAAAGGCGTTGTACTCGGAAAGGTTCTCGACCTCAAGGACCACTCGCGTACGCCCGCGCTGGAACTGCGCCACCCGAATCTTCTTGAGCAGCCCATCGTCCACATCGAAACTCTTGCCCACGAGGGT
>Ga0187771_10004133_pt1 | contig 10200 bp, 7 predicted proteins | sample 0116_SJ02_MP15_1_FD_133139 | JGI IMG/M metagenome (GOLD analysis project Ga0187771, IMG submission 133139) | Tropical peat soil microbial communities from peatlands in Department of Meta, Colombia - 0116_SJ02_MP15_10_MG | ecosystem: Environmental > Terrestrial > Soil > Wetlands > Peat | place... | reverse complement strand
GAAGCCCTATTTTCCCGTGAGAACTAGTCTTGACCCTGCTCATCTGTAACGCCCAAATAAATTTGGCAGTACAGCATCAATAGATTGCACAATCTCCCTGTTTCTTACTTCGGCCACTACGTGCTGGTAGGTCTAACATTAGAAATGCTACAATAGCTGGGGCTTGGTCAATCATGAGCAAAAGTTTGAAGCAATCTTTGATCCCACTATTGATTGTGGGGATAGTCTTCGGTATCTATTTTATATCTAATTCAACCCCCCTCCAATGGTATAAGCATTATGTTTATGAGTCTCAGGCGTTTCTGAGTGGTAGAACCGACCTGCAGGGCTTTCCTAGCTATTACCAGGACCTTGTGAACTATCATGGAAAATACTACTTGCCTAGCCCACCCATGCCGGCGGTGGTACTGCTCCCAGCAGTGGCCATATGGGGAACGGGTACCGATGAAGTCCGCATAAGTATGCTCCTCGGAGCCATCAATGTTGCGCTAGTCTGGATATTATTGGGGCGCATGCATGTCACGGGCTGGAAACGATGGTTGTTCACAATTCTATTTGGTTTCGGTACTGTCCATTGGGATGTAGCCACCACAGGAACCACTTGGTTCTTTGCCGAGATAGTTGCCGTTTTCTTCTTGCTTCTCAGCCTAATTGAATACTTCGGCCGGAAAAGAGCAGTGCTGATAGGGCTATTATTAGGGCTATCAGTTCTAAGTCGGCTCCCCGTCGTAGTAGGCGGGATCTTCTTTTTGGCGATGTTATACAAGGAAGGAGGCCTGCGTCGGTCTGCGCTCTTTGTTGCTGGCCTAGCTGTACCCTTGGCTTTCTACGGTTACTTCAATTACTTGCGCTTTGGAAATCCTCTGCAGACTGGCTATTCTGGTCACGCCTACGCCTCATATTTTGCCGCTGACATCCAGCAGTATGGCATGTTCAGCCTCCATTACATACCGAAGCAGTTATACACCCTTCTGCTTATGTCGCCGCAGTATATTCCTTATTTCCCTTTCTTGAAACCTCTTCCTGAGGGAATGAGCATCTTGCTCACAACACCAGCAGTTTTCTATGTTGTAAAGGCCAAATTTTCCGAATCGGTCAACCTGTGGTCGTTATTAGCAATAATAGGTATTCTGCTGCCTACCCTATTGTGGTTCTCCACAGGATGGGTTCAGTTTGGTTACCGTTATAGTTTGGATTTCCTGCCGTTTCTTTTGATTCTGATCGCGTCAGGTATGGGCAAAACCATGAACAAGGCGATGATTATTCTGGTAGCCTTATCTGTGGCGGTTAATCTATGGGGAACACTTTGGAGCGTCCACCTGGGTTGGTAGAGGAAAGACGATTCTCTGATTGCTGGCAAAGACAGCGTCACCATCTATCAGGTGTTGTCGTGAAACTTGCTTCGTTTACGTCATTTATGAGACAATGTAACACAACGTTATTCTATGATTACGGGGAGTCCATGTCATCTCCCCTTGGATTCTGGAAAAATCTATTATGCAAATAAATGCCTTGGAGAAACTGCAGCGCTTTGTCTCTAAACCCGGCGGCCAGATTTTTTTGGTTGTCCTCACCCTTGCGGTATCCCTGCTCATCCGGGTGCTCCTGTTCCGCTATCACGGCTACTATCTAGACGAAAACTCATTCAAAGCGTGGTATAACACCGCTGCCGAAAAGGGGCTATATAACTTTTATAATTCCACTTGGTCTGATTATCCCCCGTTTAACATCTATATCTTCTGGATATTCGGTAAGCTGGCGCACGCCCTGGGTCCGGGCAGCCTGTACTTGCTTATCAAGCTGCCGCAGAACCTGTTCGACCTAGCTACAGCCTACCTTATCTTCCGCTTCGTGCGTCAGAGATATTCTTTCCTCTTCGCCCTGGGCGCCATGGCGGTGTACGCACTTAATCCCGCAACCATCTTCGACCTTGCAGTGTGGGGTCAGTTTGATTCGGTCTACGCCTTCTTCATGGTTGCTTCCCTTTATGCAGTCTTGCGCTCCAAATACGAGCTTTCGGGCGGCCTGTTCGCCCTTGCCATACTCACCAAACCGCAAAGCGTTGTTCTTCTTCCGGTATTGGCCTACCTCATGCTGAGGAACGGAGGCTGGAAGAGAGCTATAACCAGCGCTGTCACATTCTTTATCCTTATTTTCCTGGTCATCCTTCCATTCCATTGGCACAATCCCATTACCTTCCTCGTCGACCGCTACTCGGGATACAATCAATATCCATATAACAGCCTCAATGCCTATAACTTCTGGGCATACCTCGGATTCTGGAAGTCGGACACCTTGCGGCATCTTGGCCTGGGCTACCAGACATGGGGCATTATCGCCTTCGTTATTTTCACCGCTTTCGTTATGTGGCAAATGCACCGTAAGCCTGGAGGAAGGGCGCCTGTCATCGCTACCTTTCTCCTGATGTTCGGCTTTTTCATGCTGATGACCCGTATGCATGAACGGTATTTATTCCCAGTCTTTGCGCTACTTGCCATGAGCTTTTCCCCGCGTCATTCGCCTTGGCTCTATGTGGGTCTCACGGGGACATTTTTTACCAACTTGGTTTACGTAATGTCAGTGCTCAACGCTAATTCTTTCATCCCCGATGGTCACTGGTCCATTTATGTTCTGTCTTCCATCAATGCCATTCTGTTCTTCTATGCTATCTGGAGCTTCTGGAAGATGCAGCGCACTAAAGATGTTGAGGGGGGACCGCCGGGAATTCCCCCCGTGCCGCCTGAAAGCAAACCGCCCGAGGTAATGGCGCAAGTGGTTTCTCCTCCTTCAGAAAAGGTTGAAGCGGTCGAGGAGGAGACTTCAGCGCCTATCTCCAAAGTGCCCATTCCCTGGACGCATGCGCTCATTTTGGTGCTTCTCGTCGCTATCTTTCTCGGCGTTTCCCTCTGGAATCTGGGGGATAGAAAGGTTCCCAGTTCAGATTGGGTGCCTCAAAAAGACCCTGAAGAAGTCTACGTTGACCTTGGCACAGTAACCCGTGTGGAGACGGTTTGGGTGCTGGTTGCCGACGATAACACGGTCAATGTAGATCTCTACTGGGGTTCACCTGGCAATTGGACCTACCAGACTAGCCTGACGGAATCCAGCGTCTGGTACAAGTGGGATTCTCTGAGTCTGAACCGCGACACCAGGTATGTTCGCCTGGTGTTTAAGAATACAACAGCCCGAATCGGTGAAATCGCCCTGTTCACAGACGGCCAGAAACTGAAGATAAGCAGCATCACAGATGACGGAGATAGCACAGTCTCGGCCCTCATAGATGAGCAGCAACTGGTCGGCAACCCAGCCAGCCACACCTCGGGCACATACTGGGACGAGATATATTACGTCAGGACAGCCGAACAAACCCTGAAACTAGAAAATCCTACCCAGTGGGATCATCCGCCCACGAGCAAGCTTATTATGGCTGCCGGGATAGCAATTTTCGGCCACAATCCATTTGCCTGGCGCATCTTTGGGGTTATCTTCGCTACCCTCGGCATAGTGCTTATTTACTTCTTCGCCAAGCGAGTATTCAAATCCTCTGGCGCTGGCCTTATCGCTGCTTTCCTGCTCACTTTCGAGTTCATGCATTTTGTTGAGGCACGGATTGCCGTGCCTGAGACTTATGTCTTTTTCTTCGTTATAGCCATGTTTTATTTCTTCTACCGCTACTGGGAAGACCCACAGCGCGGCGGCAAGTACCTTTTCCTGAGCCTCGTGTTCTTTGGGCTGGGGTTCTCCACGAAATGGACTGCCATGTACGGCTTCGCGGGCATCGTGCTGCTGTTGATTGTGCTCAAGATACGGAAGCCCGTAATTCGCTGGAACGAAGTCCTCTGGTTTGTTGGTGGCGTGATAACAGCGGTGGGCATCTATTTTCTGTCGTACACAACCTATTTCCTGGCGCACAACAATTTGAGGGACTGGTGGCACCTACAGTTCCAGATGTACCAATTCCATGCCCATCTAACAGCAACTCACCCGGCCAGTTCCCCCTTCTGGAGCTGGCCCTTTATGCTTCGCCCGGTCTGGATGTATTTAGGCAACTTTGATGGCAGTACCGGATACATTTCCACTTTTGGGAATCCCGCGCTCTGGTGGGCTGGGATACCGGCCATCCTTGGTGTCTTCTATCTCGCCGTAAGATATAGGGACAAACTCGCTATCTTCATTTCTATCCCGTTCCTGACCCAATGGCTTGCTTTCCTCACTGTTCACCGGGTGATTTTCATTTACCATTACTTCCCCAATGTGCTCTTCGTAATCCTCGCCGTCATCGTCTGGATTCGGTGGCTGTGGAAGAAGTATACGTGGGGGAAGTGGGTTGTTGCGGGTTACCTCATTCTCAATGTTGTCTGCTTTGCCTTGTTCTTCCCCGTGTTATCGGGCCATCCTATGAGCCAGGGGTATTGGCACGTAATGAAATGGATGGTGGACTGGGTTACCACTGGTGTTGGCCCTCATTGAGCATAGCACGGCCCGAGATTTGAGGATTGCAAATTATTCAATTTTCGGGTCGCCGGACGCCCGGGATTTCGCTGATTAGTTTCAATTCGAGCAATCTTAGCTGCTTCTGAATGCGTTCATAGTTGCCAAGATATTCGGCTCTCAACTTGTGCCCCCACTTTGTTTCTAATCAGTTTACATTTTGTTATTTTGACGATATTATTGATGATGTATGGATAGAGCAAGCGATGCGCGTGCGCTCATGTCTGCCAGACGAACGAATTGCTCCCAGGCGGTATTGGCCGCCTATTGTGAGGAGTTCGGGCTCGAGCGCAGGCTAGCCCTGAAATTGGCTCAAGGCTTTGGCGGTGGTATGGGACATATGGGTGGAATATGTGGAGCAGTAACAGGCGCTTACATGGTGCTGGGATTGGCACAGAAAGTGTGGGACGATAACAACCCACGCCAAGGTCTGGACAGGACTTATGAACTTGTGCGCGAATTCACCGAAAGGTTCAAAGCACTACATGGCTCAGTCATATGCAAAGAGCTTATTGGCTATGATTTAAGCACGCCGGAAGGTCTTGCCCAAGCACGTAACAAGGGGATATTCACTACCATTTGCCCGGATCTTGTCGGCGATTCGGTGAAGATACTGGAAATCATGATTCAGCGAGTTTAATGGCAACTAAAAGTTCCACCCTCTGGCTTATAATAGCAAACCTAGCCGCAGAAATGTGTTCGCTCGTCTATAATGGGTCTTCTAGTCCTGATAAAGCTCGCGAATTCTCCTTGGCTAACCAACTCTATCTGCGACAAAGCCACTTTCCCCGATTCCAAGCTCCTTTTTATTGGTTCAGCTCTCAATATGGCTTCGTTTATCGTCATGCGATCCTCATCAGATAGCTTATTCACCTCGACCTTAATCGTAAGGACGTCTTTATCATCCATCCGGCTAATGTGTACCCTATAATCGATAACATTGGAGAAGGAATAGAGTAGCTCATCAAAGAGCGACGGGAAGATGTCTACGTCTTCCCCTATTTTTACGGTCGTATCAAGGTTCTTGATGATCTTCCCTATCCTCTGCAGGGTAAAAGATCCGCACTCGCATGGGCTCCCAAGCAGGCAAGAAATGTCGTTTGTTCTGTATCTAATCAATGGCATAGCCTCTCTACTGAGAGTGGTAATAACGAGTTCGCCTCTCTTATCGTTGCCTAATATAGCGCCAGTCCGCGGGTCTACTACCTCCAACAAGAAGTCTGCCTGGTCATAATGGTAGCCTTGGTGCGCCTCACACTCTACGGCAACCGCCATGCCCATCTCGTTAAGTCCGTAATGGACAAAGACGGGGCAATCCCAAATGTTTTCCAGCTCTCTTCTCATCGTTTCTGACAAATAACCAGAAGTAACGAAGACTGCCTTCAGCCCCAATCCGGCCAAATCGTGCTTCTCTTGTGCTTCTTTGCTCATTCGATGGAGACTGGCGGTGCGTCCAAACAGGACATCGGGACGATGCTCCTTAATGGCTCTTATATGCTCCTCAGTGGCCAAAGAAATGTCTGATATTACCGGGAAAGCGTCCACTTTCTCCAGACCTTTGGCCAGCAACTCGGCACAGCTATTTGGTCTTCCACTGCGTAGCATTATTAGCACCACATCGTCACTCGCAACGCATGACTTCATGCCCGCTCCCATAAAATCCGTTATTGTCTCCAGGTCGCCTTTGGTCCAGAAGACCTTCTTCCAGGGGCCAGTGGCGCCCGAAGTGGTGAAGACAGTTGACCGAGCAATCTCGCCAAGCGAAACGCATGAGAAGTCATATGGGTTCTTGGTAATGTACGAAGGCTCAGTAAACGGGACTTTTGCCAGGGCATCTAGCGATAAGATGTCATTAGGGTTGACTCTGTGTCGAGTAAATAAGTCATGATAAAAGGGGCTTTTGTCATATGCGTAGTTCAGGATTCTTTTAAGCTTGTACAGTTGAAAATCTTGTACGTCGGAGCTTGTGATTTCAGCCAAACTATCCTTACCTATGAATTGGCGATATTCATCATCATCTTTGAGCCTTTGTCTCATTATGTTGTGAAGCCATCGCTCCAAAAAAATGGTTTCCATTTCTAGGAACATCCTCTGCTATCAGGGCAAGCTTTCTGTAACGAGGACCAGTGGGTTGAATGAAGTCGCTGCCCACAGGCACTGGTGAGGTAGAAAGCGCATATCGGCACTATACGTTTGTCCGCGGTAGCAACATGACCGCAGCACCCTTGCAACCTCTGTAAATCGATGTTCCAGACATCTTGGAAAGGCATGCACGTTACGGCTAAGCTATGGGATAGTGCTCGTCTCAAGGGACCCGGTTGCGATCCTAAGTCGGCATTGGAGTCGTGTGCCTGCCCTGTCTCTTCCTCCGTAAATCGCCAGTGCAGGCTCATGAAACGCCGCGCCTTCACATCACCAGCCTCAGACATAAAGCCCCAGCCACTAACCAGTTCATTGGCAAGTTTAGTAGCAGCAAATAACTCACCATTTTCCCTCAGAATGAACAGGCCAGAAAATCCACAGTGCGAATCCTGGCACGTGTGAGGCGGGAAGTTTTCTATTCTAAGTTGTCCGTTACTTTGGCTGACAAGCGCATCAATCACGTCAGGAATTGTAATTCTGTCCTCATCTTTAGGCGCTTTCGGATACCGTCCAAAATAGCTAACAGGTTGAAAATGAATTGCTTTTACCACTGGCACCCACTTCTTAGCAAATTCAAAAATATCGCCCAGTTCGCGGTCATTAATCCTGGGGACTATGGTTGGAACAAGGATAACGCCTATCTTAACTTCAGCGCAATTCTCTATAGCTTGTACCTTTAGGTCGAAGAGGTTAACACCACGAATAGAATGGTATACCTTGTCAGTTACCCCATCAAATTGCAGATAGATAGCACTAGTACCACTTTGCTTCAACTTCCAGAGATAAGCTTTGTCTTTGGCCAATCTGATTCCGTTGGTGTTTACCAAGATGTGACTTAGTCCCATTTTCTTTCCCAATGAAACAATCTCAGGCAGGTCATCCCGAAGAGTTGGCTCTCCCCCGCTAAGTTGAACCGTACAAGAGCCGACTGTATCTAACACCGTTTCATATATTTTCCCGACCATATTAAGGTCAGGCTCATGTTCCTCAGTCTCGTTAGCACTAGCGAAACAGATGGGACAATTTAGATTGCACCTTGAGGTGATTTCGATTAGCATGCTACAGGTGTTGGCTTTGTGCGTTGGACAGAGACCACAGTCATAAGGACACCCCTTGTTAGTATCAGTAAGCCTTTTGCGTGGCGACGCCGCCTGTTGGCTACAGCGGCCCCAATCCAGGTAGTGCTTTCCCCCGCGCCGCCAGATCAGAACCTTGTAATCGCCGTGGTCAGGACAGGTCTTTTCAAGATAGACCCTCTCATCTTCGCTGACCCTCTTTGCAGGAATCTTCTGCAAGCAGACCGGGCAGAGGCTCTCCGTTTCTCCAATTACTTCCTTTGCCAATTCATTTTCCTGTGGCCACAGTACGTGGTTATTAACTTACTTCGCTTCTATATACTCTTCTGAGGGTATTATTACATCAAGCACAGTCTGCTCATCAAAATATGCGACTCCACATTTGGGGCATTTTATTCCTTTGACCTTTTCCTCCACCTCGAGATATACGAACGGTATCTTGGCTTCTACCATCTTTTCTTTACATTTAAAACAGTACCATTCTTCCGTCATTGGCCCTCTTTGATCTCCACTTGGTGTCCGTAGGCTGTATGGATTGTGTAACCGCCTGCTGGCTCAACTGAGTAGTCCACATAAATTGTAGCGCTGTCGCGCCTCATTCGCGCCAGATACCTATTCTTTCCCGGTAAGTACAGCTTATCGCCTGTTGCTTCTGCATGGGCTATAACCTCTTTTAGCGCATCGGGCCAGATTAACCTGGACCTAATGACCTTAAATATATCATGGCTTATATGAATGCCTAGCGCTGCAAGATGTTTTTCATCATCCGCTATATCAGACACAACCCTGCCTTCTTTCCTACGATTGACTCAAATGTTAATCTTCTGCCTGCGTCATGTCAATTCAAGTTGATTTTTAGTTCTCTTGCCACCTGATGCGTCTTCCTCTTTTGCAACTGTATGTGGTCAGGAAAGTGAGATAATCCACCGCCTTTGAGCTTGAGAAAGACTTCCTTGAGAGCAGGCCTTACCAATGTGAGGGGCGATAAGGTAATCGCATGGTAGCCCGGGGCCCAGCAACCCAAGGACGGTGAGCGAAGGCCGGAGCTTAGACTCCAGTCTTTTGCTATCTGGTAGGTCTGTTCTGATGCCAATGTTGGCAGCGTTCTCAGCGAGCACGGAAATCTTGAAAACCTCGCTGTTTCTAGGTATACTGAATATACTTGTATAGGGCTTTCCCGTATTTGGTCTGAAGCTGGCTGAGATGCCGCACTCTCCCTGGCGGAGTAAGAGGTGCCGATCGTTGTTCTGCAAAGGCGTATCAGGAGTTCGGCTGCGTGACTAGACTATATCAGCCGGGCTCCTTTTTTCGCTCCAAGGGCCGTCATCGGCTTCGCACCATATCTTGGCAGACCGCCCTGTCAGCAGGGTATTGAGATAGACTTCTAATATTATTTGTTCTCAATTATCTCTAGTGGGGTGCAAAGTGAAAGAGATCACTCTTACCATCGACTCCCGAGAGGTGAAGGTGGAGGAGGGGACAACTATTCTCAAAGCGGCTGAGAAGGCCGGCATCTATATACCAGCCCTGTGTAACTATCCCGGCCTCAAACCCCTGGCTGAGTTGCAGCCCGATAGGGCCTGCCGGCTCTGCATAGTTGAGGTGAAAGGCATTCCCGATCCTCAACTGGCTTGCATCACCCCTGTAGCCGAGCGCATGGTTGTCCATACCAACAAGCTGCGCCTGCAGAAACTGCGGCACCACAGCCTGAAACTCATTCTCTCCCGATATCCTGATGCTACTCTGAGCGGCGGGAATAAGGCATCTGTCGCTCTCTATGAAAGCACTCAGAAGGGCGGCGATGGAGAGCTGCAAAGAGTAATCGACCATGTGGGTCTGGACGAGTTGCCTGCTTATATCCCTAAGAAGCTCCCTGTCCGTGAAGACAGCCCGTTCTGGATCCGCGATAATAACTATTGCATACTCTGCGAACGCTGCGTACGTGTCTGCGACGACATCAGGGGGGCCAAGGCCATCGAGTTTGCCTACCCTTGCCATAAGGCCTGTCCTGCCGGCATAGACATACCCCGCTACCTGCGCCTCATCGCCCGCGGCAGGCCTTCCGCTTCCCTGGCTGTGATTCGAGAGAGAGTCCCCTTCCCAGGCTCGCTGGGTCGTGTCTGCGTCCATCCCTGCGAGCAGGCTTGCCAGCGAGGCAAGGAGGTCGATAAGCCTCTGTGCATCAGGATGATGAAGCGCTACGCGGCAGATAACAGCGACGATTCCTGGAAAAAGCGGGCCAAGAAGCTCCCGCCTACAGGCAAGAAAGCAGCCGTCGTCGGCGCTGGCCCTGCGGGTCTGACCACTGCCTACTATCTGGCTAAGCAGGGCCATAAAGTAACTGTATTCGAGGCTTTGCCAGAGGCTGGCGGCATGATGAGGGTGGGCATCCCTGCCTACCGTCTGCCCCGCAACATACTCAAGGGCGAGGTTGACGATATCAAGAGCTTCGGCGTTGAGATTAAATATAACACCAAAGTCGAGTCCCTCG
>Ga0187771_10004132_pt1 | contig 10201 bp, 9 predicted proteins | sample 0116_SJ02_MP15_1_FD_133139 | JGI IMG/M metagenome (GOLD analysis project Ga0187771, IMG submission 133139) | Tropical peat soil microbial communities from peatlands in Department of Meta, Colombia - 0116_SJ02_MP15_10_MG | ecosystem: Environmental > Terrestrial > Soil > Wetlands > Peat | place... | reverse complement strand
CATCCCAGCCGACACCAAACCTTCCAGGCCATGAGTCGCAGAATCAATGCTGACTGCAATCACTTCGCCCGTGGCTAATGCTCGTCTGGCTAAGTCGCCCGCAAACTGCAAGGCACCGCGGCTATAGCGAGTGCGAACCGAAGCTGCAAATTCGGGAGACCCCGCTGCCATCGCGTATAAGTTGGCACTCGCTGTCTCGGAGACGATGCATACCAGCTTCGCGCGGAGAACTGTTCGAACGAGATCAGCGAGCTGTTCAAGCACCAAGGCAACATCTGGAGCAAGCAGCGGCGGTTGATGGCTGAAGCTCGAACGGGAAGTCCTGGTTTGGATGAGCGTCGTGTTTCCGGCGTGCAGGCTCAAATGAACTCCGCCCTAGTCCCGTACAAGTAATTGAATATACAGGAAAAGTAGCCCGCAATCTCATTTTGAGTCAAGAGAATAAAGCAGCTTAGGCGTGGCGAATTGGGAACGCGCTCGGGGTACAGTCTCAGTTTGAGAGTGGCGATGGGAGTCTGAGATAGAGTTCGGCATGCGGTGGTCTTCGGGTCTCAGGGTGCGATTTGCAACTTGTTGACAACAAGCCTTGTTACTTTCGATTACTACCGCGCCCTCCCGTTGGCAGAGGCGTTGCACTGTTGGGTCACAGAAATTTCTCCAGAGGAGATGCGCGTGCTTTTTCCTTCGTTTCAGCGGTGGGGTACGAGTGTGCTGATCGGTTTGATAATGGCAACTTCTTTTCCCCAGCCCTCCCTGGCTCAAGCTGAACTGACACGAAAACCAAAGACCAAGATCATGCCCGCATACCCGGAACTGGCGCGGCGCATGAACCTGCGGGGGACCGTAAAGGTCATGGTCACAGTTCTGCCAAACGGGAACCTCAAAGATACCAAAGTAATGGGTGGTAATCCGATTTTAGTAAACGCCGCGATGGAAGCCCTGAAAAAATGGAAGTTCGAACCTGCTGCGGAAGAAAGCTCCGGAACCGTGGAATTCAAGTTCGAGCCTTCGGAGTAATGCAGATTTGCGTAAAACGCAACCGCAATTAGTGGAGGAACAGCGATGACGATTGGCAAGAAACTCTATGTAAACTTCGGAGCCGTCCTTGCGATGGTCGTGGTGCTGTTCCTTGTCAACCTGGTGGCGGTGCAGCGAGAACATAGCGCGAAAGCCGCCGCTTCCCAGGCGCTCAAGATGGCGGAGACCACCGATAAAGTGCGCTTCCAAATCATGCAGAACCGGCTGTACTTGAGCAACTACCTGCTGAGCGGCGACACGCGTGAAGTGGAACGGCTGAACGAAGGTGGGCGCATTCTGCAGGAGTCACTGCAAACCGCACGAAGCCTCTCAAATTCGGAACTGCAGAAGAACGCGCTTGAAAAAGTGCAAACCAATGAGCAGAACTGGGTGCGGGATTTTGCCACTCCCCTGATGGAAAAACGAAAGGACGTCGATGGCGGAAATGCCACCGTCGCAGAGCTGCAGATCTTTTATCTGCAAAAGGATGCTTCCTCGTGGGTGAAGAACGCCACCGACTCTCTGGACGTCGCGGATCAGGAGAATGCCAAGGTCCTCGAACAGCGGCGCAAGTCCGATGAGACGGCAGCGACCGCAACCATTGTCATCGCATTGATTAGCACACTTGTGGCTCTGGCGCTGGGGATCGCGATTGCCTTTACCACCGCGCGGTCGATCGCTGAGCCGCTTAACAATCTGATGAAGGTCGCTCAGCAGATTGGGAATGCGGGCGATCTGGATCATGAAATCGACGTGAAGGGCAAAGATGAGATTGGTGAGCTGGCCAGAATGTTCGCCAACATGGTCACTTATCTGAAGGAAATGGCCAGCGTTTCAGAAGCCATCGCCGGCGGCAACCTGACCGTGGAAGTTCAACCCAGGTCGAAGAACGACACACTGGGCAATGCTTTCGTGCGCATGACTGGCGGCCTGCGCAACCTGGTTCGTAACGTGAGAGACGCCTCATCGCAGGTGGCCAGCGCCTCCAATCAGGTGGCCGGAGCTTCTGACGAGTCCGCAAAGATCAGCTTGCAGACCTCATCGGCCATTGATGAAGTCACCAGCACCATGCACGAGATGAGCGTCAACGTGCAGAACATGGTGAAGAGCACGCAGGTGCAAGCTTCCAGCGTGAGCGAAACCTCAGCCTCCATCGATGAAATGGTGGCTTCCATTCAGCGGGTCGCCGACACCGCCAAGGTGCTGCTGGATATTTCGAATCGCTCGCGCGAAGAGGTACACAGTGGCATTGCCACCATGGATAAGGCGACCGACGGGCTGAATCGAATCAACACCACCATTCAGGCTTCGGGCGAAATCATCGACGTGCTCGGACAACGCGCCGACGACATTGGGAAGATCATCGAGGTCATCGATGACCTGGCGGAGCAGACCAACTTGCTGGCCCTTAACGCTGCCATCGAAGCGGCGCGTGCCGGCGAGCACGGCCTGGGCTTCGCAGTCGTTGCCGACGAAGTCAGAAAACTTGCGGAGAAATCCGCCCAGTCTACCAAGGAAATTTCAGAGCTGATCCAGAGCATCCAGAAGGAAGCCCGCAAAGCAGTCGAGAACATGGATCGCAGCACCGGGATCGTGAACGAAGGGCTGGGTCTGGGGACTGAGCTCAACACCGCGTTAAAGAAGATTTCCAATGTGGTCACTGAGGTCTACAAGTTTGCTCAGGAGATCGGCGCGGCCACGAACGAGCAGTCGCATGGTTCATCGCAGATTGCACGGGCCACCACCCGGCTGAACGAAATTACGCACGAGATCAACTCGGCTGTGGAAGAGCAGGCCTCGGGCGCGCACGCTGTCGTTAAGGCAATGGAGCGGATGCGAGAACTGGTGCAGCAAACCACCTCCGGCTCGACCGAACTGGCCGCATCAGCCGAGCAGATGTCGAAGATGTCGCGCGATCTGCTGGCGTCGATGGATCGCTTCACCCTGGACCAAGCCGAGCGCAGGGCCCAGAACGACGAAACGCCGACAGTGAAGATCGGCGCACGGCAAGCCGCCGCGGGCAAACAAAACTGATCGGCAGAATCCAATGAGTGGTGAACTGCACATTGTCGGCTTCAGGATCGGGCGCGAGAGCTACGGCGTTCCCATAACCTCGCTGCACGAAATCGTCAGAGTACCGGAAATAACCGCTGTGCCGGACGCGCCCGACTACATGGAAGGGGTCATCAACCTGCGCGGCAAGATTGTCTCCGTTCTCGACTTGCGCAAACGGCTGGGTGAAACCCAGGTAGTGCCGAACAAACGAAATCGCATTCTGGTTCTCGAGCATAAGGGCCGGCTCTCGGGACTGATCGTGGATTCCGCCTCAGAAGTGCTCAAGATTCCCGGGTCGGATGTCGAACCACCGCCGACAGACTTTCTGGAAGGGGGCTTGAACTGCGTTACCGGGCTCGGCAAATACCAGGGCCGTCTGATTGTTTTGCTCGACATGGCCAAGCTGCTCGAGGTATCGGCCTCGGGCCAGAAAAGCAACCGCGGTGAGGACAAGCCGAAGCCGGTCACAGCTGCGGAGACAAGGCGAAGTGCTCGACCCTCGAAGACAGCGCATGAATAAACACAATGGCTAGTCCGGGCTTGCAGTTGCAATTTTCCGAATCCGAAATGAAGCTCCTGCAGACGCTCGTCTACCAGGAGTGCGGCATGTATTTCGATTCGCGCCGGGCGCACTTTTTGCAGGACCGTCTGCAACGCCGTCTCAAAGAATGCCGGCTCGATTCCTTCTACAGCTATTACCGGCTGCTGATCAGCAATGAAGGCAAAGCAGAATTAGCCAGGCTGCTGGAAAACCTGACGGTCAACGAAACCAGTTTTTTCCGCAATAAGGCGCAATTGGATCTGTTTCACAAGCACGTGCTGGATCAGCTGCTCCGCCATAAGCAGGAAAAACGCGATTTCTCCCTTCGCTTGTGGAGCGCCGGTTGTTCCACCGGCCAGGAGCCCTACACCATGGCGATGCTGAGCGCCGATGCGCTGTCGTATCACTGCCTGCGCAATCCCTCGGCTTACGAGACGCCCACGCCCAAGCCACTCATTCCGCTGCCGTGGAAAGTGGAGATCTTAGCCAGCGACATCAGCTATTCCGTGTTGCGGGCCGGTCAGGAAGGAACTTACACCGAGGCGCAGATGGCTTCCGTCGACTACAGCTATCGCCTGCGGCATTTTGATAAGGTCGGCGACCGCTATGCCGTAAAAAAGGCGCTCAAGGAACTCGTCCATTTTGACTTCCACAATCTGAAGACCGAGTACCTTCCTCAACGCAACGACGTCATTTTCTGCCGCAACGTGATGATGTATTTCGATGAAGCCGAGCAAAGGCGGTTGATTGAGAAATTCTCCAGGTGCCTTAATCCGGGAGGGTATTTGTTCGTGGGCCATGCGGAAAGTCTGCTGGGATTGACGGACAAGTTCAACATGATCTATCGCGACACCGGAACCGCCTATCAGCAAATCGAGGTGAATCCGTGACCCAGTTCTCGGATGAACGCGGCACCGAGTTGCGGGAGCTTTTCTTTGAGACCGCGCAGGAGCTGCTGCAATCGCTGAATGAAGAAGCTCTGAAGCTCGAGCGGCAGCCGGGTGACGGAGAGGTTGTGCGTACCATTCGGCGGATCGTTCACACCCTGAAGGGCGATGCGGCGGCGGCGGGCTTTCAGGAATTGAGTGAAATGGCTCACGAGCTGGAAGACGCGCTTGCGCTGGAAAGTGCCAGCGCACATGCTTCTCTCGCGGAGATCGTGTTCAGCACGGCGGATATGTTCGCCGCTATGCTCACCTGTTACCGCAGCCAGAGTGAGCTGCCTTCCGCCGAGGCCTTGCGCAAGCGGATCGCCGAACTGGCAAATGATCCGAAGGTCAAGAAGTCGCGAGGCCGGAAATCAAAATCCAGTGCTGCAGCCCAGCCCACGTGGACCGAGTACGAAAAACTTGCGATGCAAGGAGCCGCAGATCAGGGCAGGCGCGTCTATCACGTTCAGGCGCAGATTGATCCCCATTGCGCCATGCCCATCGCAGCTCGGCAACTCCTTCTGAAGGCTCTGGGGGAAGTTGGCGAGGTCCTCGGATCTCGCCCGGAGGCTGGATCCACTGACGTCGCCCCTCTAATGCAGCTGTTGCTGGCAAGCCACAAGTCCGGCGAGGAGCTGGCCGCGAAATGCAAGATTCCCACGATCATCGCGCAGGCAAAGGTCGAAGCAATCGACATCCAGCCGCAAACGCCGGCGGCGAAAGGCTCAGGAGAGCCTGCGCGCTCGCAGCCCACGACTGAGGATCAGGCGCAGCCGGAACAGTCAAGACCAGAGCCGCAGCCGACGGTTGTCGCTCCAGCTCAGGAGCGTGGCGCCGAGAATAAGCCGCAATCCGGCTCGACGGAGAACATCCTGCGCGTAGACGCGGAACGTATCGATGCCGTTTTGAATCTTGTGGGAGAACTGATCGTTGGCAAGTCCATGCTGCAGCAGGCCATCAATGAGTTCGGGCGGCATCATCCCAAGGATTCCCTGCGCGGCCGGTTTGCCGACGCGATGGCCTTCCAATCACGCGTCCTGAACGATCTACAGCGCTCGGTCATGAAGGTCCGCATGGTGCCGGTCGAACAGCTTTTCCGGCGGTTTCCGCGAATCGTTCGCGACATTGCCAAACAATGCGGTAAGGACGTGCAGTTGGTCGTGCGTGGGCAGGACACGGATCTGGATAAGGGCCTTTTGGATGCGATTGCTGAACCACTGACGCATCTGGTTCGCAATGCCGTAGACCATGGCATTGAAAGCGCGGAGGATCGCAGGCGGACAGGCAAGTCCGCGCAAGGTACGGTTCGCCTGGATGCATATCACCAGGGCAACCAGGTGATTGTGGAAGTCAGCGATGACGGACATGGCATCGATGCCAGGAAAGTGAAGGCGCGTGCCATAGAACGTGGCAGTGTGTCTGCCGATCAGGCCGCCCGCATGACTGACAGTGAGGTTCTACAACTTATATTTCACCCTGGTTTCAGCACGGCGGAAAAGATCACCGAGGTTTCCGGACGGGGCGTCGGCCTGGATGTGGTGCAAAGTGTCTTGCAGCGATTGAAAGGCACGGTGCAGGTGGACACCGTTTCCGGTCAAGGCACTAAGTTTCGGCTGCAGTTGCCGCTAACCCTCGCCATTATCAAAGCGCTTCTGTTCCGTGTTGAGCAACGGTTGTACGCGATTGCGTTGAATGCGGTGGGTGAGATCGCGCGCGCGAACGAATCCGAATTACACCAGGTGGATGGCTGCGAGATTCTCCAACTGCGCAACCAGGTGCTGCCAGTCATCCGGTTGGGTAGCCTTCCCAAAAACATGGCAGGGGACCGCCACGGAAAGATCTTTGTTCTCGTAATCAACATGGGCGAGCGCAAATTCGGCGTGCTGGTGAATGCTCTCGAAGGCGAAGAAGAACTGGTGATCAAGGCATTGGATGATCAAACTGTCGAGACCGATCTGGTCAGCGGCGCCTCGATTTTGGGCGATGGGCGCGTGGTCTTGATTCTGAACCTGGCAGCATTGGTAGAGCGCTTTTCCAAAATGCGGCATAACGCTGAAGCCGGCCTGGCGTTCGGACTGCTGCTTTCCCGTTCCGAGCGGGCGAGGAGTGCACAAGCTGCGCGGGAGGGTCACGCATGACAGCTCCTGTGCGCGTACTGGTAGTGGACGATTCCGCTCTCATGCGGAAACTGATCCCGCAAATTCTTGCCGCCGACAGCTCTATTCAGGTTGTAGGCACTGCCATGGATGGAAATTTCGGTTTGAAGAAAATCGAGGAATTGCGGCCGCAGGTTGTGACTCTGGACCTTGAAATGCCCGGCATGGGCGGCCTCGACATGCTGAAGGAAATCATGCGCACTCACCGGATACCGGTGATCGTCGTGAGTTCGCACAGCACCCAGGGAGCATCGGTCACGCTTAAAGCGCTGTCGATGGGCGCGTTCGACTTCGTTTCCAAACCAGCGGATGTTTCGGCCCGCATGCCTGAGATTGCGAGCGAGTTGATTGCCAAGATCAAGGCCGCAGCCCACAGCCGGGGAATCAAGATTGCGGCGCCGGCGCCGTTATCCGCGTTGCCGGTTGAGAAGGCGGTGCCGCAGAGCAGCCAACGTCCAACGCGAGTGGTGGCGATCGGGATATCAACGGGCGGTCCGCAGGCTTTGCAATACGTACTGCCACAGTTGCCTAAAGACTTCCTTGGCTCCATCCTGATCGTGCAGCACATGCCGGAGGGCTTCACGGATATGTTCGCCCGCCGCCTGGATGAAATCTGTTCCATCCGTGTCAAGGAAGCGCAGTCGGGCGACCTGCTGCTGCCCGGCCGTGCGCTTGTGTGCCCGGGCAGCCGCCACCTCAAGGCCAAACGTTTGCCTCTAGGGGACGTTGCGGTTTTGAGCGATGAGCCGCGGGTGAATGGGCATCGTCCTTCGGTCGACGTGCTCTTCCACAGCGTGGCGGAAGAGTTTGGGGACAAGGCTATCGCGCTTCTGATGACGGGTATGGGAGAAGACGGCGCACAGGGCATGAATCACGTGAAGAGCGCGGGCGGCATGACCATCGCCCAAAACGAGGATTCGTGTGTGGTGTTCGGCATGCCCAAAGCCGCTATTGAGCGAGGATATGCCGTGCGTGTGGTCGGCCTGGAAGCGATTGCCAACACCTTACTAGCGCAGTGTATGCAGGACCGTAAGCCGGCCGCGGAAGCCAGTGATGGCAGAGCTGCGCGAGCGGGAACGGACTAAATTTCTCCGGCGTGCAGGAATAAAATGCCGGAAGTTGAAGTAGGAGGTTGTTTATGGAGCAGTTTACACCAATGAAACGCAGCAAGGACGGGCAGCCGGTTCGCTACCTGGTAGTGGACGATTCCGTCTTCGCCCGCAAGAACCTGGCGCGAATGATCGAAACCTTCGGCGGCCAGCTTGCCGGTGAGGCGGGGGACGGCGTGTCAGCCATCGCCGAATACGACCGGACCAAGCCTGACATTGTGCTCATGGACATCACCATGCCGCAGATGGAAGGCATTGAGGCGGCCGAGAAAATCGTGCAAAAGCATCCCGACGCGCGTGTGGTCATGGTGTCCTCGGTCGGATACCAGGAGAACATCGTCGCGGCATTACAGCGCGGGGCGCGTCACTTCGTGCAGAAGCCGGTCAAGCCGGAGGTGCTGTACGAGGTCATCAAGTACGTGATGGGAGAAGATGGAACCGTGGCCAATGCCGCGGGCGCGGGGGCCTGAAATGAAAATGGAGTTGATCCAGCCGTTCATTAACGCGGCCGACGCCGTGCTCGCGCAGGGGTTGCAGTGTCCCATGTCGGTCGGCAACTTGAGCATGGAAGAGGATGCTTATCGCCGCAAGGGAGTCGCCGCGCTCGTCTGGGTAACGGGCGACATCGAAGGAAGAATCATCCTCGACCTCGACACAGACACTGCCGTGCGCGTAGCCAGCAAGTTCGCCGGAGCTGAGTTGCCAGAGTCTGACGAATTAGTGCGCGAAACGGTCTTCGAGCTGGCCAACCAGGTGATCGGAAATGCGGTCACCTCGCTCAACGACCAGGGTTTCCACTTCCGCGTCCATCCTCCCGTGCTCCACACCTCCGAGCATGGCCCCAAAGGTAGCGAGGATACCGAAGCCTTGGTGATCTGCTTCGAAACCTGCAGCGGGAACGTCTTCATGAACATTGCCATGCGCTACAACCGCACTCGACAATCAGCCGCAGCCGCCCGGTAGTTGGGGGATCACTTAGGAATCAGCCCTGCAGCAATTAGGTTGTTGATTCGATCTTCTTCTTCCGGAACGTGCTCACACTCAGTGCTCCGGCCCCAGACAGCATCAAGTTGAGGTTCGACGCCAGCAGCAAGAGTGGGAACTCGAAACCTTTAGGCGCAAAAAATCCGTTCTTAATGTGGACAGCCATGATTGCGACCAGCATGTCAATGGATAGCAGTGCCGCAAAGTAGCGGCTGAGCACCCCCAGGATCAGCGCGACGCCTCCAAGGAATTCCACCAGGGTTAGCAAAACAGCAGCCGGTGTAGGCAGCGGTATGCCAACCGACCCCAGGAAGCCGGCGACGTTGTGAAAACCCCAGGACAGTTTCTGCCAGCCGTGCATGACGAAGATCACGCCGACCACCAACCGCAGCAAGGTGAGTCCCCAGGAACGCAGACCTGATGTGATATTCATTCATGCCTCCTTCTTGACAGCATTCTCCCGAGCCAACGAGGCCCCGCTAAGGTTCCAGCATTGGTTAGTCCGGTTCCGCGGGGAGCTTTAAATGTATTCGCTGTAAAGAGATATTTACAACAAAAACAAATCTTTACGATCCGCGCGTATTTCGCGGCATCCATTAAATTAACTAACCGGTTAGTAAAACTATTTAGGAGCGGGCGGGTTCTTACTGCTGCAGAGGATGGGAGGACAAGATGAAAAACATGCTTCGCATTGTGGGTTTATTTGTAGCGATGAGCGCATTTGCTGTAGCGCTTAACGCAGAGACTATGGGCGCGGCGCGATACGATGCCTCGATTCAGTCCAATGTTACACAAAAGCTGGCGAGCAAAAAACAGTTCGCCGACGTTCATTCAACCGTGGAGGATGGCATCGTCACGCTGGCCGGCAATGTCGATCTCTACCAGCAGAAGCTGGATGCGACCAAGAAAATCCGCAAGCTCTCTAACGTGCAGGGAGTACGCAACCTCATTGCTGTCGCCGGCAAGGATGTTCCGGATGCCGAGCTCGCCGCTCGGCTTGATCGCAAGCTCTACTACGATCGCATGGGCTACGACAACCTGTTCAATTACTTGACAGCGTCGGTGCAGAACGGCGTCGTGGTAGTCAGCGGCGAAGCGTTGAATGAAGCCGGCCGGGATTCGGCCCTCGCTCTGGTTGATAACACACCAGGCGTCAAGGATGTCGTCAACGACATCAAGGTAGAACCGGCTTCGTTTTTCGATGATCAAATCCGGATTCAGACGGCGCGGGCAATCTATCGCGACTCCGCATTAAGCCGCTATGCCATCGATCCTGCGCATCCGATCCGCATCGTCGTCGACAACGGCAAGTTGAGCCTCTACGGCACGGTTGCCACACAGATGGATAAGAATCTGGCGGGCATCCGGGCAGGCCAGGTCTTCGGCGCCTTCAGCGTGCAGAACAATCTG
>Ga0187771_10004131_pt1 | contig 10202 bp, 10 predicted proteins | sample 0116_SJ02_MP15_1_FD_133139 | JGI IMG/M metagenome (GOLD analysis project Ga0187771, IMG submission 133139) | Tropical peat soil microbial communities from peatlands in Department of Meta, Colombia - 0116_SJ02_MP15_10_MG | ecosystem: Environmental > Terrestrial > Soil > Wetlands > Peat | place... | reverse complement strand
CGATCAACTTGTCGCCGAGTACGACCTTGTTTCGTGGACTGCGAACCCCGCGTCTCTTCCGGCGGCGACCGGTGCCGCCGCTATGGCGTGATGGAGGTGATTCCATGACTTCTGGAGGCCAAGCGACGACAGACATGGCAACACGCTACTTCGCCTTGTTTGCGAACCGCTTGGCCTACACTTTGCAGTCCCGGAAGCCGGCGCCGAACGGCAAACACTATTACTACCGCCCGAAAGATGGTCGCAGCCTGTCGCTTCAGACCCTCCGGGAGCACTTGAATGGGCACCTGACAATCGGTCTGTATGCCCTCAGCCCACGCACGCAGCGCTGCAAGTGGGTCGCCATCGATGCTGACTATGAGAATGCCCTGGAAGACCTGCTCAAGTTGCAGTGGAACCTGCACCAGGATGGGGTTGAGGCGGCGCTCGAAAAGTCTCGTCGCGGTGCTCACCTCTGGATCTTCGCGGACAAGCCATTGCTCGCGCGACAGTGCCGCATCTACATTTACAATCTTGCGCTTCGCCTGAAAGTGCCGGTAAGAGGAGGCCTGGGTCTCGCAGAAGGGATTGAGATCTTTCCCCGCCAGGATCAACTCGGGCCAGACGAGTTCGGCAATGCCATCCGTGGACCACTGGGCGTCCATCGCGCCGCCGACAGGCGGTACTGGTTCTACGGAGCAGATTATCAGCTTCAAGCGCAGCTGGACTATCTGGAGCGGTTAAGAAGGATCACAGAGAACGAACTGAGCCGCTTCGTTGATGGGCTCGAAATGCCCGAGGAGTTCCGTCCTAAACAGAAAACCGAGCTGCCTCCCTACGATCCCAATCGACATGAGTTCCGCATTCTCGATTTCGTCCGCGTGCGGCGCCGGCGCTCAGGAAACTATTGGACAAGATGCCCATCCTGCGCGCAGCAAGGGAAAGACAGAGGCGGAGATAACCTGGCCATCTCCGTTGCTGATCCACGAAAGTACAAGTGCTGGGCTGGGTGCACGCGCGAGATGATTCGCGGAGCATTGGGCCGGCCAGTCTCCGTCAGGAGGGCGGGATGACGACAGAAGTACAAAAGATCGCTCGGAGCCACGAACTGGATCACCGCGAGTTGCTGGCCAGGCAAGGACTAAGATTCCCGGCCATCATTTTGCGGCACCTGCGTAGCGCGGGGATTTACTGCCAGCCCACAGTCTCGATTGAGCACCAACACTTGGCCAAAAGGTACATTCTCCGCGGGGTTGAATCCGGCGGAGCCGTGGCAGACCTGGGTGCCTACTCTAGCTTTACGGATGAACAAGGGAATGCATTGGCGTGGCTTCAACGGGTGGATACAGTGGGCGTCAACGGCGTCCATGCAATTGTTGTTGGGCGGACATTGGTAAGGATCGAGATGCTGCGAGTTCAACGAACCTATGACGTCCTCATCACACGGCATAGCCTCCAAACAAATGGCGAGGGCCAGAGACCGCGCCTCGAGAGTTCGATCCTCTTTTATGGGCGACGAGGCACATTAGAGATGGAACTCTGGGGGAAAGATGGCGCGTTTCGTGGCGCAGTTCGTCCTGCATTTTTCAGCCGAAGCGGCGAGGCGCTCCTAGTGCCTGAGGGATTCCAAGAAGCAGTGACGCGGATCTCGGCAGCCGTGTGCTGTATTGGTTGCCGGCATTGTCACCTGTTGCAACCCAAAACGATCGATTCCAGTTTAGACGGAGGCAGCACGGCGCTTACTCCGGTTACATTGGAAGTGCAGCCCTGACATGAGCGATGACGCCAAAGATGGTGATCTACCAACAATCGACCAGATCCTTGGCGATCCGGCAGCGTCCTTTTGGATCAAGGCTGCTCTGCGCTCAGCTCTATCCCGTGACCCGGTTGATGCTGCAAATGACGCCGATCTGTTGGCGCAAGTTTTGGAGCTCCAATGTCGAAGCATCTTGAAGAGCTCGACACCAGTTTAGGCCCGCCCGATCCCTTAATCACACAATCACATTGGGCCTTCTGTTGAATAACGAGTGATTGCCGCGCGAGTGGTTGCTGCTGGAAATCGCTGGAGATGCGAAATCCCGACCTCGAAAGGTCGTTCAGCCCAACCACTCGCAGAGCAATCCCGAGGTCGGCGAGCCTTATATAATGTGCCATCCAAGTTCGGGCAATACCAAGAATGCATGCCGGCAAAGGAGCTGACCATGACCAGCACCAAAGCCCGATGCCGAATACCCGCAAAGCAGCAGATTCCACGGATACGGCCAGCTGAAGCTTCGGAGATCTTGACCAGATGCGAGCAGATTCTGGACGACTCTCGCGAACTCCTAGCGAATCTGCGCAGTGCGGGAATTGCCGAATTGCTCGGCCGCTTCGACGACAGATTGTTGCAGCTTGCGATCCAGCCGGATTCCTGGGGCGAGCGTGCCAGGGCATGTTTAATGTCCGATCTTGCCCCAGCATTGCGCGCGCCCTCTAATGGAGGCTCGACACTCAGCGCTGCAGAGATCGCTCAAGTTACAAATGCTGTGATGCCGTGCCTTCTCCTAGAACTCGGTCGCCGAAAACAGCACATTGAGGTTGAGTTTCCCCTAAATCCCGCGGAGCGGACTGCCTGCTTTCGCTTGTCGGTCGGTCCACCAGGTCCGATGCACTCCCTTACCACCGATCGTTTACTGCGCCTTGTCAACGACGCCGGCGAGGCGCTGGTCGGCCTTTGCTACTTTGGTGATCACGAAAGCAGAAAGCTAGTGCAGACTCAACTGGCCGACGCAGTAGCCAAGACTTGACCTTGCACGCTATGCTGTCCAATGGAGTCGCCACTGTCAGGCAGGTCCTGTTTTCCGTTCCTGCTGGGGCGAATAGACGGCGCAAGCTTGTGATGGCCTGGTTTCAACAGTTACTGCCGTAAGCCGCAAGTTTGAGGCTGAAGTGCTCTAATATCCGGCAGGGAACCTGCGAGCGCATGAAGGCGAGTTCAAATCCTGCCGCGACGATCGGAATCCTCTCGTTGCTCGGGTTGGCCTCTGCGTTTCTGTCCACCCTCATACCGGCCTTGCTAACGACCCGAGGCTCGCCGATGTTCGTTGGAAGCAGCCTGGGACTCGGACCCTGGGATATTTTCGGGGCCATGATATCCGTTTACTTCTGGGCCTTCGCAGGAATCCGATCCGTAACGAAGGCAATCGGACTGGTCGTCGCTTCTACAGTCGCGTATTTCGCAGCCATGATCCTGGGAATGTTCTCCGGAATGGCTTTGTCGTCCGCCATGGGCTTCCAGTTGAATACAGAAAGTGCCGAACTGGGAGCGGGAATGGTCGCTCCACTTCTGGTTGCGGGCACAGCCGGCGCATTCTTAATCATCGTGGCAGTACTGCGACTCTATTCAGAGGACACATGGCGGGGCGTACTGAGTAAGGCATTCCAGTATTCCTGGGTCGGCGGGGTATTCGCGTTGCTGGGATGGGGATTAGGGCCGTCGCTGGGAGAAGCAATTTGGTCGGCGCTAGATTCCGTGGGGCTGAGCGACTTGGGTCGGGAGATGCTTACTCATGATGCCACTGCTCTGAATGGTTTCTCGCTGCACATCGTTTGGCAAGTCGGTATGGCCGTTGCCCTCGGAGTCATGCTGTCCGAGATCCGGCTGGTGCCGACCCCGCCCGCCGTTCGTGCAACCCCCGCACGCAAGTTCGATTTTGGAAACGCCGTCCTGTTTGGAGTGATGGCTCTCGTCTTGATTTGGTTTGGAATTCGTTGGGTACCGGACGAGTACCGCGACATGCGATGGCATCGCACTTACGCAAAGCACGTTGCTGAGACGCCGTCATTCGAGAACCTCCCACCGATTGAAACCTCTCCTGCGGAAGCTATGCTCATTCTGACTCCGTTCGCCGACTATCTGCCGGACGAAGTTCATGCGGGCGCGGGCCAATACACTGCCGCAGTACCAGTGCAGTACGGAAGTTACACAATTAGGTATAGTCTTGCCGGAGCACCCAAAGCCGGCCCTAATGTCGGCGCTCATGTTGATGTTCAGGTGCAAGAGTGGCCGAACGCTGATTGGGCGGCATGGATCTTGGCCGAGAACGGTTTTTCACCCAGCCTTCAAAGCGGCATGGAAGAGTCCATCCATTTTGGAAATCGAATAGTAGGTGTGCAAATCACTCAGAGAGCTCGTCAGTTCTGGGGTTCTGGCGGCAGATTCGGATGGCGTAGCAACAACCACATAGTTGTGATTGAGGCTTATTCCGTCAACCCGGATGAATTTTTGCGGAAGTACCTCGAAAAATATCCGAGTTCTCTCTAGACGTGCTTCTCCGTTCTCCATCGCCCAGGATGGGGGGGGCCGAGTTTTCGGCTTAGCTGTCGTAATATCCTCTTTACGCTCAAAATGGCCTGAATCGTAAGCAGTCAATGTCCGATTCGTGGAGCCTTGCCCTCGGCTATCCACAAGGTCGAGTTCAAGCTACTACGATCTAGCTCAAGAGCAGAAAGTCGGGATTGAATCCCCTTCTCGCTTTCTCACAGCACAAGCGCGCGGCACTTTCGCAGCCGGCAGCAGCGCGCCCCATCTCACCGATACTCACATCCAGCGGAGTTCACAATGCCAAAGAGCGTAAACAAAGTCATTCTTGTCGGAAACGTCGGTAAAGACCCCGAGGTGAAATATTCACCAAGCGGCACGCCGATCGCCAAGTTCAGCCTTGCCACCAACGAGAGATTCAAAGACCGCAGCGGCGAGTGGCAGGAGCGTGTCGAATGGCACGCCATTGTCGCCTGGCAGCGACTCGCGGAAATTGTCGGCGAGTTTGTCGTAACCGGCTCCAAGGTCTATATCGAGGGAAAGCTGCAAACCTCGAGCTGGGAAGATCGGCAAAGCGGCCAGACCAGGTATCGGACTGAGATCGTGGCTCGCGATCTGGTGCTGCTCGGCTCTCGCGGTAACAGAACAGGCGACTCGCAGGAGAGTCATCCGGGTCCAGCAGTAAGCGATGAGCCTCAAGCTGAGAACGCCGAGGATCTGCAGGACATCCCGTTCTGACAAACAGTTCTTGCTGTTCGGCTTCTTGAACTCAAGTGGAGGAGGCGTCCATGAGTCCCCCAAACGGCCATGCAAAAGATCCTGCAGTGGCGGAGGCCACAAATCATTCACCCGAAACTCACTCGGTTCATCTGCCACCACAGTCTTCAGGCAACGAACGGTTCCCACAGCAGGAGATCAAAGACTTCTGCGCCGCCTTGGAAGTCCCCTTTGATCCCAGAGTGATCGACTGGCGGGTGACGAATACCAGCAAGAACGGGAAACTGCGCGGCCAGGTGATCCCCTATGCTGATCAGCGCGCCTACACCGACCGGCTCAACCAATTGTTCACGCCTGCCGGCTGGACCCGGAAATACCAGGTGCACACCAGCGCCAACTTTGAGCGCAGCAAGGACCAGAAGACTGTTGCGAAAGTGTTCGTCACTTGTGAGCTGAGTATCAGTGGTCTTGGCGCACATTCGGCGACAGGTGAAGAGTGGGCCGATGATGAGAATGCAGGCACTTCGGCGGAAGCCCAGGCGTTCAAACGAGCTGCCGCCTGTTTTGGCCTAGGCCGCTATCTCTATTACTTCGAAGGGGCGTGGGTGGACCTCGACGACCGAAAACGGCCACGGACCGCGCCCAGTTTACCTCTGTGGGCAACACCCGAGGGTTGGCGTAAGGGGATGAGACCAAACAAGGCATGTACTCAGAGAGACGGCGCCGAGACAACCGGGTGCCATGCCCGCGTTAACAACGGCCCTGGGAACACACAGTCCAGTGAACTTGTGCGGCAGATCGAGGCAATGGCAAAACCCCTCGGGTGTCGCCTGTACCGTGGCATCCTGCGAACGCTCGCCAAGGTGTGGAACCCAGATCAGATTCCAGACGTGGTTCTCCAGCGAAAGATCCTAGCGCAGATGCAATCCGGAGAGCGCGGTCTCGGACGTCTGCATGCGGCACTCGCCAAAACTGGGCCTGCGGCCCTCGAGCGGGCTCTGCAGTCACTCAAGCTAGGATCGCTGGATCACGTAGACAGCTTGGAGATGCTTAAGCGAGTCGTGCTTGCTGTCGAAGCGGCTGCATCCGCGCTTAAATAAGTCACAAGTCCCTTCTCCGCTCACTTCATTTGTGATAGCCAAGACTTAACCTTGCACGCCATGCTGTCGGACGGAGTCGCCACTGTCAGGCAGGCCCTGTTTGCGTTGCTGTTGGGCGAATAAACGGCGCACACTTGCGCTATGGCCTAATGTCAGCAGTTGGCAGCTAACCTGCGAACATCCGCATCGTCGAATACATTACAAGGAATCAAGAAATGCTTGATACTCCGAAACGAGCGACTATCGTTTACTTGCTTTTTACGCTGCTATTCAGTTCCGTGATCTGGACGCTCGTCATCTGGTCCGGCCATCTCGGTATGGCGTTCGGCACGATGGTTGTCGCGATCATGTGGTGTCCGGCACTGGCCGCTCTGGTGACTTGCCGGGTGCTTGGTCGCAGCTTCCGGTCTTTGGCATGGCGCTGGCCCGAGTGGAAGTACATCGCAACCGCCTACTTCGTGCCACTGGCCTATGCGGGAATCGCGTACGGCGCAGTCTGGTCGCTGCGGCTAGGCGGATGGAATCGGGATTCAGTGAACTTGGTGGCTGAACGCTTCGGCTTGCGAGGAATGCCCGCGTGGGGAGCGTTCGTACTCTGGTTACTGTTCACAGCCACAGCCACGTTGATAATGCGAATCGCGACAGCTCTTGGCGAGGAGATTGGCTGGCGGGGGTTCCTGGTGCCGGAACTGGCGAAGCAGATGTCGTTCACAAAACTGAGTGTCCTGAGTGGGATCATCTGGGGCGCATGGCACGCTCCGCTGCTGTTGTTTGCCGATTACAACGCGGGGACAAATCGCTGGTATGCGATGACCTGCTTCGCGGTGATGATCGTCTCAAGCAGTTTCATATTGGCTTGGCTACGATTGAAGTCAGGTAGCTTGTGGTCTGCAGCGGTGCTGCACGCTAGCCATAACCTTTTCGTCCAAACTGTGTTTGACGTCATCATGCGCGATACGGGCAAAACCTTGTGGTACACGACGGAATTTGGCGTTGCATTGGCACTGGTGACCACCTGCTTTGCGGCGTATTTCTGGACGAGACGGGCCGAGGTGGAGCAAACACAATCGCGAAGGTCGCTAGAGACCTCAGTTGTGTAAAGGCGAAGCTGAATTCAATTGTCGTAAGATCCCCACAGCACTCAAAATGACGCGGCAAGGGGTTTTAAGCGCTATCGCCATCTGGTCGCGACAGCAGGCCGCTAAGGGTGTGGGAGTTGTTCCGAGAGCCGCAGATTAGCGAAATAGGCTTCGGTGCCCAGACCGATCCACAACGCTACTGCACCTTGGCTGTCCCCGTGTTTCAAATCGTTGACTATGAGCACGGGCTGCGGGGAGCCGTTCACGTACAGCCGCGCTTCCACGGTGGTGACTTCGATTTTGATCTTGGTCCACTCGCCGGGTACCAAGTCGACATATGACTCGTACCGTCCCGGTGCCTCCCTCCGCAATCTCGACCATTCATACTCCGGCATAGAGATGTACTGTGTCGCATGATTCCGCCGCAGTTGATCGTCTGCACGACCGTTGCTAGGGCGGACATAAAAGCATTCGTACCTTGGCGGGTCAGCACTCACACGGAAGGCCAGACCCACAAACCCCCGAGCGTCAGCGCCCGCCCCGGTGCGTGGCTTACCTGCGAGATCCACTTCAATCGTTCCGTTATGGAAAGACGTTCCTTGAAGCACAACGATCCCGCCACCTTCGCCGTTCTTCGCGCCGACCAACTCGGAAGCGGCAGGGGCGGCTGGCATTACCCGAACTGATTTCCGACCTTGGTAGCTCACCCCCTCGACCGTCACATCGTGCGGTTGCAATCCGCTTGTGGAATCCAGCGGAAAACTTTGTGCCGCCACGATGCTAGACAGCAGCACACTGGCGCTCAGAACAATAGTTATTCGGACAACGTTAGCCTGATCGATCATGCAGGTCATGATAGCTGTAGTAGACGCTTCCGTTCCAAAGTCTGTCAGTTGCCGAAATTTTCCGCCTGCGCCCCTGAATCGCAGGCAGTCGGTGTCCGATTCGTGGAGCCTTGCCTTAGACTGTCCGCAAGGTCGAGTTCAAGCGACTACAGTTCATTCGTCCTAATCTCCTCCGCTGTTTCCTTCCAACCGGCGGAGGTACCGGTCTACGGCACCTCCGCCCCTTCCTTTTCTAGGGGAAACTTGTCATGAGCCATCCTCTCTCTGCAGTTCAACAGATCCGCAGACTCCGTGGCGGATCACAAGCACAGCTTCTGAGGGCGTCCGATGGCGCTTACTATGTGACCAAGAGCGCTCAGAACCCGCAGCACGTCCGTGTGCTGGCCAACGAAATGCTGGCAACGCGCCTGGGACAACTTCTCGGGCTGCCGCTCGCGCGCGTCGAGCCGATCGAAATATCTCCATGGCTCATTGAGCACACCAGCGAACTGAGCATTGAGATCGGGGGCACGAGTACCCCTTGGAAACCGGGCGTACACCTGGCTTCGCTTTACGTAGACGATCCCGCTACAACCCACGTGTTTGATTACCTGCCCGAGAGCATGATAGACAGCGTGCGGAACGTAGCAGACTTTGGCCGTGTGCTTGTGCTTGATCGCTGGGCATGCAATTGCGACGGTCGACAGGCCGTCTTCTCTCGCAAAGGGAAGCGTTCCCGCGGATACTTCGCCACCTTTATCGACCAGGGGTATTGCTTCAATGCCAGCGAATGGAGTTTCCCCGACTCTCCTTTGCGCGGAGTCTATGCCAGAAACTGCGTCTACAAGGACATCTCAAGCTGGGACGCGTTCGAGCCCGCGCTTAGCCGCGCGGAGCAGATGGACGTTGAAGAAATCTGGCGAATTGCAGCGGAAATTCCCGAGGAGTGGTATGAATTCGACCACTGTGCCTTGCATCAGCTCGTGGAGAATCTCTACCAGCGCCGTGGCATGATTCGGGACTTGATTGTGGCGTTCCGCACGTCCAACCGCAATCCGTTTCCCAACTGGCGGCAGACTGGAATAGGGGCCAGATCCGCTTCACGCGCACTCTAGCTGGCCCGAGGCTGTCGCATCGAAGGAAGAAGGGTTCACTTTACAAGGTCCATAGTTCGGATCAGCACAGACCCATCGGCTTCCGTAGCGCCGCCGAGATATTTCTCGCGCGCCAGATCTTCGATGGCCCGCCGGTTGGCCCGGAACACTTCCAGCTTGTCCCTTCCGTCGCCCCCGAAGTGATCGTCCAGGGCCTCCCCGCTGATGGCGACCGGCACCCGGGTTTGGCGGTCCCTGCCTGAAAATGCGACGACACCGCGGTCGAAAATGTACCGTTCGTCCTGTTCCGGAAATCTCAGTTCGTGTCCCGCAAGCGACCAACGCACGCGCTCGGCCACAAAAGCCGTGAACGCCGAGATGTCGAGATCAATGCTGGCGCGATCGAGCGCAGCGAGGTACGCGTCGCGGTCTCTTACGCGGATCACCGTCCACGGATAGCCGCCCGAAGCCAGCATCACGTTCATCAGGAAGCGCGCCATGCGCCCGTTGCCGTCCGGATACGGATGGATGTAGCCGAACAGCCAGTGGCCGAGCACGGCGCGAACGGCGGGCTCCTTTTCTTTTTCCAGCAGGTCGAACAACACCGGCATCGCCTCGCGCACCGCTTCCCACCGCGGCGGCACATAGCGGGAGGTGCGTAAGTAAACGGGGATGTTGCGGTATCCGGCAAGTGCGCCCGCTTCGATCAGGCCTGCAGCCACACAAGGCTGGAAGAGCTCCCGGTACCATTCCTTGTGCACCTCGCGCGCGCGCGCGCCGGGATTCGCTCCGCCGAGCACGTCCTCGACGGATTGTTTCACCAGCTGGAACGCCTGCCAGTAGCCGCGCGCCGCCAGCGCATCCCGGTTCCTGCGGTCTTCGTCGTGACGCTCCGGGTCCCAGTCTCCCTCGCGTACTCTTTCGATCAGTGCGGGTGAGACGGAGTAGCCCTCGATAGACAGGGAGTGATAGGCATCGCTTTGGTAAATCTCGTCGACGAAGCGGAGGTAGCTCGCTTTATCTTTGGGCAGGCCAGGCGCTTTGGGAAAAGTCTCAATGACCGCGCCACGCATGGACTCCCATAGCATTTCGATACGCCCCACGATTGG
>Ga0187771_10004130_pt1 | contig 10204 bp, 9 predicted proteins | sample 0116_SJ02_MP15_1_FD_133139 | JGI IMG/M metagenome (GOLD analysis project Ga0187771, IMG submission 133139) | Tropical peat soil microbial communities from peatlands in Department of Meta, Colombia - 0116_SJ02_MP15_10_MG | ecosystem: Environmental > Terrestrial > Soil > Wetlands > Peat | place... | reverse complement strand
ATGTAGACGCATTCTTTCTGGGCGACTACCGTGGCAGCCCACAATATTTGCCTAGCAAGGCAACCGCCATGATATCCGTAACCTAATCCAGTTCTTTCCGCGCAGGCCCCGCCCGCGCGCATTTGAAATGGCTTCAAATATGTCTGCGTTGAGCTAGGGTGGGGCTCACAGACATGTGAGCGGCCTTCTTACCATACTCTTCGTATAGCTTCTCTGCTTGGAGCATTCCATTCATTATTCGTTCGTAGACGTCAACCGGTGTGGAATTGACCGCACCGGCATTGAGCGCCGTCAATGTATCGCTGGCATGGACCATCATCGTCAAGACGCTCCGGTTCCTGGTCAAGCGAATGCTGGGCAGCCCCTTCCAACCAGGCTCGTCGCCAGGAAAGAATGCGAAGCCTTCGGCTCGTGGGGAGGCTTGGAAACCGAGCTTAGTGAGGGCGCTCAGTATCTTTCTTTGGAACTCCTCGGCCTTTTTCCCCATATCGATATACATTTCAGCATCGATCAGTTTCCCTTGGAGTTCTTCTACCTCAACCAATCAATCTCACTTGCTTGCTCGTGTCAGGGAGAATTACCACCAGGCGCGTGCCTAATCTTCTTGCTGATTTGTTTGTTGTTGTGTGGCATCCATGGCTTGCGGTTTTTGCGTGTCAAATTGATGATTACGAGCCGCCCAAATGTTGAAATAGGCGCAAACCAACCATACGCTCGGAGGCTAAGATTCGCATTGTGGCATCCAATCCGCAAACTAGCTGAGGTCAAAGAGTCACTGCGTGCTCTAAAGAACCTAGACGATCTCGAGTAAGCACGGGACATCGTAAGTGAGGGCGCGTACTCAAAGCGCTCACTCACTCTCATTTTACCTCCTAGTCGATCAGCTCGTCCGCCTTTCATAACGTGGAGAATCTCTAAACCCAGACGATGGTAAACGCGAGCGTGATCTCGCGGTGTGTTAATCGATAGTCAAGTAGAGTCGCCTTCCGTAGCGTTATGGTTCAACGGAAGAGGTCCGGTCGCCTGCCTAGCAGAAATTTCCTTGAGAGGTTGCCGTTGAGGCTGCGTTTCATCCTTTCGAGCCCTCTGATAATGGCGACGGGGGTACGTTCTGTTCCTTGTCCCATAACTAGTTCCGCCGCGGCGGCTGCTTCGTCGGCCAATGCAACGTACTTGTACCGCAGGCTATAGCCGTACATGTCCTTGAGCCCACGGTAATCCATTATGGGTTCCATTCCCGCGATACCGATGGCGAATTCTACTTGTCCCACGCGAAGTGGGCGGCTGTAGGTGTCAGCGATTATGACCGCCAGTTTTCGTCCGGACAAGTCTTCAAGACTTGTGAGTATTTTTCTTGCCGAGTTGTCCGAGTTTGGGGGTAAGCGACTGTATATGTGATGGCCTTTTACGTTGGATTTGTCCACGCCCGCATTCAGGCAGACTAAGCCATCCTTTCTACGCACTACGAGTGTTTGAGAGGTGACACGGAGGACCTTACTCGTGTCTCGGAGTATTAGTTCCGCAACTCTGGGGTCCTTCTTCGTGACCTTCGCCAACCGTTTCGCTCTGGTGCTCGGCCTGATGCCGGTTACGTCGACCAGGAGTCCATCAGCCTTCGACACGATCTTCTGCGAGATAACAATGAGGTCTCCGTCAGAAAGCGCCAAGTTTGCTTCCCGCGACTTTTTGAAAATTAATTCTGCAAGGTCGTCACCTGGTTTAATCTGTCCTATGTTGTCCAAACCAAAAATTGTAAGATTGCGCATTTGCGAAAACCCTTGCAAATCACTATGTATGGTTAGTGGAAAGGTCTAGCAGGTCGGCGGCTAAATAATCTGTGGCATATTATTTCTGTCGAAATCTCAATGAGTCATATTTAGTGATTGCAGTCGGCCGTCAGTGTGGTTTGTTGCCGCGTAAGTTCAGTGTCGAATTACTTAAATTAATGGACCGAAGTTGCCCGAGACCGAAAGGTTGGTCATTGAAGTAACATGCCAGTCATCAGCGGAAAGGGGGGTGCTCGTTCTTGGTAGAGAGCACATTTGAACAATTTGCCCCATGGGCTATTATCGGGATAGCAATCCTCAGCCTGGTCTACGCCCTGCTCCTCAGGCGTACCGTGCTCAAGAAGGATAGGGGCACGGCGAAGATGCAGGAAGTCTGGAACGGCATTCGCGTAGGCGCCGATGCGTATCTGAATCGGCAGCTGCGAACAATCCTGCCTTTCATCGGGATACTGGCGGTTCTACTCTTCCTAAGCGTCTATGTTATCAAGCCGAGCGCCGAAGCGGTTAAAGTGTTCGGCCAAGGGGCTCAACTCACGGTTGCAGTAGGCCGAATGTGCGCGTTCGTCCTTGGCGCTTCTTTCAGTCTGATCGTAGGCCAGTTCGGTATGCGAATGGCCGTGCAAGCGAATGTTCGTGTCGCCGCTGCGTCCCGCAGGAGCCTGAATGAGGCTTTATCCATCGCCTACTACGCTGGCACTATTACGGGAATGCTGACTGATGGTCTAGGTTTGCTCGGCGGGACCTCAATCTTCATCATATTCGGGATTGCTTCGCCTGACGCTTTGCTCGGTTTCGGGTTCGGAGGCACCCTCCTGGCGCTTTTCATGCGTGTTGGCGGTGGGATTTACACTAAAGCTGCCGATGTGGGCGCCGACCTCGTGGGAAAAGTGGAAAAAGATATTCCGGAGGATGATCCGCGCAACGCAGCCGTCGTGGCGGATCTGGTGGGAGACAACGTTGGCGATTGTGCTGGGATGGCGGCTGATATTTTCGAATCTTATGAGGTCACGATTGTCTCAGCGCTGATTCTCGGCTTGGCGCTATACTTTCTTGATCCTTCGCACAGTCTCAAGTGGCTTCTCTTTCCTCTGATCATACGAGGCGTTGGCGTAATCTCTTCAATACTTGGTACGTTCATGGTGCCGGTCTGGTCCAAATTCCCGATAAAGGCGATAAGGGCGCGCAACGCAGAGGATGCGATGTTTCGCTCGTATGAGGCTTCGAGCATAAACACAATCTTCTGGGCGTTCGTAGTCGCTTTTCTGTATGTGAACGACTGGCGGCTTGGCGCGTTGATCGCGATAGGGGTTGGTCTCGCCATAAGTTTCAACCCACTAACCTCGTACTTCACGGCTGAGGACAAGGGCCCTGTAAAGGATATTGTCAATGCCACTCAAGCGGGGCCAGCTACGACGATTCTGTCTGGGCTGGCCGCGGGTTTCGAATCGTCGGTGTGGGCTTTAGTGTGCATCGTAATTTCTTTCGTCTTGGCGTTGATGCTTTTCCCGCCCTCGACGGGTGTCTTCACACTTTACGCCATAGCCCTGATAGGCATAGGAATGTTGAGTCAGACGGGCAACAATCTTGCTATGGACTCCTACGGGCCAATTAGCGATAACGCGAATGGGATTGGTGAAATGTCATGGCACGGTCTCGACGACGAAGACACACGCAAAGCCCGCCAAATTATGGCGGATCTTGATGCAGTTGGAAATACCACGAAAGCCATAACCAAAGGAGTGGCAATCGCGTCGGCAGTGATTGCCGCGGTCTCACTATTCGCATCGTACATAACCGCAACAGGCCTGAAAGCGATAAGTGTCTCTGAAATCCCCGTTTTCATCGGTCTTCTTCTAGGCGGCGCTCTTCCTTGGCTCTTCAGCTCCCTATCCATACGAGCCGTGTCCCGCGCTGCCAGGATAATAGTTGAGGAAGTGAGAAGACAGTTCAAAATACCCGGCGTAATGGAAGGGACCGTTCCGCCTGACTATCGAACGGTCGTGGGTATCTCAACAAGCTCAGCACAGAAGGAGCTTGTCCCTCTGGCACTGATCACTCTAACAGTTCCTATCATCGTGGGACTGCTGCTTCAAGTGGAGGCTCTAGGCGGTTTCTTGGCGGGTATAATTGTTTCCGGTCAACTGCTTGCCGTATTCATGGCCAACGCTGGAGGAGCTTGGGACAACGCGAAGAAATCCATTGAAGACGAACCTCGGAATCTAGCGGAGAATACCGGGAAGGGCAGTGAACGCCACAAAGCCAGCGTCGTAGGGGACACCGTGGGAGACCCGCTCAAAGACACGGCGGGCCCTGCACTTAACCCAATGATAAAGGTGTGCAACCTCATCTCACTCATTATCGCACCAATCCTCGTGTCCCTCGGAACGGGTTGGGTCCCGGTAGTGGTCGCGGCCCTCCTGCTGGCGATCGCTGCATGGGCTCTCCGAAAAAGCAAACAAGAAACAAGTCTAGACGGGACGACGAAATCGAAGCCACCTAACTTGCCCGGATCGACCAGGTGAGGTACTAGGGCTTCTCCTGAGCGTGGCCGCGCAAAGAGGCGCGGCCCTCCCATCCGCTAGTGGCCGAAGTATGCAGTAGGCCGTCTATCCAGAAACCGTTCACGACGTAACTCTCTCGCACGCTCAACATCAACGTCAGCCACCACAAGTTTCTCACCTGAACCGGCGGACGCTACGATTTTCGGCAGAACCGCCTTGCCGTCACGTTGAGGTATCAAATCGACAATCACCGTGCCTCCGATGTATCGTGGTGGTCTGAAGACGTTTGCTGCAATGATCGGGATGCGGTTCTCCATCGCTCTTGTTCTCAAGTATAGTATCCATGGATCTAGAGCGGTATGCCCGATTCTCGACGGGACGAATATCAGATCTGCTCCCTTCAAAGCCAAGGTTCTTGCTGCCTCGGGGAACATGCAATCATAACAAGCCAGGATTCCAATCCTACCAAATACCGACTGGAAAACATGATATTCGTTCCCTGGTGTAGCCACTTTCTTTTCGCTTTGGTAGAGATGGACTTTGTCTTGGTGTCCCAGTCGCTTGCCATCTGGGTCGATGAGCAGGGTGCGGATACGGAGCTCGGGCGAGGCTGGTATGGCGTTGGGCGTGTAGTTTGCTCCGGTTACGATGAATATCCTCGCATCACGGGCTGCGTTACAGAGTTGATCAATCGCCGAGTAGCGCTGCTCTCGGTACTGTAGGAGCCAGTGTTCCGGGAAGCAGACTAACTTTGCTCCCTGCTCCGCCGCTGCCTTGACAAATATCTGAGCGCTCTCAATCGCCTCGTCGTAGTTCTGCTTACCGAGGGCGAACTGGACTGCCGCTACACGTACCGGCAATGGGGTCACTCATACAGAGTGTATCGTCCCTTCTTGATAATCCTGAGTAGCTATTTCGTGGGGCAGCTGCTTTTGAGGGTTAAGATACTGATTCAGGGTGTTAAGAGCGGCTCAACATTCTGCTATCGAGCATTGTTCATCGGCGAGCGAAGCGCTGCGACGAAACCGGAATTTAGGGCTGACCGCAACATGGGATGGTTAGCGAAGAGGTAATCGAAGCGAACTCTATTAAATCGGCTTGTGGATACGGTCGTCGGTTGTTATGCTTCAGGAAGCCCTTAGGTGCTCGAGGAGAGCAGGGGGGGTCGAGTATGCAATTCGTGACGTTATCGCTAAAGCTGAAGAAGTGAGGCGGAGCGGTAAGAGGATAATTCACCTCAACATAGGAGATCCAGTCAAGTACGGTTTTGACACGCCCCCTCACATCAAAGAGGCCATGAAGAAGGCGATCGACTCCGGTGCAAACTACTACTCAGCCTCTGAAGGGCTAAAGGAACTACGGGCGGCCATCGCCGAGAAGGAGAATGTAGTCAATCATGCACGGATAGAACCGGGCGACGTAGTGATTACTCAGGGCATCTCTGAGGCTATCTTGTTCCTGATGGCCGCTATGGTGAACCCGGGCGATGAGGTCCTCATGCCTGGGCCATGCTACTCACCGTACCTTGCCTACGCCAAATTCTTCGACGGCACTCCAGTCACCTACCGAACCATAGAGGAGAGTGGATGGGCGCCGGATCTTGAGGATCTTGAGAGAAAGATTACGGAGAAGACGCGGCTTATTGTGGTGGTAAACCCAAACAACCCGACCGGTTCAGTCTACTCGAAACAGGAATTGTCTAGGATATTGGAGATCGCTGCAAGCCACAACCTTCCTGTTGCGACAGATGAGATCTATGATAGAATTCTGTACGACGGTGATTTCACGAGCGTGGCTTCCATAGCTCGTGAAACCCCGATTCTTGGCTTAAACGGGTTTTCTAAAGCATACTTGATGACTGGGTGGCGGCTGGGTTACATCTACGTGCAAGATCCTGCCGGTAGATTAAGAGATGTTTGGGAGGGTATTGAGAAGATGTCACGAGTTCGCTTATGCGCTAGTACGCCGGCGCAGAAGGCGGGGATAGAAGCTCTTACGGGGTCTCAGATGCATATACCTGAGATGGTTAAGAAACTGAAACAGAGACGTGATTTCGTCCTCAAGAGAATTGAAGCAATTCCTCGACTCGCAGCGGCGAAACCGAAGGGTGCCTTCTATGTCTTTCCGAAAGTTGACTTGCGAGGTACAGCGTGGAGTGATGACAATCAGTTTGTAACTGAACTGCTGAAGGAGACCGGGGTACTGGTTGTTCAGGGGTCAGGTTTCGACCCGATCTATGGGAAGGGTCACTTTCGGTCCGTGTTCCTTCCTGATGAGTCAATGCTTTCCGAAGCGTTTGACGCGATCGAAAACTTCATCAAGAGCCACTCGTGAGCTCTGGAAAGTTTAATTCAAACGCCGGCTACTTCACCGATGTTGAGTTCGATGTCGACCGAGAGCTCCGAGCAGCCGCAACAACCTGTGGGAATAGTGTACGAGTGTATAAGCTGCGGGCAACACCTAACCGCCGATCAATTAGCTATGACGCCTGAGATTAAATGTCCGTTCTGCGGCTATCGAGTTCTTCGCAAGGCGCGGCCTCCGATCGTGAAACGCATCAAGGGACGCTAGGATTCCTAGACTCGGGACTTGCCGCAGGCGGGACAGTACACATCTCTCGTAGTTAGCAGTTCGCCGCAGAATCTACATTTCAGATAAACCTGTTTCTTTTCGCGCGGCATCTCTCCGGCGGGGCGACTCTTCTCAATCCTCTTCCCGAAGAAAATTGCGAGCTCTAGAAGGATGGCCATCGGCACGAAGAGCGCAATGTCCGCCACTGGCCCGCCATCTGGAGTGACTGCCGCGGTAACGATGTAGAGGGCCGCGTAGACGTACCGTCTTCTAGTTGTCACGGAACTTGTCTTGATTATGCCGAACCTAACAAGAAGTACGAAGAAGACCGGCATTGTGAAGCTGAAAGCCGACACGAGAGTTGTGATGAAGACCAGGTTGTAGAAATCCATGACGTTGATGATCGGCAGCGAACCAGTCAAATTGAAGAATGGAATCATGGCCCAGAGAATGAATGGTGTGAGTACCCGGTAGCCAAAAAGAGCACCTATGACAAACAGGATCGTGAACGATGCGAGGAATGGGTAGACTGCTCGCTTCTCGTGTGGGTACAGGGCGGGTGCAATATACATGTAAGCCTCGTACGCGATAACTGGGCTGCTGACTGAGATTCCGAGGATTATTGACGCAACAAAGTAGATTACTAATGGTGCGGTGAACTGGCCAGCGATCAGTTGAATTCCGGGCGGAAGTGCCTGCTTAATCACGTGTTGAAGAACTAGGGCGACGATCGGATCATAGAACGCCAGGGGGTTCTTAAGAAATGAAGCGTTTGCCGGGAAGACCATGAAAAATGTTGTTGAGATAACGACGGCATAGAGAACAACACGCAACCTTACGCTAAGCTCTGCGATATGTTCCCAAATAGTACCCACTTTCTCACGATCTCGTTCCTCCGTAGCCAATCAGTTCACGCTCAGACGAACTAGCGAGAATTGTACCGCACGCAGGTTCGATGGCTCAGTTGCTTTTCCCTTTAAGCTAGACATGTGCCCGCAGCAACTGTAAGCCTGACGACATAGCTGCCCGAAAGAATCAAAGCTTACGTTATCTTCTTTCTCGCCGAAACTCGAAAGTATAAGTTACCCTTGTCGGAACATTCGCTGTTCAAATTTACGACTTTTCAATTTGTCGACGTCTTGTCTGCAATCTCCTTCGCGATCTGCTCCTTCGTCTTCCCTTCGGTACTGATCCCTAAGTTTCTGGCTGCAACGATGAGTGGGTCGGTTGCAGGCTGCACGTTCGTCGCGCCTGTGGAGACTGTAGTGGGAGACGTCGAAGCTTCCTTCGCGGCCTTCTCGAATTCCTTCTTGGCCAGGCCGATAGATCTAGCGAGTTCCGGTAGCTTCTGAGGTCCCCACAAGAAAACTACTAGCAGAATCCCGAGCACGATTAGCCACTCATAACCCACGAGCGCCAATCCTTTTCACGATTCAATACATGATTCCCGTTTGATATAAGAATGATGAACAAATCCTGTGTCGCAAAGCGGTTTGTTTAGCTCCACAGATTCCTTTGAGGTATGGATTTCATTGGAAAGGTGTATATGACCTGCGGTTTTCCGGTTGGATGCTGGCGTCAGCCCTTTGACAATGAACTTGGCAACCGGGCAAGGTTCCACAACACATAGTGGAGCTGAATTCTATTGCGAAGGGCTGGGGTTCGCTTATGGTTCAAAATTCATTTTCAAGGATGTCAGCCTTGAGGCGTTCAGAGATGAACTCATTGCGGTGATTGGACCGACTGGGACTGGGAAATCAACTCTTCTGAGGGCTCTGGCTCATCTGATTCCTCCCACGGCCGGTCATGTGTTCCTGGAAGGAAAGGAAGTTACCCGGCCATCGCCGGCTATTGCACTTATACATCAATCAATCGCCACGTTTCCGTGGATGACCGCGCTGGATAACGTGAGGCTGGCCCTAATATGTAAAGGCGTGACCAATGACGAGGCGACGCAAACGTCGGAGAAGATGCTCGATCTCGTCGGTCTAAAAGGCGAGGAAACAGATTACCCCAAGGAGATGAGCGGTGGAATGCGCCAGAGAATTGCGATCGCGCGAGCTCTCGCCGCCACACCTGCCGTGCTGTTGATGGATGAACCCTTCGTTCATCTGGATGAGTTGACGGCCGACATATTGAGAAAGGAGATTTATTCGCTTGTCTTCAACCCCGAGACGAGTCTAAAAGCGGCTATATTGATCTCACACAACCTCCATGAGGTAATTCAGCTTGCCGATAGAGTATACGTGATGAAGGGTTCACCTGCGGTTATCACGGACGAAATCAAAATTGAGCTCCCAAGACCGCGAACTGAGCGAGATCCTCGCTTCCTCGATTACCTTGACCGGTTGTTCAGTGAGCTGTCCTTGAATCCACTCAAAGTCTGACAAGTGGACTTTGACTTTATTGTGCTAGCGACGCTGGCGACGGTTGGAAGAATATTTGCACTCATAGGTCTTTCAATAGTTACGGGTTGGCTGCTCGCGTACCTTTGCATCAAGAGCAGGGCGTTCGAGAACGTGTATGTGCCTTTAGTCAACGTGTTTGAATCGATTCCCGTTATCGGCTTCCTACCGCTTGTACTAGTGGCTTTTGTTCTCTCCATTCCTCGACATGTTCTTTACTCTTGAGTTCAAAGGTGAAGCGTTGTCTTTCCCAGCAGTTTGAAGCCATAGTGGTATGCTGCTGCACCGGTTATTGGGAGTTCAAGCCAAACCGTCACAATGCGCGAGAGGATGGCGGCAGACGCTGCAATCGAGACTGGGACGGTAAAGAGGGCGAGGACGGTTGTAATTGCCGTCTCATACACTCCGATCATGCCAGGGATGGCGATCGGGGTCATCTGAATCATCCTGCCTATTGATACGGTTATTACAACAACCCAGACCGATGCGTTCACATTCAACGCGAAGAGGGCGATCCACAGGATCGCGACCGAGCAGCTCCAATCACCAAGACTCGCTAGAAATGATAATAGCATCCCTCGTCTGGACGTTACCATTCGTTTGAATCCGTCATCATACTCCCTAAGGAATCGGTCCGCTCTGCCCTCTATGACGGCCTCCTTCTGTACTCGCCTGATGACGGGCTGAGCGATCCTCAATATGCGGTCGAGTGCTGGTGATATTTTCCTCGGAGCCAAGGAGAAGTAGAGGAGCACCGCTAAGCCTGCGACTGTTGCTATAGGGATTGACGCCAGAACGAGTACGCTCATTGAATCCGTTGCACTACCGCTTAGAACTGCAAACAATCCAAAGGAGGTGATGGCGAGAAATCCCACAATGTAGAGAATTCTATGTAGGGCAACGGATGCCGTTGATTCGCCAAACGGCATGCCCGTTTCTT
>Ga0187771_10004129_pt1 | contig 10205 bp, 2 predicted proteins | sample 0116_SJ02_MP15_1_FD_133139 | JGI IMG/M metagenome (GOLD analysis project Ga0187771, IMG submission 133139) | Tropical peat soil microbial communities from peatlands in Department of Meta, Colombia - 0116_SJ02_MP15_10_MG | ecosystem: Environmental > Terrestrial > Soil > Wetlands > Peat | place... | reverse complement strand
CTGTAGGCAGGCGGTGATCACTACCCAACCTCGCAAAGACCCTAAGCCAGGATAGTGTCTCACTTTGATTTCTTACGCCCAGGTCGTGGCGTCATTCCGGAGCCCCGCGCTTTCACCGGCGGGGCGAGGAATCTCGCGCGGAGGCTCAAAATCCTGTGGCAATCCACGCGAGATCCACTTCGGCTTCGCTCAGGGCAGGCTCTCGCGCCGCCTTGAAGAACGGCTTTGCTCGGGATGACGCCACCGAACCCGCGGAATGCCTTCGAGAAACTGAGGCACTGCCGAAGCCAGATTCCGGTTGACATCATCACCAAGTTGGCGAGACAATCCCGCGATCAGCATCACCCTGTGCTCATTCGCGTCTCCTGGTTTCATTTCATTCTTTAGCTTTCGCCGTTGCAGCGCGGTATGCGTGCAGACTCGCACGCGAGGGGGAGGGACCACGATGGAACTCATTGGATTGCGGAAACTCAAGTACGCGGGAAGTTGGTTGACAGCAGCGGTACTCGGCCTGCTGATAAGCAGCACGGTTTGCTGGGGACAAGCCGCAACCTCGGTTCGCGGCTCGGTCACCGACCCGCAGGGCAACGTCGTGGTGGGAGCCAATGTGGTGCTCGCGAATGCCGAATCCAAGAGGGAGCGCACCACGAAGACCGGACCGCAAGGAGAATATCAATTTCTCCTTATCCCTCCAGGAACCTACACCCTCGCCATAACCGCGTCCGGCTTCACCCGGTATGAACAGAAGGATCTCGCCCTGCTCGTAAATACACCGGCGACGGTTAACGTTCAGTTAACGGTGGGCGCGACGACGGAGGTGGTGACAGTCACATCCGAGGCGCCTGCTCTGGACCTGGTCGACGCTTCTATCGGCAATTCGTTCGAGGAAAAACAAGTCCGGCAGATTCCTCTGGAAGGCCGAAATGTTCCTGATTTGCTGAGCTTGCAAGCCGGAGTGGCCTATACGGGCAACCGCATCGCCGACAAGGACCAGGACACGCGCAATGGATCGGTGAATGGAGCGCGCAGCGATCAAAGTAACGTCACACTTGATGGCGTGGACGTAAACGACCAGTCCAACGGATATGCGTTCACGTCGGTGTTGCCGGTGACGCAGGATTCCGTTCAAGAGTTCCGGGTGACCACGACCAATTATGGCGCAGATCAGGGCCAGGGTTCCGGCGCCCAGGTGGCGTTGGTCACAAAGAGCGGCACCAATGCGTTTCACGGCTCTGCTTATGAATACATTCGCAACACCGTTACCAGCGCGAATGACTACCTCGTCAAACAATCGGAACTGAATATCGGGCTCCCGAATAAGCCTCTGCAGTTAAACCGCAACATTTTCGGCGCGTCCGTTGGCGGGCCGTTGCAAAAGGATCGCCTGTTCTTCTTCACCAACTACGAAGGTACGCGCGAGCGCGAGCAGCAGCGCGCCGAACGCGTTATTCCCACGCCATCTCTTTGTCAGGGCATTTTTCGGTATATAAACGTAAACGGCGGGACTACGACGTTTACTCCGCAGGATCTCTTGAACCTCGACCCTCGTCATATCGGAATTGACCCGGCGATGCTCGACCTGAAGAACCATACCGGCTACCTCGACCGCACGTTCTGCACCGGTAACACGGTAACTAACGATCCTGCCGCGGGCGACGGGTTGAATTATGCCGGCTACGTTTTCCGCGCGCCCACCAGCCTCGATAACGATGTTGCCATTGCCCGCCTCGATTACCACATCACCAACGACGGGCGGCATGCTCTCTTCTTGCGCGCCGCTGGGCAGGACTTGCGGAATCCGGGAGCGCCCTTTCTTCCGGGAGATGCCCCCGAGCAAACCACTGCCGACCACAGCAAGGGGTTAGTCGTCGGCTACATCGCGGTACTCAGCCCCAGCCTGACCAATTCTTTTCACTGGGGATTCACTCGCCAAAGCTTTGGTATCGTCGGCAATACCGACCAGCAATGGAACGAATTCCTGGGCTTGGACCAGGGCATCACCTTCAGCCACAATTTCCAAGTCCCGCTGCATAATTTTATCGACGATCTTTCCTGGACCAAAGGGACGCATACCTTCCAGTTCGGAGGCGCAATTGGAATCGCGCGCGATCCTCGTACCAGCTATCTGCACTCCAACACGATCGCGCTCGGAACTACAAACTGGACATCGCCGATTGGTTTTGCGGGAACATCGAGCACGTTGGATCCCTTGAACTCAACCGCGCATCCCGGCCTTATGATCCCGGGGAGTCCGGCGGGCACAGCGCCTGAGCCCGTAACCGCAACCCAGTATGATCGTCCGCTGCTGGCCTTGTACGGCATGATCTCCGATGTTGTCGCGAACTATAACTTCGACCGCAGCGGCAACGTGCAGCCCCAGGGCTCTCCCGTAAAACGAAACTATGGATTGGACTGGTACGAGTTCTATGGCCAGGACACGTGGCGATTGAAACCAAACCTCACCGTGACCTATGGGCTACGCTGGTCCTTCTTCCCTCCGCCATGGGAGACAAACGGCCTGCAGACTTCTCCCACCTACGGCTTGGGAACTCAGTTCAACCAGAATGTCAGCAATATGCTGCAGGGGCTGGGATACACGTCTCAGCCGCCGCTCGAATTCACGTTGGGTGGTCCGGTGAACAACGGCCCGGGCTTCTATCCGTTCGAAAAGACGGATTGGTCGCCGCGAATCTCGATTGCGTACTCTCCGCGGCCTCAGAGCGCGCTGCTCAGAAGCATTTTTGGTGATAACGACAAAACCGTGATTCGAGCCGGCGCCAGCCGGGTTTACGACCGCGCGGGCTTTGCGCTCCTGAACAGCTTCGATCAAATTGGTTCGGCCGGTCTGAACACAACCTTGCAGAACGCCTGTTGCACGTTGGGAGTAACCAGCGCCGAAGACCTCCCGCGCATCACCGGTATCCATAATATTCCTCTGAACAACATCAACGGCTATCCCTTCTTGCAGCCAGCGCCTATGGGGGGCTTTCCGCAGACGCCGCCCACGTACGGCCAGGCCAATTTGTGGGGCATCGATAACACCCTGAAGACGCCGCATGCGTACACCGTTGATTTTTCCATCGGACGAGAACTGCCGCAACGTTTCTCACTGCAGGTGTCATACGTCGGACGCTTCGGCCGCCGCTTGCTCACGCAGCGTGATTTGGCTCAACCCCTCGATATCGTCGATCCGAAGAGCGGCATCGATTACTACACAGCAGCTTCTGCCTTGTCGAACCTGGCAAGGAAATTCGCAGCCGTGAACGCGGCCCTCCCTGCTCCGAATACATGCGGGACGTCCAATTTTTATCAAGGTTGCATCAATCAGGCCCAAATCTCTACTGTGACTGCCGCGATGCTCGGACCTACCGCGAAGTACTGGATCGACATGCTGCCGCCTCTGCGCGCGGGCAGCACTCAGTACAAAGATCTTCTCGACGGAGTCACCGCTACGGCAACAAACCCTACAGATGGCCTGGTGCAAACCGTCTTTGACCTTTACTACAATCCGCTCCTGTCAGTAATCGGCGACGAAATTGTCGGGTTGGCAGACATCGACTCCTACGGAGGGCTTGGCGATGACAAAGGGAACGTCTACTTCTTTAATGGCCCGCCAAGCTCATTGCCTGGCTTGCCGGCCGGGTTCCAACAGTCCGGCAAGTTCCTGAACAACCAGGCATTCTCCATGTACGGATGGAGCTCGATTGGCAGCTCCAGCTATAACGCCCTGCAAGCCAGTTTGCGAAAACAGTTCAGTCACGGTGTTCAGTTTGACTTGAACTATACCTACTCGAAATCGCTCGACATAACTTCAGCGGCATCGCGTGTCGGGTTTGCGGTGTACGGCTACACGAATATCGGCCTCGTCGGAAGCCGTTTGGCAAACGCGTTCTCGCCGAATCTGGCTCGCGCTCCCTCCGACTTTGATCTCACGCACCAACTGAATCTCAACTGGATCGCCGATCTCCCCATCGGCAAAGGACGCGCACTGGCGGGTAATTCCAGCGGCGTGGTGGACGGGATTATCGGCGGCTGGCAACTTTCCGGTATAGCGCGCTGGACCAGCGGATTCCCATTCAGCGTGGACGGTGGCCAGCGCTGGCCCACCGACTGGTTCCTGACCGCCATCGCGCAGGAGACTGCCAAGCCGAAAACCGGCACGTTTAAGGGCAACGGACAGGTCAATGTTTTCGCGGATCCCGCCGCCGCGCAGGCGGACTTCACCATACCGCTTCCCGGTCAGGTCGGCTCCCGCAATGTTCTCCGCGGCGACGGCTACGCCGGTTTGGACATGAGTTTAGTCAGGAGTTGGAAGATGCCCTACGCCGAGGGTCACAGGCTCCAATTTCGTTGGGAGGTGTTTAACGTCCTGAACCTCACGCGCTTTAACGCCCAGGGTGTGGGATCGTCTCTGCTTACTTCGCTTACGCAGCAGCCGAACAATTTCGGAGTGTACACAAGCCTGTTAACGCAACCGCGCGTAATGCAATTCGCGTTGCGCTACGAATTCTGATTGCAGCTGTGCTCGGCCGTTAATGGCGGCCAGAATGTTCATCAGCATCATGGGCGCTCGATAGCCCATCACCTGACGACGAAGCTGTCTCTGGACTTAGCCAACCAGGGCGCTGGAACTCGAAGGCTCCCCCCGCAGCTCCCTTCGCTGCACGGAACCCGATTCTGAGAACTCATGGCCGTCATTGACCCCAAATGCGTCAGGAAGGTAACATTTTCGGCCAAATGGGTGCTCCCACACCGATTCTCGGCCAAGTTCTGGGTCACTATCGCCTGCTTGAACAAATCGGTGCGGGAGGAATGGGGCTGGTGTTCCGAGCCCAGGACGAGCAACTGGAACGTGACGTAGCGATCAAAGTCCTTCCTCCGGGAATATTGTCCGACGAGATTGCCCGCAGACATTTCCGTCGCGAGGCCCTCACCCTCGCCAAATTGAACCATCCGAACATAGGAACGGTTTACGAGTTCGCCCAGGATCAGGGACTGGACTACCTGGTGATGGAGTTCGTTGCCGGAATCCCGCTGGATGCCAAGCTGGCCTCGGGTCCTCTTTCCGAGAGGGAGATTTTGAAATTGGGTTTTCAACTGGCGGACGGTTTGGCCAGCGCCCATGAAAAAGGAATCATTCATCGCGATCTGAAGCCGGCCAATTTGCGCCTGACGACAGATAACCGGTTAAAGATCCTCGATTTCGGTCTGGCGCAATTGATCCGGCACGAGGCTGATTTCGGCATGACCGCCAGCATAAGCACCACCACACAGGTAAGCGGAACTCTTCCTTATATGTCGCCAGAGCAGTTGCGGGGTGAGGCCACCGATCAGAGAACTGACATTTGGGCTGCGGGCGCGGTTCTGTATGAATTGGCCACCGCCCGCCGTCCTTTTCCGCAAAGCCAAGGGCCGGTCTTAATCGATCACATCTTCAACAAGCAACCTGAGGCGCCCCGCGCGCTGAATCGTAATCTGTCACCCGAACTGCAGATGGTGATTCTCAAATGCCTGGACAAGGATCCAGAACACCGCTACCAGTCTGCTCGGGAACTGCGGGTTGATTTGGAAAGATTGGCGATTTCAGCCTCTCAACCCATCTCTGCCGCCAATCTGCCCCCAGTGGTTCCGGTTGCAACCGAGTTGGAAGCGCCTCCTACTGACTCCAGACTGAAGATCGTGGTAGCCGTTGTGACGGCGGTTGCAATCCTGCTTGGAGTATTCGCGGTTCGTTATTTCAGAACAAATCATCAGCCCTCAAAAACTGCTGTCCCCATCAACCACCGGCGGTCAGTTGCGGTACTGAATTTTAAGAATTCAACTGCGCGTCCAGAAGCAGCGTGGCTTTCCACCGCCATCGCTGAAATGTTGAATACAGAATTAGCGGCTGGCGAGAAGTTGCGCACCGTGCCGGGCGAGGAAGTCGCGCGAATGAAAACAGAGCTCTCGCTTCCGGATGAGGATGCGCTCACTGCAGCGACACTGGCACGAGTGGGGAAGAATCTGGGCACAGATCTCGTGGTCCTGGGTTCTTATGTTGCGCTTCCCGGCGGCAAGCTTCGTCTCGACCTTCATCTCCAGGATGTCGTCACCGGCGAAACTCTAATCTCAGTGCCGGAGACCGGAGACGAGAGCAACCTCTTCGACCTGGTAAGCCGGGCGGGAGCACAGTTGCGCGCCAGATGCGGTGTCGGCCAGGCGAGCAGCGAGGATGAGGCCAGTGTGCGCGCAGCTCTTCCTTCGACGACCGAAGCGACACGGCTGTATGCGGAAGGGTTGGCGAGGCTGCGCATTTCTGATGCCATGGCGGCGCGCGATCTGCTGCAACAGGCGATCACGGCGGATCCGAATCACGCTCTGGCGCACTCTGCCTTAGCTGCGGCCTGGACGCTTCTCGGCTACGACGAGAAAGCAAGGCAGTCCGCCAAGAATGCTTATGACCTCTCGGCATCACTTTCCCGCGAAGATCGGTTGCTGATCGAGGCCCGCTATCGCCAGGCATCGAAAGAGTGGGATAACGCGGCTGAAATCTACCGTACCCTTTTCGGCTTCTTCCCCGATAACCTCGAATACGGCCTTCTCCTCGCAAAGATGCAGGTCGCGGGAGGAAAAAGCAAGGCAGCATTGGCGACGCTCGATTCATTGCGCAGACTGCCTGGGCCCGCATCGGGTGATGCGCGCATTGACCTCACCGCCTCTGACGCCTGGCAGGCTCAGGGAGATTTCAAGCAGGGGCAGGCTCTGGCCGCTCAAGCCGTACAGAAGGCTAAAGATCAAAACGCCAAGCTGATCCTGGCGCGTGCGCTCTATGAAGAGGGATCGTCCTTTGAGAGTCTCAATGATGCTAAGAGTGCGATGTCCGTCGTCGAGGAAGCAAGCCGTATCTACCAGACGATGGGGGACCGCTATGGGCTGGCCAGCACACTGGAAGTCACCGGCCAGGTCCTCTTCGATCATGGCGACTATCCTGGCGCCCTGGCGAAGTACACAGAGGAGTTGCGCATCGCGCGCGAGGTTGGAAATCGACGGGCGGAATCTTCCGCCCTCAACAACATGGCGCTCGTACTGGACCAGCAGGGCGACGCTGACGGCGCGCAGAAGATGTGGCAACAGTCGTTGCCCATTTTCCGGGAAGTCGGCGACAAGGATAATTTCGCGACCACCCAAATCAACATTGCCGGAGTGCTGAAAGACAAAGGAGATCTGGCGGGCGCGAAGAAGCTTTACGATCAGGGCCTTTCTGTCTTCCGAGAGATCAATGATCAGAGTGGGATTGCCTTATCACTTACGGGTTTAGGCACAGTTCTGGATGCTCAAGGCGATTCGGCGGGGGCGAAGAAGATATTCGATCAAGTGGTCGCCGATGATCTGGCGAGAGGAAATGCGAATCCGTCCAGTGACAAACTGATCGACATCGGTGATGCCGTGCAGCACCTCGGCGATCTCGCCGGTGCACGCAAAAATTATCAGGAGGCTCTGACCATCTCCCGCGCTGCCGGCGACAAAAGCATGTCTGCTTATGCTCTCATGGGACTGGGTAGCCTCGAAATCAAAGCCGCCAACTTCACTCAGGCTCACAAGGATTACGATGAAGCGCTCGCTCTCCGCAATGAGTTGGGAGAAAAGAATAACCTTCGGGAAACCCAGGTTTCTATGGCAGAGTTGGCGATTGCAGAAGGACATCCAGACGATGCAGAGCCGCTGGCTCGGCAAAGCCGGGATGCGTTCCAGCAGACACATAAGAATGATGATGTGATCGGCTCGGCGGCCGTGCTTACTCGCGCTCTGCTGGCCGAGAGTAAGACGGATGAGGCACTGCACGAGCTTGCAAAAGCTGCCCCTTTGACTGGCAAAAGTCAGAACCTCGCGGTCGAACTTGAATTTACCCTCGCCAAGGCTCACGCGGAGGCAGCTTCCGGAAAAATCGGAGCAGCCAAGGCAACTCTCAAGGAAGCTCTGGCGAAGGCGATGAAGTCAGGTTATTTCGGCTACCAATTGGAATCGCGCCTGGCTCTCGAGGAGATCGAGCCCGCCTCGGCTAAGTCCTCTGCATCCCGTTCGCGTCTTCAGCAATTGCAAAGCGACGCCAAAGAAAAGGGGTTTGATCTGATCGCCAAGAAGGCGGAGGCGCTTCAGCACTAGACCTTTGCCCGGGCAGAGTGCAAGTTCTTGCATCTTGACATTGTTGGCAGCGGGACTCATACTTGGCCGCTCAAATAACTCCTATAGGCGCCTCCCCCGCTTGCGGAGCGTTTTCCGTTTGTAGAAAGCAGACCGACGTTATTCCGCGAAATCCAACTGGAGGAACCATGCCTGCCAAGCTCGCTACGAGCATCGCCATTCTTTGCTGCGTGATTTTGCTACCTCTCAACCTGCAAGCCGCCGAAGGAGCGCCGGCTCCACAGGTTGTTAATATCGATGTGCCGGGTGCGATTCAAACCATTCCGCAGACGATCAATGACCTTGGTCAGATCGTTGGGGGTTATGAGGACGACTCTCAAGTCTTCCACGGCTTTTTGCTCAGCGGTGGAGTTTTTACAACCATAGATGTCCCCGGCGCAACCCGCACCATTGCTGACGGCATCAACGACAGCGGCGTGATCAGCGGTGGGTATACCGACGCCAGTTCTGTTCGCCACGTGTTCGTGCTTACCAAGGGCGTCTTCACCACCGTCAATGATCCTGCTTTCGCCGAAACCCTGGGTGCAGGCATCGATGATTTGGGAAATCTTTCTGGATGGGGAATTGATGCTGAGGGCACCATCCATGGTTTCACCTTGAGAAATGGTGTGTTTACGACAGTCGATTTCCCCGACGCGAACTACACCCTGCTACTGGCGCAGAGCTTCAATGGCATTAACCTGGGAGGTATCTACGACTATAGCTACCCGGAAGGTCCGGTCCAGGGATTCACCTATATCAGCGGCACATTCACGACCATCAACTTTCCCAATAGCACCAGCACAAGCGTAAACGGAATTAACAACACCGGCCAGATTCTCGGCGGATACACGCTCTCCGACGGGAGCAATCACTCCTATCTGCTGACGGGCAGCACCTTCAGCACCGTGGATGTTCCCGGTGCATTGGCCACTTACGCTTCTGACCTTAATGATCTGGGCCAAATTATTGGACAGTATCTCGATGCGAATAACGTCCTGCACGGTTATCTTGAGACCAGCGGCCCCTTCGCTTATGTGGCCAACTATGGCAGCAATACGGTCTCGATGATTGACGTTCCTACCCAGTTGGTGGTGAACACGATACCCGTGGGCTCCGCCCCCAGGCACCTAGCCATCTCTCCCGACGGCACCCAGGTTTATGTCACTAACGTTGGGGGGAACAACGTGTCGGTGATCAGCACGGCGAGCAGCACCGTGGTGGCAACCATTCCGGTGCAGTCGGAACCTTACGGCGTGGCCTTCACTCCGGATGGGACTTCCGCCTATGTGGTGAACCTTGGCTCAAACAGCGTTTCTGTGATTGACACTGCTTCTCAGACGGTGACGGCGACGGTGCCAGTAGGCACCGCTCCGGATGGTGTGGCAATGGCTCTCACCTCGAACGGAACATTTGCCTACGTCGGCAATACTGGCTCCAACAACGTCTCGGTCATTGCCGTGGGAGCGGAACCCGAAGTCGTACAAACGATCGCCGTAGGGTCCTTCCCCACGTGGGTAGCAGTTTCTCCGAACAGCAGTTTGGCCTACGTCGAGAACGAAGGAAGCAACAACGTATCGGTCATTTCGATTGCCAGCAATACCGTGACGGCCACCATTCCGGTGGGGACAAGTCCGTTTGGCGCCGCTTTCAGCCCGGATAGCAGCACGGCTTATGTGACCAATGGAGGCTCTCGTACCGTTTCTGTGATTGCCACTGCCTCCAGCAGCGTCGTGGCGACGGTGACCGGCTTCAACATTCCGGCGCAAGTTGCTTTGACCACCGATGGCTCTGCCGCGTACGTAACCAACTTTGCCGGCAGCGACGTTTCCGTAATCAGTACTGCGACCAACACGATAACCGCTACAATCACTGTCGGATCGAACCCGGCCGGTGTCGCGATCGCTTCGGCACCTCCCACCACGTTGATAATCACCCAGCCTTTGAGTCCGACGGCGCTGAATGTGTTCAACTTCGGGACTAATCACCAAGGAGTCCAGTATCCGCCCGGAACAAGCTTCTCCAACATCAACATGACGACGGCT
>Ga0187771_10004128_pt1 | contig 10206 bp, 5 predicted proteins | sample 0116_SJ02_MP15_1_FD_133139 | JGI IMG/M metagenome (GOLD analysis project Ga0187771, IMG submission 133139) | Tropical peat soil microbial communities from peatlands in Department of Meta, Colombia - 0116_SJ02_MP15_10_MG | ecosystem: Environmental > Terrestrial > Soil > Wetlands > Peat | place... | reverse complement strand
GGCCTTGTTGGTGAGGAGCGGCTGCTGGGCGGTCAGCTCGAGCACCTCGCCGGAGGTGCCCGTGGCGTCGATCTGGTACGATTGGGCGAAGCCCCCGGCGCTGAAGGTGCGGACCGGCCCCCAGGTGTCGGTGTTGGGGAAGAACTGGGCCCCCTGCAGCTCGATGGAGGTGAGGTTCAGCGGACTGTCGACGTACGCCTCGGAGGTGGGGAGCGCGCTCCAGATCACGTAGAGGCTGCCGTCCGGCAGGGTGACCGCCTCCGGGGAGGCGATCTCGTAGTCCGCCGCGTCGTGGGGCGCGGCGATCGCGGAGAACCGGTTCGTCGAGGCGTCGAGGTGGGCCCCCGAGATCACGAGGCCGTCGGCCGGCGGGAGGCTCGTGTTGTCGTCGGTGTAGAACAGGTCGGCGCCGTTATAGGCCGCGGCCCCGGAGACCTCGGTCCACGGGTAGATGTCGGAGATCGCGGGCCCGGACGAGGCGGCCGCGTTCCAGACGTTGCCGTCGTAGTCGGTCGCCTTGTAGTACTGCACCTGGACGACCCATTTCGAGCTCGTGCCGTTGTTGTAGCTGGTGCCAACGTAGGGTTGCGCGTCCGGACCCCTGGGCCCGGCGGCCCCCCACGAGTAGACCGTCGCGGGCCCGACGATGTTGAAGTTGTCCGACCACCACAGGAACTGGGCCGAGACGAAGATCGAGCCGTTGACCCAACCGGCGTAGACGGAGAACGGGTTGAGCTGGAAGGCGACCGCGACCGAGAGTCCGACCCCCAGACCGATCGAGGCGATGCCGATGCCGAAGTTGATCGCCGCCGAGAGCGCGAGCGAGAAGCTCCCGAGGAACTTCTGGACCTCGACCGCAACGCCCTGGATGATCTGCGTGCCCCCGGCCTGGAGCGGGGCGAGGATCATGTCGAGGGTGATCGTCGGACTGATCGTCAGCTGCAGGGTGAAGCCGATGTTGCAGCCGAGCAGGCTGAACCCGTAGATCGGGATGCTCGCGGAGAGCTGCGCGCTGACCTGGACGGCCGCCTGGGCGCTGACCCACTGCACCCCCGGTACGACGACCTGGAACGTCCCCGCCATCTGGATGCTGGCGGTGACCTTGAGCGAGGCCGGCCCGATGTCGATGGACGGCGGGGTCAGGGAGAACGTCCCGAGGACGCTCAGGTTGCCGGACGAGGTCGCGTTGAACGTGACGTTGACCGACGGGATGAGGCCGTAGTTCCCGCCGACGAGCGGGACGTCGATGGAGAAGTTGGTCGAGTTGCCGAGGTTCCAGTCGTACTCCTCGGTGACCGTGTACGACTTGTTGAACGGACCCGCGCCCTGGGACGAGACCGACTGTTTCGCCCCGGTGGCCTTGAACAGGGTCAGGAGCCAGGCCGGGGTGTTGATCACGGAGATGTACGTCGACGCGTTCTCGGTCCAGTTCGAGAACTGCGCGGTGGCCGTCAGCTGGGTGCCGGCCGAGTAGGCCCCCATGTTGATCCCCGTGGCGTTCCACCACCGCGAGTGGCTCGATTGGGTGAACGTGATCGGCTGGCCGCCGAGGGTCGCCGTCAGGCTCGTCGCGGAGTCGTTCGCGACCTCGGCGTAGATGGTGAAGGTGTTGTCGAAGTCAACGTTGCTGTAGAAGTACCCGGCGTACTCGGAGTAGATGACCATCTTCTCCGGCGGGGTCACGGTGAACGTCCAGTTCGCCGTCGCGGACGGCTTCGAGCCGTTCCCCTCGTCGGTCACGGTCAGCTCGATATGGTAGACCCCGTAGGTCTTCGGCGTGGGGACGCAAGGGATGTCGACCGTCCCGTTGAACGGGAGCGCGGTGCTCGTGCCGTTGTAGAACCAGTCGCAAACTCCGGATGTCAGCTTGTTCGAGGTGCGCGTGTTCTTGATGGTGAACGAGTAGGCCAGGTCGCCCGTCCCGCCGTAGCCGAGCACGACGAACGGGATCTTGAACTGGAGGCCGCCGCCGGTGTCGTAGCCGAGGGGTCCCGTGAGCTTCGCGTAGACGATCTCGTAGAACCGCCAGGTCTCGTTCAGGGCGAAGGCGACCCCGTTCGTGCCGCCGAAGATCTCGAAGTAGTTGTCCGAGAAGTCGCTGGCGTACCCCATGTACGCCCGGGCGGGCGGTCCAGGCGGGGAGCTCGCATTGTTCCAGAGGAACCCGCCCCCGGCAGGCAGATCGTAGGTCCACGTGTCGTTCAGGTAGGCCTCGGTGAACGTGCAGGCGCCGGACTCGAACGTGTAGCCGTACCCTCCGTAGAGGACGAACCGGTTGTTCTTGGGGCTCCAGCCGAGCGCGGCCCCCTCGCGGCCGCAGGGCGGGCCCTGGTTCGGGATTGACGCGTCGGGGTGGACCGCGGTGCCTGAGGTGTTCAGGGGGGAGGCGATGCAGGTCGTCGGGTAGCCCGCTTCCGAGCTCCATTTGCCTTGGTAGAACCACCAGGCGATCTCGGCGCCCGAGGGATTGCAGGGATTGAAGAGGATCGTCGAGTTGGAGCCGTTGTTATACGAGTTGAGTCCGCCGTACAGCATGACGTAGCCGTCCGGCGAGTCCGTGATCGCGGCGTTCGCCCGCGCCGACGGAGCGGGGGAGAGCCCGGCCGTCAGGTTCGTCCAGCGCCCGTCCGAGAACTTCCACGTGTCGGCGAGGGCGTTGTCGAGGCTCCCTTCGCCTCCGAACAGGAGGACGTAGTTGTCGGAAGGGTCGTAGGTCATCGCCCCGGAGAACCTCGGCGACGGTGCGTTTCCCGCCGTGGAGGTGAGGTTCGTCCAGGAGCCGTTCGCGAACAACCAGGTGTCGTTGAACGTGAGGCTGAGGTTCAGTCCCCCGAACAGGAGCATGCCGTCCAGGGCGGGGTCGTAGGCCATCATCGCCCCGGCCCGTGCCGCGGGGCACGTGGTGACGGTGCAGGTCGAGTTGCTGATCACCTCGGTCCAGTGGCCCGCGGAGAACGCCCACGTGTCCTGGTAGAGGAGGAAGAAGTCGGCGCCGCCGAAGAGGAGGACCTCGTGCCCGGTCGGATAGTACGCCTCCGCCGGAATGGTCCGGGGCCCGGGGTTCGGCGCGCCCGAAGGCGGGGTGATGTTCGTCCAGGACGACGGCTGGGTGACGAGCGGCCGTGCGGGGCTCGCGGTCAGGGAAGCGTCCGAGGAGCAGTCGGCCTGCAGTCCTAGCAGGCAGAGGGTAGCCCGGGCATGACCGTGGGGGTCCATCGTCTCCGAGCGCAGCGAATCGTGCGGTCCTGCGGGGGTGGACGCGACCACCGGCGTTGCGGATGGGCCGGACGCGACCGACGGGGTCGCGCTGGTCGGCGAGGCCGAGCGGCTCCCGGCCCGGGTGGCGGGTACGTCAGAAAGGAGCAGGACGACGATCAAGGCGACGATGACCCAGACCGGCGGCGTCCCCAGCCTGCGGTGCACCCGGTGGCGCCAAGACCTCGCGTCCGCCCGGACCGCCCCAGGTGACGGACCGTTCCGAAGCCGCACGCGAGTGCGCTGACCGTAGGTCGACCCCTCTATAGACCTATCGAAAGCACCGGGTGACCGCTTGCCTCACACTGGGGCGGCGGGCGAGGCCCAGCAGCTCCCTGGCGGTGGTCGACCGACGGCGAACGCGAGCGACCTCGGGGAGACCCCGCGGTCGCCGTCAGGGACGGGGTCGAGCTCGCGACCATTACACGGGGCCTCCGTGCCCCTTGTCGCCGTGGCTCCGGATGACTTGCGGCGAAGGGGCCGCCTAGCGTCCTACAGGAACCCGGGGATGGGACGGCCCTGGACATCCGCAGGGACCTCGACGCCCAGGAGCTTCAGGATCGTGGGGCCGATGTCGATCAGGCGCTCCTGGGGGCCGGACGTGCCGCGGCCCTCGGAGGTGCCGCTGATCGCGTAGACCCCATCGAAGGAGTGGACGGAGTCGTCCGGGCCCGTGTCGTTCTCGGCGAGGTACAGGGAGTCGTAGCCGAGGGTGCCCGCGGAGCGCCAGGCGGCGTCGGAGAAGTAGACCATGAGGTCGGGGCTGTCGCCGCGGACCTCCCGGTAGATCGCCTTCGGGACCCGGACATCGACGTTCAGCGATCGGCCGTCTGGCCCGACGATGGCTCGGAGCTCGTCGGTCAACCGTCCCTCGAAGGCGGGGACGTCCTTCGGCGCGAGCACCCCTTCGGGCTCGCGGCCCTTCACGTTGTAGAAGATACGTGCGTAGTAGCCGCCCGCGCCCCAGGCGCGCGTCTTGGACCAGTCGACGGGGACCTTCTCCAGAGGAGTGCCGGCGCGCGGCCTGCCCCCTTTGAGCGCGAGGTACCCCTTCTGGATCAGCCACTCGTTGATCGCAAAACCCCCCTGCATCGCTTGGCTGCCGTGGTCGGAGACGACGAGCACCCGGACGTCGTCCGGGATCTCGTCGAGCCACGCGCCGAGCTCGGTGTCCAGCCGACGGTAGTAATCCTCGCAGAACTCGCGGAACTTGCGGTTCTCCTCGTAACGCGGGTGCGCCGGGTCGAAGAACTTCCAGAACGTGTGATGGAGGCGGTCCGGGCCGATCTCGTGGAGCGCGAAGAAGTCCCACGCCTCCTTTTTCCACAGGTGCCGGGCGACCCGGACGTGCTGACGGGTCATCGCGAGCAGCTCGCGACCGATACGGTCGCGGTCGTCGGCGCGGAACGTCACGTCGAACGTGTAGTCGCCCCCGGCCGCCGAGCGGATCTCGTCGCGGAGCGAGAGCGGGTGGACATAGTCCTGCGCTCCGTCCGGGGTCAGGAAGTCCGAGATGTAGACCCCGTTGACCGTTGGCGGCGGGTATCCGGGGGGCATGCCGACGACACAGACGCGACGGCCTATCCGGGAAAGCCGGTCCCAGACCATCGGCTGGAGGAGCGTCCGCGACGACGGGACGTACTGGTCCCAGTAGGTGCCCGGCCGGCGGTGGCGGAACCCGTAGATGCCGAGGGTCCCCGGGTCCATTCCCGAGAACATCACGGCCCAGGCGGGGACCGTGATCGGCGGGTCGATCGTCCGGAGCGTCCCCCGTCGCGAGCGGGCGAACAGCTCCTTCAGCCGCGGCGTGAACGGCAGGAACCGCTCGAACAACGTCCACGGCGACGCCGAGTCGAGCCCGATGACGACGACCCGCGGCCGCGAAGCCGGCACGGGCGCGGCGAGCAACGAGCCCGATATAACCGCCGCCGGGGCGCTCGAGGGGTCGGACGGCCGGTCGCGGTGGACCGGGGTGCGGTCGCGACTCCGCAAGCGGGATAACCCGGGCCGAACTCGGTCGGGGCGATGCCGGGCATTGCGACCCTCCGAGCCAACTCGAACGCCACGATCGAAGCGACCATCACCGCGGTCTCTCCCGTCCGCGACGTGACGACGTCCCGCGGTCCTTCCCGGGTCGCCGACGCGACGCTCCAGGACGAGACCGGCACGATCACGCTCACGCTGTGGGGGGACGACATCACCCGCTACTCGGTAGGCCAGAAGGTCAAGATCACCGACGGCTGGGTCAAGGACTTCCGCGGCAAGCTGCAAATCTCGATGGGCCGCACGGGGAAGATCGACATCCTGGCCTAGCCGGAGCTTCCCCCGGAAGTCCCGCGTCTCGCGGGGTCCGTAGGCCCGATCGCTGTTGGGAAGGGTAGCTTCGCCTCGCCTCGACGGTGGGGTCCGCGCGTGGGCCTCGGAGCGGGGTCCCGTCGGGTGGTACGCGGTCCGGTCCGAGTCGCTAGGGTCGAACGACCACGCCCCGAGCCACGCTCGGCTGGAGCAGCCCACCGTCGGGTCCGGCGGAGCCCAGCGACCCGGCGCGGCTCGCCCCGGGAGTCGTGAGGCGCATCGCGTGCCTAACGCCCTGGGGCTGGGACCGACCGTAGCGGACTCCGGGCTCCTTCGGATGCCGTGCCTTGCGGTAGTGCGGGGCGTGCCGAGCTCCCCGGCCGGCGCGCCGGATCACGTCGCCGAGAACCTCGTGCAGAACGCCCGGGCGCTGAACGGCCGGCCCGTGACAGCCTTCACGTGAGGGACCCACTCGATGACCGACCCCGGAGCGAACCAGTTCCGGGTCAGCCACGGGCCGACCTTCCGATTGGGCCAGAGCGGCTCGCCGAGGTCGTCGCGGATCGCCTGGGCGATCTGGTGGTGGAAGAGCGCCGCCAGCAGGTAGTTCGCGCTGTACACCGGGTCGGCGACATAGAACGAGTCGACGAACGACACCGGAGCGAACGTGTCATACCCGAACAGACGGCGGGCAAGGCGCCCGGCCGCCCCCGCGGGATTGCGGTCCGGGTCCCGGTAGAGGCTGAGCTCGGGCGCGATCCAGGTGTTCAGCCAGGCCGCACTGAGGAGGTCGGAGTCGGCCCGCGACGTCGCGAACTCCTCGGCGAGCGAGCGACCCACGCCCGCTTGCGCGGCAAGCCAGGCGGGATCGAGGGGGACCTCTTCGAAGAGGCCCCCGATCCCCTCGTGGAACCCCCCGAACCCCGGCACGTTCTCGTGCCAGCGTAGCAGATGTCGGGGCGACCGGATCGACGCCGAGTGGACCGCATGACCGACCTCGTGGAACATCACGAGGTAGGCTTGCCAGCCCCCCTGCGGATGCACGAGGATACGCACGTCCTGGGGCGGGTCCGGCGCGAGCGTGAGCCCGCCGGCAGGGAGGTCGTGGAAAACGACCCGGAACCGCATCCGGTCGGTCCGGAACCCCCACTGCCGGACCGCCGCGAGGATCCTCGGGAGCATCGGCCGCCTCGGGAACGAACGCTCCGGTAGCCGAGCGAGCAGGTGTTGTGCGTAGCGAAGGTCCCAGGGGTACCATCCTCCCTCGCCCGAGCTCTCCGCGAAGACGTCGCGGAGGCGACGAGCCCGAGACCGGGCTGCCCGGGTCGCGGCCTCCCCGAGGTCCAGGACGCGCTCAGGGGAGAACCCTTGGAACCCGAGGCGCATCTCGGCGAACGACCGGAACCCTGCGGCCCGGGCCTTGTCGTTCCGCAGGCGGACCAACCGCCGGAACCGTTCCTCGAGCGCACGGTAGAGGGGCTCATGCGAGTAGAAGGCGCGGCGCCGTCGCGCGCGGTTCGGGTCGGTGAGCAGAACGCGGTGGACCGTTTCCCGGTTGACGCGACGTCCTCCCCAGCTGGGGCGGAACGCGACGATCGTGCGGTTCAGCTCCTCCCGCAGCCGGACCACCTCGGGGTCCTGTTCGACCTGGGTGTCGAGGACTACCCGCTCGAGGAGCTCGAGCCTGCGCTCGAGGAGCGGCGGCCAGGTCCTCGCTCTCGCCGCCCGGAGCCAGCCTAGGAGCCGGGGGTCGGAGAGGAGCTGGGAGCGCGGCAGCTGCCACCGGCCCGAGCCGAGCTCGGAGCGGCCGGTGTAAAGGTCCCATTCGGCGACCAGGATCGCCCGGTCGAGCCGCTCCAGGCGACGGTCGAGGCGAAGGACGAACCGCTCGGCGTCCCGCGGCTCGGTCGACGCCGGCACCGGGATCGGCTTCACACGGTCGAGCGACGGCTTCCGGCGTTATACGCTCCGTCGCGGGGGCGGTGCTCGGTATCCCAGCGTCGCCGTACGCCGCTGACCTCCGCTCCCCGCGACGAGGGTCGCCGACCGGCCGCGGGCCCGCAGAAGGTCTTGTAGCGCCGTGGGAGTTCCCTGACTGTGCAGTCGACGCGGCCGAGTCTGAAAGGCCAGGTCGCGGTCGTGACCGGCGCGACGTCCGGTATCGGCCGCTGGGTCGCCCACGGCCTCTCCGCCCTCGGTGCAACAACGGTCGTCGTCGGACGGTCGGTGCCACGCGCGGTCGCCGCTGCCCGGTCCATAGCTGAGGAGACGCAGAACCCGGAGGTCGTCCCGATCGCGGTCTCCGACCTGGCGTTAAGGTCCGAGGTCGCCCGGCTGTCCGGTCTCCTCCTCGACCGATACCCGAGGATCCACCTCCTGATCAACAACGCCGGGGCCTACTACCACCGTCGCGAGGTCACCGCGGAGGGACTCGAGCGGACGTTCGCGTTGAACGTCCTCACACCGTTCGCGCTGACCGCCTATCTCCTGCCCCGTATCCTCGAGAGCGCGCCATCCCGAATCGTCATGGTCGCCTCGGAGGCCCACCGGGGCCGCCGCGTCGACTTCGCCGACCTTCAGGGGGACCGCGAGTATCGGGGATTCCGCCAGTACGGCCGGTCCAAGCTGGAGGTGATCCTCCTGGCGCGGGAGTTCGCTCGCCGGGTACGGGGCCACCCCGTGACCGTCAACGCGGTCCATCCAGGGTTCGTCGCTTCCGGATTCGGGCGCAACAACGGCGGCGCGGTCGGATTCGGGATCGGACTGGCCGCGCGGCTGTTCGGCCGGGACGTCCGTGCCGCAGGCGACGACGTCGCGTTCGTCGCGTCGGACCCCAGCCTCGACACGGTCACGGGTCAGTACTTCTCCCGGCGCAGGCTCCGCCCTGGCTCGGCGGAATCCGAGGACGTGAACGCTGCGAGCCGCCTCTACGCTGCGTGCGCCGAGCTAGCGAAGCCGTTCGTGTAGAACTCGTGGGGGCCGCCGTCGCGCGCGGCGGGTCTACTCTCCGAGCACCGGACTCCCTTGCTCCGACTCCGCGAACTTGTGGACGACGTCGACGAACGTCGAATGCGACCAGGCGAGCGGGGTCGCGCTCTTCGGCTCGCCGGTCCGGCGATCGAGCTGCTCGGGCAGGAGGTGGGTCGGGGTCGCGTGCGCGACGACCCACTCGATGAGCTCGCGGCACCGGCCGGCGTCCCCGAGCCGCAGCCGGGCCTCGGCGAGCCAGAGGGTGCAGACGATCCACGGGTTCTCGGGGCCGTAGTACGTGTCGCCCTCGTAGCGCGCGAGCCCGCCGAGCGGGGGGGCCCACAGGCGGCGCTCGACCGCGTCGACGACCGACCTCGCCCGCGGATCGTCCCAGGGGAGCAGCCCGAGCTTGAGCGCGAGGAGGATCGACGCGTCGACCTTCTCATCCCGCGGCTCGAGCGAGCGAACGAACCGCCCGAGCGCCGGATCCCAGAGGTGGCGGACGGACGCCTCGCGGACCTCGGTCGCCGCGACGTGCCACGGTCCGGGGTCCTTGCCGATCTCGGCGGCGATGCGCGACGCGCGCTCGAGGGCATGGGCGACCGCGGCGGTCGAGTAGGCGTGGACCCCCATCCGTTCCTCCCAAAGGTCGAAGCTGGGTAGGGGTAGGTGGGTCGTCGGGTCGCGGAATCCCGTCAGGAAGTTCGCGGCGTTCTTCACCAGGGGCCAGAGCGTGACGAGGACATCCGGGTCGCCCCCCCGCTTGTAGTGGTGCCAGGCGGCCGCGACGACCGTCGCCGTCTGGTCGATCTGCAGGAACGGGGGCGGATGCCACGTGCTCCCGAGCGCGCCGTCCGGGAAGTGGCGGTGGAAGAACGAGCCGTCCGGGTTCTGGCACTGCTGGGCGAACTCGAGGAACCGGGCGGCTCCCTCGTAGAGTCCGGCCTCGTCCATCGCTTTCGCGACATACCCGCCGTCCCTCCACCAGCAGTAGTTGTACGTGTCTCCGGCGGCGACGAGGGAGCGGGTGTCCGGTGAGGCGACGATTGCGCCGTTCGAGCCGGTGACGTGACGCATCAGAAGGACGCTCGAGCGGTAGACCTCCCGACCCAGCTCGCTCAGGCCGCGCGGCGGATGCGGGAGCCGTCGCTCGGTCCACGATTCCCAGAACCTCTCCGCCTCACGGACGAACCGGCCAGGGCCGCCGTGACGGACGTAGTCGCGGACCTCGTGGACCCCCGGCAGACTTCGGCCGGCCGCCAGGAAGACCTTCAGCTCCGTCTCGCCGCCGGCCGGTGGCTCCACATCCCACTGCATCGCGCTGTCGGCGGCCCCGTGCGCGACGGTCCGGCCCTCGAGGCGTCCGTCCTCGGCGTCGACGTACGTCCCTTGGAGGCCCTTCAGCGTGTGCTCGCCGCAGACGGCATGCGTGAACGGGGGGTCCGAGAAGAACTCGAAGTAGTAGCCCCGCTTGTAATGGACGAGCGACGGTGGGACGGGGTCGACGTAGGCCGTGTCCTGGTACATCGATTCGGCGATCTGGAACGCGTGGTAGGCGAACAGGCGGAGCGGCCGGGCCGGCTCGGCCCGGACCCTGATCACCCGCACGATCAGGTCGTGGTTCGGGTGGACGTGGTCCCGCATCGAGAGCCGAATCCCCTCGCCGGTCCACGTGGATTCGGGCAG
>Ga0187771_10004127_pt1 | contig 10206 bp, 4 predicted proteins | sample 0116_SJ02_MP15_1_FD_133139 | JGI IMG/M metagenome (GOLD analysis project Ga0187771, IMG submission 133139) | Tropical peat soil microbial communities from peatlands in Department of Meta, Colombia - 0116_SJ02_MP15_10_MG | ecosystem: Environmental > Terrestrial > Soil > Wetlands > Peat | place... | reverse complement strand
GGAAAAGATACTGTTCACGTGGAATTCGATGTTTGGAAACCGGCATTACGGCGAGGGAGACGATCTCCTGTTCGGCGACAAGGGAACCATTCACCGAGACGAGGACCAGCGTGTGAGCTTCCTGCCGGAGGGAAGCAAACAGGCGCAGGCCACTCACTCCACGGCCCCCACGCCCGACTCGCGACTTACGGCTCTGCACATGCAGAACTTTTTCGACTGTGTCCGAAGCCGGCGGGAGGCGAACTGCCCGTTCGAAATCGGCTTCCGGTCCGCGATTGTCTGCCAGATGGCCGTCGCATCCTATCGTGAGGGCCGCACCGTCCACTGGGACGCGGGACGCGTCGCCATTGTATGAGGCAATTGGCCGTCTCTTGTAGGCCGGGGTGCGGTGGTTGAACGGGCGGTTGCCTACACCCGATCCCAGAATCGGCGTAGGTGAAGCTATGGCTTCGCCGGCGTGGGTGGAGCGTCGAGCGACGGCGAACCGTGAACGACTCCGTCCGCCTCCATGCGCCGCATAACTACTTGGAGTTCGGGCGCAAAGCGCCCCTGGGGCTCCGCCCGCAGGTAAGCCTGCATCTCGGTGTAGGCCTTCCCCAGGGCGCTTTGCTTAAGGTAGACGTCTGCAAGCTTCACGTGAATTTCCGCTGGCAGGGAAGAGGTCAGCGATTCGGCTTTCAGATATTCCTCCTCGGCCGTGTTGTAATTCCTCAGGTGATAATCGTCCGCTCCCAACTGGTAATAGAACTGCCAGGAGCCGGGTGAGCGGCGCAATCCCGCTTGCAGAATCGCCTTGCTCGCCGAGTATTTCTTTTCGTTGTAGTAGAGCTGCCCAAGTTCGTTGTACGCGTCTAAGTAGTCAGGATCACATTCCAGGGATTTCTGGAGGGCCATTTCGGACTTCTGGAGCTGATGGAGTTGGCTCAGCGCCAGAGCAAGGTCAGTCTGGGCTCGGGCGTAACAAGGGTACTCCTTGACTGATTTTTCAAGATGCGACTGCGCGGCCGGCAAATTTCCTTCTCGCAGCGCGCGGGCACCCTCCTCGTAATCCTTGCGCGCTTTTTTGGATGCGTTGTCGTCGGTGAAGGAGTGTGAGGCGGGCGGTTGGGAAGATTTCGATTCAGAGGCGGGCGAAAGCTGAACGTTTACGACTAGCTTGTCACCCGCGGAGCGAAGGTCCACGTCTTGTTGATAAGTCTGGAAACCGGGTGCTGTAACCGTCAGCCGATAGTAAGTCTTCGCCAAACCTAGAAATTCAAAGTACCCGGCATCATTTACGGGTTGGGGCCCTCCGACCATTCCCTCGTTGGTATCCAGGTGAACCGTAGCGCTAGAAGGTGCGCCCGACCCGTACGCAGCGCGCACCCAACCCCCAAGAGTTACGGTGCTCTCGGCTGACCCCACGGACTCCGGCAATCGCCGGCGTTGGCACAGAGCCCCCCTCGTGCAGAGCAGGCACGCGCCGAGGCAAAACAGAAGAATAAGGCCCTTTGAGGAGTGATGATCAGTGGGGGACATAAATCATTCCCCTGATGGTCATGATTCCAGTGGGGCGCCCTACCTCAGTCCGTTGCAACTCTAGCATTGATGCAGCATGAGAGCAACCAGGCTTACGTTCGGATCGCCTTCGGTTAGGGAAGGGCAATCGCGGGGCTCTGGGTGTGATGGATAAAGGCTTCAGCGTATTTGCTCCCGAATTCCATTCCTCGGAAGCGGTTCATTTCATCGTGAATCGGGTAAAACTCCTCGGGCAGTTGGCTGGTGTGGACAAAGGACGCTGCGCGCTTCCGACCCTCGGTAGCCGTGATGTCGACGTAGCAGGTCGGCGAGAAGTTCGAGGACTGCATCCCCGTCATCACCTCAAAGTAGTAAAGAGCAAACTTTTTTCCCATGTTCAGCCAGGCGTCATATACCAGCAGCGAGTTGGCGCGATGGTCCTCGTGCGTGTCGATGGGCCAATGAGTGAAGACCACATCGGGATGCTCGGCCTCCAGTATCCTGCGGTATTCCTCGTAGCGGCCGTAGGTGACTTCCACTTTCCCGTTTACCTGTCCTGCGAACACCGGGCGCGCCTTAAGAATTTCACAGGCTTTCTGAGCCTCGCTGGTCCGTATCGCTCCGGCTTCCTCATAGGACTTGCCCTTGATTCCCCGTTCACCCCGGGTCAGATACAGGATGACAACCTCATGCCCGAGGTCGGAGAAGCGGGCGATGGTGCCACCGCACCCGGTCTCGGGATCGTCGGGATGCGCCCCGGCTACCAGAACTTTCAATTTCCCTGGCGCGGAGGCGGACTCTCCCGGCCGGCTTCCCCCCAGACCTTGCGCTGACGGCGCAGCAAGCGTGAGAGATCCCGCCAAGCGGAGCAGGTTTCTCCGTGAGAGTGTTTTCATCGTGGCCTCCTGGAGTTCCAAATGTCTACCGAGACTTTAACTCACCGCAGGGATTCCCTCCAGCCTACCTTTTGGATGAAGACAAGAAGGCCCGGGCGGCCAGCTCAAGTTGACCGCCCGGGCCGGGTGAGAATCGGCTGACACGGTTTCAAAGCTCAAAAATCAAACTGCATCCCGAGTTGAATTAGGCGCGGGCCCCAATCGCTATTGACCTCTGCATTTCCGGTTTGCGTGCAGGGCTGGCCAAACATGATGGTTGAGGCGCACCCATTGTTGACACCCTTCCACTGCGGGTGGTTGAAGGAATTGAAAGTCTCCAGGCGGAATTGCAGCTTGGAATGCTCACCTCCGAACCAGGGTAGGCTGAAATTCTTGAGCAGGGCGAGATCCCAATTGTTACGCCCCGGACCGAGCAGGGCGTTGCGCCCCATGTAACCGAACATGCCCGGTTCGCCATTGGCGTAGAGTTGGCTGAAGTTTGGCTGAGCAAGGACCGACGGATCAAACCACCCAGCCATGGGTCCAAACTGGGGATCGTTGATGACGGTTTTGTGGACCTGCAGCTTCCCCACGGTATTGCAGCGCACCGAGCCTCCGATTCCAGTGCTGTATCCGCTTACGCCACAGCCAAAGTCCATCGGGAGTCCTGAGAAGAAGCTGGTAATGCCGCTTACCTCCCAGCCGGCCAGGGTGTTCTTCACCAACCCGCTCGATGAGCTCTTGAAGAACGGCAGGTTGTACACATAGTTCATCACCAGGGACTGCGGACGATTCAGGTCGGAGCTTGCGTACCATCGCCGCAGATCGTAATTGCCGTCGACATATCCCGGCAGACCGCTGGAGAAGTAGCCGCTATAGCTGCTGGAATCGTCCATGGTATGGGACCACGTGTACGAGATTTGCGCAGTCAGGCCATGACTGGTGGTGTGTCGGAGGTTGACCTGTAACGCGTTGTAATTGGACACCGCTGTGTTCTGCTTCAGAGTGATAGCCTGGTAGCCGCGATAGGGAACGAAGTACTCGTTAACCTCCTCATTGTAAATCAACGTCGGCTGGACGTTGCAACTGCCGGCCGGGTCGCAGAGTTGCTGGCCCAGGTCTCCCGGGACTCCGAATGCAGGATTGGCCGCACTGGTGCCCGTTAATCCGGCGAGCTCCGGGGCCGAGAGTGTGCCCACGTTCAGGGGAAGCTGATTCAAATTGCGAGCATTGCCGAGATGTCGCCCCTCGTTGCCCACATAGGCCACCGTCAGCAGATCATTGCTGGAAAACTCGTGCTGAACGCTGAGGCTATATTGCTGGACACTGGGGGGTTTTTGGTAATAAGGGATGGTGGAGATAGCTTCCGGCGGAATAGGAATGGCAGTGAGGCCCTGAGCGCCGGAAATCGGCTGAAGGGTCTGGAAACCCACGAAGTTGTAAACGGTGGGGGCGAAGGCTCCGGGCGGGTTTCCCTCCAGTCCTTCGGTATTGGATTCGTTTCCGTTGCCGGGCTCATAGTAAATGCCATAACCACCCCGGATGACTGTTTTTCCATGGCCGGTGGGGTCGTAAGCAAAACCAAAGCGCGGACCAATGTTCCGGCGACTCAGGTGTTGGCACCCCGACACAATTCCGCCCGCTCCGCACTGGACCAGCCCGTTTCCATACGTGGCGTAGTCATAGGTGTTTCCCGTGGCAGGATTGAGAACCAAATTCCCACTTGAATTTAGCAGGGCCGACGCCGCCGCGCTGTACTGTGCGGCGATGAAGCTCGAGTCTAGGGTGGGAGTGGTCACATCGTGGAAGGGGATGAACAAGTAATAGCGCACGCCGAGGTTGAGGGTCAGCCGGGAGGAAACTTTCCAATCGTCATTAAAGTAGGGCTCAAAGTCGGTGCGTCGCCAATGACCATGCCCGTACCCGCCAATCGGAACGCCATTGTTGTTGATGGTTCCTTCCTGGTAGCTATAGACATTGGCCAGGAATAGGTCCGCCAGGGCGTTGCCAGTGCTTTGCGACATGGACGTCGAGAAATTGTAGTTGCCCTGGTTGTCGACGCCCAGGAATTGCTCGTTCTTCTGGTACTTTTCCAGATAGAAGCCCACCTTGAGAGTATGCTTGCCGCGGGTATAGACTAAGTTATCTTTGTAGGTAATTATTGGATTTGTGTTGTACGGACCCGCGTACGCCCCCGAGTCCTGATAGAAGCTGAAGGGTGTACCGCCCCCCACGGTCAGGGCCGGAAGCAGTTTATTGCTCGCGTTCGCAGCAAATAGGTTTGTTGCTGTCCAGCCTGAAGGCTTGAAAACTGAGCCGGCTGGGCTGGAAGGGCCGGTCAGAGGCGTGATGGTGTGAGGGTCATCCGCATAGGCCATGATGAATTCGTTCATGAGGGTCGGTTTGAAAGTGGTAGTGAGGTGCAACACTGCTTGCCGGGCGGGAACAAGGAAATCCGTCACGGTGGTATCGTAGGAGGCCCCTGTCCAGAGCGCCGGGGTCACGTGTTGGTCCCAATAGTCGTTCGAAAATCGCACGAACATCGAAACCTTGTCGCTCAGGTTCTGGTCCACGCGGATTTGGTCCTCGCGAAAATTCGTGGGCAGGGAATGGGAGGCCACGTAACCGTCGATGCCATTGTTCGCAGGGGGCACATAGGCTTTCAGCATGGCGACGGCGTTGGGATCCAGAGTGGCGCCCGCCTGCGCCAGGGTGTCCACGGTCTTGCCATTAATCGTGGGCAGTGTGCAGCCTTGGCCGATGATGATTGAATTGGCATTGGGCGAGTCGGGGTCGCACTCGCTGAAATCACCCTGCAACATACGTGCGGTGGGCACACCGTTGTTGATTACCGTACCTTCTCGATAGCGCGCTACCTCTTCGGAGTAGAAGAAGAACGTCTTGGTCTTGCTGGTGTTGTAATGGCCGGGGATGTAGAAAGGCCCCCCGAATGTCCCGCCGAAGACGTTCCACTTGAGGGGAGTTTTGGGGGCGTTCCCCCCGGGCGGAGCTATTTCTTGGTTAATGAACCAGTCGTTCGCGTCCATGGCGTCGTTGCGCACGAATTCGTGCAGATTGCCGTGGAAGTCCTTGGTGCCCGACTTGGTGGCCACCTCAATCAAGGCGCCTGCGTGCTGGCCCACGTCCGCACCGTAATTCGATGTGGATATGCGAAATTCCGCAATAGAATTGAGTGAGGGCGTGACGTCGCCCCCGTTGGCACCGGACCCCTCATCGGAGTTGTTGCCGCCATCGAGCTCCAGGTTAGAGTACGTTTCGCGGTTCCCGTTGAAGGAAACGCCAATTTCGCCTCCTCCGTGGCCTAAGTGCGAGGGGTCGTAAGAGTTGTCCTCGACGGCACCGGGAGTCAGCATGGTGAGGCCAGCGAAGTTCCGTCCATTTAGATTCAGATCCGCAATCTGCGTAGAGCTGACCAGGTCCGATATGGCCGCACTCTCGGTCTCTACATGGACGACGTTGCCAGTAACCGTGATTTCCTGGGTCACCTCGCCCACCTGGAGCTTGAGATCCACGCGCAAAGTTTGCCCCGGTGTGAGCTCGAGTCCGGTTCGGACCAAGCGCTGGAAGCCCGGTGCGGTGCCCGTTACCGTGTAATTCCCAATGGGGATAGCTACCACGGTGTACTCACCCGCCGAGTCAGAAATTAGGTTTCGTACAAACCCCTTGTCCGGATTCTCTACCTTGACCTTGGCGTTGGGGATGGCAGAGCCGGATGGGTCGCTAACTGCGCCGACGATTGTGGCCGTATCCTGAGCCCAGCCACACAGAGGAACCCAGAAGAACAAGAGCCCAAATAACAAGGCAGCTCGCTTCATATGCATCCTCCTGCCAAAAAGGCTAGTTGTATCCGCAGGTTTCCGTATTGGTAGCTTCAAAATTGGTCATCGCGCCCAAGACCCAAATAGGACGCTGCCAGGTATGCCAAGACAGAGTGAGCAACCGAATCACCGAAACTTATCCAGAAAGAAGGCAATAAATGCTTGAAAATAAAGAAAGGAATACGAAATAGCAACCAAAACCATTCTGCTTATGGAAAACAATATTCAGTTTCTGGAATTCAGCAGCCGGCGATTCGATGCGGGGCAATGCGTGGTTTGACGATTAGCAGGAGACGGTGAAATTGTTCAAGCGACCTGCAGAGCAAGAGAAGGTGATTGAGTGTTGATCGGGTTCACTTGACCGCGCACTTAGCAAACCACACATGAGAACGAGGCTCCTCTTAGCCGATGTGCCATTGACTCGAGGCAAAGCGGGCAAGATTCGCCGCTCACAATCCCGACGTCCATGAAACTCTGCCGCTCAGTTCGATTGGCTGCACATCAAAGAAGTTGTGGTTTGCAGACCGATCCAGAGCCTGGGAAGCAAGCACGCGGAAACCGACAACAAGCCTCATCGGGCCCTATCCAACGCCTCTGTGCAAACTGGCCACCTCAAGTCCAGAATGGGCGGCGAGTCGGAAGCAATTTGCAACGGGCAGGCTCGAGGGGGACTCCCAAAAGGCACGAGTCCGCGAAGACTAGTGCAGGGAAGAGCCCCTCCTCGGCCCAGGAAAGCCAATATAAGTTCTTGATTCTACAGGTTATATTGGAGGCGGGGGTCGAACTCTTCAGGTCTACAGAAAACGCATAGCTTACTGAAAAAGTATACACGCACGATCCGCTCACGCCTCTCAAATCCCGGCTTTTTTGTACGCGCTTTGCACCCGCATTTTATCGCTTCTTCTTCGCCCGACGCAAGCTTGCAGAAGCCTCGACAATCCTAGCAAAAACCCCAACTCTGCGATTTGCACGCAGCCGATTCGGAATTCACAGGGCAGGTCAGTTGACAGGCTCACAATTACCGCTGGGGCAGGCCGTCCACGCCGAGAGTCTTCAGGAACACGTCTCGGAGCATTTCGGTTTCGAGATTGGCTTTGATTTCCTTGACTTTGTCAAACTCCCGGCGCGCTTGCTGGGCCTCGAGATGTCGTCCCGCCTGATCGTAGACTGACGCCAAGTTATACCAAGCTTCCGCGAGACCCGGATCTAATCCCAAAGCTGTTCTCAGGTCGGTCGTGGCAGTTTCCAGCTCGCCTTTCCTCCGGTGGACTTTGCTTAAGGCCAGATAGCACAAAGCGCAATGGGGGATCGACTGCACAGCGAGAGTGAGGTCATTCACCATGGTGCCGTAGTCCTTGGACTGGAGTTTTAGAAGGGCAGCGGCGTGGATGTAGTAGAGGTACGGGAAGGGGCTGGGATCGCGCAGCCCCTGGGCGGAGAGTATCGCCGCCTCGTCAACACGTCCTTGCATGTAGAGGGCGAACGCCATCATCACTCGGGCGGGTGAGAAGTTGGGCTGCCGAGAAAGAAGGGCACGGCAGGTTTCAATCGAGTCCGCGGCTAGGCCACCCAGATACTGCGCTACCGCAAGACCCAGCCGGAGATACGGGGAGTCCTCATGGAAGCCTAGCGCCTTCCGGAAGGTCTCCGCTGCTGGCTGGTATTTCCGCTCTCGGATATAGCACAAGCCGAGATCCAGGCCGGAGTTCTCATCCTGCGGGGCGGCTGCAAAGGCCGTCGAGAGGTCGCGTTCCGCTTCGGTGTACTGCCCTAGGTCCGATTCGATCTTGCCGCGCAAGTAAGTTCTTGCCAATTCTCCCCGAGGTGAGGCCTGAGGCGCTTTTGCGAGGTTCTCGAGCGCATCCCGTGGCTTCTGAAGGGCGAGCTGGGCCAGCGAGAGGTTGTAAAAGCCCTCAAAAACCTTGGGGTGGTCAGTGGTGCAGCGCCTAAAGACTTCCGAGGCTTCCAAATACAGGTCGTGCTGGGCGAGGTTTACGCCAACTTGCAGAAGATCGTCGGCCGTTAATCCCGGCGCCTCAAGGAACTTCGCCAATAACAGCCGAGCAGAGTTCAGATCTCCCCTCGCTAGGGCATTCTCAACCTGAACGGCCAGCGAGTCCTTAGAGGTATAGGTAGTCTCCGCACTTCCTGCCTGGTCTCCTGCCCTATTTCGTTGCGAAGGCGCAGGCCGCGGGCCTTCCTGAGCCCTGACCTCTGCAGTAATGGTGCGCAGGAAAGCCGTGAGAGGGAGGCAGATGATGAAGGCGAAAAGGATTCCATGCCGCGGCATTGCCAGCCCTCCGTTTGTCATGTTGTGAACATTCTTCCACCTGCTGAAGGACTTTGCACTAGCATGTGGTGCCGAGATCACGACCTCTTCTCTGTTGGGTCCTAAACTGTCTGGCGCACGCCGCCGGCAGTCTGGCAGATCTCGTAAGCGAGGAGGACTTCTTGGGTGCGCTGCGGGGAACTGGGCTACAGATGAATTCGCTCTTACCTTTTTCCAGTCTGGCGCGATTGGCCGAGGCGCCCCGCCCAGGTGTACCTCCAAAATCGGCCCAAATTCTGCTCGAAATATGGCTTTTTCTGCCCGAAAATTGCACCCCGAACCCACTACCTTATTGATTCGCAATGACCTGGTGGGTTCTTTTGTATTTTTTGACCCCCCGCGAATTGTTCTCCTCGCGCAAAATCCTGCCGACAGCCCGAGACTCTCGCCTTCCTCACCTGATCCGCCGCCGTGCCTGCGCCGAATGTGGTCAACCGACACTCCGTGTATGTGCCAGAGTCCTTACTGTAACTACTATATTATACCATGATTGTGAAAGTAAATCAAGAGGAAAATTTGTCCGGAATTAGACGACGACTAATACCATCCCCTACTTCTTCCTGGAAAGTGGGGGGAGGCGCAAGTCTTGACACCGGAAGCGAATTCGCTAGAATGAACTCCCTGAAATAGTTTTCAGCTTATTGAAAGTCTGCTCCTCGTCGGGTCGGGAGTCAACCAGGGCCGGAAACTCAAATCAACTCTCGGGCGCCCTCGGCCGAGCGACGGTGGGTTGGTCGCGCGCCGGGGAAGGAGGAGATCATGACTTCAACGAGACTCTACCGATTGCCCCTCAGCATCATTTTTCTTCTGGCCCTCCCCCCAGGCCTCTACGCGCAGTTGAATCGTGGCATCATCGAAGGGATCGTGACCGATCCTCAGGGGGCGGTCGTCCCCGCCGTAGAGGTCACTATCACCAATGTTGATACCAACGTCTCAACCTCCGCGAAAACTAACGCCACGGGTTACTACCACGTGCCAGACCTGGTTCCGGGAAAATATCGCGCGCACTTCGCTGCCAGCGGGTTCTCTCCCCTGGCCGTGGAAGCCCTCCAGGTGCTGGCGGGCGAGGTCATCCGCGAGGATGCCCAGTTGAAGATCGGCGCGACCACCCAGACGGTTCAAGTCACGGCTGGGGCCCCCGTGGTCGAAACCGCGCCTGCCAACTTCAGCACCACGCTTCAATCCAGCCTCATTCAGAACCTGCCCCTGGCGGGCCACGACTTGCAGCAGATCGTCTTCCTGATGCCGGGAGTCAACGTGCTCAGCGGCCCTCCCGGAAGTAATTTCGGGTTCAACAGCGAATTTGGAACTTTTCCGGACCCCACCCATGTGTTTGGCTCCGATGTGTCCGTGAACGGGGGCCAGGGGGGGACCAATGCCTGGTATCTCGACGGTAATCTGAACCTCGTGGGCTTCGCCGAAAACGTCGCCGTCAATCCCTCCCCGGATGCGGTCTCGGAATTTCAAACCATCACGAATGCCTTTTCGGCCGAATATAGCCGCACCGGCGGGGCGGTGTTCAACGTGGTTCTCAAGTCAGGGACGAACGCCTTGCACGGGAGTCTTTACGAGTACGTGCGTAATAGCATCACCAATGCCCGCAACCCATTTACTTCCATCGACTCTTCGGGGAACATCATTCCCCAAAACCAGCTTCGCTATAACG
>Ga0187771_10004126_pt1 | contig 10207 bp, 6 predicted proteins | sample 0116_SJ02_MP15_1_FD_133139 | JGI IMG/M metagenome (GOLD analysis project Ga0187771, IMG submission 133139) | Tropical peat soil microbial communities from peatlands in Department of Meta, Colombia - 0116_SJ02_MP15_10_MG | ecosystem: Environmental > Terrestrial > Soil > Wetlands > Peat | place... | reverse complement strand
TTCCGGGTGAAGGGCGGGAACGCCTGGACAAGGCTCTCCGGCCCTTAGCGGCGATTCACCTTAGCCATTTGAGGCCATCTTAGACAATTTAAGGACTTTAGTCGGGGCCCACTACATCTTTCTCTTCAAAAGCCACCCTGCTGGCCGGGCGTGGGGATACTTGGCCGTTGTGGCTACTGAGGCATAGCCTATGGTTGCCTGCACTAGGTGGACCGGAGCGTCCCTTCCGCCAACCCCATGCCAGACCTCTGTGTCCCCGGTCGGCACCGCATAGGATTTTGCGGCCCTGAGGCAAACCCGGGACGGGACGCCTACTCCCCTGTCCTTGTATGCCTGCCCCGGACACCACTTTGAATTTTCATCGATGGGGTGGACCTGATTGGATTGCTTGGGTTGATGCCTGGAGCCAGCCGGAACTGCCGAAATATTGGAAATGACCCCCTACCCTCTCTACTAACCCTTGCCTGGTGGAAAATCGCCCCGCCACGGGGCTCTCATGGAGCCTTCTGGGGGGGAAGTGCTGGCCTAGCTCACTTCGGCCTCAAGGGTTATTTTGAAGACCCCGCTTTGGCCTTAATCGGGCCAGCCACGGCTCCCCCAAATTCGTAAACTGATTGCCGGGGTCAGCAGCCTGAAGGATTTTTCGACCTTAAAGACAAAACCCCGGGACTGGGTCCCTCACCCCCCTGATCAATATGATTGCCTCGGAAATTTTTTCAAATTTCGAGGTAGCCACAGCAGAAGGCCCCCTGGGCATTGGTCCGGCCCAAAAATTTTGGATGAAAAAATATTCCTGGGTATGTCCATGTAGCTCGGCTTTTCCGCTGGCGCATCATTATCGGGCGGTGCTGACCTGGGGTTCATAGATTGCCGCCCAGCCCAGAATCTGCGAACAAAGGGGGTGGCATCTTCAAAATCTACAAAAAAGATTCAGTTTGAGGAGAACTTGTGGCATCTTGCGTTCAGGAAGACGATTGGACCACAAAAAGGGGAACTTCTTCAGGATAGCCTTCCCGGACGGCAGGTTGCAACACCAATTTTCAACCGCGGTGGACAAGGTTGTCGCATAATCTCGTATTTTTCAGCTCAACAGATCAAGCCTCCGCCCTCCCTAGGGCGGAGGCTTGGGTTTTGGACCATGGCAATAAGGCGGTTTCAGATAGCAACCAAAAAAGCTACCTGCGAATCCACAGCGGAAGCAACCTTAAGTGGCGCTTTGAGGCAGAGTTCGCATTAACTTTTTTGCGGCTCCTCTAGAGCTTCCTCTTGTCCCGCTTGGTTGCGGTCCTGCCGCCTGTTGTTTTTGCGCAAACATATGCTCTTGAATCAACTCCGCCTGAAAGCGGCTGACGCTGTCCAGGTCGGTGAAGATGGTTTGCGTGTTGTTCTGCGCTTTGTAGCCTGGGCCGCCAGGCGTGCCTTTGACTACGAAGATGCCTTCGCCCGAAGCCGACCAGTTCGTCGAGCCTTCGCCGCCCACCTTGTTGTCAGCTACGAAGCCCTTGGTGTGGCTGATTTGACGGGTGAGTGACTTGCCGATAGTGAAGTGCGTGTTGAAGGCCGCAAGGCTTTTGGCCTTATCGGCATCGAGCAGGCTTTTCTCGTGCTTACCGCCGGCTTGACTCTGGTCCAAAGTGATCAACATGGTGATGTCCGGATCCATGGCTTTGACCATGATAATGCCGTTGAGTTCGTCGTCGTCAAACCCGAACATATTGAGGTACAAGGAAAACCTCACCCGGGAAAGAATATGTTTAAGAATTTCGTGGACATCATCAACGCCAACAAAATACAGGTGAAAATCCTTGCTGGCCGTAGGCGAGTAGGATTTTTCCCGGGTATATTGTTGGAGGTCAAGAAGATCAAAGGTCTGCAGGTTCTGTGATTTGTCATTAGCTACTTTGGTAAAACGCGTGATTGCAGGTGTCATGTTCTGGCCTCCTTTATGGTCCGCCCTCCTGGCGGATGGGTTGGATAGTTAACCGATGCCCCCCACCGGCCCCACGCCCTCAGGTGCTATTCCAGCTAATCCTTAGAAGGTTTAACTTTTTGTTGCCAAATTTTCTGGGAGACATGATAGCCCATCATCCTGTCACAATCCTTCTCCGCCATGTCCATGCCAAGCGTCACGACGTGATAGCCAGCAACGGCCTTTACGATGAGTGGGTGTTTGTCGAACTCAGGCAGACATGTCAGAAGCGATCATTTCAGAATGTCAGCCGCAGCGGTTTCGGGCTGGTCAATCACGGGGAACTCCACCGGGAACACCTCAAGTTTGACCTCCTCCTGCATGTGTGTGTTGATGACAAAGAAACGCCTGTCCGGATAGCTTTTCTTGCACTCACACATGGCTCGAATAATCAGGTTCACGTTCTGGGGATCGTCATCGGACATCCCGAAACGAAGGTTCGGTTCCGATCCGTGAAGTTTGAGTGCCTCTTCCACGGTTCGGATGATTGCGCGGCGCTTGAGTGCGGGTATGGTCATTTCCAATTTCGTGTCGCCCAGTTCACGTTGGACTTCCTTGTTTCCCACAGGGAAAAGGGTGTGGTAGAGCGGTTCCCGAGGGATGAAACGTTTTTCGAAGAGGACCCGGACGCCCGCCTTAAGCGTTTCCCGGGTGTGGCCGCGGGCGGTGACGATGGACACTGGCCGCTGCTTTTGGCAGGCGTAGATAAAGTACTTCCAGGAAGGGCCCTGCCAACGGTCTTCACTGGACGTAACCGCTTTCGTCACGTCGGCCACGAAGTGCTGAGTCTGTCCGGTGCTGAGCTGATCAGGCGGGATATCGCGGAAATTGCGATACGATCCGTCGAATACGGCGTATTCCTCCCACGGGCCGGGGCGGCCCAGAAGTTGTTGGATGTTGGCGAACTCGCCTGTGCTCACCGCGCGCTCCCCCTTAGTCACCGTGTTGAGCAGGAAGATCGGCGTGCTCAGGAACATAATATTGTCGTCGAAATCAAAAAAATAGAAGCTGACTCCGTCGGTTGGCGCTACCATCGATTGTTTCTCCTTATAAGAGGGGTTGTAGTATCGGGGCTGCAAATTCCCGGAGCGCCAGGTGGGGAGCGGCTTTTTCGAGCACGCGGCGGGGTACCGCCGGGTGATCGATAGGCGCCTCTTGCACTGCTATGACCGGAGTGAGCAGTCCACCGGCGAGGCTGAGGTTCCTGGGGCCGAAGGCCCCGTCGGCTTGTGAGAGACTGTGGCGGCTTGCCGGCCAGAAGCATCTCCAGGTGATCCCCCGATGTCAGCTCGAAGAGGAACTTCCGGCATTATCTGCACTCTACGGCGGAGACGGGCAGGGAGACGGCCCGGTCTCTGTGGATCGCGATATTGATCACGGCTGTCTGCTCGCCATGAACGGTCTGGTCAGAGGGCAGGCGTCGAATTTGATGTTCGGCGCCCAGGTAGAGCGCCCCGGAGTCGTCTCAGGCCACCGCTCCGACCTTGAAGCCTGGCAGCCCCGGCACGGCCGACAGGCAGGCGAGTGGTATTAGCTCTACTATCAGCCGTTCGACCAGAATCCCCTTCTCGCCAATCTGCGCGGTGAGGTCCGCCGTCTGCAGCCAATCGCCTCCAGCGGCCAGAGCTCTCGTCCCAGTCTGCCAGATCAAGCTTTTGCTCGGATCACCCCCCCTTTGCCGCACGATTGATCCATTTTTCACCACGCCCGGCGTAGCCCCGCCGTGATGTGGCCCTTCGCTTCGAAGAGCGGACGCCGTTTGTGATGCTCCTGATGATGAGGAAACATGGCCACAAAGAACTCACTCCATCCACCCATCCGCATCCGTACCAGGTCATAGCACTCCGGGAGACTCTGAGCCCTGGTCAGGGTGTCCGGGTCGGCGCAGGTGATCGACATCATGTTGGGGCCAAGTTCCCCGTTGGCGAACTTCATGATCAACTCCAGGAGTTCCCCTTCGGGGAAATCCTCACGGATATTGATGTCCACCGGAGACCCGTTCGACAGGCCGATACCAAAGGGATCGATGACGCCGCGCCCGTCATCCGCTGGCCCAGCCGCCCAGGATTTCAAGGACTCCTCGGCACTTCGGCCCGCCCCGAGCACGGGGAGATCAGGCTGGGTGGGCGAGGGGCTGAAGTCCGAAGCCACGGGCTGGCAGGCGAGGCGGCCGTCTGCGGAGGCGCCCAGGAATGAGCCTATCCCGGCGTAGTCCTCGAACGTGGCGATCCCGGGGGTGATGACGAATGCGAACGGGTGGGCGGGCATAGAGAAGCGGTTTCGCAGGTCCTGGAGCTTCCTGGCTATGAGACCCGTTTTATCCCTGAGGACGTCGTGGGCCAATTTGATCAAATCGCGCAGCAGCCGACGAGCGAAGCGGTCCACCGGCTCATGTCCCTGGCCGAACTTCGGCCGCCCCAGGGCATACCCCCGGAGTTTCTTGAAGCGCTCGGCCAATACTGCGATCCGATCATCTCCCATCGTACTGCTGCAGAAGGGCTCCTTCATATCGTGGCCCCAGTCGCAAATGAGGCATTGAGTCAGCTCCGCCAGCGTGAATACCGCCTCGTCGGAGAAAACCATGTCCTTGATGGCCCATAGCGCGTCGATGGCCGTAGAAATCCCGTTCATCAGCGGCGCGAGCAGCTTGTAGCGCGCGCCACCAGCGCTCAGGTCGCGACCGTTCTCCAGGCAGCCGTCGATAAGCGCCGACAGCAGCGGACTTGGACAGACCCGGCTTAGATTGCCGTAGCGCGAGATCATGCCGTCGTAGAACTCGACCAACTTGTAGTGGTAGTGCTTAAGAAAAATGTCGTAGAACTGTTCGAAGGTTTTGATGTCTTCCGGTCGTTCGGAGCGGTAGGAAGCCTTGAGTCCCGTGACGTGGACCGGTCCGGCGGCCGCATAAGTGCGCCCGCGGTTCAGCGCCATTTCGATGGCGTCAGGGACCGGCACGAAAGAAAAGGCGAACTCGGTCTTGCCCGGAATGATCGATTCAAAACACCCGTCGCAGACCATGTTGCGGGCGTCGGCAAGGTCCACCCGAGCGGCACTCTCCCGCCCACTGCGCAGCAAGCCCTCTACGATTTTCCGGTCGTTGATCAGGAAAGGATGGGCTCCACCGGCCAGCAGCGCTCGGGTTGCTTCCTTCAGAATCTTCTTCGGAGTCTCCGGGTTGACTCGCAAAGAAAGACACGGAGCGTTCATAGGCAGGCGCCGAGCCGTGCGTAGACACAACATGGTGACGGCGTTGCAGCCATCTTCCGGCTGTTCGGCATTATCGGCCTTGTAACCTCCCACGGTGACCTGCTGCACCCACTGGTTGATGGCCGCGCCCTGGGGGAAATCGTCCCCCTGGTAGGTAATCGCCCCCGATCCGCGGGACAGCCGGTCGTGAAAGTGACGATGGTTCAACAGGACCTTTTCGTCCATCTTGATCCAGAAACAGTCGATGATTTCCTGAGCGTATTCCTCCGAGAGCCCGCCCTTGTCGTGGAATGGCCCCAGGAGCTGATCTAGACGGCCGATCGACACCGACTCCCCGGCGATGTGCAGGCAGCAGTGCATGGAGAAGATGAGCTGCGCCGCATCGAGGAATGTCTCAGGCGGCTTCTCCGCCAGGTGGTCAAGGCGAAGGGCGATGGCGTTCAGATTTTCCCGGTCATGGGAGGAGCCGAAATGCATGCCTGCCAATGTCTTCCTTGCCAGTTCGGCGTAGTTGCGCAAGTAGGCCTTTACTCCTTCCAGGGAGTAGATCACAGATTGATAGAATTCCTGAGCCGCTTCATCCGCGGCGCTGGCGAGCCGGGCCCTGGCGTCGGCCAGGAGTCCGCCGACGCCCTTCTTGAGGAGCCTCCCGTAGTCGGGAACGTTGTGGCCAGCGGCACCCGCCTCGTTGAGCCGCAGCGCAAAGGCCTCGTCCTGCTCCTCGCGGTTCAGGTAGCGCATCACCTCAAAACCCGAGCCGAGTGTGTATTCCGGCACCACGCCGACGATGAGTTCCCTAGGATGAATGCGGAACGTGTCGAACCTTCGGCCTTCCGGTTCGCTGCTCAGGAGCTCCAGCGTTTTCCTGGTGGCAAACCCCTTGCGCTCCGCAACGGAGCGGGTCAGGATGTCTTTCTCGGATTCGCTCAGATACGTCTCCAGATGATCCAGTTCCGGCGTGGGACGGCGGCGGTACCACGTGTCGTGCCAGCGGCTGAAGGTATAGCCGAGCAACTCGACGACCCGATCCGTTGGCAGCGGTTCGAGTAGTTTGGCTTTCCCAGTGCGGTTGCCCAGTTGATGGAGGTAATCCTTGGAATTGTAGAACATCCGGCCGTTCTTGCTCCGGACCTCGAAGAAATCGTTCATGGGTACGGTGAGTGAAGGGTGGGGCGCTTCGAGCCCCATTTCCGTAGAGCTCGGCACGTACCAGTAGTTCCCTAGGTTCGCCCGCGACACGTAGAGGTGGCGCGACTTAATCTGGCCTGAGTCAACGTCGAACATCCCCCCCAGGACATTAGCAAAGACCGTGACGCTCTTGGCGTAGGAGACTTGGTAAATGCCATCCTCCTTGCCATACTGGTCGCCGGAGCCGCGAAAAGGCTGGCTCTGGCCGACGAGTCGGTAGTTGACTCCGTTTTCATCATTCACGCGCACGCATTTGACGTGGCTGCGGACATCGTCGTTGGTGATGATAGTGCCTGTGTGATCGCGGCCAATGAGGTTCTCCAGGTCGATGTCAGCCATCCCCAGCAGCTGTTCCCAGTCGTGAACAAATCTTTGCGTGAGGCAGAAGCACCCGCCTTTGTGCGCCGGGAGTTCGTCGCCGATGATCGCCCGGACGGAAAAACACACCGGATCGACCGAGCCGATCAGGCCGTGGAGCATGCGCCCACCGTACACCCGGCCGTCGTGAAGGCTGTCGCCGATGGTGTAGCCCGTCTTCTGCCCATCATAGGCGCCGGTTAAATCGCTCAGGATCCGGTTGGCCACCAGTTCGGCCGTGCTCTTCTTCACTGCCTTGACGTGAAAGAACAGGTCACCGTGAGTGAGCGCGAACGGTGTTCCCTCTTCGGTCAGAATCCGGCGCAGGCGGTCTTCGCCCGAGAAGAGATCGTGGTCCAGGGGAATGCCCTCCGCCGGGCACCAGTGAAGCCACTGCCGGAAACTAACGCTGATGACGACAATCCACCCGAAGTCATCCGCCGCGGCGGAATCGTGTAATGCCTGGGCGAGTTTCCTAAGTCTGGCAGGGTCGATCGCGTCCGGAGAGGTGAGATGCACCGTTAAATAAGCTGCATGCTCCGAAGTAAAGGGCAGGCCCTTTTGCGCGTAGCGCAAGGCGAGCTGTTCCTGCGGCGCGTCCCCGAACTTGCGGGTGTGGGCCACAATAGCCCGGTGCCACGAAAGTCTTTTGGCTTGTTTCACCGTGACCATGGGAGGCAACCTCCTGACGTCTTTCGAGTCAATGGTGATACGGGATCACTTCCCGGACCTGGGGATCCGCGCCCGGACCTAAAGAAAGAAACCAAAAGCATGGTTTCCAGGCCCAAAACCCCGTTGCCAGCATCATCCGCTAGAAGTGAACCGGGGGAAAATAAGAGATCACATGAACATGTCAACCCTGGGATGACTACTGACTCTTTCCTGGGAAAGAGAGGACTCCCCGCATATCATTTTCTCAGTAGCTTGATAAGTGCCGCATCACCTGGAACTGACAATTTTCACAACCTGGGATTGATTCTGCGATCGGTCAGCCGGCAAAGTATAGCCGCTCTTTCTCCTTGTAAGACCCAGCATTATAGTATTCTTTGGTCCAGCCATCGGTGGGATCGAGATACTTGCCGCTGAAGCCTTTGCCGGAACTTTGCCGGTCCGCGAAGTCGCGGAAGAAGAACTGATTAAAGAGCCGCATGAATTCTCCCAGGTAGATGTCGGCCACCCGGGTGTCGCCGCGGATCACCAGCATATTTTCGTCGTTGTTCTTGGTGGAAGCGTTGCTGAAATTGGCCGAGCCGCTGATAACAACCGGGTCCCTTCCCAGGGGATCGATGAGCAAATACTTGGTGTGGATATAAGAAACATGCACATTGAATCCGGTCAGCTTTTCGGCTGCCCAGCGGTCCAAGAGGCCCTGTCCAAGAACCGCGCCATAGGCTATGCGGTTATCAGGGTCGCGCTTGGTGATCTCCAGCCCCTTGTCATTCTTATCCAGGAGCACGTAGCGCAGATTGCCCTTATCTTGCTCCATTTCCTGTTGAAATAAGTCGTTCACTCCGAAGGCGGCAGTGAAAAACACCGGTTTATCACTCTGGCCGAATAGTCGGGCGTACCATTCCAACGCCTCGAGTGACGGTCTTGGACTAAAAATACAGATTGTCTTGCCATCAGGAGGATCGTCGGCGGGCACCGGCAACTCTTTCTCGTTCCATGACCGCAGCGAGCTTGCTTGTGGATCACCGGCAAGCTCATTCCAGAAATCCAGATAAGCCTTTGCGACCTCCCGGTCGCGGACCTGGTGACCGACATTGGAATGGCCATAGATGCCGCCTTCGGTGAAGTTGGTGGAACCGGTCCAGACCTGCGTCGGTGTGCCATTCTCCAAGAGCACAATAAACTTATTGTGCGATATATAGGAAGGATTGGCAGTACGCGGGATACAGAGGGCCTTAATACCTGCAGCTTCTATAGCCTTCTGATTCTCCTCAAAGGGCCCGCTTTTGTTGTTCCGGTCGTCAAAGACGATCTTAACGTCGGATCCGGCGTCCCTGGCTGCGGCGAAGGCCTTAAGGACCGGCTGATACTGAAATTCATATACGGACGCCCGCAAGGCACAGTTATTCCCCTTCGCCTGATCGATGAACGTCAGAATAGCTTCTTCCAGTCCACGGGAAAGCCAAATGAAGGCTTCGTTATTCGGTACCTCATCCGGGGCGGCATTTTTAAACTTACGGGCATAGGCCTGCGAGCCGGCAACGCCGCGGTTGAACCAGACGGCATGGGTCCCGGCGTCCTCGTTTTCAGTGGAGATTTCGACCGCCACCGTCTCATCTTGTACCAGGGTCTTGGGACTTCCCTTCATGGCCACCACAGTATAGGTGTAAGAATGGTTCGGTTTGACGGTGTAGTCTCCCCAGAGAAAACCCTGGATCGGGTGCTCCAGGGTCGAAACCAAGGTTCCGGGGGCCGGGTCAGGGTCGGTGGCCTCAAAGGTCTTGAAACCCCTTAGCCAGTAATCCTCGTTTTCGGTATGGTCGGTGCGCCTGAGGGCAAACCCCAGAAGCCCCGTTTGGGAACCGGCCGCGACGTCGATGCCCAGCAAAACCACATATGTTCCGGCGATCGCATTTACCGACAAGTAACCATTCTTTGCTTTCTCTCTCATAGCAAGCCTCCTTTTGGGTCAACTCGTCCTGAAAAGGGTCGGGTTACCATCAGCCCGACTTGATTTCCGTGTTGAGAAAGTCATTCTTCAGAGGAGGTGCACCCGAAAGCGTTCGGGTCGCCAAAGACTAGAAATCTGGATTATCCTGAACTCTTGCAAGTCCCGGAGTTCGAACCTGGGGGCTAGTTGATTTTCCTGGGTCAGACGCTGAAAGATTTCATCCCGGAGGACTACTATTTCTAATGGGGCTTCAATCCCCAGGCGGACCTGCTTCCCCCGAACCTCGAGAACCACTACCCGGCTATCGTCGCCGATGAGCACCCCTTCCCCAATCCTGTGGGTAACTATCAGCAAGTTCTTCTCCCATCCTTGGATTTATCCTGATTAACGCCGGGTAACACCGACTTTCATTGCTTCACGCACGCTCAGTAAAGGGTCTTACTATTACTTTTTGGCTGTTCCGATGATTAAAGCCGGAAAGGGAAGTCTCCAAAACTATATTGTGACTGGCCCTTTTGCCCCCGAACTTTACTCCCATTAAGAGGATTCTTTAATTTTGATCTCAGGCCAGCTCATTTCGGACATTTCCGCGAAGTACGGGCGGAAACATCCTCGTCAAGGCGCATCATCAAACCACCGCACTGGGCGCACAGGGCCGTGTGATCGTCCAATCCGCCCACCCGCTGGTCCCGCCCCCACAATCCACACATTGGTATTCATAAATTGGCATAACTAATCGCCTTCTAATTTAAAGTAATAATTATACCTAAATTGGCCAATTATTATTTTTTACCTAATCAATTAATGGGGGTATTTGGTTTATTCCCCGTGCCCCAATATGTAGTATAAGGGTTGATGGAACTTGA
>Ga0187771_10004125_pt1 | contig 10208 bp, 12 predicted proteins | sample 0116_SJ02_MP15_1_FD_133139 | JGI IMG/M metagenome (GOLD analysis project Ga0187771, IMG submission 133139) | Tropical peat soil microbial communities from peatlands in Department of Meta, Colombia - 0116_SJ02_MP15_10_MG | ecosystem: Environmental > Terrestrial > Soil > Wetlands > Peat | place... | reverse complement strand
GGTGAAGGTCCCGGTGACGGTGAAATGCCGCATTGGCATCGATGAGCAGGATCCCGACCAGGCGTTGTTTGCCTTTGCTACGGCCATCAAGGCGGCCGGCGCCGATGCGCTCGTCGTGCACGCGCGCAAGGCCTGGCTGAAAGGCCTGTCGCCCCGGGAAAATCGCGATGTGCCACCGCTCGATTACGCCATCGTGCATCGACTCAAGCGCGCGCATCCCGATTGGCCGATCGTACTCAATGGCGGCATTGCCGATCTTGATCAAGCGCAGGCGCAACTCGCGCATGTCGATGGCGTGATGATGGGGCGCGCGGCCTATCAGGAGCCGTGGCAGCTGCTCGGCGTCGATCCGCTGCTGTTCGGCGAGGCGGCGCCCTTCGCCTCGCCGAAAGCGGCGGCGCTGGCGCTAATGCCGTATAGCGAGCGCGAACTAGCCAAGGGCGTGCGGCTGCATGCCATCACGCGCCACCTGCATGGCTTGTTCCAGGGCGTTCCTGGCGCGCGCGCCTTCCGCCGTCATCTTGCGACCGAAGCGGTGAAGCCGGGCGCTGGTACCGCCGTCCTGGCTGATGCGCTGGCGCAGCTGGTAGACTTGGCGCCCGATTTGGCGCACATCGCTGCTTAAGTCCCCTCTGCAATTGTTCTTCCATGCTGTTTGATTATCCGTTCGGCGACATCGCACTGCTGGCCGCTTGGATCGCGGGCGCCGGCATCCTGGTCGGAATCCTCGCCGGCCTGTTCGGCATTGGTGGCGGCGCGATCATCGTGCCGGTGCTGTACGAGGTGTTCGGCATGATGGCGGTGCCGGCAGAGGTGCGGATGCAGCTTTGCATCGGCACCTCGCTCGCCATTATTATCCCGACCACCGTCCGATCCTATGCCGAGCACAAGAAGAAGGGCGCGGTGATTCCGCAAGTGGTGCGGCTGTGGACGCTACCGGCGGTGATCGGGGTGGCGATCGGCTCGGTAATCGCCTATTTCGCGCCGCCCGCGCTGTTCAAGATCGTCTTCGTGGTCTTTACCGCTTTCATCGCTGTGCGCATGCTGTTCGGCACTGAGCGCTGGAATCTCGGCAGCGGCTTGCCCGGCCGCGGCGTGCTGGCGTTCTTTGGCTTTATCACCGGATTGGTGTCGTCGCTGGTGGGCGTGAGCGGCGGCTCGGTCTCGAACGCGGTGCTCACGCTCTATGGCCAGCCGCTGCAGCGCGCGGTGGCGACCTCGGCCGGCGTCGGGGTTCCGATCACCATTGCCGGCACCGCGGGCTATATGCTGGCCGGCTGGCCCTACATGGCGCACTTGCCGCCGTTATCGATCGGCTTCGTCTCGGTGATCGGCTTTGTGCTGATGGCGCCGGTGTCGAGCTATACCGCAAGCTACGGCGTGCGGCTCGCGCATTGGCTGCCGCGGCGCAAACTGGAAATCGCCTTCGGCTGCTTCTTGCTGCTGGTGGGTGGCCGCTTTCTGGTCAGCCTGATTTAGCCGCGCTTATGGATTGCCGCGCAGGCTGAGCCGGTCCCCGCGCACCTCCCAGCTTTCCAGCCGGTTGAGGAAGGTCATGCCGAGCAGATTGTTCTTGAGCTGGCTGGTCTGTACGACCAGCGCCGGCACTGAGCGCTCGATCAGCCCGCCGACCGCGAGGCGGTCGAGCGTCACCGGGGCGGCGCGGGTACGGCCATTCGCAGTCTCGACGCTGACCGTGTAATCGAGCACTTCAAGCGGCAGCCCGGCGGCCTTGGCGGCTGCCTGCGTGAGCACCACCGAGCTTGCGCCAGTATCGAGCACCATCGGCACGCGCGCGCCGTTGATGTGGGCGCCGACTGCGAAGTCGCCGTCGTGGTTGCGCACGATCTCGACGCTGCGTCCATGGGCGGCGACGTGGCCCGGCACGAATTCGGCGATCAGGCGGTCGCCGACGTCGCGCAGCTCGAAGCGATAGCTGTAGCCGATCACCAGGAGTAAGCCGACAACGGCCCAGAACACTATCGCCTCCAAGGCCTGCGATAGCCGGTCGCGAAACAGACTGAGCGCCAGTCCGCTGGCGAAGATCAGTAGCGCGAGCTTGAGCGTGAGCGAGCCGATGTCATGGCGCAGCAGATCGGCGATCGGGTCCTGATCGCTGCTGGCGATCAGCGCCGTTAGCGACAGCGCGAAGCCGAAAACAAACATCCAAATCAGGCGGCGGCTCACGGACGCCATCCGTTCGTGCCGGCGGTTTCGGCCTGCCGGCTGGCGGCTAGACGCCAGGGCAGTTCGCCCATCACGCGGGCGCGCTCGGCGTCGCTCATCGTGCTCCAGCGCGCAATCTCGTCGATGCTGCGGCCGCAGCCCAGACACAGGCCAGAGCGCGCATCGAGCATGCAGACTTTGACGCAGGGACTCTCGATCATGATCGGTCTCGGGGCAAATCGGCGGCGACCATAGCGGCTGGCGGCGCAGATGCAATTGCGGCGAACGGCGCAAGCGGCATCTAAGTCCCCGCGCGGAACAGCGGGCGGCGGCTAAGCCGGCGCTTTTCCTCCAGCGTCAGGATCGGCTCGCCCGGTGCCGGCGCGATCGGCGGCGCGTGATCCACCATCGAGGTCATCGGCGCCATCGCCTGCACCACGCGCTCAGGCGGCAAGGTGACTACCACCTCGGTGCCGATGCGCAGTTTCGACTTGAGTACGAAAGTGCCGCCGTGCAGGTCGACGAGGCTCTTGGCGATCGGCAGGCCGAGTCCGGCGCCCTGTTCGGCCGATTTGATCGAGTTGGAGCCCTGGCCGAACGAGGCGAGCACGATGGGGATTTCCTCTTCGGGAATGCCCGGCCCGGTGTCTTTGACGCTCATATATTGGCCGCCGGAGGCGGTCCATCCGACCTTGAGCCAAATCTCGCCGCCCTGCGGCGTGAACTTGATCGCGTTCGACAGCAGATTGAGGCAGATCTGGCGCACCGCCCGCTCGTCCGCCCACAGCGGCGGCAGATCGGTTTCGAACACCTCGTGGATGGTGATGCCGCGGTTGGTCGCGCGTAGCTTGAGGAGATGGTGGCAATCCTCGACGATGCCGACCAGCGAGATGGATTCTTCGTTGAGCTCGTAGCGGCCGGCCTCGATGCGCGTGAGGTCAAGAATCTCGTTGATCAGCCCGAGCAAGTGCACGCCGGAATTATGGATGTCGGCGGAATATTCCTTGTAGGCCGGCACGGAATGTTCGCCGAACACTTCAGTCTTCATCACTTCCGAGAAACCGAGGATGGCGTTGAGCGGCGTGCGCAGCTCGTGACTCATTTGCGCGAGGAAGCGCGACTTCGAGATATTGGCGGCCTCAGCGCGCTGGCGCGCTTCGTCGGAGATTGATTTCGCCTGTTCAAGTTCGACGATCAGCGCGTCCTTTTCTGCGCGCGCTTCCAACGTCGCCAGCGTGGTCGAATAGAGCCGATAGGCCAGCACGGCGAAATAGCCCTGCGCGGTCACCGCCATTGCGGCCAGGATGTAGTTGCGCAGCGAGCCCTCCAGGATGAAATCGAGAGCGATTGCCGCAGTCACCGGGAAGGTGGCGGCATACACCGCCATCGGCAAGTTCGAAGCGAGCATGCTCGACACCGCCACCACCAGCAGCATCACGAACAGCATAAAGGTGCCGGAGCTCTCGTCGTTGCCGACCGGATGGATCAGGATGAACATCCAGGCCAGCCCGTAGAAAAGGTCGAGGATGATGAAGCGCAGCCGCCAGGAGCGCGCTACCACTTCGGCCATGGGCAGCTCGAGGAACTGCCGACACTTACTGACCATCACCGCGTGGATGACCAGCACAGCGACAGTCCAGGCCCCGGCGGTGACTGCGCCGCTCCAAAGGCTCGACAGGAAGCCGATAGTGGCGACCAGGAGCAGCATCACTAATGAGGCTGACAGCCGGTTTTGCGCGTATTGACGCAGCAATTCGTAGTCGAAAGCCGGGCGGGTGCCGCTCGAGGAGATAAGGCGGTCGCGCGCGTCGCGCACATATTGTGCGGCAAGCCGGCGCTTGACCGGCGAGGTCACCGGCGGCAGCGCGGAAAGATCGATTTTTTCGCCTGGAATGGGCATGCAAACGACGCTTGGACGCAGATACTCACTGCGCCAACCTCGCCCAAAATCCTTAAGACCAAGCTTAAAAGGGCCCTAAAGACACTGGTTAACGCTTTTTACCGGGCGTTTGACAGCCGCCTTTGCCCCGTGTTCGGTTCATGTCGAGGGCAAAAACGGGCGGGAGAGAACGAAATGAAGCTTTACGACAGCAGGCTGGCGCCAAATCCTCGGCGTGCCCGCATTTTTCTGGCCGAGAAGGGCATCACGGTGCCGACCGAGCAGGTCGACATCACAACCATGCAGCACAAGACGCCGGAGTACACGGCGATCAATCCGTTGCAGCGGATGCCGGCGCTGGTGCTCGACGACGGCACAGTGATCACCGAGTCGATCGCCATCTGCCGCTATTTCGAAGTGCTGCAGCCGGAGCCGCCGCTGTTCGGCGTCGGCGCCAAGGAGATCGCGCTGGTGGAAATGTGGAATCGGCGCTGTGAGATCAATTTCTTCGCCAATGTGGCGGCGGTGTTCCGTCATCTGCATCCCGCGATGCGCGAGCTGGAGGTGCCGCAGATCCCGACCTACGCCGAGGCCATGCGGCCGCGCGCGATCTGGTTTCTCGAGCTTCTCGACAAGGAACTGGCCACACGCGAATTCGTCGCGGGCGACCGCTATTCGGTCGCCGACATCACCGCGCTTGTCGCCGTCGATTTCATGAAGCCGGCGCGGCTGGCAATGCCGGAAAACCTCGTCAACGTGAAACGCTGGCGCGCCGCAGTGGGGGCGCGGCCGAGCGCCAAAGCCTGATGCGGTTGACGATCGTCGGCTCGGGTGACGCCTTCGGCTCCGGCGGCCGAGGCAACACGTGTTCCTGGCTGGAGACGGCCAAGAGCACGCTCCTCGTCGATTGCGGCGCCTCGGCGCTGCCGGCGCTGAAGGCGCGCGCATTAGAGCCGAACCGTATCGATGCGATCATCCTGTCGCACCTACACGGCGATCATTTCGGCGGGCTGCCGTTCCTGCTGCTCGACGCGCAATTCCTGTCGCGCCGCGAGAGCCCGCTGCTGATCGTCGGACCGCCCGGCACGCGTGCGCGGCTCGACGCGGCGCTGGAAGTGTTCTTCCCGAAATCGACCGGCTCGAAATGGCGCTTTGCCTGGGGGGTCGAGGAAATTCCGGTCGGCGTTGCATCCGACGTGCTCGGCCATGTGCTGGTCACGACGGAGGTTATCCATCAGTCGGGTGCGCCCTCGACCGCGCTGCGGCTATCCGACGGCGAAAAGACCTTCTCCTATTCGGGCGATACCGAATGGACCGAGGCGCTACTGCCGATCGCGCGTGATGCTGATCTTTTCGTCTGCGAATGCTACGCCTACGACGGCAAGCTTACTGGGCACATGGTGTGGAAAACCCTCAAGACACGGCTCGCCGATCTCGGCGCCAAGCGGACGATGGTCACGCATATGAACCCGAGCATGCTCGCGCACCTCGACGAAATCGGGGCCGCCGGCGTTCTAGTCGCCGAGGACGGACTGCAAATCGAGTTCTAGCGATCGAGCAGTGCAATCAAACTCGACGTGTCCCAGCGCTGCCCGCCCATAGCCTGCACCTGCGCATAGAACTGATCGACCAGCGCCGTGACCGGAAGCCGCGCGCCGTTCTTGCGCGCTTCGGCGAGGCAGATGCTCAGGTCCTTGCGCATCCAATCGACGGCGAAACCGAAGTCGAATTTGCCCGCCGTCATCGTCTTGTAGCGGTTTTCCATCTGCCAGGACTGCGCCGCGCCTTTGGAGATGGTAGCGATCAGCTTCTCGACGTCGAGATCGGCCTTTTTGGCGAAATGCAGCGCTTCAGCGAGGCCCTGCACCAGGCCGGCGATGCAAATCTGATTGCACATCTTGGCGAGTTGGCCGGAGCCGGGCGCGCCCATCAAATTGCAGGCGCGCGCATAAGAATCGATCACCGTCTTGGCGAGCGGGAAGTGATCCTCATCACCGCCGCACATAACGGTGAGCACGCCGTTTTCCGCGCCGGCTTGGCCGCCGGATACGGGGGCGTCGATGAATTGGAAGCCGCCGTTTTTCGCCGCCGCATACAACTCGCGGGCGATCTCGGCCGACGCCGTTGTGTGATCGACGAAGATCTTGCCCTTGCCCATGGCCTGGAAGGCGCCATTTGGGCCCAGCGTTACTTCGCGCAGGTTGTTGTCGTTGCCGACGCAGGCCATGACAAAGTCCTGGCCTTCGGCGGCGGCCTTCGGGGTGGAAGCGAATTTGCCGCCATATTGCGCCACCCATTTCTGGGCCTTGGCGGCGGTGCGGTTATAGACCGTCACCTCGTGCCCGCCCTTGGTCCTGAGATGCCCGGCCATGGGATAGCCCATCACGCCCAAGCCCAGAAACGCCACCTTCGCCATGATCGTCCTCCCTACGAAACTCGCATTGGCTGTCGCCGCCGTTCGCGCAATAGGTCATTGCTGGGGCGGATCCGTCAACCTTTGTTGAGCGGGGCCTGCATTGACCGGCGGACTCTTGCGACTATGGTGTCGGGGCGAGCGGCAGGGGGAGACGGGGAACGGCGCAAATGGCGGTGAGCAAGGAACAAATTTTGGCGGCCCTGGCGAAAGTGCCGGCGCCTAGCGGGGTGCCGCTCACCGGCACGGGCGTTTTGTCGGACGTGGTCGTCACCGACGGTAAGGTGTTCTTCTCGATCACCGTCGACGCCGCCGCGGTGAAGGCCTGGGAGCCGGTGCGCAAGGCGGCTGAAGACACAGTGCGCGCGGTGTCCGGTGTGCAGTCGGCTCTGGTCGCCTTGACCGCGGAGCGCGGCCCCGGCGCCGCACGTGCGCCGCGGGGCCAGCCGCAGCCGCACCGGGCCCAACCCGCGCATCCGGCCGATCACGTCCAGCCCGGCATCCCCGGCGTCGATGCGGTGATAGCTGTTGCCTCCGGCAAGGGCGGTGTCGGCAAATCCACCACCGCGGTCAATCTCGCGCTCGGCTTGCGCGACCTCGGTCTCAAGGTCGGCATGCTCGATGCCGACATTTACGGTCCGTCCTTGCCCAAGCTGCTCGCCATTAAGGAGCGGCCGCACACCATCGGCGGCACCCGGCTCAAGCCGATCGAGCGCTACGGCCTCTCGGTCATGTCGATCGGCTTTCTGATCGACGAAGAAACGCCGATGATCTGGCGAGGTCCGATGGTGATGTCGGCGATCACGCAGATGCTGCGCGAAGTCGAGTGGGGCAAGCTCGACGTCATGGTGGTCGACATGCCGCCCGGCACTGGCGACGCACAGCTCACCATGGCGCAGCAGGTTCCGCTCAAAGGCGCGGTCATCGTCTCGACGCCGCAGGATCTGGCGCTAATCGACGCGCGGCGCGGCGTCGCCATGTTTAAACGCGTGAACGTGCCGGTGCTTGGCATCGTCGAGAACATGAGCTACTTCCTCTGCCCGAACTGCGGCACGCGCTCCGACATTTTCGGGTATGGCGGCGCGCACAAGGAAGCCGAGCGGCAGGGCGTACCGTTCCTTGGCGAGATTCCGTTGCACATGACCATCCGCGAGAAGTCAGATGCCGGCCTGCCGGTCGTCGCCACGGAGCCGGACGGCCCGCATGCCAAGATCTACCGCGAGATCGCAGCCAAAGTGCTTGCGCAGATCAGGGGCGGGGGCGGGCGCGCGGCGCCCAAGATCGTTATCGAGGCGTGAGGCGGCATCGGGGCGCGATTCAACGCCTGCGCGGCGAATCGTCTCAGCGCAAGCGGCCTCTGCATCTGCAGTGTGCATCAAGCTGCCCAATAGCGCCCAATGCCTTGATATGTTACCAATTTGTGCCATCGCGGCTTGCGCCGAAGCGGGTCGGGACGCATTGTGAATGACGCCGTAGGGGGAGCGGTGCTTACCGGCTGCTCGCTTAAACCAATCAGCCTTTAAAGGGAGGTCTCGATGAAAAGACGTAAATTCCTGGCCGCACTGGGCACTGGCGCCGCGGTCGCCGCCATCGCCAAGCCGGCGATCGCGCAATCGATGCCGGAACTCAAATGGCGCATGACGGCGAGCTGGCCGAAGTCGCTCGATACGCTGTTCGGCGCCTGCACGACCATTGCCAAATACGTGTCGGAAGCGACCGACGGGAAGTTCCAGATTCAGACATTTGCCGGCGGCGAGATCGTGCCGCCCCTGCAGGCACTCGACGCGGTGCAAAACGGCACGGTCGAGATGGGTCACACGGCGATGTACTACTACATTGGCAAGGACCCGACCTGGGCGCTGTTCTGCGCGCATCCGTTCGGCATGGGCTCGCGCCAGCAGAACGCCTGGTTCTACGAGGGCGACGGCCAGAAGCTGATCGATGAATTTGCCGCCACGTTCAATTGTAAGGCGCTGCTCGCCGGCAATACTGGCACGCAGATGGGCGGCTGGTTCCGCAAAGAGGTGAAGACCGTCGACGACTTCAAGGGCCTGAAATTTCGCATTGGCGGCTGGGCCGGCAAGACCATCGCCAAGCTCGGCGGCGTGCCGCAGCTTATCGGCGGCGGCGACATCTATCCGGCGCTGGAGAAGGGCGTCATCGACGCGGCCGAGTGGGTCGGTCCCTATGACGACGAGAAGCTCGGCTTCTACAAGGTCGCCAAGTACTACTACTATCCAGGATGGTGGGAAGGCGGCACCACCAATCACCTTCTGATCAACATGGCCAAGTGGAATGATTTGCCGAAATCATACAAGGCCATCGTCGAAGCGGCGTGCGGTTACGCCAATGTCGAAGAACAGGCGCGCTACGATGCGCGCAACCCGCAGGCGCTCAAGCGTCTGGTCGCTGGCGGCACGCAGCTGCGGCCGTTCAGCCAGGCGATCATGGAAGCCTCGCTGAAGGCGTCGAATGAAGTGAACGCGGAAGAGTCGGCGAAGAACCCCAACTACAAAAAGGTGCTTGCCTCGATCGATGCGTTCAAGAACGACGAGTATCTGTGGTGGCAGGTCGCGGAATACAGCTTTGAAAGCTTTATGATCCGCAGCCGCACTAAGGGCTGATGAGCAAGATCAACACAAAGATCATTGGGGCCGGCGTTAAGCCGGCCCCTTTGCTTTTCGCGGCGCGCCGATCACCGGGCGCAGCAGTCTACGACTTTAGTCGAAGATCGGCATACTGGAATACGCTTGGGTGCTCCGTCACGTGCCGAAGCGACGGACAACAAATTCCAGATCCAGACCTGCGCGGCCGGCGAGATCGTGCCGGCACTGCAAGCGTTGGATGCCGTCTCGAACGTGACCCTCGAGACCGCGCACACTGCGTCCTATTATTATTTCGGCAAGGACCCGACCTTCGCTTTCGGCACCTCGGTGGCCTTCGGTCCGAACCAACGCCTCAATCAAGGCTGGTCATCCAAGGCGGCGGTGGTGATGTGCTCAACGAGTTCTACAAAAAGCACAACGTGATGATGCTGCTTTGCGGCAATACCGGATGCCAAATGGGCGGCTGGTTCCGCAAGGAGATCAAGACGGTCGACGATCTCAAAGGCCTCAAGTTCCGCATCGGCGGCTTCCCAGGTCGGGTGATCCAGAAGCTCGGCGGCGTGCCGCAGCTGCTCGGCGCCCCCGACATCTACTCAGCGCTGGAGAACGACGTCATCGACGCCGCCGAACGGGTCGGCCCCTATGATGACGAGAAACTCGGCTTCTACAAGGTCGCCAAGTACTACTACACATCCGGCTGGTGGGAAGGCGGTTCGATGCTTGGCGCCTTCATCAACATCGACAAGTGGAAATCGCTGCCGAAGCAGTATCGGCCGTTCTGCGCAACGCTTCGGTCTATGCAAACGACTGGTGCATGGCCAAGTACGACCAGGTCAATCCGCTAGCGCTTAAGCGGCTGATCGCCAACGGCGCTCAGCTGCGCGCTTTCTCGCCGGAGATGATGGAAGCTTGCCACAAAGCGGCGAAGGAATTGCACAGCGACATCGCCAAGACCAACGAAAGCTTGAAGAAGCTCGACCAGTCGATTGAAGCCTTCCAGGGCGCCGCCCATCCTGGTTCCGCGTCGCCGAATTCAACTACGACTCCTTCATGATCCGTCACTTAGCGTAATACGCCACAACGAAAAAGTCCCGCGGCGAAAGCTGCGGGGCTTTTTTTATTGGTGCCGTGGCCGCCGCTATTT
>Ga0187771_10004123_pt1 | contig 10211 bp, 8 predicted proteins | sample 0116_SJ02_MP15_1_FD_133139 | JGI IMG/M metagenome (GOLD analysis project Ga0187771, IMG submission 133139) | Tropical peat soil microbial communities from peatlands in Department of Meta, Colombia - 0116_SJ02_MP15_10_MG | ecosystem: Environmental > Terrestrial > Soil > Wetlands > Peat | place... | reverse complement strand
GTTTTCGCGGGATCTCTTCTCTTTCATCTTCCGCCTCCCTTCGTCTCTTTGGCTGCGGTTTGAATCGCTTTCACAATCCTCCCGTAAGATGCGCAGCGGCAGAGGTTACCGTCCATGCCTCGGATGATATCTGCCTCTGAGGGAGACGGTTGCTCCAAGAGCAGGGCATACGCATTCATGATCATGCCCGAGGTACAGAACCCGCACTGGAAGGCATCATGCGCCATGAACGCCTTCTGGAGCGGATGGAGCTTGTTGTTTCTCTCCAATCCTTCGATGGTGAGGACTTCCTTTCCCACAACCTCTTTTAGCAGTGTCTGGCACGACCTGATGGCCTTGCCGTTGACAACGACCGTGCATGCGCCGCAGTGCCCCTGCCCGCATCCGTACTTCGTCCCCGTGAGGCCGAGGTCGGACCGCAACACCCATAAGAGCAGCCGTTCGCCCCCCGTCTCCATCCGAACCCGCTTCCGGTTCAAAGCGAACTCGATAGGTGTGATCATAGCTTACCCCTCTTTACTCAGTCTCAATGTGAAACTGTGTTTGTTCTCGATTGTCCCAAAAGTCACGCCGCCGGGAGCCCAAGCGCCTTGGGTTTGCAATAACACTTGATCGCCTCATCCCCTCTTGGCGCCACCCATTAGAAAATAAAAATAACCTATAAAAGGTTCTTTATCAATTTCCCTTTTTTTCTTTGAGCAACTCAGACACTCCAAATCCCTTCCCGAGATTAAAAAATCACCCTTCCAGGAGAAGTCAACCCTTCGACTCTCCGGCCTGAAGGCCGGAGCTTGCTCAGGGTTGACCCTGAGCGGCGCTTTTTTACTCCGCCTTGAAAGGAGGGGCTTGGCGCCGCCGAATGGGTCAACCTGACAGACACTGTCAGATTACCTCTTGGTTAACGCGTATACCTTAGAATGATCTTCAGATATTTCAAAGCACTACAATCAACACTGACTGAGTGAAAGCGAGGATAAGCTTCTAAGCGGGTAACCGAATTACTGCGCTTCCGTTAGGGTGAATATATGGACATCATATCGTAGCTTTTTGGAGTCGTTGCAAAGGGCACATATATAGCAGAAACTATAACCGTTGGTACCGTCCGCGGGGGCCTCGAAATCCTGTTGTAAACCGCCGTGTATACCGCAACTGGATAGGAGTAAAGAGCAACGAATGCTTCTCATCCTTTCCTAGCATCCTGAATCAAGTTCAAGACTACTCGGAAAGGTCAGGACGTCAACCTCTCATATATCTTTTGAATCAGTCGAGCCAAGGTGCGCTTAGTTTTAGGTTTTTAGGCTCCAAGATAGAGGGAAGCAGGTCATCGTGCTTTGTAGGGGTGCACAGAATAAGGCGGAGTCTATCAGAGCCCGAATATCTTTAGGAACGAAGGGTTTAACCTTTACTAGTATAAAATGTTAAACAGGAAACCCAAAATTGCATGTTGGCCCCATGAGGTCTAATCCTCGTCTTTGGTAAGAGCTTATAAATGCAGACCAATCAATTTTGTACTACTCCCTTTTCTTCCTTAAAGATCAGCTCGCTAAAATCCACCTTGGAGCTAGATTAACAACATATGATCTGTAATTCTTTAGAAACGATCGCTCAAGATAAGATTATATGGCATTGATATCGTGCTCTTGCTTTAAGGGCTTGCACTGTAGCTGAAAGGATATCGGGTTACGGGACTACCTAATTTCGTATTGTCGGGAAATCTCAAAGACCCAAATATGCCTCTTTTAGACCCTCGTTGCCAAGCAGTTCTTGAGTGGTACCCTCCAGGACAACACTACCTACTTCAATGACATACCCTCTTGAAGCTAATTGAAGCGCTAACAGTGCGTTCTGCTCAACCAACAGAATACTTGTGCCACCTTGGCTGATAGATCTGATTATACTTGCGACCTCTTGGACAACTAACGGGGATAAGCCAAGGCTCGGCTCATCCATCATGAGCAGCCGCGGCTTGCTCATCAAGCCGCGGGCAGTGGCAACCATCTGTTGCTCACCGCCGCTCAGGGTTCCAGCCATTTGTCTTCTTCTTTCTCTTAAAATCGGAAACCTTTCATATATTTTATCGATGTCATTACCTATCTCTCTACTGTCTCGTCTCACATAAGCGCCGATCCCCAGATTCTGCTCTACAGTAAGGGCACTAAAAACCCTTCTTCCTTCAGGAATATGGGCTATTCCAAATCTGGTGCGTTGATGTGAGGGCATTTTGTCTATCCTCTCACCTCTAAACCATATCTCACCAGACGTCGGAATTTTCAGCCCAGAGATAGTCCTAAGTGTAGTCGTCTTGCCTGCACCGTTCGCGCCAATTAGTGCAATCACCTCACCCTCGTCCACTTTCAACGATATTCCCTTCAGAACTTCGGCGCTTCCATAATGCACCCTGAGGTTCCTTATTTCAAGCAACATAACTCCGCTCTTTTCCCAAATATGCCTCTATCACCTCTGGATTCTTCCGGACCTCTTCGGGTAACCCTTCCGCGATTTTCTCGCCATGGTTTAGCACCACGATACGATCACATAAATTCATGACTGCCTTCATGTTATGCTCAACGAGGCCAATCGTAATGTCTCTCGCACGTAATTCTTTGACCTGCGCCATTAAGACGGCTGTCTCTTTGGCATTCATACCGGTCGCAGGTTCATCCAACAGTAACAGTTTAGGATTTGTTGCCAAGGCAATAGAAATGCCCAAAGCACGCTGCTGCCCGTGAGGCAAGTTGCAGGCCAGTTCGTTCTTTAATGAACTGAGTCCCATGAACTCCAATAGTTCAGATGCCTTTTGCTCGGCAACCGTTTCTTCCCGATGGGCTGACCGCGTATGAAACAATGCTTTCCACTTCGGTTCCTTGTAGTGCATATGAAAACCCATTAATACGTTCTCAAAACAGGTCGCTTGCAAATAAAGGACAGATGTTTGGAAAACTCTCGCTATACCTCTTCGGGTTATCTGATCTGCTCTTAGACTCGTTATATCTTCATTCCTAAATAGTATTCTTCCTCTTGTGGGCCGCAGGAAACCAGTGATTAAATTAAACAGCGTTGTCTTCCCTGAACCATTGGGGCCTATAATACCTAATATTTCCGAATCGCCGATGCTTACTTCCAGCTCCACGAGGGCAGCCAATCCTCCGAAGTGCTTGGTCAGTCTCTCAACTCGAAGTAATTCCATCGAATACCCCTTAATTTATATAACCGGTCCCTATTTTCTCGCCCCGTTCAAACAACTTATGCAGTATCATTTGCATCAGTCCCGCAAAGCCATTCGGTAAAAATATAACGATTAGAATCAACGTAAATCCGGTAATATAGGGTTCGATCGCTGGACTAATTTGCAGGAACTCAGGAAGTAACGTAAAGATTGCGGAGCCAGTGATCGGGCCTAAGATGTAGGATGCAAGCCCTCCCAAAATGGCATAGATTTGAATGTGAATTGACTTAAGAATGCCGAACGTTGCTGGATTTATGGTTCCATTGTAGTGAGCGTAAAAGCTTCCCGCCAATCCGGAAATGACCGAAGCAATCACAAATGCGGCCAACCTGTATCCGTAGATATATACGCCAACTGCTTCGGCCAGCCGAGAATCTAAACTGATTGCGCGCCACGCTCTGCCAATACGGGATGAATAGAGGCCACAAAAGAAAATGACTGTCAACAAAAGCAGACATAGACTTAGGTAATAGTATGGAATCTTACCTGAAAATTCGAGGACTCCCCAAAATGGAATCGGGACAGAATTGGGGGAGGGAATACCTATAATCCCTCCCCAGCCTCCAAATATTTTGACATAGCTAAACATTTTTTCTATCACGAAGCAGATAAGTAAAGTAAACACCACAAAACCAACTCCTGGATACCGGATAATGAATGAACCGAAAAATAATCCAATCATCCCCGCAATGAGTGCCGCAGCTGGCATTGCAAACCAATAGGATAAACCCCATCTCATCACGAGCAATGCGGATGCGTAGGCCCCGACGCCCCAGAAAGCAGATAAACCTAAAGTGATCAACCCCGTGCTATAGATGATGCTGAATCCCATTCCGAGAATGGCGTTCAAAAAAACCATGATGAAGAGGTGGAGGTAATAGGGATTATGGATGATCGATGGCAGCGCCAAAGCCACTATAATGAGGAGCAACGGAATCAGCCAGCTTCTGCTATACTTCAATTGGTCTCCCAAATAGCCCGTGTGGCTTAAACAGCACGATGAGACCGATGAGGAAAAAAGTGGCCAATTCGGCATAGCCACCGAGGAAATGAAACCCGAAGCTAAATGCAAGGCCAATAATGAGCCCGCCCAGAACGGCACCGAGCGGGCTCTGCATCCCGCCAAGTATGATGACCATGAGAACATTGAAAAGCATCGTCTGTCCCATCTCAGGGCCTATTGCAAGGATGGGTGCAACAATGGCACCCGCTGCCCCAGCAAGACCGCTCCCTACTGCGATGGCAACCAGATACATTCTGTCCGTGTTGATTCCCTGCAAATTAGATGTTTCCTCGTCTAAGTTAGTGGCACGCATGGCGATGCCATATTTTGTCCTTCTTAAAAACCAGGCCAACACCCCTACAATGAACAGACAGTATCCAATCATTGCCAATCGATCCAGATTCAGCATGACCCCCCATAAGGTAATTGTACCCGGGAAGATGGGGACCACCCCCCTTTCCTCTGTCCCGAAGATCTGCAATATTGCCTGTATGATGATTATTCCCAGGCCAACCGTCGCTGCAGCGGCCTTTAGAAGGCTACCACGAATGGGCTGGAAGATAAAACGGCTGCATATTGCTCCTATCAAAGCGATTGCCAATCCGCTTAAAGCTACACTCAGAACATAATTAAAATGCATTCTGACGTGAAACACGTACAGCGCGAAAGCCCCCAGCATATAAAATTCGCCATGAGCAAAGTTGAACACCTTGGCGACACCCAGAACTAAAACAAGGCCCAGTGCTACCAAAGCATAAAGAAGCCCAATGGATATCCCATTGGTCAGTAACTGTAAAAAGAGCCTCCCCGTCATGAAAAATCCCAGGTCAAGATCGATGCTTATCCATTACTCCCACTGTCCCTTGAAACCGTATGCTTTCTCCATTTCTCTAATCGCTTCCTCAGTGCTCAAACTTCTAACGAATGCCTCCTTTCCACCCTTCACCTGGGCAAGTGCGGGCGCAACCATCGTATCCACATACTTCATATTATTTAGGTCCGGTCGCCTAATCATTCTTGCCTTTCCGATGGGAGTATCGATCTGTAACTTAACCATCGCTTTGTCAATCGCCTCCGGGTCGAGGCTGTCCACCTTTTCCACTGCGGCAACGAAAAACCAGAATGGAAGCGTCCAATACGGGCCTACATTCCTCCATGTACCATGTTTCTCTTCGAACGCCTTCCTCATTTTTGCGGCTAACGGCGGAGGATCTGCCACCCTGCTAAAATCGGTCAGGGGGATGTATAAGCCTTCGGCCTCGCCTCTCGGACATATCTCTACCAAATCTCTTATGACTGGAGCAGCGGTTACAAACCAGGCCCCGCGCCAAGAGCTATCAAAAAGAGCCTTCGCCATGATGCCCGTCAATTCGGCGGCTGAGCCAAAGCCGGGAACGGCAAAGAAGTCTGGATTAAGGGATGCAACCTTTGTCGCTAGCGGGGAGAAGTCATGTTGGGTTCGTGGAAAGTAAAAATCATCCAATATCTTTACTCCTTGAACCTTTAGAATCTTTATCGCCTTGTCTGCGAGGGAGTGACCGGTTTCGTCATCCGGAGCTGCCACAACTGCCGTTTTTATGCCTGGTTTGGCCTTCATGATCAGAGGATAAAGGGCATCCACAGACCGTGCACTTGTTAAAGCATAGACATGCTTTAATTTGGGATCCAGGATTTTTTCGGTCCAACACGAAGCAAAGAGGGGGATCCCAGATGACTGAGTGACTGGAAGCATGGCTACAACAGGCCCGGAGTTTGCCGGACCCACAATGGCCTTCACCCCATCTCGATTTATTAACCTTTCTGCTGCGTTACGCCCAAGTTCAGGATTGTACTTATCATCGTAAACAATCATCTCTATCTTATACCTGTCCGCCCCCACCTTCAGCCCACCTTCCCGGTTTACCATATCAGCGCATAATTCAAGAGCAACCTTAATGTCGACACCCCAACTCATGTTGAGGGCTTCGCTACAGCCGATTTTAAGCGTTTTGACCGGTGCCGGCTCTACACATGTCAGTCCAAGATATAGAACCCCCAGCATCACCACGGGACAGACAATACCTAACAGAAATATCTTGCTCCTTCTCCCTTTCATAACGATGTACCTCCTTTTGATTGTTTTTGCTTCACCTACTTATCGAATATACTTTCCAAGAGGTCGCCTACATCTGAATCAGGCTTCGCTTCAGTCCATTTTCTTATATTTTGGTATGCGGAATGGGCCGGCGGGTGGGTAATCCGGCTCGCCTGCTCCTTTATACCCTTTCGGGATGATCGGCAGGAGCAAATAAGATGCTCGATCCCCACTGCTAAAGATCGTATGTTTCACCTTCGCCATATGGGGTAGATGATACCAGAGAGCTTGAACCTGGTCTTGAGCACAAATTTCTAACCGGATCTTGTGCCCCATTAAAAATACATTGGAAGTCATCCTTAAATCACTCGCATAAAGAATCACTTCTTCCGGCTTGATCGGAAGACTTCTCGTGTGGGGATGGTATGGCGCGTAACGTCTTGACTTCTTCTCGTCAAGCTCGTAATGCGAGGCCTTCAGCCAACCCTCCGCCACACACCTCTCTGCACCGTCCACATCGATGTCTTTCACTTTTAAATACCAATCCGTATCGTTCGTCAGGGGTTTCAAAACTTCGATCTCCGAAGCCTTCCAGCTTCTCGCCCGAATACCCTCGCTCTCAATCGAAGCATACCAATAGAGTGCAATCGGACCTGTCACCTCCACATTCTTCCTAAGGGGCTCTGTCTCATAGATTACCTTGGGAACTGGGTCAGCCTTAGCAACCACATCCGCCGAGCGGAACCCCTGCGTCGGACTGGCCCAAGGATCGCTCGTAAAAACCTGAGGTTTCTCTTTCCCTTTTGGCCTCTCGGTCGATAACTTCTCTCCTCCCCTAAGATAGAATTTTGTCCACTCGGTCGCCTTGAGGGGCCACTCATTCTCATACCGCCATTTGTTTACTCCCTGGATGAAGACCAAGATCGGTGGCTCATCCATCATCCCCGTATCTAACCCTTTTAGCCAGTGATCATACCACCTCAAACAGACATCTTGAACTTCATGAAACGGCCGATCCATTCCGCCATAATTATCGGAAGGCACGACCAACATCTTTTTATTCTTTTTCGGTGCTGCAATCTTTTCATAAGCATCAAAGTCTCCAGGTAAATGAAGAACCCATCCATTCCATCGGGCCCCCAAGAAGCTCGGTATTTTTATATCTTTAAACCTGGTGTAAGGGGATACGCGCTGATAGAATGGCCCATCATAGGGATGCATCATCAGATCAAATGTTGCTGGATTACTCTCAGGGACCACGCTGATCAGATATAAATAGGGAGTACATTTGATGTCAGGATTGCGCTGCAACTCCTTAACCTTCGCCTTCAATTCTCTCTCCGTAAACTCTTTGAAGCTCGCAGGCTGGGGCCGACTTCGCGCCGGTGTAAGCCCCCCTATATGGAGCGGGAAAAGATAATTGAAAATTCCTCCGTGATAGTAGTTATGACGATACCAGTCCGTTATGCCTTCAAATGGAAATATCGCCTTGAGAGAAGGTGGGTTTGCGGCAGCAATGATATACTGAGCAATGGCAAAGGCAGACATGCCGATCATTCCAACGCTCCCGTTACACCAGGGCTGCTTGGCAATCCATTCAATCAGATCGTACCCGTCCTTCGCCCAGTCCATCGTCATTTGCCCCTCTGATTTACCTACTCCTCTGACGTCTGGGATAACTTGGGCATAGCCTCTCGGCACAAAATACCACTGCTCGCCGCATTCATGACCTCCTGTCCCACGAATATAGTCTGAAGGTTGAAACTTGGGGTTGGTCGGAAGCTTTTCCGCATCCTTACCATAAAAAGACCATGATATTAACGCAGGACACTTGCCTCCTCCCTTGGGGCGGTAAATATCCACACATAAACGCACGCCATCCCGCATAGGAACCCACACATCCTCTTCAAGTACCACGTCATACTTAGCCGGAGACACTTGTTCATGCCAATCTTTTCTGTTCCTCATCTCCATTCCTCCTTCCTCAGACTAGGTTAATGTAATCCCAAGGGCCATGCCACTCACATGGCCTTCCTTGCACAAAATAGACCATATTGTCATTTAACGAAAAAAGTTTAACATCATTGGAGCCGCCCATAAAAGGATCGGGGAACCCCGCAAAGTGGCGGCATACCGTTGCTCCAGCATTATGGGCAGGTATTGTTCCAAAAGGATCCAAATCATATGTATCATGGGTCCCTCCTTTCTTGTCGTGGAAAATATGGGCACCCATGAATCTATTCATAATTAACGACTCATCAATCATTCCGAAGTGATTCTTGATCATCCACATCAATGACCAGTAACGCGTTGCACTCGTTGGATTTGATAATTCATCGCCAAAACACGTCATTGGCGTATCTCTCCTTGTGTTATTTTCATCGAAACTCTCCATGCAGCATTGGTGGTTCGTTGCAACAATGGAATTGCCAGCCTCACCATTTTCTCCGGGCTTCCGTATACCATAACGGCAGGCTGTCGTTTCTATAACGAGACATTCATTTTTATCTGCGAAAAGTACATTATTGCCAAAATCCCTAAGTAATGTTTCTCGATGGGTGCTCTTCCTGTAATTTTCTGTGCCGACCATCAGGAGATTTACCGCTTCTGACAAGCTATTTGCATAAGCGGCTGCGCAAGCACGAAAGCACGAGATCGGTACTCCAAATGCCCTTTCATTCAATGGGGTTTCACCCATCGGCGGAATTGCCCCTGCCGAAGACCCTATACTTAGTCCTGAAGTATTCCCCACCATGTTACCAGATAGCTGACCTGCCATTGCAAGGGTCCACCAGGGCTTAGCTCCCACTTCTTGGGGGACGGCCACAAAAAAAACATTGTAATTCCAAGGGCAAAATTCTGTCTCGCGGCTATGGGCATGAAATGTCTTTCCTCCTTCTGCCCCTCCCCGTTCACCAACGACGGCAAAGTGGCTGCATCCATCTTGTTTCTGTCTTAAGGAGGTACATACGTCTCCTTTTATGTTTTTATCATTAATTCGTGCTGCCCCATCTTTTGTGTGACGAAATAGGGGTGGGTGATTCCAAATCAATGAGGTACAGACATTTATTAGAAGAATTTTTTCATAATGGGTACATTGGTCAGTGTAGGGTGACAGACATAACTGGTCTGAAGCTCCATTTGCAATTCCTTTCAGAAAATCAATCAACGGAGGTTTGAAATAAAATACTGATTCTTCATATCTGTGCAAGTCTTCAATAACATGCAATCTTCCAAAGGTACCTACAATTTCCTTCGCATTTATCCACCATCCGTCAAAAACCCATCGTATCAGATCCCCTGCCTGTGCTCCATATTGTAGTCCCATTTCATACCATGATCCCTTTAACGGACCAATGAAGCGAACACGATTTTCAATCGGTGGAAACCCCGGGAATACTACGTAATTGTTTGCTGCTTCATTGCCACGATATTCACTCCTTCGAAGCTTCATCGGTTTGCTTATTCCCTGTCAGTCCCCCGAAGGAAGAAATAACTCCGGATCAGTCAATCCTCAAAAATTCTTTGCCTGTTCTCAAATATCGTTTAGCAACGTGGCTTCTGTGCAAAAATCAAGTGCTTGACCCGATTCAAAAAGTTGCCCAGGAATTCTCAGATTCCAAAAAAAGTGAAGCTCCCCGCCCACAGGCGGGGTTTCCCGAAAGGAAATTTCACTTGTAGTGTACCCCTTGACCCCGCCTATCCCGCATGGAACGGGACGGGGCACTTGCCGGTCAAGCCGCTTTAAAAAATCTCTTTTCTAATTCTGTCAAAAATACCACCTCTTCCAAGATCTAAATTTCATTTTTCTTATATTTTGGTATGCGGAATGGGCCGGCGGGTGGGTAATCCGGCTCGCCTGCTCCTTTATACCCTTTCGGGATGATCGGCAGGAGCAAATAAGATGC
>Ga0187771_10004122_pt1 | contig 10214 bp, 8 predicted proteins | sample 0116_SJ02_MP15_1_FD_133139 | JGI IMG/M metagenome (GOLD analysis project Ga0187771, IMG submission 133139) | Tropical peat soil microbial communities from peatlands in Department of Meta, Colombia - 0116_SJ02_MP15_10_MG | ecosystem: Environmental > Terrestrial > Soil > Wetlands > Peat | place... | reverse complement strand
TTTCGGCGCCGAGCAGCGCGAGGCGCAGCGTTATGATCGATCGATGGAGCGCTACGAGCAGGCCAGCGTGAAGACCTACACCTCGCTGGCCTGGCTCAACACCGGCCAGGCGGCGATCTTCACCTGCGGCCTGACCGCGACCATGCTGATGTGCGCGATCGGCATTCGCAACGGCACCCACACCATCGGCGACTTCGTCATGATCAACGCCATGATGATCCAGCTCTATCAGCCGCTGAATTTCATGGGCATGGTTTATCGGGAGATCAAGCAGGCGGTGATCGACATCGAGAAGATGTTCGGCGTGCTCGCCAAGGACCCCGAGGTCAGGGACCTGCCCGGCGCACAGCCGCTCGAGGTCTCGCAGGGGACCGTTCGCTTCGAGAACGTCCACTTCTCCTACGAGCCGGAACGCGAAATCCTCAAAGGACTGAGCTTCGAGGTGCCGGCCGGCAAGACCGTCGCCATCGTCGGCCCGTCGGGGGCCGGCAAGTCGACGATCTCGCGGCTGCTGTTCCGCCTTTACGACGTCAGCGGCGGCCGCATCCTGATCGACGGCCAGGACATCAGGACGGTAACGCAGGTGTCGCTGCGTTCGGCGATCGGCATGGTGCCGCAGGACACGGTGCTGTTCAACGACACCATCCGCTACAACATCCGCTACGGCCGCTGGTCCGCCACCGATGCCGAGGTCGAGGAGGCGGCGAGCCTCGCCCAGATCGACGCCTTCATCCGGATGGCGCCCAAGGGCTACGACACCGAAGTCGGCGAGCGCGGGCTGAAGCTCTCCGGCGGTGAAAAGCAGCGGGTGGCGATCGCACGGACGATCCTGAAGGGACCGCCGATCCTGCTGCTCGACGAGGCGACCTCGGCGCTCGACAGCCATACCGAGCGGGAGATCCAGGATTCGCTCGACCGCATCTCGCAGAGCCGGACCTCGCTGGTGATCGCCCACCGCCTCTCGACCATCGTCGGTGCGGACGAGATCATCGTCATCGATCAGGGCCGGATCGCCGAGCGGGGCCGCCACGCGCAGCTGCTGGCCGCCAACGGGCTTTACGCCAGCATGTGGAACAGGCAACGTGAGGCCGAGGAGGCGCGCGAGAAGCTCGCACAGAGCGGCGAAATGACCGAGGCCGAGCGCGTCGCCGCCCATCTTGACGAGGCGCTCGAAGCGCCCGACGCCGCCGCCGAGTAGACGAAATTCGCTCAACCTGGATTGATTTGATGTCGATTGCCAATTCGATTCGCGCGCAAATTCCCCCGATTCATCCCGAGGGCTACCCGTTCATCGGCATCTTTGCCCTGGCGAGTCTGATCCTGTTCTGGGTGTGGTCGCCGCTGGGCTGGATCGGCGTCCTGCTGACGGTGTGGTGCGCGCTGTTCTTCCGCGATCCGGTCAGGGTGACGCCGATCAGGGACGGCATCGTGGTTGCGCCGGCGGACGGCCGCATTTCGATGGTCGTCCAGGTGGTCCCACCGGCGGAGCTCGGCCTCGGCGACAAGCCGCTGCCGCGCATCTCGATCTTCATGAGCGTGTTCAACTGCCACGTGAACCGCAGCCCTGTGGCCGGCCGCATCGAGCGCATCAGCTACCGGCCGGGCAAGTTCATCAATGCCGAGCTGGACAAGGCGAGCGAGGACAACGAGCGCAACTCGCTGGTGATCTCGACGCCGGCGGGGCGTATCGGCGTGATCCAGATCGCGGGCCTGGTGGCCCGGCGGATCGTCTCGTTCGTGCAGGAGGGGCAGACCCTCGGCGCCGGGGAGCGCTTCGGCCTGATCCGGTTCGGCTCGCGGCTCGACGTCTTTCTCCCGGACGGCGCCAAGGCGCTGGTATCGGAGGGCCAGACGGCGATCGCCGGCGAGACCGTGCTGGCCGATTTCCGGCTCGGCGACGGCGGGCGGACCTACCGGGTCGATTAACCACTTCGGCCGGCCCGGCCGCCGTGGCGGGAAGAGCACACGCTTGCTATATTTGGATGATGTCGATGCCCTTTGACCCCAACTCCCCCGAGCAGAAGCGCCGGCGGTTTCGACCGATTCCGGTGCGCATGCTGGTGCCCAACGTCATCACCCTGCTGGCGATCTGCGCCGGGTTAACGGCCATCCGGCTGTCGACCGAGGGCCGGCTCGAGCTTGCTCTCGCCGCGATCGTGTTCGCCGCGCTGCTCGACGGCATCGACGGTCGCGTCGCACGTCTGATCAAGGGCCAGTCGCGGTTCGGCGCCGAGCTGGACAGCCTCGCCGATTTCGTGAATTTCGGCGTCACGCCGGGCCTCATCCTGTACTTCTGGCAGCTGCACGAGCTGAGCAATGTCGGCTGGATCGCGGCGATGATCTTCGCCATCAGCGGCGGGCTGAGGCTCGCGCGCTTCAACGCGACCATGGACGACCCCAATCGGCCCGCCTTCGCTTCGGCGTTCTTTACCGGCGTGCCGGCGCCGGCCGGCGCGCTGTTGGTGCTGCTGCCGATCTACCTCGCGTTCGTGGGCGTTCCGAAGTTGCCGACGACGCTGGTCGCGCTCTACACGCTGGCGATCGCGTTCCTGATGGTGTCGCGGCTGCCGGTGTTCTCCGGCAAGACCATCCGCACCCGCGTGCCGCCGGAGATGGTGTTGCCGGTGTTCGTGCTGGTCGTCCTGGTGATCGCGCTGCTGATCGGCTATCCGTGGTACCTGTTGTCAGCCGGCGCGGTGATCTACCTGCTGACCCTGCCGCTGGGCTACATGTCCTATCGCCGGCAGGAGCAGGCGGCGCGCGCGGCAGCGGGCAACATCCCGCAGTCGGCGACGATATTCGATCCGATCCCTTCGGGTCTTGAGGACGACCGGCCGGCCCGCCTCAACTGAAGCCGAGCGCCGCGGCAGCGGCGCGCCAAGCCTTAAGACATCGTTAGCAAGTTCGTCCGGCGGACGTGCATCGGGCTTCGCCCGTCGCGGCGTGCCGCGGCGGATTGCCCCGCGTCCAGGCCGCCGAGCTGAGATTCCATTAGGCTTTACGCCTCTTTAATGGCGCGGGAGCTACTCTAGGTCCGCGCGGCCCGCGTTGGGACGCGCCCCGTCCAGTAAGGGCGGTGTGGCGTGCGCGTAGGCGTCGGAGCTTCCCATGGATTTCGCGACCGGTATCGGCCTCACCGCGGGCATTATCGTGATTGCCACGATCATGCTCCTGGGCGGCGATCTGGAGATGTTCTTCAGCGAACACGCCCTCATCATCATCGGCGGTGGCTCGCTGTCCGCGACACTGATCCGCTTTCCTCTCAGCTCGATGATGCACGGCCTGCCACTGGGCATGAAGTTCGCGTTCACGATGCGGCGGACCACGCCGCGCGAGCTGGTCGACCAGCTCGCCGGGATCGCCGAGATCGCGCGCAAGCAGGGCCCGGTCGGGCTGGAGAAGGTCGAAACCGACGATCCCTTTCTCGCCAAGGGCATCCGCTACGTCGCCGACGGTTACGATCTCGATTTCATTCGCGACAACCTCGAGCGCGACCGCGACAATTTTCTCGCCCACCTCGACGAGGGGCAGAAGATCTACCGCGCCATCGGCGACTGCGCGCCGGCCTTCGGCATGGTCGGCACCATCATCGGCATGGTGCAGATGTTCGCCAATATGACCGACCCGTCGAAGCTCGGCCCGTTCATGGCGACCGCGCTGCTCGCGACACTGTACGGCGCGCTGGTGGCCAACATCTTCTGTCTGCCGATCGCCGACAAGCTGATGTTGAAGCTTCACGACGAGGACACCAGCCGCACGCTTATCATCGACGGCATCCTGATGATCCGCGACTCCAAGAGCTCGGCGCTGGTCCGCGAGATGTTGCTCGCCTATCTGCCCGAGAAGCATCGTCACGGCGCCGAGGAGCCGGTTCCGGCGTAACGGCTGCAAGCGTTCGGGGCCACGCCGATGGCAAGAAAAAAGCACGATGGTCACGCCGGCGGCCACGGCTGGTTCGTGACCTTTGCCGACCTGATGGGGCTCCTGATGAGCTTCTTCGTGATGCTCGTTGCCTTCTCGACCCAGGATCAGCAGAAGTTGAAGATCGTCGCCGGGTCGATGCGCGAGGCCTTCGGCGTGCAGACGGAGGCGCGGTATTCGGGGGTGATCGAGACCGACGGCCTGCCGACGCGCCCCAAGCTGAAGAACTCGGCCCACATTTCGCCTGACGATGCTTCCAACACGCCGAGCCCGGACCTGGAAGACACCAGCGTCTCCCACGGCGCGCGCGCCAAGATCGATCGCGAATTCGCACTCGCATCGGCGTCGCTGCGTCAGGCGCTCCAGGACATGCCCGAACTCACCGAGATCTCCAAGCACATCATGTTCGAGGAGACCAAGGAGGGACTCAATCTCGAGATCATCGATCAGGACGGCAGATCGATGTTCGCCGAAGGCTCGCGGGAACCTTACGAGCGGACCAGGCTCCTGCTCCAGAAACTGGCCGCGCCCTTGAAAGCGACGCCCTTGCGCATCGTGATCACCGGCCACACCGCGGCGGGCTTCGTGCCGCCACGTACCGGTTATGACGGCTTCGACCTCTCCGCCGACCGCGCCAATACGGTGCGCCAGATCCTGCAGCGGGAGGGGCTGCCGGCGGGGCACATCTTCTCCGTTTCAGGGAAGGGCGACACCCAGCCGCTGTTCCCGGACGATCCCTCGCTCGCCGCCAATCGCCGGGTGACCATTACCCTGATGCGGGAAGCCCCGCCGCTGCCCCCCAATCTGACGCCGTAACCCCGAGCGCGGCGTGCCTCGGCGGCAAGCTCGCGGGGTGCATGCATATTTGCATGCCTCGATCGCAAAAATGCGTTAGACTGCTTTCTAATAGGGGCTTTATAAGCCGCCGCCTGCCGAGGGGCAGTGCAGCAATTTGAGGTCGGCCCTTCATGCAATCTGATGCCACTGCCAACGCCGCGGCCGCGCAGGCGTCGAAGGGCCATGGCGAAAGCCACTCCACCGCGAGCTTCGGCGGCCTGATGCTCGGCAGCATCGGCGTGGTCTACGGGGACATCGGGACGAGCCCGCTCTACGCGTTCCGTGAGGCGGCGACCGCCGCCGGCGCCGGAAATGCGGTCAGCCCTGAGCCGGTGCTCGGCGTGCTGTCGCTCGTTCTCTGGGCGCTGATCATCGTCGTCACGCTGAAATACGTCCTGATCCTGATGCGCGCGGACAACAACGGCGAGGGCGGCACGCTGGCCCTGATGGCGCTGGCGCAGCGCGCGCTCTCCGGTCACAGCGGCACCATCGTTCTGCTCGGCATCATCAGCGGCGCGCTGTTCTACGGGGATGCCGTGATCACCCCGGCGCTCTCGGTTCTGTCGGCCATCGAAGGCATGAAGATCGCGACCGAGACGTTCGATCCCTATGTCGTGCCGCTCACGCTGATCATCCTGCTGGCGCTGTTCGCCGTGCAATCGCGCGGGACCGCGCGGGTGGCCGCGTTCTTCGGCCCGATCATGAGCGTGTGGTTCGCCGTGATCGGGCTCGCCGGGCTGCCCCACATCCTCGCCAATCCGGTGGTGCTGTTCGCCTTCAATCCGATCCATGCCCTGAGCTTTCTTCTGCACCATGGCATGATCGGCTTCGTCACCCTGGGCGCCGTCTTTCTCGCGGTGACGGGGGCTGAAGCGCTCTACGCCGATCTCGGCCATTTCGGCAAGCGGCCGATCCAGACCGCCTGGCTCTACATCGTGCTGCCCTCGCTCGCACTCAACTATCTCGGCCAGGGCGCGGTGGTCATCGCCAGCCCGAAGACGATCGAGAACCCGTTCTTCCTGATGTTTCCGGACTGGGCGCTGTGGCCGATGGTGCTGCTGTCGACGATGGCGACCGTGATCGCGAGCCAGGCGGTGATCACCGGCGCCTACTCGCTCACCCGCCAGGCCATCCAGCTCGGTCTGCTGCCGCGTTTCGAGATCCGCCACACCTCCGAGGCTCACGCCGGCCAGATCTACATACCCCGGGTCAACACGCTGCTCCTGATCGCCGTCGTCCTGCTGGTGATGGTGTTCCGCTCATCGAGCGCGCTGGCCTCGGCCTACGGCATCTCCGTGACCGGCACCATGGTGGTGACGGCCATGATGGGTTTCGTGGTGGTCTGGAAGGTCTGGCGCTGGTCTGCGATCGCGGGTGCGGCCCTGATCGCGCCGTTCCTGCTGCTCGACCTCACGTTCCTCTGCGCCAACCTGTTGAAGGTGTTCGAAGGCGGCTGGGTGCCGCTTGCGCTCGGCGGCGTGGTGATGATGCTGATGTACACGTGGCGCCGCGGCAGCAAGCTGCTGTTCGAGAAGTCACGCAAGCTCGAACTGCCGCTGTCCGAGCTGGTGGCCATGCTGGAGAAGCGCCCGCCGCAGCGGGTCCCCGGTACGGCGGTGTTCCTGACCAGCGATCCGGCCAGCGCGCCGACGGCGCTCATGCACAGCCTGAAGCACTACAAGGTCCTGCACGAGAAGAACGTCATTCTCACCATCGAGACGGCGTCGACGCCGCGCATCGATGTCTCCGAGCGGGTGCGCCTGGAAGAGGTCAGCCCGACCTTCCTGCGCGTGGCGCTGCGCTTCGGGTTCATGGAATCGCCCAACGTGCCCAAGGCGCTGGCGATCGCGCGTAAGCAAGGCTGGCAGTTCGACATCATGTCGACGTCGTTCTTCCTGTCGCGACGCGCGCTGAAGCCGGCGGCCCATTCGGGCATGCCGGGGTGGCAGGACCACCTGTTCATCGCGCTCAGCCGGTCCGCCAACGACGCCACCGACTACTTCCAGATCCCGACCGGCCGCGTCGTCGAAGTGGGCACCCAAGTCACCATTTAGGTCACGATTGAGGTCGCGATCCGGCGGGCCGAAGGGGCTCTTGGCGCTTGATTTTCCTCGCGTGAACGGACAGCTTGGCGCACCCGTCGCCGGGCCTGACGCGTTTGGAGCCAAGCGCTCCGGTGCGGGCAATCCCACCAGCCGGGCGACGCCAAGGAGGCCCTGAGTGACCGATCAAGCCTACCGCGTTCATGATCTCGCCGCCGCCGACGTCGCGGCCGGCATTGCCGAAGGGCGCTATCTCCTCGTCGACGTGCGCGAGCTCAACGAGATCAACGCCGAGGCCTATCCCGATGCTGTAGTGGTGCCGCTGTCCGTGTTCGACCCGCATGCGATCCCGGATCCGGGAGGGCGCAAGGTCGTGTTTGCCTGCCGGTCGGGCCGGCGATCGGTGACGGCGTCGCTGGCGGCGCAGGCTGCGGGCTTTCCCTACGACAGCCATCTCGAGGGCGGAATTCTGGCCTGGAAGAGCGCGGGTCTTCCGACCAGGACCGGGGGCTGACCGGTGCCATGAATCCGGTCTTCGCGAACCTCCCCGTCACGATCTTCGAGGCGATGTCGCAGCTCGCCCGCGACCACGACGCGATCAATCTGGGGCAGGGGTTTCCCGATGACGCGGGACCCGAGGACATTCGCCGCACGGCGGCCGACGCGGTGCTGAACGGCTACAACCAGTATCCTTCCATGATGGGCCTGCCGGAGCTGCGGCAGGCGATCGCGAGCCACTACAAGCATTGGCATCACGTCGACCTCGATCCCATGAGCGAGGTGCTGGTGACCTCGGGGGCGACCGAGGCGATTGCCGGCGCCGTGCTAGGGCTCGTGCAGCAGGGCGACGAGGTGATCGTATTTCCGCCCGCGTACGACGCCTACAATCCCTTGATCCGTTGCGCCGGGGGGGTGCCGCGCTTCGTCCGTCTCGAACCACCGCACTGGCGCATCCCCGAGGAGGCACTGCGGGCGGCGATCACGCCGAAGACCAGGTTCCTGATCTTCAACAATCCGCTCAACCCGTCGGCGGTGGTGTATCCGCGTGAGGACCTCGAGCTGCTGGCCCGCGTCTGCCAGGAGTTCAACCTGATCGCGATCTGCGACGAGGTCTGGGAGCACGTGGTATTCGACGGGCTCGAGCACATTCCGCTCATCGCGATCCCGGGAATGCGCGACCGCACGGTCAAGATCGGATCAGCCGGCAAGATCTTCTCGCTCACCGGCTGGAAGGTCGGATTCGTCTGCGCCGCGCCGCCGCTGCTGCGGGTGTTGGCCAAGGCGCACCAGTTCTTGACCTTCACCACGCCGCCCAATCTCCAGGTCGCGGTCGCCTATGGGCTCGGCAAGCCGGACGATTTCTTTCTCGCCATGCGCGCGGAACTGGCGCGCAGCCGCGATCGCCTCAGCGACGGGCTCGGGCAGCTCGGCTTTCCGGTGCTGAAGTCGCAAGGAACCTATTTCCTGAACGTCGACCTGTCGCCGCTCGGCCTCAACGAGACCGACGAGCAGTTCTGCCGCCGGCTGGTCGCGGAGCACAAGGTCGCGGCCATTCCGGTGTCCGCGTTCTACGAGGACGATCCGGTCACCTCGGTGGTGCGCTTCTGCTTCTCGAAGAAGGACTCAACGATCGACACCGCGCTCGAGCGGCTGTCGCGCGCGCTGCGCCGCGCCGGGTAAGGGAAGAGGTCACGTGCGTCGGAGCATCTGCGCCCTTGCGATCCTGGCGAGCCTTCCGGCGGTCGCTGCGCGCGCCGAACAGCGCACCGTCAACTTCTTCAACTGGTCGAACTACATCGCTCCCGGGGTGCTCGACGATTTCACCAGGGAAACCGGCATCAGGGTCGTCTACGACACCTTCGACGCCAACGAGACCCTGGAGACGCGCCTGCTCGCCGGCAGGTCCGGCTACGACGTGGTGGTGCCGACGGCCTATTTCCTGCAGCGCCAGATCAAGGCCAATGTGTTCCAGAAGCTCGACAAGTCGAAGCTTCCGAACCTCGCCAATGCCTGGCCCGCGGTGACCGAGCGGCTCGCGGTCTATGATCCGGGCAATGCCTATGCCGTCAACTACATGTGGGGGACCACCGGGATCGGGTACAACGCCAAGGCGGTGCGCGACGTCCTCGGCCCCGACGCCAGGATCGATTCCTGGGACGTCGTGTTCCGGCCCGAGATGCTCTCCAGGTTCAAGGACTGCGGCGTCCAAATGCTGGACTCGGCGGACGATATCCTGCCGGCGGCGCTCAATTATCTCGGCCTCGACCCCAACTCGACCGGCAAGGCTGATATCGACCGCGCCGCGGACCTCGTCAGCAAGGTCAGGCCGTTCGTCCGCAAGTTTCACTCATCGGAATATCTGAGCGCGCTCGCCACCGGCGAAATCTGCCTCGTGGTGGGCTGGTCCGGCGACATCAAGCAGGCCCAGAGCCGCGCCGCCGAGGCGCACAACGGCATCGAGATCGGCTACAGCATCCCGAAGGAAGGGGCGCAGATGTTCTTCGACAATCTGGCCATTCCGGCCGACGCCAATCACGTCGAAGAGGCATATGCGCTGATCAACTACCTTTATCGACCGGAGGTCGCGGCGAAGAATTCGGAGTATCTGTCGTATGCGAGCGGCAACCTGGCCGCCCAGAAGCTGATCGCGCCGAAGGTCATCAATGATCCGGCGATCTATCCGGATGAAGCCACGCAGAAGAAGCTGTTCGTTATCACCGCGCGCGATCCCGCCACCCAGCGCATCATCAACCGGCTGTGGACGCGGGTGAAGACCGGGCAATAGCGCGTTCAGCGCCAGCGCCGATGCAGCCAGAGCCACTGCTCGGGATACTCGCGCACCCAGCCTTCTAGCACCGATGTCACCGCCTGCATGGTGGCCTGAATATCGATCTCGCCTGACGCATCGCGCGGGGGAATGATCCGATCCGACAGCTGGGCGCGGAAACGGCCGCCCGGCAGCCGAATGATGCGGACGCCGTGAATCGGAACGTCGACCTGCCGCGCCATGCGGGCGAGCAGGGGATTGGCCTTGGTGGTACGGCCGAAGAAGGTGACGTCGACGCCGCGGCCGAAATATTGGTCGATCAGCATGCCGACATGGACACCCTCCTGGAGCATGCGGGCAAGGCGCAGCGGCGCATCGGGGCTGGTCGCTATCATGGTGCCCATGTTGACCGCGCGGATCTTTTGGATGGCGCGGTCGGCGGCGGCAATGTTGGGGCGCCGGAACAGGACGGCCGATTCCATTCCGTAGGCGGGTCCGGCCAGCGCCGGCAATTCCCAGTTCGCAAGGTGGGAGGCGAAAATCAGCGCGCCCTTGCCGTCGTCGCGCAGCCGGTCGAAGATCTCCCTGGTTCCCGGCGCAAGTTCGATGCGGCTGCGCCCGGGATGGTCGAGATCGAAATCCCAGAC
>Ga0187771_10004121_pt1 | contig 10216 bp, 10 predicted proteins | sample 0116_SJ02_MP15_1_FD_133139 | JGI IMG/M metagenome (GOLD analysis project Ga0187771, IMG submission 133139) | Tropical peat soil microbial communities from peatlands in Department of Meta, Colombia - 0116_SJ02_MP15_10_MG | ecosystem: Environmental > Terrestrial > Soil > Wetlands > Peat | place... | reverse complement strand
TGAGCGCACCGGCGATTCCGAACAAGAGCGCCACAAGCAGGTGCAGGAAAAAGCCTGCCCACTTGCCGACCAAAAAGGAGTGCACGAACTCGATGATGCCGGAAAATATCAGTAACCAGCCAAAGAACACCATCGAGGCCACGGTGGCAGTGAAGGCCCGCACGACCGCAGCGATGCCCAGCACCACCAAAACAATGCCAAACGCGAGGAACCATCCCCAGTTGTGGATCATCTCCGGGGTAGCTCCAACTATCACTTCGATTGGACCATACATAGTCATTTCTCCTTTCACTCTTCCGATCCTGGGCCGTAGCAGAGCAGATCCTTAGCCCGAATGTAATGCGAGTGACTCCTGTTTTCTGGCATCTGCCTCAAGGCTTTTATGGATGGCTAGTGAATACATCAGCCGACTCACCCCGCTTACGACGAACTTTGTGCCAACAATACCGCCTATCAGGCGCATCGAACTGACTGGCCACAAGCCGCACATGATCAATACGAGAAGAGTCGTGGCAAACGCGCCAGCGGCAATCCATCCGGAACCCTTGCGCGCCCGCAGCCGGTAAAAGATGAGGAATTCCATCATGCCTTCAATCAGCACAACGACCGCCGCCACGACCATGACATTCTTTACTTGGAGTCCGGGGGAAAAGAACAGGAGAAGATAGAAGCCCCCGAAAGTGTATAGAATGCTGGTCAGTATTCGCCACGCGGCCTCTCCATCGTCTCGTGTAGCGAAGGCGTAGATAAGGTATGCGAACCCGCACGCGACAAGAATCCGGCCGGACAAGATCGTAGGATTTAAGCCCGTGGCTATCGACAGGAAGATGCCTACCAGTCCCAGGCCGATCATAAGGACTGCACCGATAATGGCCAGCTCACTTGATTTGATAAGCTCGGCGGTGCTTCGTCCGCTCATGTTCGTCCATTCCGTTCCTTTGCGGCTAACCGACTGCTCAACTGCTTTCTTTATCTTCCCGGCGTGATCGTCACGGGGAATGCCGGCGGTGGCATGGAAGTGCCAAGAAAACGATTCTGCAAACCAGTATCCGGGTCTGGTTTCCAGGAATCACAGCAGCATTTTCCTCTTCCCCTTTTCGCTTCAAGAAGGCGACGGTTTCGTAAGGTGCAATCGTCGTGTCAGCTTGCCTTAGCCTTCTTTTCTTTGGGCTTCGATTCTAGCGCCTTCACAGATGTCTCAAACTCCGTCATTCGTCGTTCGAGATCGGTTTTGGCTTCTTCCCAGCGCTCAGTGCTCACGTTCTTCAATTCCTGCAACTTCTGCAGGATTGCCTGCTTCTTGGGTAGGAGAGCCGCAATCGCTTTGATCTCAAGGTTTGCTTTCGCACTCCCCGCTCGCGCTTTCAGCACTTCCAGCTTCGCCTCTGCTGTCTTTATTTGGGATTCAAGTTTGTCTTGAACTACCTGCTTTGCAATTTTCGTGTCGTCATTCATATGCTTCTCCTTCGTGTTTTCGTGCAGTTAGTTATAGAGCTCAGAACTCCTGTCGCGAAGTAACGCGACGGCCACAACCGGGCGTCTGAAAACAATTGGCCATGGGGATCTTCGCCAGCAAAATTGCTTTGCGAGTTCGCGAGCTTTGGTCGGCTCGATACGGGAACTGCTCCGGCTTTCGCTACACTTGTCATCAGGCAGCCTTGCGTTGCGCGGGTGAACCCGGCAAGCTGTGGATCGCAGCCGCGAAGCCCACCAGAGAGGCACCGTCAAAAATCAGGTCGATGCCGATGATCATTCCGATAAAGAAGGTGCTCGCCGTCTGCCAGATGCTCATGAGGTAAACGCCGAGAGCGACCGAGACCAGCCCAGCGAATACCATCCACCCCCACCGTGGGAATTGGATGACACTTGCGCCTATTACCCGGAACAAACCTCCAACGATAAATAGCGCCGCCAGCAGCATGGTCACGCCCTCCGCCCCAGCATTCGGGTGACGAATGAGGAGGTATCCAACCACGCCGCGGATGATCGCGTTCAACAGGTACAGGAAGAACCCATGCCAACTGAAGGCGTAAAACGAGCTGACCAGCCAGAACACCCCGCTGATTACGAGGATCCAGCCCAACGCCAAGATTGAAAACGTGGTAGCCGTCTGCGCTTTGCCAACACACACAACTCCAAGAAGCGTCAGCAGAATGCCAGCGACCAAGAACCAGCCCCATGACTTCCTTACTTGCTCGAGGCCGGCGACGAAAACATCAGATAAGCTGTTCATCTTTTTTCTCCTTTTTGCGCGCTGCCTATCCGGCCGCGCGAATTAGATCGATCTACCGCAAAAAAACCTCCGAAGCGTCACGGGGAACAGACAAGGGCGTGGCCGACTTCTGGTCCGGGTTGAAGCTCTTAAAGACTGACGGATTCTTGCGGAAATGCCGCTCCAGCGCGTCGATCCGATTTTGATCATCGGGGTGGTCCGACAAGAGCTGAGGCAGCTCTTCTGGCCTCGCATTTTTGAAATCCTGGAACAGCCACACCAGTCCCCAGGGGTTATATTTGCTGGCGGCACATATATCAGAACCGGTAATGTCGGCGCGCGATTCAACATCTCGCGAATAGCTCAAGGAGTGCAGACTTCCGAGGAGCGCAATGGCCAAGACATGCGCGGCTGAAGGACCCAAAAGGATAGCAGCGCCGACCTCTCGCCTCGCTATTGCCTCTCGCTTCCTTGCCAGCTCCATTGTGTCGTGATGGATCGTATGCGAGACTTCATGACACAAAGTGCCGGCAAGCTCGTCAGTGTTTTTCACGAAATACAGCAGCGAATCGACAACATATACGTTCCCACCGGGAGCGGCAAACGCATTGGGCTGGGTTTCGTGAACCAAATAGAACTTGAAGGGATGGTTGTATTGGGGTTGCGCTGACCGCGTAATGGCCTCCGCAATCGGTTTCAGCTGATCGTATAAAGGAGACGATTCGACGATCTCGCCCTTGGCCTTGAGTTCGTTGAAAACCTCCTGACCCAGTTGCAGCTCTTCGTCCTGAGTCTGCGCCTGAGCCGCGGATCTGGTTGCGCTCACGAGCGACACAACGCAGAGTAGCGCAATGCTGATATACAAGATCCTGCTTGCACGTATTTCAAGAATGGTCATCGTGCTGCGCCCCCATATGCTTTAGTTTTTCTTCTGCTCAGCTCTCGGCAGCGGCTGCTTTCTCGGTCGTGATATCAAACACGCGGCTCTTCAATCGCCGGCTAGACGCTGCGGCTCTGCCGCTTTTGCCTTCGTGGCGGATGCTCTGGCCTTGAGGATCTCGGCCTTGGCTCGATCCCGGCGGTCCGCCTCCTCACGCTGCTCCTTTTCCTTTTCCAGGCGCTGCTGAATCTTCGTCTCAAGTTGATTGATCCTCTCGTGCAACTTGGCTTGGCGGTTTGCCTCTGCCTCTGCATGTTCAGCTTTCAGCAAGGCGAGATCGGCTTTCATGACAGCGACGTCCGCCGCGTGCTCGGCCTTCTTCACCTCGGACAGAGTGTAGCGGTACACGGTTCCCCTCAGTTCTTCCATGCACAGGTCGACCCATTTTGACCATTCCTCATCAACCTCAGCCACTAGAGCACACTTGCCCGGCGTAAGTTCCTTCGAGACCTCATCCAGGAACTCGGCACTGACGCGCGATTTTTCCAGAGCCGCCGTGATGCCAGTCAAGCTTCCGGCAACCGCGCCGACGGCAACTCCGGCTGCGCCACCCAGAAGGCCGATCAAGCTTCCTAGCCCAGTTCCGAGCAGCGTTTTGGCTTCACCTAAGTCGTGTTCGTCATTGACAAGGCAAGTGCCATCAGGCTGCTTTGTGATTACGGCATAAGCGTAAAGCGTTAGAACGTCTTCGCGATCAAGGCTCTTGAGTGCGTCTCGCGCCTTCAGGGCCTCGCTGGCCTCACTAAAGACCACTACCAATACGCGATCCATATAGTCTCCCTCCTACGCAGACCAAGCGTGTGCATCCGGCCTTCCAAACTTGCCGGAAAGCTTTAAAGCTGGGGGAGTTGCGGAAATTGAGGGCTTAGAGGAGAGGCAGGAACTATGACTAGGGTGGGCGAAACGGCCACTTCGGCGCTATTCCGTCACTGTGGCGAAACCTTCCAAACTGCCGAATTCTATGCTTCCACACCTGAAAGCCTGCGCCACGCACCTGCACGACAAGGTCTATAAGGTTATTTCCCGGGCGAAGTGTCCCGTTCTCGCGGTGCGAACCAGCATCAAGAGGGATGCATCCGCGCAGTAACCGGCGCATTTCTTCGGTCGATGACACTGTTTGTGTCATTTTTTGGGTCTCGAGCCCCTGCGACCTGGCCGATCAGCAGGCGCTCTCGTTGCTTCATTCAGATCTGCTTTCACTTTCCTTACCAGCGTCTTTGATTCCCGGACGACCTCGGCTTCATTGGCGTTCATACGGTCCTTAATTTCTCGATCCTCTCCGGTATTTGTTGGCATATTCGACTCGTCTTCCTTTCATATGCGGCAGGTATAGGACAAAACGCGCACCGCAAGTAACCGTTGAGATGTCTGTTTCTAGCAACGGACAGTCCAATATCACGACTTGAAACCACATCGGATAACCGGTGCCGCCAAGGGTTACGGACGACGGGGGCAAGCGCCTCCTCCGATTATGGAATTCCGCTTGCAGGGGAAAGGGCTCACTCTCAATTCGAGAAATGACAAGGACGACTTAAGGAGAAACATCATGGACAGAATGCTAGTGGTGGTTTTTGACAATGAAACCAAGGCCTACGAAGGAAAAAAGGCGCTCATGCAGCTCGATGGCGAGGGTAGCATTAGCGTCTACGCCTACGCGGTAGTGTCGAAGCGCGCCGACGGTACGCTAACCGTAAAACAGGAGGACGACTATGGACCGATTGGAACGGTGCTCGGCACTACATTTGGAAGCCTAATTGGGCTTTTGGGGGGGCCAGCCGGTCTTGCCCTGGGTGCTCTGACCGGCGCTGTAGCCGGACAGGTCGTCGACGTGAAGCAATCCTTTATCGGTGAGGATTTTCTCGAAGACGTCAACAAGGCATTGACGCCAAACAAGTTTGCAGTGGTCGCCGAAATTGATGAGAACTGGACCACGCCTGTTGACACCCGCATGGAGTCGATCGGCGGGACCGTATTCCGTCGCGCTCTTTCGGAGGTGAAACACACTCTCCATGAAGAGCACGTCGCCGCCATGAAGGCCGACCGCGCCGAGATGAAGGCCGAGCAAGCCCAGGCTCGCGCCGACCGAAAAGCAAAGCTGCAGGAGAAGATCAACAACCTGGATTCTAAGATCCAGGCGCAGTTGCAGAAGGCCAAAGAGAGACGTGAGGCTGCGGAGCGTGAGGCGAAGGCAAAAGTCCAAGTGCTCAAGGCAAAGGCGGCGGCTGCGAAGTCTAAAGCTTCGTGAGGCAAAACCCGTCGGCCTAATTTGGCACTTGTCCCAAGGGAGGTCAACTGATCTCCCTTGGGGAAGAACCTGGCTCGCAACATGTGGAGGATCGAATGCCTGCACCGGGCGATCGGAAAAGCACGAGATTGCGATTCGAGAACGTCCAGTGTCAGATATCTCTAGAAACTTACCGCTGGCCACCGCTTTGCCAGCAGTTCAGAGAAATAACCCAAAAGGGAAGCTGAAAAAAGGAGCAATGTGATGAACAGAATGTTAGTGGTCGTTTTTGACAATGAAGCCAAAGCCTACGAGGGAAAAACGGCACTTATGAAACTCGATGCCGAAGACACCATCAGTGTCTACGCTCACGCAGTGCTGGCCAAACGCGCCGATGGCACCGCAACAATAAAGGAGGAGGATGATTGGGGGCCGATTGGACCTCTACTCAGCACCTCGTTTGGAAGCATGATCGGGTTACTCGGCGGGCCGGTAGGCGTGGCTCTGGGCGCCACCGCGGGTGCTTTGGCCGGCGGGGTGACCGAGCTGAACAGATCTTTTGTCGGCGAGGATTTTCTCGAGGACGTTAACAAAGCCCTAACGCCAAACAAGGTCGCATTAGTCGCCGAAATTGAAGAGGACTCGACCACGCCTGTCGACACCCGCATGGAGGCCATCGGCGGGACCGTATTCCGTCGCGCTCTTTCGGAGGTGAAACACACTCTCCATGAAGAGCACGTCGCCGCCATGAAGGCCGACCGCGCCGAGATGAAAGCAGAGCAAGCCCAGGCTCGCGCGGACCGAAAAGCAAAGCTGCAGGAAAAGATCAACAACCTGGATTCTAAGATCCAGGCGCAGTTGCAGAAGGCCAAAGAGAGACGTGAGGCTGCGGAGCGTGAGGCGAAGGCAAAAGTCCAAGTGCTCAAGGCAAAAGCGGCGGCTGCGAAGGCCAAGGCTTCGTAACGCCGCTGAAGGGACGTCGATATGCGCTCCACCGTCAAACTCGGGAGAATCTCAGGAATCGAGATAGGGTTGCACTATAGCTGGTTTATTATTGCAGCCCTGATTGTTTTCTCTCTGGGCGAACACTTCCATCAGGTAAACCCGAGGTGGAGCACGGCGGAGGTCTGGATAACTGCGCTGACCACGGCTGTGTTATTCTTCGCCACTTTGCTATTGCATGAACTTGCCCATTCACTCGTGGCCCAAAGAAGGGGGCTGAGAGTCAGAGCAATTACCTTGTTCGCGCTGGGCGGTGTCTCCCAAACCCAGGACGACGCCACCGATGCAAAGACGGAATTCTGGGTCGCAATCGCCGGTCCGATCGCCAGCTTGATTATTGGTTTCGGCTGCCTGGCCGTCGCCATGGGGTTGGGCTGGCAGCGCTCGGCCGAGCCTCACACAGCAGTAACCGGAGTCTTGGTTTGGCTGGGATATATCAACATTGGGCTCGCTCTGTTTAACATGATTCCCGGCTTTCCACTGGACGGCGGCCGAGTGCTGCGGGCGATCATATGGGGCGTCAGCAAGGATGCAGATCGCTCCACCCGGATCGCCGCTCGCGTCGGCCAAGTTGTGGCTCTTCTATTCATCCTCGATGGGATTTGGCAAGTCTTTCACGGCGGCGGCTTCGGCGGGCTGTGGATCGCATTCATCGGCTGGTTTTTGATGGATGCGGCCAAGACAAGTTATGCGGAAGTGGCGACTGCCTCGGCGCTTCGAGATCTGTGTGTCTCCGAGGTCATGTCGAGGGAGTGCGTGGTTGTGAACCTCGGAATGAGCTTGCAGGAGTTCGTAGATGTTTACCTGCTGACAACCGGTCAGAGATGTTTTGTCGTCGAGGATCAGGGCCGGCTCATGGGACTCATTACTCTTCGAGATGTTAGCAAAATTCCGCGCGACCGTTGGGGGCAGACGACCGTGAGCGAAGCCATGCGTCCGCTAAAGGAAGTGCAGACGGTGAGTCCTGACACGCCGATTCTGGATGCTCTTAAAATCATGGTCCGTAATGACATCAATCAGCTGCCCGTGGTCGCGCACGGTTCTCTGCAGGGGATCGTCTCGCGTTCCCAGATTATGCGACTGCTGCAGATTCGTGATGAATTGCGGTTGCCGACTGCTTACCGTCCGCCGCTTGAGCTCAGCGCCAGGAATGAAATGGACTTGCGCGCCTTGTCGCAAAGGTCATCACGGCATTCGCGGGCTTCGTAAGACAGAATCAGTAGGTGCGTTATGGCAGAAATCTCAGAGCTGGCCGCTCAATGTAAGTGCGCGTACTCACTGTGCGAGTGTCAAGTCTCCTCGGTTGAGACATATTGCAGCGATTATTGTTCGGATGCGGACAATGCACACGAACTGGAAGCGCAATGCGACTGTAAACACAGGGCTTGCGTACTGGACTGAATCTGGCATTCGGTCAGTATGGAGAGTCTTGCGCAGGGAATGCGGGGTTGTAGGCAAACAAAACAGATTGGGCCTAAGACGCTAATCCGAAATAACTGGCGTTGGACTGCCAGAGTCCAGCCAGACGGTTCGCAGCACGGCAACTATGGGAACCGAGAGATAGATACCCGCAATACCTCCCACTTGGCCTCCTATCATGAAAGCAACTAGCACGAGGAGGGGCGCAGCTGCAAATCGCGCCCCATGATGCGAGGAGAGTTCACATAGTCCTGCACGACCCTCCACACAACAATCAGGCCCGCCATCCAGACCCAGTGTGCGTGCACCAGGACGCCGATCATGAGGATAACTGCGGCCGAAGCAATCCAACCCACTGCCGGAAGGAACTCCAGAACGCCACCAAGGATGCTCAGAGGCAAGGCATAGGGGAACCTCAGAATCAGCAAAGCAGTGGCATAGAAGGCGAATGACAGGGCGGCCAGTGTCAGCTGTGCGCGCATATAGTTGGCAAGTGTCTCATCAATATGCCGCAAGATCTTCCCCAAGGTTGTTGGCTGGCCCTGCCGTTCAATGGCCTTGAGGAGCGCGTCCGCTATCTGACGGCCATCTCGCAAAATAAAGATCGCCAAAACAGGAATGACCAAAAGCCACGCCGCGCTGGCGGCGATGTGTGCTGTGGCTGTCGCACCGCGCTTCAAGGTGGCGGCAATGAAATCCTGGTGACGAGCTAACCAATCATGTATCTGCAGTTGCTGAACCGCGCTCAAACCGTGTTCGACTTCTAGCCGGGAGACAACCTGGCCAGTGACAAGCCCGCGCAGAATTTCGGGCAGAGCCGAGTTGAAATTTTTTAATTGGGCGGCAACCCGTGAACCGAATTCGTACCCTAGACCTCCAAACACGATCGTGCCAATCAGGTACACCTGGGCAATCGCCCAGTTGCGATTGCCCCGACCCAGGCGCGAGTGCAGTTGTACGGCCGTGACTGCGGGTTCCAGCAGATGCGCGAAGAGAATAGAACCCAGCAGAACGAGAACCGAAACACGCGCCCAATAAAGGATAGCCGCCGCGATCAGGAATAGGAACACGGTCGTGACCACATTTCCGGTTCGATCGTCGACTGAGAACATTGTGGTCCACTCCCGCTATCGGTTATCAACGTTCGTCTTGCCTGTGCTCGCGGCTCCTTCTATCGCCTGCTGGATTCGTATAGGATCTCCCAGATAGTGATGGCGGCCAGACTTGAGGTCGTCATCAAGTTCTTCGACCAGAGGCACCCCGGTCGGAATGTTGAGATCAACGATCTCTTGCTCCGGGACCTCTTCCAAGTACTTCACTAGAGCGCGCAGGCTATTCCCGTGGGCCGCAATTAATACTTGCTTCCCCGAGCGAATGCTGGGGGCGATCAATTCATGCCAGCATGGCAGGAAGCGCTCCACCGTGTCCTTAAGGCACTCTGTTCGAGGAAGTTGTTGCTTTGTCAGATCCTTGTAGCGGCGATCCTTTCCCGGATAGCGGGGGTCTATTTCCTCCAGCGCTGGCGGACGAACATCGTAACTCCGGCGCCAGAGTTTTACTTGTGCTTCCCCATATTTCGCCGCGGTTTGGGCCTTGTTCAGTCCTTGCGAGGCTCCATAATGCCTTTCATTGAGTCGCCAGTCGAGTTGGATGGGGATCCACATGAGGTCCATTGCGTCCAGGACAATCCAGGCCGTGCGGATTGCCCTTTTCAGCACCGACGTGAAAACGAGGTCGAAGCTATACCTTTGCTCCTTAAGCGTAGCACCCGCTTCTTTGGCCTCCTCTACGCCTTTCTCTGAAACGTCGACGTCCGTCCAACCGGTAAAGAGGTTCTCTTTGTTCCAAATACTCTCTCCATGGCGAAGTAATACGACCTTGTGCATGTCAGACGCTTCCGTGGTTATGCCTTGGAGAGTTCAGCCAAGTGAGCAGTCTCCGCAGGAGAATTCTCGCCAGGATTTTTCGCCAATGCTTGTTGCACGTCATTGCCGGTCACGGTCTCTTGCTTCAGCAGTTGCTGAGCGAGCGCTGTATGTGCAGCGTGATGTTTCCTCAACAGGGACTGAGCACGATCGTACTGCTCCATCACAAACCGCTGAACCTCTCCGTCAATCGTGTATCGCGTCTCCGGGCTGATCTGGCTGTTGTCCTGGACCGAGCCGCCCAGATACTGCAGTTGTTGGCCTGCATAGCGCACGGATCCGAGCTTTTCGCTCATGCCGAACTCGGTGACCATACGGCGGGCCAAATCCGTCGCCCGCATGATGTCGTCACTGGCACCGGTGCTGATCGTGCCGAACTCCACCAGTTCGCCGGCGCGCCCACCCAACATGGTGGCGATTCTGTCGCGCAACTCGTCAATCGTGAGCAGGTATCGATCCTCAGTTGGCATTTGCATCGTGTAGCCTAAGGCTCC